>Ga0187892_10010348_pt1 | contig 11866 bp, 10 predicted proteins | sample MA1701073metaG_FD_139345 | JGI IMG/M metagenome (GOLD analysis project Ga0187892, IMG submission 139345) | Bio-ooze microbial communities from a basaltic lava cave in the Kipuka Kanohina Cave System on the Island of Hawaii, USA - MA170107-3 metaG ...
ACCCAAAAATCCCGTTACTGAACTGACCTGAACGACTTGCAGACACTGCAGGTTCCAACAGTTGGACACCAGTGATTTCTCTAATAAAATTCATTCTTGCCCGAATACGTTTAGGTAGTTTTGTAGCAAATGCCTTATCTGAGAGGATGTTGCCTATCATGCTCCTACCTGGTTCTTTTCCCATTTCATGAATATAGATGCCGGTCAGTATTTTCTCCAACACGATGCGGCACTTCGTTAGGGAACTTTGAGGGTCGGATGACAAGTAACTCAGAGCCGACCTTAGGTAGTCGGCCAACTTGTCAATTCGCTTTTCCAAAGTTGCTATCTGTTGAGTCAAGCCCGCGTAGTCATTGTTTGGGTTCATGATAATGGAACGGGCAGCGCTTGAAGCAAGCGCCCAACAACGTTTCGTGCTGTAGGCTCGATTGCCCGCAGGCTAAACCCAAAAAGTTCAACCAGAAAATCTGCAGAAAACCATTTTGTTGCGATCACTTGTGCTCAAGTGCAGCCGGTGAGGCGCGGGATCAGGCTGCGCAGCCTAATCCCTTGGCAACATCAGCGTACACGCGAGTTTGTCTGCCAGCTCAGCACCACCGAGGAATTGGTTCGGTACGTGAGCATATACTAGCTCTTTCAGCGGATGACGACTAAGTGGAAACCGCTCAGCGCCTACTTTCGAATTCAGGGACGCCTCACGAAATCCATCGAGCGGTCACAGCGTGACCTTCACTGTAGCTGAGAAACGCTTGCTGAAGATTCGCTGCTGACCGTCAGGTGTTGCAAAAAGTCGAAGTGTCCGGCAGGGGAGAGTTCCAGGTTGGAGAGCCGGCGGTTGTAGACACAGGTGGTCTTGAGATACCAGAGACTGATGTAAGGCAGCTCGTCGGCGATGATTCTCTGCAGCTCGGAATACGCTGACTTGCGCTTCTCAACGGCTGCTTCCTTTCGCGCCAGCTCAATGAGTGCGTCGACCCGTCGATTCTCATATCTTCCCCGGTTGTAGCCCTTCGGGGGCGCTTCCTGGGAATGAAATACGCGTTCGAACAAGTCCGGGTCGTTGTTGCCGCCAATCCAGCGTAAGGTGAACATTTGGAAGTTGCCACGGACGATATCCCCATAGAACGTTCCGAACTCGTAAGACCGCAAATCAACCTGGATCCCTACTTCTTTGAGCTGCTGCTGAATGACCGCTGCGACCTGGCGCGTGCTTTCATCCGTTGAAGTCTTGAAGGTCAACTTGAAACGCGTCTGCGGGCCCGGACCATCGGGGTCCAGGAGTCCAGCCTCATCCAGCAACTGGCGGGCGCGGGCAGGATCGTGAGGATAGGTTTCCACGTTGCTCTCGAAGGCCCAATGATTGGGCGGCAACAGACCAGATGCTGGAGTGACCAGATCGCGCCAGTAGTACCGGATGAGATCCTCGCGTGGGACGGCGTAGGCGATGGCCTTCCGAACCCGCTTGTCTACCAGCAGAGGATCTTTCATGTTTAACGCCAGGTACTGATAGTTGGTGCCGGGGGCTGTTTCCACGCGCAAATGCGGCTCGCGTTCGAGCGCCTTGACGAAATCAGGCGGCAACACGTTCTGCCCGATGTCTACTGATCCCTTGCGCAACTCCAAAGCGCGTGTCGTGGCATCCGGAATCACTTTGAAACTCACGCGGCGAACGGTCGGCGGGCCTCGGAAGTAATCGGGGTTGGCCTCCAGAACCACTTCCTCCTCGTGAGCGTATGAGACGAACCGGAACGGTCCCGTGCCAACGGGCTTTTTCTGAAAATCAGAACCAGCGCCTTCGGGGACGATCCCGATCCCACCATTGGTCAGGTTCCAAAGAAACGCGGCATTCGGCTCCTTCAAACGGAAAACGATGGTCTTGTCGTCGGGCGCTTCAATGCGTTCAATGATCCGATAAGTGGATGTCTTGGGTGAAGTGATCAAGCCGTCGAGCAGCGACTGCAGCGTGTAGCGGACATCGCGAGAGGACAAGGGTTTTCCGTCGTGGAAGCGTACTCCCGAGTGCAAAATGAAGCGATAGGTGGTTGCATCGGGCGTCTCCCAGCGCTCGGCCAGGTCGGGCAAGATCTCAAAGTGAGTACCGCGCCGCACGAGTGAATTGAAGATAAGCTGGTGGATGCGCTCCGATTCGGAGCTGAGTCCGATTCTAGGATCGAGATTGTTCGGGCCGGCTTCGATGGCGATGCTGACCGTGTCTTGCGATGGCGGTGGAGAAGCGCAGGAGAGTAAAAGGGTCAAGGCGAAAGGCGAAAGGCGAAAGGGAGAAGCGAAGAAAGGTCGGAGAATCACGCCCAATCGCTTGAGCAATCGTTCAGCACGAGAGGAGCCTTCGGTCCCCCAATCTCTGCGCTGCTCTTCCAACATGCCCCTTTCGCCTTGACCCTTTCGCCTTTCGCCTCTTACTCCATTCCGCGCAGGCGTTTGTAATTGTCACCGTAGGCGACCTTACCTAACACAACCGGATGGTGGGCTCCGGTCGCAGTAGGCACGTTGCCAGCATGCAAGTGCAATGTCTCATTGGCCAGAATCGCGAAACCTACAGCTTCCTTGGCTGCCGTGGGAACACCCAGATCGTCTGAGGTGAGGACCTTGATCTCCGGCAGGGCGGACTGTAGCCGCTGCATCAGAAACGCATTGCGAGCGCCGCCGCCGGACACCACCAGTTGCTCCACCGATGTCTCCACTGAGATGAAGTGCATTACGGCGGAGGCCACGGATTGAGCCGTCAGCTCCGTGGCGGTGCACACCAGATCTTCGAAGGAGGCAGCGGTGCTATGATCAAGAATCTGCCGGACAAATTCGTCGCCAAACTGCTCGCGCCCAGCAGTCTTGGGCGGAGAGAGTGAGAAGAAGGGATGCGCCAGGAGTTTTTTTAGAAGAGACTCGATGACGCTCCCAGCAGCTCCAATCGAGCCATCTGCGTCATAGGTCTTCTCCTGGTTCGTAAACCGGCGCACCAATGCATCGATCACCATGTTGCCAGGGCCGGTGTCGAAAGCCTTGACCTGTTTGATTCGGGCGGAGGCCGGAAGCGAAGTAACGTTCGCGATCCCACCGACGTTCAAGAGTACGCGGCCCACGTGCTGATCCCTAAACAGCAAATAGTCCACATAGGGAATCAGCGGCGCCCCTTTTCCGCCCGCAGCCATGTCGCGCGGGCGGAAGTCTGAAATTGTTGTAATTCCTGTGCTCTCGGCCAGCAGCGAGCCTTCTCCGATCTGAAGCGTCGAGGCCAGCATGCGCCCGCAGAACGGTGCCGGCTCGGACTGGTGAAAGATGGTCTGTCCATGCGAACCGATCAAATCCACCTGGCTTAGTTCGACGCCCGCCTCCTGGCAAAGTTGCATGATGGCTTCTGTGTAAAGTGTCGCAAGCAGGAAATTCAGATGGCTGATCACTTGCGACGGCACAGGCGCTTGAGACGCCACGCGCAGTAGTTCAGCCTGAACATCATTTGAAAATGGAACCGAGACGAAGTGTCTCAGCTGAATGCGCGTGCCTTCACCGGAACCTGTGATCTCCACCAGTGCGGCATCCACGCCGTCCAGTGAGGTTCCCGACATCAGGCCAATGACGAGATGAGATGGTTTCATATTGCAGGCCGCCGATAGACGCAGTGAGCAGATCTAGTGAAAGTCTGGGAGACGCCTTATGCAACAAACAAATCATCGATCAATGACGAATGACGAAGTCCTAATGACGAAAGAAACCCGAAAGCCCGAATGGCAAACCAGTTGATTTAGACATGGACCTAGTCATTCTTTCGTCATTCTTGTCTTCTGATCTGCGTTTATCTACGAAATCTGCGTCCCAAACAAATCCTTCTAGTCAAAGCTTCGTTTTGAACTCGTGCAGCTTCTCCAGAGCTTGTAGGGGCGTGAGCTGATCCAGGTTCAACGTCCTCAGTTCCTCCAGCACCTCATGATCGGTGATCATGAACAAACTCATTTGAGTTTCGGACGCGGGTTTCCTTTTGCGCTTGTACTGTCGCGTCAGATGATCGCTGATCTCATGCTCGCCCTCCTCATGTTTTTTCAGGATCTCTCGGGCGCGCTCCAGCACCACCGCCGGCAGTCCGGCGAGCTTGGCGACTTCGATGCCGTAGCTCTTGTTGGCGCTACCGGGTTCGACCCGGCGCAGGAAGACGATGTCCTGACCGGATTCCCTGACAGCGACATGGCAGTTCTTCACACCCGGCAGCAGCTCGGCCAGTTCGGTCAGCTCGTGGTAGTGCGTGGCAAACAGTGTTTTAGCTTTGGTGTGTTGATGCAGATACTCCACAACGGACCATGCAATCGAAAGTCCGTCGAAGGTAGCTGTTCCCCGTCCAATCTCATCCAGGATGACTAGGCTCTTGGAGGTGGCTGTATTCAGAATCACTGCGGTCTCCGTCATCTCCACCATGAACGTGGACCGGCCCCGCGCCAGATTATCGGTGGCGCCGATGCGGGTGAAGATGCGGTCAACGATGGGAAGCCGGGCTGCGCTCGCGGGGACAAACGACCCCATTTGCGCCAGAATGGAGAACAAGGCTGTCTGGCGTAAATAGGTGGATTTGCCCCCCATATTCGGACCCGTAATGATCAGAATCTGATCATTGGAGTCGTCCACGTAGAGATCATTCGGAATGAATTTGCCGGTGGGCAACTGGTCGGCGAGTTGTTCAATGACCGCGTGACGTCCCTGTCGGACGACGCACTCGCCTTCAAGGGCCAGCTCGGGCCGCACGTAATCGTGCGCATGGGCCACTTCGGTCAGGGAGGTGAGACAATCCAGTTGCGAGAGCGCTGAGGCGGTGCGGCGGATGCGCTTCGCTTCGAGACCGACGCGCCCTCTCAGTTCGCAGAACAGCTCGTACTCGATTTCAACCACACGCTCTTCTGCACCCAGAACCTTGCGCTCATACTCTTTGAGCACAGGCATCGTGAAACGTTCCGCGCCTACCAGTGTCTGTTTCCGCTCGTACTCTGCAGGAACCAACCCCAGATTGGATTTCGAGACTTCAATGTAATAACCAAAGACGTTGTTGAACTTCACTTTCAGGTTCTGAATTCCCGTGCGAGAGCGCTCTTGCGCTTCCAGAGCCGCGATAAATTGTTTTCCGGTAGAGCTGATGCTTCGCAGTTCGTCGAGCTCGGCGTGAACCCCGTCGCGAATCAACCCGCCTTCCGTGAGCAGGATGGGCGGGTTGTCGCGCAGCACCTCAGCAATAGCTGCGACAACATCGGTCAGAGGGTCAGCCTCCTCATTCAACTCGCAGAGGCGCGATGCCTGAAACGACTGCAGCCTGGTCTTGATTGCCGGAACCTGTTCCAGTGAACTTTTCAGTGCGACTAAATCGCGCGCATTGGCTGTTGCCAACGACACTTTCGAAAGAAGCCGTTCGATGTCGTAAACCTTCTGTAACGGCGCCTTGAGTTCCTCCCTGCCGATCAACTGCTGCTTCAGCTCAGCCACCGCATCCAGGCGCTGGTTGATCTCCGCCAGATCGATCTCGGGCCGCAACAGCCAGCTCTTGAGGAGCCGCGCACCCATGCCCGTGGAGGTGCGATCGAGACAGCCAATCAGCGTAGCCTGGCGCGATCCATCGAAGAGTGACTGTACCAGCTCCAGATTTCTCACTGTCGTCGCATCGAGCGCCATCGATTCGGAGATTTCGTAGAACTGCAAGCGATCGATGTGGCTGAGCGAGGACTTCTGGGTGTCCTTCAAATAGTGCAGGACAGCCCCAGCGGCCGCAACGGCGAGTCTGCGTCCCTGACAGCCAAAACCATCCAGGCTCATCACTCCGAAATGCTCCAGCAGCAGCCGCTGCGCGTAGTCGAAGGCAAAGACCCAGTCGTCGGCCGGTGTTCGGGCCGCCTTGACCATCGAGCTCAGCGGCAGGCTTTTGGAATCGCTGCTGGCGGGATAGAGAATCTCCTTCGGCTGCAAGCGTTCGAGTTCCGTTTGCAGCAGGGCCCTGGCAGCGACGCCCGCAAACTCCGTGATTCGAAAATCGCCGGTCGAAACATCCAACGATGCCAGACCTGCGCCGCCGGATTCGATCCAGACTGAGGTAAGAAAGTTGTTGTCGTGAGGGTCGAGAAGGTTTCCGGAGGCTGTTCCTGGCGTGACGACGCGCGTGACTTCCCGCCGCACCAGTTTCTGCGACGGCCGGGGTCTCTCCACCTGGTCACAAACGGCGACCTTGTAACCTTTGCGAATCAACTTGGCGATGTAGCCGTCGGCGGCGTGGTAAGGAACGCCGCACATAGGCACGGACTGCCCCTTTTCCTTGTTGCGTGCGGTGAGCGTAATCTCGAGCTCGCGGGCGGCCACCACCGCGTCATCAAAAAACATTTCGTAGAAATCGCCGAGCCTGAAAAACACCAGCGCGTGGGGAAAGTCCTTCTTCACCTGGTGGTACTGCGCCATCATGGGAGTGGAAGGTTCCATCCGTGAGGAGTGCACGCGGGCTGCCTGCTGCAGGCGGAAAACGGTTGGATGCTTCAGGCGGCGAAGTATATAATCGGCTCTCCAAACGTGTCAACGAACCCCGCTTCCGGCTTGGGTTTTGTGGCAGCACGGCCGTTGTCCCACAGAGAGGAACAGAATCAACCGAAGTTCTCAGAAGCAGAACGCCTGAATGCAAATCCTAAGTCTAGACACCTCCACGGCGGCGAGCAGCATCGTGCTCTCGGAGGATGGAAAACTCAAAGGAGAGATCAACGTTGAGTCGGAGGAAACTCATTCGGTTCGATTACTGCCGGGCATCGAAACATTGCTACGGAGTTGTGCGTGTACCATTGAGGACGTAGACGTCTTTGCCGTGGTGTGCGGGCCTGGATCGTTTACGGGGGTTCGTATCGGCCTGACCACGATCAAGGGGTTGGCAGAGTCTCTCGCCAAACCCACGATCCCGGTTACCGCATTCGAGGCCTGGGTTGAGAAGTTCCCCGAGCAAGAAGGAATTCTGGTTCCAGTCATCGATGCCCGCCGTGGCGAGGTCTACAGTGCCGTTTACAGTCGGAGCACAGGCGCCGCAGAGTTGCTGTCACCGGGCCGGGTTGAGAAGGTGTCTGAACTGTTGGCTTCGATTGATCATCCCCAGGCGTGCTTCGTGGGTGGCGGCGCTGCTATTCACGAACCCTTGATTGCCGAGCGCCCCGGCTGGCGAGTGATCCGCAGCGATCCGTTTTTGGGACGGGCCGTCAGCCGCATCGCTTTCCGCCGGGCCGAAGCAAAGACTGTCCTGTCTGCTCCGGAGCTTCAAGCCTACTACTTGCGGCGGCCGGATGCTGAGTTGAAGTGGAAAGGACAATGAAGATTGCGATTCGTCGCATGGAGGTTGAGGATCTGCCTCAGGTGGTTGCGATTGAGAATCGCTGGTCGTATTTGAGCAAGTGGGGTGAAGCCGGATACCGGGCGGTGTTGAGCGACCCGCGTATCTATACTTGCTTGGTTGCCGAAGATGCCGAAGCCACATCCCATCCCGCCGCGATTGCCGGCTTGGCGGTTGTCGCACAACTGATCGACGACTGCGAGCTGTGCAATCTGGTGGTGCTCCCAGAATATGTGTCGAAGCGTGTTGGATACTCGCTGCTGCAAGCTTCCGTTGAGGTGGCTCAGTATTTCAAGATCACCCGAATGTTGCTGGAGGTTCGCCAATCGAATCATCGCGCCATCGAGTTCTATAAAAGAAACGGGTTCCGCATCATCAACGAGCGTAAGAACTATTACCTGAATCCGAGCGAGAATGCCTGGGTGATGCAACGCACGGTGGATGTGGGCTGAAGCCAGGACGAGCCTGAAATGAAATGACCGTGGCGCGAAATCTCTAACGGGTTGGCGTGACTGGCAAAAGGCATTTGTTATTGGCGATTAGCTATTTTCCATTTGCGATTGGGGAATAAGATTAGGACACTCTGTCCTTGTCGTGAACATGGCAAAACCCAACAGAATGCAGTGTGGCTCTTTATGAATAAACTTCGGATCGCTACAGGCACTCCTTGGGAACCGGTGGTTGGGTATTCTCGAGCGGTGCGGGTGGGGCATCACGTTTGGGTTTCCGGGACAACGGCAACCGATGCCGAAGGAAAGATTGTGGGTGTAGGTGATCCCTCTGCGCAAACAACACAGATTCTCCTTAACATCGAGCGGGCACTGACATTGGCCGGAGCGAGTCTGAAGGACGTGGTGCGGACCCGAATGTATGTCACCAATATTCAGGATTGGGAGAAGGTGGGCAAGGCCCACGGAGCAGTGTTTGGCGACATCCGGCCCGCAACTGCCATGGTGGAAGTGAGCCGGCTCATTCATCCCGATATGCTCGTGGAGATCGAAGCGGATGCCTGGGTGGAGGAGGCGCAGTAACCTACACGACAGGTTCTACTACGGCGGACATGGAACCTTTGCAGTGGGGAATCCGAGGATCGGGGCCGTAAGCCAATACCTGATCTCGCCCGAATTCTGCTTCAGAGAGTCCACACGTGATGAGCACGGTTCGCTGTCTTGAATCGACCTCGACGGCGTGCTCGTAAGCCTGCTGCGCAGAAAAGCAGAACAGTCGCTGCAGCATCTCAATCACGTAGTCGTAGCTGTGATCGTCATCGTTCAACAAGACAACATTGTAGAGCGGAGCTGTCTTGTCCTGGTTCTGGCTTTGATTGCCAATTTCAGGTACGGTGGATGTTTGAGCCATAGTCAATGCAGCTCTTCACTAGGGTGCACAAAGGGCAGCTCACGGAGCCTATGATAAAGCACCTGAGCAACACAGGTAAAGTTTGTGGTGGGAAGCGAGATGGCGACAAAACGCCGACCGCGCTTCTGACGGCCGCAGCTCTTTCCTCGTGGGGGTCGGGCAGCGCCAGAGGGTTGTCCGGTCAGTCTTGCCACCGTCACGACAACTCCCTGAAGGCTTCGCGACCGCGTGAAATCTTGTCGAGATTTCACCTTCGCCCTTTTTCCCCCTTTGGTAAGGGGGATTTTCAAAGGAGTTTTTCATGCCGCGTTGCGGCGCCACGTTCGATGAAAATGGTATTGTGCTGCTGACCCGCGCTAGCGAACACAGATCGATGATCGCTTGGTGCTGCGAGCCTGCAAAGGAGTTTGATCTGGGCGTCCTCAGGCACCACGTTTTGTTGCTCTCCGCCAGGGGAAGCGCGCAAGGGAGACTCTTTGATTCCAGGATGCCCCCGCTAGCGACCGGGTGAGAACGAGACGGGAGGCGATCGTGGAGATTCTCTACCAGAGCTGCTGCGGACTGGATGTGCACAAGAAGATGATCGTAGCCTGCTTGCGGCGGACCGATGAAGGCGGAAAGGTTGGCAAGCAGGTGCGGACGTTCGGCACGACCACTTCGGAACTGTTGTCGCTGTCGGACTGGCTGGTGGGAGCGGACTGCACCCACGTGGCCATGGAAGCGACCGGCGTTTATTGGAAGCCGGTGTACAACATCCTGGAAGGACAGATCGAGCTGTTGGTGGTCAATGCCCAGCACATCAAAGCGGTGCCGGGGCGCAAGACGGATGTCAAAGACGCCGAGTGGATCGCGGAACTCTTGCAACATGGGCTGCTGAAAGCGAGTTTCATTCCGCCGCAGTCGCAGCGGGATCTGCGAGACCTGACCCGTTACCGCACGACGCTGGTCAGAGAGCGAGCGCGCATTGTCAATCGGCTGCAAAAAGTGCTGGAAGACGCCAATTTGAAGCTGGCCGGGGTGGCAACCGACGTGATGGGGGTGTCTGGGCGTGCCATGCTGGAGGCCCTGTTGGCAGGGCAAACCGACACCGAGCAACTGGCCGAGTTGGCCAAAGGGCGGCTGCGGAAGAAGATTCCGCAGTTGAAGGAAGCATTGACGGGACGGGTTCGTGAGCACCATCGCTTCATGCTGAGCGAGCAACTCAGCCATATCGATTATCTCGACGAAGCCATCGAACGGCTCGTTGCCGAGATTGGAGAACGCCTGCGCCCTTTTGAGGAGGAGATTCGGTTGCTGGATACCATTCCAGGCATCAACCGGCAAACGGCCGAAGAACTGATCGCCGAGATCGGTGCCGACATGAGCCGTTTTCCCGATGGACATCACTTGGCCTCCTGGGCGGGAATGTGTCCGGGGCATAACGAAAGTGGGGGCAAGCGTAAAAGTGGCAAGACGCGCAAAGGCAACCGCTGGCTCCGCAGCACCTTGGTCGAAGCCGCTCATGGAGCGGCCCACACCAAGGACACCTACCTGGCGTCTCAATACCATCGACTGGTGGGCCGGAGAGGCAAGAAGCGAGCTTTGGTCGCGGTCGGTCACAGCCTCCTCATCATTAGCCATTGCGTGCTGAAACGTCAGCAAGCCTATTACGACTTGGGATCGAACTACTTTGAGGAACTTCACCGTCAACGCATGGAGCGCAATTTGGTAAAACGGCTGGAGAACCTCGGCTATAAAGTCACCCTGGAAGCGCTCTCGCCAGCTGCCTGAGCACGCCCAACCAGGGATTTTCAAAGGAGATTTCATGAAAAGTAGAATCAGGCACACTGCATTCGTTTTCCTTATGTGGGGCATTCTGTTCGCGCCTCGCCCCTGCGAGGCAGACCGCAAGGTGATTCGTCCTGCCCGACCTAACGACCCGCTTGCACAAGGCTCGGCGCCCCGATTGGGGGGCAGTTTGAGCCCGGGAATTGTGACTGGTGACTCTCTCTATTGTGCGGGTGCCGGGAGTCGAGACCCAAAGACTGGAGAACATCCGGAGGGCTTTGAGGCACAGGTGAAGCAATCCATGGAGAATCTGGGCGCAGTGCTGAAATCTGCAGGTTTGGATTTTTCGGACGTCGTAAACTCGAATGTCTACCTCACTGACATTAAGAATTTCCCAGCGATGAACAAGGTCTACAAGACCTACTTTCCGCAAAAGCCTCCGGCACGCACGACAATTGCAGTTCCTGCGCTGCCTGGCGAGTCTCACGTTGAGATTACCTTCATCGCTTCGCGCAACAAGAAAAGGAAGTATGTCTCTCCAGCTGGTGTGAAGCCCGCCCCAACAGATCTTTTTTCCGGTGGAGTCATTGTGGGAGACCTGTTCTATCTTTCCGGACAGGGGAGCCGGCACTACAAGACTAAGGAATTCCCTCAAGGAGAGATTGAAGCCCATGTAAAGCAGACCATGGACAATTTGGGCGCAGTGCTGAAAACCGGGGGCATGGATTTCTCACATGTCGTCAAGACCAATATCTATTTGACGGACATGAGCCATTTCCCTCGGATGAACGAAGTCTACAAAACCTACTTCAAATCGGACCCGCCAGCCAGGACAACCGTAGGTGTAACTGCGCTGCCGGGCGAACCGCCGATTGAGATAACCTTTGTGGCCTCGAAATCAAAGAAACCGGGTCAAAGCATCGTGCGACCTGAAGGCGACAAACCCAATCCAGTCCTGAGTCCAGCAGTCCAAATTGGTCCGGTCCTTTTCCCGTCGGGGAAGGCTGGCTTTGCCGAGGGCGGCGTCGAGGTGCAGGTGAAAGAAGTGATGGACGGCCTGGGCCAATATCTAAAGGCTGGAGGCTTGGACTTTTCCAATGTGGTCGAAGCCAAGGTCTATCTTGCCGACATCAAAGACTATGGAAAAATGAACGAAGTCTATCGCAGCTATTTCAAGAACGATCCACCAGCCCGGACCTGTATCGCGATCTCTAAACTGGTGCGTGATTCGAGGGTCGAGATTACATTTGTGGCCGCGAAATAGCGATTTGTTAGGCTAGTAATACTAAGTTAAGTAAGTCTTGATCATCTTTTAAGGTGTCTGTACACTGGAGTGCATGACACCTCAACAATTGAAGGCCCTCGATCGCAGGTTGACCTCCTTCTTGGAAGACTTGC
>Ga0187892_10010349_pt1 | contig 11866 bp, 11 predicted proteins | sample MA1701073metaG_FD_139345 | JGI IMG/M metagenome (GOLD analysis project Ga0187892, IMG submission 139345) | Bio-ooze microbial communities from a basaltic lava cave in the Kipuka Kanohina Cave System on the Island of Hawaii, USA - MA170107-3 metaG ...
AAGACGGCGTAGTCGTTTCCCGGGCCCCCGTTCACCGACGCCAGCGTCGCCGCGTTCACGGAGAACTGGAGCGAGGCGGGAGGGTGGACGAGCCCGCAGTTCGCGCTCGAGGAAGGCACGGAGAACTGGAGGACCGCGGAGCTCGGGAAGCAGTGCCCCGCGGCGAGGTGGCATTTGTCGTTGCCGACCGCGGGGCTGTCGATGATCCAGCCGGTGCACCCGCCCCCGAGGCCCGAGGAGAGGAGGCGGCCGACCCGCGGGTCGGTGGAGGGAAGGCGGTTGTCGGTCCCCCCGCAGATCGTCTCGGGGAAGCCCGGCGCTCCCGGGACGTCCCCCGCCCAGAGCTTCTCGATCCGCAGTCGGTTCCCCGCGGTTCCCGGGCCCGCGATCAGCTCGACGAGGACGGCCCATCCGTTGAAGAAGGCGGTCCCGTGGTTCCACTGCTCGAGGTGGACGGCGTTCAGGGTCTGGGAGTCGCCGTCGAGGAGGGACGTGACCCGCACGGCGCTCCCCTTCTCGAGGCGGGCCTCGGAGAAATGGACTCGAACCCAGGGGAGGTTGGGGTCGAGCTGGATCAGGTGCTGGAAAACGACGAGCGGCTGCCCGGTCGGATTCGCGAGGGGACCGGTGTCGAGGGAGTAGAGCTCCCAGTGTCCGTTCAGCGGGGCGACCTGGGCTCGCGCGGGCCCCGCGAGGAGGGCGATGGCCGCGCAGGCGAGAAGACCCGTATGCCGGTGACGCATGGAAGCTCCTTCGTGAAGCGTGAACCGCGCGGATGGCCGACCCCGCGGGGACGCGCGGGCCCCTCCTCGAGAACCCATTCTATGTGCGCCCTCGGCGGAACGGGGAGGGGGGAGGTCCGCGGGCTACAGGAAGAAGAGCGCCGTCACCGCCGCGAAGAGCGAGAGGAGGACGGCGCCCGAGACGAGCGCGTAGCCGAAGAACGTGGGCATCTGCACGCCCGCCTCCTCGGCGATCGCCTTCACCATGAAGTTCGGGCCGTTCCCGATGTAGGTGTTCGCCCCCATGAAGACCGCGCCGCACGAGACGGCGGCGAGGAGCGCCTCGGCCGCCTCGCCCCGCGCGACGACGGCGCCGAGGAACCGGCGGCGAGCGCGGCGAGCAATCCCTCCTGGATCCCGAAGGGCCAAGTCTCGGCGCCGTTCCCCCACCCCTGACCCTTCCCCAGGATCGCGAGCACGACTCCGGCGAGGAAGATGACGACGAGCCACGGCTTCCAGAGCCCGAGGGTCCAGGCGAAGGGGACGCCCTTGAGGAACCCGAGGAAGAGGGGAGGGTCCCCGGGCGGCGTCAGGAGCCCGCCGCAGTTCGAGACGACGAAGATGAAGAAGAGGACGATGTGCGCCTTGCGGCGGCGCCTGTCGATCGCGCGGAGCAGCGGCCGGACGAGGAGCATCGAGGCGCCGGTCGTCCCGACGAGGTTCGCGAGGACGGCGCCGATCCCGAGGAGCGCGGTGATCGTGAGGGGCGTCCCCGCGAGCGACCCGCGCACGTGGATCCCCCCATAGATCACGAAGAGGGAGCCCAGCAACGCGATGGAGGAGACCTAGTCGAGGAGGGAGTGCTCGAGGTGCGCCGCCGCTTTGGCGCCGCGTGCGAGGAGGAGGAGGGCGGCGAAGGGGACCGCGAGCGCGGCGGAAACGATCGCCTTGTTCCGGTTGCGCTCCCACCAGTGGGGCGCGGCGAGGGGGAGGAACGCGATCCAGAGGACGAGGAGGACGAAGGGGAGGGCGCTCCAGATCGGGAGGATCATCGGGGGTCGTCGAGTCGGATCCGCCGAGGCGGCGCGCGGCGCCGTCGGATCAGAGCGTCTTCAACCAGGCGCGGAAGCCCTCTTCCAGGCGCGGCAGGTCCGCCTCGAAGAGCTCGAGGAAGAGATCGCGGGCCGTCTTTCCCTCTCCGGGCCGCCCCCCGATCGCGGCCCCCAGCGCGCCCGCCCGGCAAGCGTCCTCCCACGCGGCGAAGCGCTCCGCGATCTCCCGCGTCGCGCCGTGCCGCAGGTATCGCTGGAACGCCCAAGCCTGTGCGTAGAAGGCGCGGCCTGCGGCCCGGTTGCGGTTCCAGACGTCGATCGCCCGCGCCTCCAGCATCTCGCGCAGCGGGAGCGATCCCCCCTCTTCGAGGAGGGTCCGCAGACGGTCCGTTTCCATGAGCCCTCCGGCGACGAGCCGCCCCTCCGTCCAGGCGAACGTCCCCTCGCCGCCGAACGTCTCGGCGAGCCCCTCGGCGTACCACGACGGCATCGCCGCGGCGGAGACGGCGAAGTGGAAGGCGTGCGCGAGCTCGTGGAGGAAGACGCCGTACAGGTCGCTCTCCTCGAGCGCCTCGCTCGTCAGCACCGCGAGCGGGCCCGTTGCGACGCCGGCGAAGACCTTGTGCTCCCCGAGGCCCGCCGCGTCGAGGTACGCCTCGTAGGTCGCGCGCTCGACGAAGACGAACACGCTCAGGCGCTGTCTCGGGCGAGCGCCGATCTCCTCCTCGATCTCGGGGAGGAGGGCGGAGCCGAGGGCGTGGAGGGCGCGGGCCGACTCGGGGGTCCCGTCCGTGCGCACGCGCAGCGCCTCGCTCGTGACCTCCGCGACCGCGCGGACCTCGGGGAGCTTCTTCAGGAACGCGTCGCGGACGTAGCGAAGCCAGTTGATCTCGATCGCCTCTTCGCGAAGGCGCGTGGACTCCTCCTCGGGGATCGCGCCGGTGTCGAGCTCGACCCGCCCCTTCGCGTCGAATTCGAGCGGTTCGTCGCGATCGAGGAGGAGGCTCTCGAACGCGGCGTGCGCCTCCTCGGGGAGCCTCCTCTGGAGGGCCATGACGCCGATCCGGACGCGGTCGCGCTCGTCCTGGCGGTCCAGCGCGCGGGCTCGCTTCGCGTAGGCGTTGATCTTCGCGCGCGTCGGACGCGGTGCGCTCTTCTTCCAGAACCGGTCGTCGTAGGTCCGCATCAGCGAGACGACGATCGAGACCCCCGGATGCTTCCCCCGCGCGGTCTCCGCCGCGAGCAGGATCTGCTCGGCGGCCTGCGTCGTCAGCCCCTGCTTGCGCAGATCGAGTCCGTACTCGAGGTGGCGGTGCGCCGCCTGGACGAGGATCTCGTCCCGCTTCTCCTCGAAGTCCTCGAGCGCCTTGGACTGCTGCCCCGGGAGAAGGCTCGCGGCGGCGAGCGAGAGGAGAACCGGCGAGAGGGAGGCGAGCCCCCGCGTCATTGCGGGTCGCGATTCTACCCCCGACTCTCGCTTCGCCGCGGGGCGACCCGAGGGGCGTACCCCTTGCTCCTGCGAGGGCCCGAACTATCGTCGCCCTCGTGGAGCCGCTCGAGACGGGACTGCCCCGGGCCGATGCGTTTGAATCGTTGCGACGCCAGGCCGAGGCCTGCAAGGGACTCACGACCGGCGAGGTGGTCTCCGCATTCCTCGAACTGTTGCGTCTCGCCGAGGCCCAACTGTCCGGCGCTCCCGACGGCGAGCGCGCCCGACGGTGGAAGGACCCTCCCCACCCCTCCTTCTTCGCGCTCCGGGATCGCCTGATCGCGGAGCAGGGGCTTCGGCCTTGCCTCTGACGGATCTCTTCGGCGTCCTGCGGCGCATGGCCGAGGTCTTCGAAGAGCGAGGGATACCGTACGCCGTGAGCGGGGCCGTCGCGCAGAACTTCTGGGGAGTCGTCCGGACGACCCTCGACCTCGACTTGTTGATGACGGTGCCCTCGATCCGGGTTCCCGCGTTCGTCGACCGCTTGAAGGAGTGCGGAGGCCGGCTGGACCTTGCCGAGGCGCTCCGATCGTTGCGGGAAGAGCACGTCTTGCGCTTCACCCTCGAAGACGTGCCCGTCGAGATCTTCGTCCCCTATCTTCCGTTCCATGCCTCGGTGCTCGGCCGCGCGGTGCGACTCACGATCGGCGAGAGGGCCTATCCCGTGGTGACGGCGGAAGACCTGATCGTCTTGAAGGCTCTCTTCCACCGCGAGAAGGACTGGTCGGACATCGCCGGCATCCTCCTGCGGCGGGGCAAGGACCTCGACCGCGGCTACGTGGACTCGTGGCTCCAATCCCTCGTTCCGAACGGCGACGACCGCCTGCGCCGATGGGAGGAGGCGGTGCGGGAGGCGAGCGGGGCCTGAGAGGGGGGAGTCAGACGGAGAGGCGCTCGGTCTTCAGCGCGTCGTAGCGCTCGCGCAGGACCTCGCCGTCGCCGGGGACCTCGTCCCGCTCGTCCGCGCCGAACGGGGGCGCCACGACCTCCGGCTCGAGGACCGAGCCGCCGCACGTCACCTCGACGACGTAGCCCTCGTCGGGGTCGCGGTGCACCGTGAACTCGGAGCAGGGAAACCGCCGCGGGCGCGCCTCTCCCTTCGGTTCGTGCTCCTCGAGGTACTGCCCGACGAGGAAGAGGACCGAGCCGTCCTCCAGCTCGACGAAGTAGGCCGGCCCCTCGTCCTCGAACTCCGCGACCCGGAACGCGCGGCGCGCGCGGTACGCGGTCGAGGCCAGGGGTCCGGGCGTGCGGGGAGGCCGCGGCATCGCCGGTCGCGAGCCGAAGAGGCGGTAGGCGAGGAAGCAGAGCGCCGGGAGCGCGATCGCGAGGCCGACGCCGAGCGGCACGGCCCACGGCCCCTCGAGATGGGGGCCGACGAGGTTGACGAGCGCGATCAGCGCCACGAACGCGCCGAGGGCGGCGATGCCGAGTCGAGCGGCGTAGGCGAGCCGTCCCATCGGGATCCTCTATCGGCCGGCGAGAGCGGGGTGGTCGAATCGGGGATCGGGACCTTCGAGGGGAGCGAACCGCAGCGGCGGCCGCTCGAGGCGGACGTCCACCGGCTCCGCTCCGGCGAGGAACGCGAGGATCCGCTCCTGCACCCGCGGATCGGGGAGAAGGTCCTCGTGCCCGCCGAACTCGACGATCACGTGCCCCGAGTTCGGGAACCCCTCGCGCACGCGCTCGGCCTGGTCGGGGGGCGTGTGGGCGTCGAGGGCGCCGCTCACGAAGAGCGCCGGCACCTCGCTCCGCACGTCCTCTCGGAAGGCGTCGCCGACGTCCCCGGCGCCGAGCGCGCCCTCGGCCTCGGGGGAGAAGAGGCAGCGGGCGAGTCCGAAGGGGCTCGACTGCGCCTCGAGACGGATTCGGTTCCAGCGCCCGGGCGTCGCGCCCGAGGCGCCGCGCGCGGCGAGCATCAGGACGGGGAGCGCCGAGAACTGTCGCACGCGCTTCTCGAGGAACCAGGCGACGACGCTCGGGTCGCGCTTCTCGAGCGTGTGAAGGAGGCGAGGGAACACGGGGAGATCGCTCGTGTCGCCGAGATCGGCGACGAGGAGGAGCTGGAGCCCGAAGGGGCCGAGGAGGATCGAGCGCGCTTCGCCGGTGCGAGGATCGGAGACCGGGACCGGGAGCGGCTCCTTCTCGAATCTCGCGACGACGCGCTCGACCGTCGCGAAGAGGTCGGGCATCCCCTTCCCGACGAGGGGATCCGCCGCGACGACCTCGGAGAGACGGCGGAGGCTCGCGTCGAGGTCGCTCGGCAGCTTGAGGATGTCGTTCGTTCCGGCGGTGCCGACGCTGACGAACCGCGCGACCGATTCCGGGTGCCTCCGCAGGATCGCGAGCCCGACGTGGGTGCCCCAGCTGTGGCCGAGGAGATGGACGCGCTCGACGCCGAGCGCGCGGCGCAGGTCCGCAACGTCGTCGGCCATCTGGATCGCGTCGTACCCGCGCAGATCGAATCCCCGCGCGCCGTAGTGCTCCGCGGCCGCGCGGCAGATCTCGGCCATGTGGGCGACGGCCGTCGTCCGGTCGCCGAAGAACCGCTCCGGCCGGATCGCCTCGGAGCGCCAGACGAGGTCGGGCTCCGAGCGGCCGACGCCGCGCGGGTCCATCAGGACCACGTCTCCGATCTCGAGGAAGCGCCGCCAGACCGGGCTCCGCGCGAGCGCCGTGGCGGAGTTCCCCGGCCCGCCGGGCAGAACGACCAGAGGGGGCCCGGGTTCCGCTGCCGTGCTCTTCAGCCGGACGAACGCGAGCTCGAGGGTGCGCGGCCTCTCCGTGGAGCGGTTCTCGGGGACGCGGAGGCGTCCGGTCTCCACGTCGGAGGGGAAGGAAAGGCAGGCGATGGCGGAGAGGAGGAGAGGGCTCAAGGAGGGGCCTCCATCATGCGTTCGGTGGGGGAGACTTCGACGCGCCGCGCGCACCCAGGTACGCGAGGATCATCCGCGCGACCTCGCGCTCGAGCTCGGCGTCGTCGAGGCGCGTCGCGGCGGCGTGAGGGGCGTCGCGGAAGAGGATCGCCTCGCGGCAGGTCGTGAAAGCGAAGAAGACGGCGAGGTCGGCCGCCCGCTCCGGGTCGGGATGACCGATCTCGTCGCGTCGCGAGAGGAGCGCGTCGCGGAGATAGCGCATGGTGCGTGCGCGCCGTGCCCGGGTCTCGTCGTCGATCTTCTCCGGGTGGCGGCGCACGTGGAGCGCCATCGCGCGCAGGAGGGAAGGGCGGTGGCGGAAGAGATCGACGCTCTCGCGCGCCAGCCAGGTCACGACTTCCTTCAGGGGGCGGTCCCCTCGCGGGCTCCTCGCGCCCGAGCGGCGGGCTCGATCCTCCACCCAGCGTTCGTACCGCTCGTAGAGAGCGGGGAGGAGCGCGTCCTTGTCCCGGAAGCGCGCGTAGAACGCCCCCGCCGAGGTGCCGGCGGCCACCAGGATCTGGCTCACGGGGATCGCCTCGAAGGTCCGGTCCCTGAGCAGAGCCTCCGTCGCGTCCAGCACCCTCTCGAGCGTGCGGCGGCTGCGCTCCTGGCGAGGGAGCCGGAGGGCCGGTCCGGGGGGCGGGGCGCGCATGGGGCGGGATACGAGTAAAACAGAACGTTATTCTGATTTCCACCCCGGGCGCCCCGCAACGCGTGGGCCGTCTACATCTCCGGGTCCGTGGAGTTCGATATCCCCCCCATGCCCCTCCAGGGGGACCTGAAGAGCCTCCCTCTCTCGAGCGTCCTCCAGGACGTCGCCCACAACGAGCTGACCGGGACGCTCGTCGTGACGGCCAAGAACCGCCGCCGGGCGCTCTGGTTCGAGCGGGGGAAGCTTCGTCTCGTCGGGCTCGCGAAGGGGGTGGGGCCGCAGCCCCTGTTCGGCCTCGTCGCCCTCGGGAAGATCGACAGCGTCCCGACGCAGGCGGGCACGAGCCGCCTCCGATCCGTCCGGAGCCTCGTGCGCAGCCGCGCCGTCACGCGCGAGGACGCGCGCGCGGGCCTCGAGCACCAGATGATCGAGTGGGTGGCCGACGTCTTCGCGTGGACGGAGGCCCGGTTCGAGTTCGCCGAGGGGGAGCCGCACGAGGCGGACTTCGACATCTCCCAGCTCGACCCCGACGTGCGCCTCCCCGTCGAGCCGATCGTCATGGAGGCGATGCGCCGCCTCGACGAGTGGGGGGAGATCCGGAAGTTCGTCGCCTCCCACGACGAGGTCCTCGTCCGGGTCCGCGAGGTCGAGATCCCGGCGGACGAGGTGACCGTGGCGCGGATCGCGAGCCTCCTCGACGGCGAGACGAGCCTCGGCGAGATCGCCGAGGCGACCTGCCTCGGAGAGTTCGCCGTGCTGAGGGCGGCGGCCGACCTGCGGCGCCACGGAGCGGCGCGTCCGGTGACGGTGGCGGAAGCGGCCCAGCGCGCCCGCGCCGCGGCGGGGAAGAAGCAGCACGAGCGCGTGCTTCGGATCGTCCGGTTCGCGCTCGAGCGGGAGCCGAACCACACCGACCTCCACGCCCTCGCCGCGCAGGCTCTCGAGGCGCTCGAGCGCTCCGAGGAGGCCGTCTCGGAGTACCGTCGCGTCGCGGCGGCGCAGCTCGCCTACGGCGAGAAGGAGGCCGCCGCCCAGACCTACCGAAGGATCCTCGCGCTCGCTCCGCGCGACACCTTCGCGCACGAGCGGCTCTTCGCGCTCCTCCTCGAGTGCGGCGACAGCGCCGGCGCGCTCCAGCAGGGCGGCGCCCTCGCGGGCGCGCTCAACCGCGCGGGCCTGCCCGACAAGGCGAAGGAGGTCTACGCGCAGCTGCTCCGCGCGTGCGGAAAGAGCGACGAGCTCCTCGAGGCGGCGGGCCAGATCGCGCGCCGCCTCGGCGACCGCAAGGAGGCGGCGGGTTTCTACCGGCCGCTCTTCGACCGGTCCGTCGCGCGCGGGGACGAGGAGGGGATGCTGCGCACGGGGCAGGCGATCCTCCAGCTCGACCCCGGCGCCGAGGACGTCGCGCGCCGATGCGCGTCCGTCCGCAACGGCCTCGACCGCAAGCGGCGGCGCTCCCGCCGCCGGCGCAAGCTCCTCACCCTCGTCGGCGGCCCCGCGCTCCTCCTCCTCGCGGCCTCCATCCTCGAGGTTCGCGCGCGGATCGATCTCTCCGACGTGCGCGTCGCGGCCATCGACCTCCTCCAGAAGAACGACGTCCGCTCCGTGCTCCTGAAGTACGGGGAGTTCCTCGACGCGCATCCGTGGAGCCTCGCCGCGATCGACACCCGCCACGAGCGGGACGATCTCGAGAGGAGGTACGTCGAGCAGACCCTCCCGAAGGCCCCCGTCCCCCCCGAGCGCCTCCCGGAGTCGCTCGCGGCGGCGGAGGAGGTGCGCTCCTTCGTCCGGAGAAAGGGAGCCCGAGAGCGCGCGGAGAACGTCGTGCGCGAGCTGCGGGAGCAGGTGAGCCGGCTTCGCTCCCAGTTCGTCCGGGAGGCGGACGCCCTCGCCGCGGAGGGCTCCGTCGCGGCGCTCGAGCGAATCGCGGGAATGACCGACCCCCTCGCGAGCGAGGCGGTCGAGCGCCTCACCTGGCACGAGTCGCCGAAGGTGCGCCGGGCGGCCATCCGGGCGCTCGGCGGGAACGGCGCGGGGCCGGCGCTCGGCGCTCTCGTCGCGCGGCTCGCGATCGATCCCGATCTCTCCGTGCGGACGCGGTCTCACGAGCTCCTCGTCAAGGCGGCGGGGGAGGACCTCGGTGCCGAGCCGACGAAGTGGATGGAGTGGCTCCGCCGCCAGAACGCCCAGTCCGCGCCGGGCCGCGTGCCTCCGCTCCAGGCCGTCCTCTCGACGGGAAACCTCCGCGTCCGCCGCGGGGAGCCCGTCGTCCTCCAGTGGCGCCTCGAGAACTTCGGCTCCATCGCGGTCGACATCGAGTTCTCCTCACGGTGGACCGTGACCGAGCCCGTCCGCGCGGACCTCCTGGGGATGGAGGACTCCTCCTCCGAGGACTACCGCCGGCTCCGCCTCGCCCCCGGCGAGTTCCTCGGCGGCGCCGTCGAGCTCCGCGATCGCCTCGCGGAGCGCGTCCCCGGCTCCGTCGCCGTCGTCGCGTGGAGCGCGCGCGTGCGCTGGAACGACGCCCCCGAGATCGCGATCGACGCGGTCCCCGTCGCGATCGAGATCGTCGCGGACGAGTAGTCGCCGCCGGCGAGGGGCGCGTTCGCGCGGAGAGCATGCCTCCCCGGGGTGCGCCGTCCGGTAGGATCCCGCAGGCGAATGCGCGCTCGATGGCCGATGACGGTTCGTCTCCTCTCTCTTCTCCTCCTCGCGCCGGCGGGATGCGCGGGCGCCGGGACCCGCGCGGCCGGGCAACCACCGCCGAACGTCCTCCTGATCGTCGCGGACGACCAGGGGACCGCGGACCTCGGCTGCGCCGGGCTCGCCGCGGACGTCGAGACGCCGAGCCTCGACCGGCTCGCCGCGCGCGGCGTGCGGTTCACGCAGGCCTACGCGGCCTCGCCGATCTGCAATCCCTCCCGCGCCGCGATCCTCACCGGCGGCTACCCGCAGCGGTTCGGCACCTTCTGGTACGGGGGAATGGGGATCCACGATCCGCGGTTCGTGACGATCGCCGAGGTCCTCGCGGCCCATGGGTATCGCAACGGCTACGTCGGGAAGTTCCACACCGGGGGAAACGTCCACGTGCCGGGCAACCGCAACTTCCCGCTCGAGCACGGCTTCCACACGCTCTTCGGATTCGGCGGCGGGAGGAAGCACTATCTCCTCCACCGGGCCGAGGAGGAGGTGCGGTTCCAGGCGGTGAAGAGCGAGCACGAGCGCGAGGGGCAGAGCCTCCAGAAGGGGCCGATGTGGGTCGACGGGGAGCTTCGGGACCAGGAGGGATTCTCCACCGAGCTCTTCGGCGAGCGGGCGCGCGCGTTCGTGCGGGAGAACCGGGACCGGCCCTTCTTCCTCGTCCTCTCGTTCAACGCCGTCCACAACTTCACCCACCAGCTGCCGCCGGAATACCTCCGCGAGCACGGGCTCGAGGGCTGGCGGGACTGGGATCCGTCCGTCGAGGAGTACTACGACTGGTACCGGCAGGGGCGGCTCCCCAACCTTCCCGAGGGGCGCGCGCACTACTTGGGGCAGCTCCACTTCCTGGATCGCGAGGTGGGACGCGTCCTCGACGTCCTCGAGGAGACGGAGCTTTCCCGGAACACGATCGTGATCTACGTCGGGGACAACGGGGGATCGACCCCGATCTACGCGAACAACTCCCCGCTCCGCGGGAGCAAGTACACGCTCTACGAGGGAGGGATCCGCGTCCCGCTGATCGTCTCCTGGCCCGGCCGCTTCGAGCATGGGGTGGTGCGGGACAATGTCGTGAGCGCCATGGACCTCTTCCCCACGGTCTGTCGCGCCGCAGGCGCGAGAGTCCCGGAGCACGTCGACGGAGTCGACCTGGGTCCGCTCCTCACGGGGAGCCGACCGGACCTTCACCACGAGACGCTCATCTGGGACACCGGCCACGAGGCCGCGGTGCGGCGGGGCCGCTGGAAGTGGAGGACGGCGGCGAGCAACCGCCACGCCGAGTACGAGATGGTGGAACTCGAGGTCGGGGAGTTCCTCCACGATCTCGGGCGAGATCCGGGGGAGACCACGAACCTCTCGGCGCTCCGCCCGGACCTCGTCGAGGAGCTCCGGACGGTCCACCGCGATTGGCGCGCCGCCCTCGGCGGGCCGGAGAGTCAGACGGCGGGGCTCAGCCGGAAGAGGGAATAGCCGAGGCGCCGGGCGGGGGCGGGGAGCGTCGCGAGGAGGGAGGAGAGCTCCCCGGCCGAGTTCAAACGGAAGAGGAGGCCGTACGTGACCGCTCCCAGGGGAACCTCGAGAGCCAGGAGAGCCCAGGCCGGCAGTCCGAGGCTCGAGCCCGCGAGGCCGGCGAGGAGGAGGACGATCGCCATGCCGAGCACGTCGCGCGCGACGCGAAGGAGTCCCATTCCGAGACCTCGGAGGGGGACCCCGCAGACGCGGCGGGTGACCCAGACGCAGGCGGGGCCCGCGAGGAACCAGGAGTAGGCCGCGAAGGCGAGGGCCACGCCTTCGCTCGAGCCCGCGATCGCGCCGGCGAGGAACACCCCGACGAGCGCCGTGTTCGTCGCGAGGCTCCAGAGGAAGGCGAGCCGGAACTTCCCCATCGCGAGCCACACGGGTCCGGAGAGCTGACCCACGCTCTGCAAGGCGCCGAGGACGAAGAAAATCCGCACGAGGTCGACCGCGACGTCCCAGCGGCTCCCGACGAGGGCGTGGACGAGCTCCGGCGCGAGGAGCGCGCCGCCGACGCAGATGGGGAAGGTGAGGCGCGCGACGGCGAGGCCCGCGCGGACGGTTGCCCGGTCGAACCGTTCGAGGTCGTCGCGCAGCGCGCCGAGCGAGGCGAGGAGCGGCGCGCCGAGCGCCCGCGAGAAGGCGAAGAGGGAGCGGGCGACGAGCGAGTTCGCGAAGTTGTACCGCCCGAGGGGAAGCTCTCCGTGGAGACGGCCGAGGATGACCTTGTCGGCGTTGAAGAAGAGGTAGTCGGCGAGCGAGGTCGCCGAGACGTGGAGCAGCTCCCGGAGATGAGGTCGGACCTCGGAGAAGACGAG
>Ga0187892_10010350_pt1 | contig 11865 bp, 12 predicted proteins | sample MA1701073metaG_FD_139345 | JGI IMG/M metagenome (GOLD analysis project Ga0187892, IMG submission 139345) | Bio-ooze microbial communities from a basaltic lava cave in the Kipuka Kanohina Cave System on the Island of Hawaii, USA - MA170107-3 metaG ...
AAACGTAGTCAAGTTCCCTACGTTTTCCCTACGTTCTGAAAAAAGAAGGACCAGCGTCTAGCCAGTCCTTTGATTTTTGGTAGGCCGTGCCGGATTCGAACCGGCGACCAACGGATTAAAAGTTGAAGTACTTCGCCTAAGTGTTTGACTAACCGGCCCGCCCTCACCCGCTAGCGCCCGCCAACGGGCGCCTGCGCCCTACGTTTTCCCTACGTTTTTCTAATGTCCGCTTTCGGGCGGCGCGGTCGCTCAGCGCCGCGGCATCGGAAACACCGCCGCATTGTCAGCGTTTGCGGCGTCGAACGCATAGGCGCCGCCCTTCTCCACTGCGAGGCGATAAGCAGGCCGGGCCTGCATGCGCGCGATGTAGTCGCGCAGCCTGCCATGGCGCTCGCCCACGAGCCCGGCGAACGCGGCGAACTCGAGCGGAAACATCATCTGCACGTCGGCAGCGCTGAATTCCGGTCCCGCGAGGTGCGCGTCACGGCTGAGCCCGGCCTCGACGAGGTCGAGCTCGTTATCGAGCATTCCATCGACGCGCACTTGAATCGCCCCGGCCGCCTCGCCGACGCGCGCGAGATAGAGCCGCGCCACCAGGTGCAGCATCAGGGTGCCCTCGGCGAAGTGCATCCAGTACAGATAGCGCAAGTGCTCGCTCGTGCCGCGCTCCGGCGCGAGCCGCCCCTTGCCATGGCGCTCGACCAGGTACTCGACGATGGCGCCCGATTCGGCCAGCACCAGGTCGCCGTCCTGCATGACCGGCGACTTGCCGAGCGGGTGGACGGCGCGCAATTCGGGTGGCGCGAGATTGGTCCTGGCGTCGCGCCGGTATCGTTCGATCCGGTAGGGCGTGCCCAGCTCCTCCAGCAGCCATAGGATGCGTTGCGAGCGCGAGTTGTTCAGATGGTGAACCACAATCATCGGCTGGACTCCATCACGGTTGAAGATTTTGCGGCCCTAACGACGTCAATGACAGTTCCGTCTCGGTATTCGACGACCGCGACAGCCTGCTTGTCGCGCGCTCTGCTTTCGCGCTTGCAGGTCCTTCGTATCGCCAGCTCGTGCAGCCGCCCGATCGTGACCACCGGAATGCCCGCGGACCGAAGGCGCTCGCCGAGCTCGGCGCGATCGGGATTGACCGCGACCCCTTCCTCCGTCACGAGCACGTCCACCGTTTCCCCCGGCGTGGTGAGCGTCGTCACGGTCTCCACGACCTTGGCATGCTTTCCGGCGTTGAGCCGCGTCGTTACCAGCGCGAGCTTCGCGCCAGCCGCGCAGTCGGCGTGTCCACCGGAGCCTCCCATGATCACGCCGTCGGCGCCGGTCGTGACGTTGACGTTGAAGCCGAGATCGATCTCGGCAGCGCCGAGAATCATGGCATCTAGCTTGTTCACGACGGCGCCCCGGTTGTGGGGATTGGCATACATCGAAGCAGACATCGCCTGGTGCGTCTCATTTCGCCGATACGAGTCCACTGCCCTCAGATCGAAGCACTGAACATCAAACAACGTGCGGAAAAGCCCCCCTTCGAGCATGTCCACGATATCGCCGGTGATTCCGCCCGACGCAAAGCTGCCCTGGATGCGCTTCCGCTGCATGACCTCTTTCAGCGACGCGGCGACGGCGAGCGAGATTCCGCCGGCGCCCGTCTGAAAGGAAAACCCCTCCGTAAGAAGCCCGGACGCATCAATCACGCGTGCGGCGAGCTGCGCGATCCGCAGGCCCGTCGGGTCCGTCGTGCCCCGAGTCGTCCCGGAGACGATCTCCCGCGGGTCGCCGATGGAATCCACCTTCACGACATAGTCGACGTGGTCCTGGCTGATGTCGATCGGGCACGCCGGATAGGACACCAGGTCGTCGGTGATGGCGACGACCCGGTCGGCGTACATCGCGTCCGCCATCGCATAGCCGAGCGTGCCGCAGGCGGACCTGCCTGCAACCCCGTTGATATTGCCGTACGCGTCGGCGGCCGGCGCGCCGATGAACGCGACATCGATATGCAGGTCGCCGGATTCGATGGCGCGCGCGCGGCCGCCGTGCGTGCACATGATCGCGGGAGCCTTGAGCGCGCCGCGGGATATCGCGTGCGCCACGGGGCCCGACATATACGCGGTATGCAGGCCGCTGACGACCCCCCGGCTGATATGTTCGATCAGCGGCGCGTGCACCGGGAAGAGGGAGCTGGCCGCCACCGTGATCTCCCTCAGACCTCTACCGGCGATGGCTGCGAGGACCGCATTGAGAACAAGGTCTCCGTTGCGCAGGTGATGGTGGAAGGAAACGGTGGCGCCGTCCCGCAGCTCGCACGCGTCGAGTGCCGCCGGGATGTCCGGCAGAAGCTTTCCCTTTCCCGGCACCGCGCTGCGTACGGTGACCGGAGCCTTGGTCACGGCTCCAAGATTGGCGAACGCGCCGGCAAACGGCTTCACCCGATGATAGCCCTCGATACGTTCCGGCACGTCTCGCCCTGCGGCATTTCTCATCGCCTGCCCAGCCTCGCCGGGCGAGGCTCGTCGAGCATGCGCAGAATCTTGCTCGCTGCCGCTTTGTCGATACCGCCTCGCTCGATCGCCAGGACGACGCTGCGAGCGCACAGCGCGCGATAGAGCTTGACGATTCTCGCATCATCCAGCTCCCCGAGGCTGGCGACATGCTTCGCGACCGTGCCGACATCGCCGCGCGACACGGGACCGGGCATCGCCTCGGCTAGGCCCGCCCGTTCGATCGAAGAGAGCGTGCCGCGCACGAGCGGCAGCAGCGCTCGCACCGCGTCTTCCTCGCTCGCTCCCCACGACTGCCAGATCTCCGAGGCCTCCCGCAGAAGGACGTTGACGAATTGCGATGCGTAGCCGGCGGCCGCGTGGTAGCGGCCGCGGGCCCCGGCGGGAAGCCGGTTGACGCGGCAACCCAGACGCTCGGCCAGCGCGACCAGCGTCGCGTTCAACGGCTCTTCGGCCTCGATCGTGATCGTGCAACCGGGCAGGGACTGAGCCGCCGCTTCGGGATCGCCAAAGGTTTGCATCGGGTGGAAGCCGCCGATGCTCGCCCCGTCGCGCGCCGCTTTCTCGAGCGAGGAAAGCTCGGTCGCGCCGCTGCAATGCACTGCGGCGACGCCCGGGCGCCAGCGCGCGCTCTCGACCGTGGGCGCGATGGCATCGTCCGGCGTGGTGACGAAGACGAGATCGCTGTCATCGACCAGCTCCTGCACCCCCGCGATGCTGCACTCGCGTATCGGCGCGGCGAGCTTCTCGGCCTCTGCGTGCCGAAGGCTCGCCACCGCCGTCACCCGGCAGCCGCGGCGCGCGAAGCTCCACGCCAATGCCGCTCCCAGCCGCCCCGCGCCGATGAATCCCAACCGTAACGTTTCGATGGGCGAGGACATGCCGATCCCGGAGCCTTCAGGGCCAGAGCTTCGGGTGCTCCACGACCACGACCGGATAGATCTCGTCGGTGAAGTTGGGCAGATCCGCGAGCAGCGTCACGCCCTCGGGGCTCTTGAGGGCAGCGTCCAGCGCTTCCTCGGAGTCGAACCACAGCTCGGAGAAGCCGTCGTAGTCGAGCTTGGGATATTTCTGCCGGTCGATCAGATTGATGCAATAGCGCCGCATGCCGGGCAATTTCACACAGAGCGCCGCATGGGCATTGAGCCAATGGTGTACGAACTGCTCGCGTGAGAGGGTCGTCTTCTTGCGAACCAAACCGATGCGTTTGATCATCGTCAACTCCGATTGTGGTGTGTCATCAGATCGTGCGTCCGCCGTCCACCGGAAATTCCACGCCCGTGATGAACTCAGCGTCGTCCGACGCCAGGTACAGCGCCGCCTTGGCGATGTCCGCCGGCCTGGACAGGCGTCCCAGGGGAATCGTCGCGATGACTTTCTTGCGGTTCTCCGGGGTATCGGGCAAGCCGAGGAACGCTTCGAGCATGCCGGTCTCGCCCATGACGGGGCAGATCGCGTTGACGCGGATGTTGTCGGGGCCCAATTCGGCCGCCATCGACTTGGACAGCAGGTTCACCGCGCCCTTCGAGCCGTTGTACCAGGTGAGCCCCGGTCGCGGGCGGATCCCGGCAGTCGAGCCGACATTGAGAATGACACCGCGCTTTCTTTGGCGCATGATCGGAACCACCGCGAAGGTCATGTAATAGATCGACTTCACGTTGACCGCGTAAACGCGGTCGAAAGTGGCCTCGTCCACGTCGAGCAGCGGCTGGTTCTTGTGGGTGGTGCCTGCGTTGTTGACGACGATGTCTACGGTTCCGAAGTGCTTCAGCGTCGTCGCCACCAACTGATCGATGTCGGCGCGTCTGGAAACATCGCATTTGAGCGCGAGGGCATTGCCGCCGAGCGGCTGCGCGACCGTTGCGGCGCCCTCCGCGTTGAGGTCCGCGATCACGACTTTGGCGCCGTCGGCGGCATAGAGCCGGGCGATCTCGGCGCCAAAGCCGCTGGCTGCGCCGGTGACGATCGCAACCCGATCCTTCAGTTTCATGTTCGCTCCGTTATTCGCCGTGGAACTGGACGATGGTCTTGGGTACGCTGAATTCCTCGAGCGCCATGAAGCCCTTTTCGCGGCCGTGACCACTCTTCTTTACGCCGCCGAAGGGCAGCTCGACGCCGCCGCCGGCGCCATAGCAGTTGATGAATACCTGGCCGCAGCGCAGCCGCTTGGCCACGCGCGTCTGGCGAGCGCCGTCCCGCGTCCATACCGCAGCGAGCAAACCGTAGTCGGTGGCATTCGCCAGCTGCACGGCGTCCGCCTCATCCGTGAACGGCATTACCGACAGAACCGGCCCGAACACCTCTTCACGGGCGAGTCGGTGATCGCGCGGCACCGGGCCGAACAGCGTGGGCTCGACGAAGTACCCGCCGCTCGGCGCCTCGTCTGCGAGCAGCCCCTTCGCCAGAACCCCGACCTTCGTATCTACCGCATGCCGTATGTACCCTGTCACTCGCTCCAGTTGTTGCTTGTTAATGAGCGGGCCGCAATCGAGGTTCATCTGCGGAGAACCGACGCGCACCTTGCTGAAGCGCGCCGCAAGTCGTTCTACGAAGTCTCCATAGATCTCCTGCTGCACGAGCACGCGGCTTCCCGCCGTGCAGGTCTGCCCGGCGTTCTGCACGATCGCCCGCACGATGACGGGCAAGGCCAGCTCCAGGTCGGCGTCGGCGAAGACAATTTGCGGCGATTTGCCGCCGAGCTCGAGCACGACCTTCACGCAATTCTCGGCGGCCGCCTTCTGCACCAGCGCGCCCACCTGCGGTGATCCGGTGAACGAGAGCAGGCTGACGCCGGGGTGCGCGCTCAGGGCGGTTCCCGCCTCCTCGCCCAGACCGGTGACGACGTTCAACGCGCCCGCCGGCATGCCCGCCTCGAGCGCGATGTCCGCGATTTTCAAGGTGCTCAGGCACGCATCCTCGGCGGGCTTGAGCACCACCGCGTTGCCCATCGCCAGCGCGGGCGCGAGGGACCGTCCCACCATCTGCGCCGGATAGTTCCACGGGATGATGTGACCGGTCACGCCATGGGGCTCGCGCACGACCACCACGTGGTAGTCGCGCAGGAACGGCACCACCTCCCCCTGCAGCTTGTCGGCCGCGCCTCCGTAGAACTCGAAGTAGCGCGCCGCCACCTCGATGTCGGTGCGCGCCGTCGCCATCGGCTTACCGGTATCGCGCGCCTCGATCGCCGCCAGCTCCTCACGGCGCGCGGCGATGAGGTCCGACATCCGCAGGAGAGTACGGCCTCGCTCCGCCGCGGAGAGCTTGCCCCACGCCCCTTCTTGCGCGCTCTGCGCGGCGCGCACTGCGCGATCGATGTCGGCCGCGGTCCCGCGCGCAATATGGTCGAATGCCTGCCCCGTGCTCGGATCGATAACCGGGATCGTTTCGTCGCCGCTTGCCTCGGTCCACCTGCCGTCGATGAAAAGTTTCTGCATACCTGCTAGTGCCGAGCAGGCCAGGTGCGGTAGCGATCGAGCACCGCCAAGTCGGGGGTAACGCCCAAACCCGACCCCTGTGGAACGGGGACACGTCCCTCGTGCACTGGCAGTGACGCGCCGACGATCAGCTCGCGACCGGCGTTCGGATGGCAGTCGAATTCGAGCAGACCGTCGCCGCCCGCGGCGGCGAGCAGGTGCAGCGAGGCAAGGTGCGCGATGCCGCCGCCGAATACATGCGGGCAATAGCGCTTGCCGGCGGCCAGCGCCGCGCGCGCGACCGGCATGTTGCCGGACATGCCGCCCCATTTGGTCGCATCGGGCTGGATCACGTGCAACACGCCGTCGCGGACAGCCTCATCGAACTGGGCGTCCTGGAAATTCTCGCCGCCGGCAAGCGGGATCGGCGAAGCGGCGGCAAGCGCGCGCCAGTCCGCGGCGCGGGCGTCGACGCGCAGCGGCTCTTCGACCCATTGCAGATCGAAGCGCGCGGCCGCCCGGCTGAACTCGATCGCCGAATCGAGCGTGAAGGCCTGGTTCGCGTCCGCCATCAGCGCCGTCGCCGGCCCGAGCGCGGCGCGCAGCGCGGCGAGGTTTTTGAGGTCGATCTCGCTGCCGAAGCCGATTTTTAGCTTGAAGGCGCGATGGCCTTCGTCGTAACGCGCCTTCGCAAAGCGCTCGGGTTGATCCGGGTTGATTCCGGTCGTGTACACGGCCACGGATTCGGTCGGTCCGCCGCCAAGAAAGCGGTAGAGCGGGATCCCTTGTTTGCGGGCACCGAGATCCCAGAGCGCGATATCGATGCCGGCGATCGCCTGCGCGACGGGGCCTGATTCGCCGGTTTGCAGCACCAGCACTTCCAGGTCGGAGGTGAGGGCGCGGAAAGCCTCGCCGGGCGTAGCGAAGCTTCGGCGCAGCAGCCGCTCGCCGATGTCAGCGGCGAGGCGCGCGCGGTGTTCGGCGCCGACGGCCGGCCAGTTGCACCAGACTTCGCCCCAGCCCTCGGTTCCGTCGGCGTCGACGATGCGCAGGAGAACGAGCGGGCGATCACGGAACGTGCCGAACGCGACCTTGAGTGGCGTCTTGATCGGCACCCGATAGGCGAAGACCTCGATCGAGGCGGGATTGAGCGGGTTCATGTCGTTGCGAAGCGCGGCTCCGGAATGCCGCGCGCACCGACGTCGAAAGCGAGCAGCCCTCCGGCGAGAGGCTGCGCCCGGTGCTCGTCCGCGATCAACTGCCAGCTCGCGCTCGTCACATACAGGGTGCCGAGATCGGGTCCGCCAAATGCGCAGCAGGTCGGACGCTGCACCGGCAGCTCGATCACCCGATCGACAATTCCGTCGGGCGCATAGCGGACGATGCGCCAGGCGTTGAACTCGGCGTTCCAAAGATAGCCCTCGGCGTCGACCGTGGAGCCGTCGGGAAATCCCGGCGCCTGCGTGCGCGCGAAAACTCTCCCGCGACTGATCTGCGCCGACGCGGCATCGTAGTCGTAGGCATCAATCGCGTAGCGAAGCGAATCCGCGAAGTACATGGTCTTGCCGTCGGGGCTCCAGGCGAGGCTGTTGGGGATCGCGATGCCGGAAAGCACACCGACCAGCTCGCGACCTCGATCCAGCCGATAGAGGACGCCTTCGGGAGCCCGCGTGACGTGGTGCATCGTGCCGGCCCAGAAACGCCCTTGGCGATCGCAGCGGCCGTCGTTAAAGCGATGGCCCGGCGGATGCGCGACCGGCCGCGCAATGGTTTCCAGGCTGCCCGCCGCCGGATCGTAGAGAGCGACGCTGTCGCGTAGCGCGACCAGCAGACGGCCATCCTCGGCGAACGCGATCGATCCCACCAGGTCAGGCATGTTCCAGGTATCGATGCGGCCGCTCGCGTAGTCCAGGCGTCGAATCGCCGGCCGGCGAATGTCGACCCAGTAGAGCGCCTGCTCCTCTGCGTCCCACAGCGGGCATTCGCCGAGAAGGTCGGTCTGACTTCCGACGCGTTCGGGCGAGAGGTTTTTCATACGACGAATTCGCCTACTTCCCGCGCGACGCCACAAATCTCTCCAGGTGCGACGGATCGATGGCCTCCTGGATGAAGCTCATCGGTACGGGCTGCGGAATGCTCCTGGTCTCGTACAGCACCTGGAGCGCGAGTTGCAGCTGGGCAGCGAGGCCGCCGTCCTTCGCGGTCATCGAATAGGGAGACGACCGGTCGAGCTGCTGCGCGACGGTGGGCCGCTTGAGATAGACGCGCTCGTACGTGGCCTTCGCCACTTCGGGCGACAGGCCCAGCCGCTTGACCAGCGCGTCGACCGCGAGCTGCGGGTTCTTCGCGATCGCCTCGGTCGCCATCGCGTCCACCTGCAGCAGCTTCAGGCCGATATCTGGGTGGCTCTTGACGAATCCGGCCCGAGCGGAGGTGGTTCGTGGACACACGCCGCCAAACGGCACGTAGTCGAAATCCCAGTTGACGACGCGATACCCCTCGGCGTCGAGCATGATCGAATACGGAGACCAGGCGATGCCTGCATCGATCGAGTTGCTCTTGAACGAGTTGCGAAAGAGCGGCGCGGGTATGTTGACCACGTTCAGCTTGGCGTACTCGACGCCGACCTTCTTCGCGAGCAAGTAGAGCGCGACCTGCGCGCAGGTTCCCGACGCGGCGCCGATCTTCTGCGCCTTGGCGATGTCCTGGTAGCTCTTGATCCCGCTCTTGGGATCGACCACCAGGCCTTCACCCATTCCGTCGTTGGCGACCCAATACAGAATCTTGACCGGAATGCCCTGCCCCATCGCAAACGCGAGACCTAGCCCAGTGGTCACGACGTCGAGGCTCTCGCTCTTGAGCGCAGCGAGCAGCGGCGCCCCGGACGCGAAGGTGAAGAATTTCGGCTTCAGTCCGGCTTTTTCGAACAGGCCTAGATCCTGCGCCACATACAGGTTGACGTGGTCCGCGGTCGGGTACCCATAGTTGAATTCCAGCGGCGCTTGGGCGTGCAGCGGGCCCGCGACGAGCAGCGCGAAAAGAAACAGGGCGGCGCGCGTGAATTTCGGTTTCATTTTCATCGTCCTTTCCAATGCACGACTTTGGCTTCGATGACGTTGAGCGAAATGTTCAGCAGTAGACCGATCGCCCCGATCAGCGCGATACCGATGAAGACGACCGGAATGAGGAACAGCAGCGCCGCGTCCGAGATCATGAAGCCGAGGCCGCTTTGAGCGCCCACCAGCTCGGCGGCGACGACAACGGCCCAGCTCAACGCCAGCGCGACCTTCAACCCCGTGAAGATCTGAGGCAGCGCGCCCGGCAGCACGATGCTGCGGAACGTCTGCGCGCGGGTGAGGCCGAGAGATTGCGCGGCGCGTCGGTACGCGATCGGGAAGTTGGCGGCACCGGCCTGCGCGTTCACCTCGACGTAGTTGAACGACACGGAGAAGATCAGCACGATCTTGCCGACCTCGCCCAAGCCAAAATACAGCACCGCCATCGGAATGAAAGCGATCGGCGGGATGGGCCGGATGAACGCCATGATCGGGGAGATCATCGCGCCCGCGCGGCGGCTATAGCCGGCAAGGAGGCCAATCGGCACGCCTACGATCACTCCCGCCGCGAAGCCCGTGAGAGTACGGAACAGGCTGATCCCGATGTGCTCCCACAGCGGCCGGCCTTGGTAGCCCCTCTCGATCAGCTCGACGAACGCCGTGCCGAGCGATTCGGGCGTGGGAAGGTATCCCGGCTTGATGAAGCTCGAGTGCGATCCCGCATACCACAAAGCGAGCAGCAGCACGATCGCGCCCACCGAATAGGCAATATCCGGCGCGCCCTTCGCGCCGGAACCTTGCTCGGCAGGCATTCTCTTGGTGGCGGTCTGGATGGCGATCTCGTTCACGGCGGCGCCTCAATTGCCTTTTGTCTTCAGGTACTCAAGCAGATATGTCGGGTCGACGGCGTCCTGGATGACTCTCAACGGGATCCGTTCGGGAATCGCCTTCATCGCATAAAGCGCCTCGATCGCGAGAAGCAGCTTCTCGGCGAGGCCGCCCTCCTTCGCCGTCATCGAGTACGGCGAGTTCGGGTCGACCTGCAGCGCGAAGCTCGGGATGCCGCGGTCGCAGCATTCGCTTTCAACCATTGCCTTGGCTACATCCGGAGCGAGCTGCTGGCGTTTGATGTAGGCATCGATCGCGAGCTGCGGGTTCTTCGCGATCGCCTCGCGCGCGAGCGCCTCGGCCTGTACGAGCTTCAAGCCAATCTCCGGACGTTGCTTAAGATACGCAGGCCGCACCGCGGTCAGCCCCGGGCACAGGCCCCCCGGTGGCGTGTATTCACCGTCGAACGCGACGATTGGATAGCCCTCGGACTGGTACTGCAGCGAAAACGGCGGCCAGGCGACGCCGGCATCGATCGAGCCGCTTATGAACGCGTTGCGGAACAGCGGTGCCGGAATGTTGACGACGTTGAGCTTGGCGTAGTCGATGCCGGCCTTCTTCGCCATCATGTACAGTGCGACTTGTGCACAGGTGCCCGTCGCGGCGCCGATCTTCTTCGCCTTGCCGATGTCGCGGTACGACTTGATCCCGGATTTCGGATCGACGACCAGGCCTTCGCTCACCGCCGAGTTCGCTTCCCAGAAGATGAACTTGAGCGGGATGTTCTGCCCGAGCGCCAGCGCGAGCGCGAGGCCGGCCGTGACGACGTCGAGGCTTTCGCTCTTCAGCCCGGCGAGCAACGGCGCCCCCGACTGGAACACGAAGAACTTGGGCTTCAGCCCGACCTTCTCGAACAGTCCCAAGTCCTGCGCGACGAACACCGACGCATGGTTCGCGTTCGGGATGCCGTAGTTGAACTCGATCAGCGGCTCGGCGGGCCTCGGCTGCGCCAGCGCCGGCCCGCCCAAGTGGCCGGCGCAGGTCAGCAGAGCGGTAATCAGGATCGTTGGTCTCATGCGGTCCTCCTCGCAGTCGTCAATGTGCGGCGGTCGCTTCGTCGCCCTCGACTTCGCTTTGCACTGCGATCACCAGCTCGTGCTCGAGCTTCGTGAATTCCGCAGAGCTCAGAAACTCGTAGTCGCGCGGCTTGGGCGCTCGTACCTGTACCTCGCATTTCACACGGCCGGGGCGCCTAGTCATGGCGATCACGCGGTCCGAGATGAAGATCGCTTCGCCGACGTCGTGGGTGATGAACAGGATTGTCGGCATGAAGTGCTCCCACAGGCGCAAAAGCAGCTTCTGCATGAGCAGCCGCGTCTGATAGTCAAGCGCGCCGAAAGGCTCGTCCATGAGCAGGATCTCCGGTTCGCTGATGAGCGCGCGCGCGATCTGGACTCGCTGCTGCATGCCGCCCGAGAGCTGGTACGGATAGTGGTGCTCGAACCCCTTGAGGCCCACCTGCTCCAGCAAGCGCAGCGCGCGCGGCTCGTACTCCCCGGGCGCCGCCCCGCGGGATTTGACGCCGAGCACGACGTTGGCGAGCACCGACAGCCAGGGAAAGAGCGACGGCTGCTGGAACACCACCCCGCGATCGGGTCCCGGGCCGGTAACGACGCGCTCGTCGACGCTCACCAACCCGGCCGAGGCCTGCTCGAACCCGGCAAGAATGTTCAGCGCGGTCGACTTGCCGCAGCCGGTTGGGCCGAGGATCGACAGGATCTCCCCCTGCTGTATGTCGACACTGAAGGCCTCCAATGCCCGCGTGCTGGCGATGCGCGCACTGCCGGACGCGAACACCTTTTCCACGCCGGTAAACGCGATCTTCGGTCGGCCGCCGCTCATTTTCCCGCGCTCGCGCGGTACTCGCCGATGTAGGTGGGATCGATGGCGTCGTGAATAACGCTCGGAGGAATAGGCTTGGCAATCACCTTCGTGGCGTGCAGGACCTGACTTGCGAGCATGAGCGTGCCGGCGAGTCCGCCTTGCTTCGAGATCATGGAAAAC
>Ga0187892_10010351_pt1 | contig 11865 bp, 8 predicted proteins | sample MA1701073metaG_FD_139345 | JGI IMG/M metagenome (GOLD analysis project Ga0187892, IMG submission 139345) | Bio-ooze microbial communities from a basaltic lava cave in the Kipuka Kanohina Cave System on the Island of Hawaii, USA - MA170107-3 metaG ...
GCCGTCCACCAGCACCCGGCTGGCCGGGTAGCCGCCGAGCACCCGCGGGCCGGACTTGCTGACCTCCAGGCCGAGGCCGTCCTCGATGAGGAAGATGCGCTCGGCGGGCACGCCCGCCTCTTCGGCCAGGCGCGCGTGCTGCAGCAGGTGGCGGTGCTCCCCGTGCACGGGCACGAAGTAGCGGGGCCGTGTCAGCGCGAGCATGTGCTTGAGGTCCTCGCGGCTGGCGTGACCGGAGACGTGGACGAAGGCCACGTCCTCCCAGAGCACCTCGGCGCCGAGGCGCAGCAGCGCGTTGATCACGCGCCCGATCACGCGCTCGTTGCCCGGGATCACCCGCGACGAGAAGATCACGAGGTCGCCGGTTCCGGCCTGCACGTACTTGTGCTCGCCGGCGGCGATCAGCGCCACCGCGGAGTTCGGCTCCCCCTGACTGCCGGTCGAGAGGATGAGCTGGCGCGCCGGCGGCAGCTCGGCGAGGTCCTCGAGCGGGACCAGGAGGCGGTCCGGGATCTTGAGATAGCCGAGCTCGGCCGCCACCGCGACGTTGCCGGCCATGCTCTTGCCGAGCAGCGCCACCTTGCGGCCGGATCGCTCGGCGAGCTCGAGGATCTGCTGGATCCGATGGATATGCGAGGCGAAGGTCGCGACGATGATGCGTCCGCGCGCTGCGGCGAAGCGGCCGGCCAGCGCCACGCCCACTTCGCGCTCGGAGCCGGTGCGGCCCGGCCGGGCCACGTTGGTCGAATCGGAGCACAGCACCAGCACCCCGCGATCGCCGAGCTCGGCGAACTTCGAATAGTCCGGCTGGAGCGCGTCGATCGGGTCGGGATCGAGCTTGAAGTCGCCCGTGTGCACGACCGTGCCGACGGAGGTCTCGATGGCGAGCCCGATGCCGTCCGCGATCGAGTGGGTGACGCGGATCGGGATCACGGTCAAGCCGCCGAGCCTGACCTCGTCGCCCGGCTGGTACGGCCGCAGATCCGCGCGCTCGAGCACGCCGAGCTCGGCCAGCCGGTTGCGCGCGAGCGCGAGCGTCAGCGGCGTGCCGTACACCGGGACGTCGAACTCGCGCAGCAGATACGCGAGCGCGCCGATGTGATCCTCGTGCCCGTGGGTGAGGGCGACGCCGCGGAACTGCTCCCGCCTGGCCTTCAGGTACGAGAAGTCGGGGATGACGTAGTCCACCCCGGGCATCTCGTCGTCGGGAAACAGCAGGCCGCAGTCCACGGCCAGGATGTCGCCCCCCGACTCGACGAGCATCATGTTGAGCCCGATCTCGCCCAGGCCTCCCAGCGGGATCAGGCGAACGGCGGGCTCGGCAGGCGTGTCGATCGGGACGGGCTCGGGTCGGTACGCGATGCTCACGGCGGCCCGCTCATCGTATCACCCGCGCTGATCCGGGCCAAAAAACGACCCCGGACGGGTCGCGGCCAGACTGGCGAACTCGGCGAGCGAGAGTGTCTCCGCGCGCCGGCCGGGATCGATGCCGGCCGCGGCGACGAGAGTGCGCGCGCGCTCGAGCGCGAGACCGAGGCCGGCGGCGAGCGCGTTCGGCAGGTTCTTGCGGCGCTGGCTGAACGCGGCGCGGACCACGGCGTTGAAGCGTGCGCGATCGGCGATGGGCACGGGCGGCGCCGAGCGCACCCTGAGGTGCACCACGGCGGAGTCGACCTGGGGCGGCGGGCTGAACGCGCCCGGAGGCACTCTGAACGCGAGGCTCACGTCGCACGCCACCTGGGTGAGCACGGAGAGGCTGCCGTACACCTTGCTGCCGGGCGCGGCGGCCAGCCGCTCGGCCACTTCCTTCTGGAGCATGAGCGTCATCTCGTCGATGGCGGGGCCCGACTCCACCAGCGCCATCAGGATGGGCTTGGCGACGCTGTACGGGAGGTTGCCGGCCACCAGCACCCGCCCCGCGGGATCGGGCCTGGCCGCCGGCAGGATGGCGTAGTCCAAGCTCCGCGCGTCCGCGTCCCGGATCTCGACGCGCGGCGCCGCCGCGAAGCGCTCCCGGAGCGACGCGGCGAGAGCGGGGTCCACCTCGAACGCCAGCAGGCGGCCGGCCGCCCCCGCCAGCGAGGCGGTGAGCGCGCCTCGACCGGGACCGATCTCCACCACCAGGTCGCGCGGGCCGGGCCGGACCAGCTCCACGATCCGGCGGGCCACGCTCTCGTCGCGCAGGAAGTGCTGGCCGAGGGCCCGGGTGCGGCCGCGCGTGGCCGGGCGGCGGCTCTCGACCGCGCGCGCGTTCTTACGCGGGCTCATGCCCGGGCCGGACGCCGCTCCGCGAGCTCCGCGCTGAGCCTCGTGAACACCTCGCGCACCTGACGCTCGGTGTCGGCGCGGCTCCCGGAGTTGTCGATCACGTGATCCGCGAGCCTGGCCTTGTCGGCGACCGGCATCTGGCTGGCCATCCGGGCGCGCGCCTCCGGCGCGGACAGCCCATCGCGCGCCATCAAGCGCGTGAGCTCGGTGTCGGGGTCGGTGAGGACCACCACCAGCCGGTCCATGCCCCGGGCGCCGCCCGACTCGATCAGCAGCGCGGCGTCCCAGATCACGAGCCCGGCGAACTCCTCCTCCTCGAGCACCGAGAGCAGGCGCCGCTGGCGCTGCCGGATGGCGGGATGCGTGATGGCCTCCAGGCGCTGGCGCCGCTCCGCATCCGCGAAGACGATCGCGCCCAGGCGCTTGCGGTCGAGCTGGCCGTCGCCGTCGAGCACGCCGCGGCCGAAGTCCCGGACGATCTCGTCGTAGGCGGGCTGGCCGGGCATCACCACCTCGCGCGCCAGCTGATCCGCGTCGATGATGCGGGCGCCGAGGTGCGCGAACATCGCGCTGACCGTGCTCTTGCCGGTCGCGATGCCGCCGGTGAGCCCGACGAGGAGAAACCGCCTCACGCGGCCGCCCAGTCGGCCCCGACCTTCACGTCCACCTTGAGCGGCACCTCGAGCGGGAGCGCCGACTCCATCACCTCGACCGCCAGCGCCTGGAGCGTGGCCACCTCGTCCGCGGGCGCCTCGAAGAGGAGCTCGTCGTGCACCTGTAACAGCATGCGGCTGCGGAGCCCACGCTGCCCGAGCTCGTCGGCCATCCGCACCATCGCGATCTTCGCCAGGTCGGCCGCGGTGCCCTGGATCGGCGCGTTGGTCGCCATGCGCTCGCCGAAGCTCCGGAGCGTCGGGTTGCCGCTCCGGAGCTCCGGGAGATAGCGGCGGCGGCCGAGGAGCGTGGTCACGTAGCCGCGCGCGCGTCCCTCGGCGATCGTGCGCTCGAGGTAGGCCTTCACGCGCTGGTAGCGCGCGAAGAACTGGTCGAGGTACTCCTGCGCCTGCCTGGTGCTCATGTCGAGCCGGCTCGAGAGGCCGAACGCCGTCACGCCGTAGATCGTGGCGAAGTTGGTGGTCTTGGCCATGTCCCGCTGCGCCGGCGTGACCGCGTCGGGCTCGACCCCGAACACCTGGGCGGCGGTGCGGCGGTGGATGTCCTCGCCGCCGCGGAAGGACTCCACCAGGCTCTCCTCGCCCGACAGGTGGGCCAGGATCCGCAGCTCGATCTGCGAGTAGTCGGCGGCGACGAACCACCAGCCGGGCTCCGGCACGAAGGCGGCGCGGATGCGGCGCCCGAGCTCGGTGCGGATCGGGATGTTCATGAGATTCGGCTGCGCGCTCGACAGTCGGCCCGTCACCGCCACCAGCTGGTTGAACGAGGTGTGCACGCGGCCGGTGCGCGGGTTGATGAGCGCGGGCAGCGCATCGGCGTAGGTGGACTTGAGCTTCGACAGCGTGCGGTGCTCGATGATCTTCGCCGGCAGCTCGTGGCCGATCGCCAGCTGCTCGAGCACGTCCGCGTCCGTCGAGTATCCCGTCTTGGTCTTCCTGACCGGCGGCAGCCCGAGCTTCTCGAACAGCACGATCGCGAGCTGCCGCGGGGAGCCGATGTTGAACTCGCCGCCGGCGAGCGTGTAGATCTCGCCGGTGAGGCGCTCGAGCGCGAGCTCGAGCTCGCGGGAAAACTCGACCAGGCGCTGGGGGTCGACGCGGATGCCCTCGCGCTCCATGCCGGCGAGCACGCGCACGAGCGGGCGCTCGATGTCCTCGTAGATCGCGCGGAGCCCCACGTCGTCGAGCGCGCCCGGCGCCGTCGCCCAGATCTCCCAGACCCACGGCGCGCGGCTGCCGGGATGGGCCAGGACCGGCGCCTGCCCGAGCAGCTCCGCCGAGATGTCCTCGATCCGGTAGTTGGTGCGCGCGGGGTTCAGCAGGTAGGCGGCCACCGCGGTGTCCTCGAACACGGGCGGCTCGGCGCCGCGCGCGAGCCACCACTCGAGCAGGTGCTTCACGTCGTGTCCGACGAGCGGCCGGGCGCCCAGATCGGGCGGCGCGCTCCCGAGCGGGAGCTGGGCGGCTCCGGCTTCGGGATGAAAGAGCCCGAGGGCCACGCCGCCGGGCTCCGGCGGCCCGCCCTCGCCGACCCACTCGATGGCCAGCGGAGCGCCCGCCGGCACCCGGGCCAGGTACGCGGCCAGGGCCTCGGCACTGTCCAGCGTCGGCGCGGGCGGCACCGTCACCTCGATCGGCGGCGGCGCGGGCAGCTGGCGCAGGAGGCTCGAGAACTCGAGCTCCGTCCACAGCGCGCGCAGCTCGGCCCAGTCCGGCTCGACGCGGCGCAGACTCTCGAGCTCCTGCGTGAGCGGCACCCGCGGGCTCACGGTGGCGAGCTCCCGCGAGAGCAGCGCCTTCTGGCGGTTGGTCGCGAGCGTCTCGCGCAGCTTGCCCTGGACGAGATGCAGGTTCTCGTACAGCTGCTCCACGCTCCCGTACTGCGCGATGAGCTTGACGGCGGTCTTCTCGCCCACGCCCGGCACCCCGGGAATGTCGTCGATCGAGTCGCCCATCAGGGCCAGGACGTCCGGGATCTGGCCGGGGGTCACCCCCCACTTCTCCTTCACCGCGGCCTCGTCCAGGATCACCCGCTCGCCGCCGCGTCCGGGCGTCGAGAAGACACGCACCCGCGGTGACACCAGCTGCAGCATGTCCTTGTCCGAGGTGACCAGGACCACGTCGATGGACAGCTCGCGCACGCGCTCGACGAGGGTCGCCAGCACGTCGTCGGCCTCGAAGCCGGGCACCTCGAGCAGCGGCACCCGCAGCGCCTGGAACAGCCGCCTGACGTAGGGGATCTGCACCCGGAGATCGTCGGGCGTGCCCGGGCGCGACTCCTTGTAGCCGCTGTAGCGCTGGTCCCGGAACGTCGGCCCCGGCGGGTCCCACGCGGCCGCGAAGTACTCCGGGGTGTCCTCGCGCAGGAGCTTCCAGACCATCGTGGACATCCCGAGGATCGCGTGGCTCGGCAGCCCGCGCGTGGTGGAAAGAAATGGCAGTGCGTGGTACGCCCGGTAGAGGTACCCGGGGGCATCGAGGACGAAGAGGCGCTCGGTCATCGGATCCGTCTTTCGCGATTCTACCGCGGTGGGGTCGCTCGCGCTCGACGGCGGCGCTCGATGCCGGCCCGAGGGACCGCAGGTCAGAGCATGGCCACCCGGCCGCTACTCAAATCGTACACGCCCCCGACCACCTTCAACCGCTGGCGCTTGACCGCCGGCGCCAGGATCGGCTCGAGCGTCCTCAAACGGTCGACCCCCGCCTCCACGTTCGCCCGGATCGCGTTGTCGAGCGGATCACCCGGCTTGCCCTTGACCTTGGCGACCACGGGCTTCAGCATGCTCACAAGCGCGTTGAGCGAGCCGGGCAGCGCATCCTTGGCCGCGATGTGCGTCAAAGCGGCCTTCACCGCTCCGCAGCCCGAGTGACCGAGTACCACGATCAGCGGCGCGCCGAGCTCGAGCACTGCATACTCGATGCTGCCCTTCACGACGAAGCCGGCGTTGCTCACCATGTTGCCGGCGACGCGCACGACGAACATGTCCCCGACGCCCTGATCGAACGTAATCTCGACCGGCACGCGCGAGTCCGCACAGCCGACGACGACGGCTGCCGGCGTCTGTCCCTGCGCGAGCGCGGCGAAGTCTTCGGGGCGGCGGCGCGGCGCCGTCGGCTGTCCGGCGGCGAAGCGCTTGTTGCCCTCGAGCAGCCCGCGGAGGATCTCGTCGGGGTCGCGGCTGGAGGCGGGCCGCGGCGACGGATTCGCGGCGAGCGCCCGGTGGGACCATTGCAGCCCGGCGGCGCCGATCGAGACCGCGGTGGCGCCGCTGAGTCGCATCAGAGCGCGGCGGGAGAGCACGGGCGAGCTGTGCGGGAGGTCGGGCTTCATCGGTAGCGCTCCTTTGAGGAAACGGCTACTTCATGAACTTGCAGACCTCGGCGAACTGATTCAGGTCGATCACCGTGTCATCCGGGCCCAGCCGTCGCAGATCAGGGTCGATCTGGCGTGGGTCCTCGTCCGGATTCGTCAGGAAGCCGACGATCATCTGACCGCGCTGCGGCTGATTGTCGACCTTGATGATGTGCCGATGGCCGCCGCGCTGCTCAACGAGCTGCCGAAGGCTGCAGAGGATGAACAGGGAGCCGCCCACCGAGGAGCCGCGCGAGTTGATCGTCACCTCGATGACCGAGGATCTCGCCCGGCGCGCGATCTCGGTGACGACGATGTCCATCTGCGAATTGGCGAGACGCTTCGAGTCCGCCTGGAACAGCTGGCCAGACGCCACCGTGGTCGCCAACAGAATAGCCGCACCGAGCACCGCCGCCAGGGTTCGCCTCATCGGATCCTGCGCGGGACTATAGCGCGCCGCCGGGCCGATCGGCAAGCGCGACGCGGTCGTAGAGCGCGCGCACCCAGCTCGTCCGGCGGCGATAGTCGTCCAGGAACTCCTTGCGCGAGGGATACTCGAGCGCCTTGGCGAGACGGCCGGGGATCGGGCCCGCGGGCTCCAGCGCATCCGCCGGGCGCGCGCCGAACAGGCGGAGGCCCGCCGACACGCGGCGCAGGAAGCGGTAGTGCTCCTCGAGCGCCTCGCACTCGGCGGCCGCCAGGATCGCGGCCGCCTTGACGGCGCGGATCACCCGGATGGTGTTCGGCCGCCGGAGGGCCGGGTGCCGGCGCCCGTGGAGCAGCTGGAGCGCCTGGGTGATGAACTCCACGTCCACGAGCCCGCCGCGGCCGAACTTCACATGCAGGCGTCCGGGGCTCTCCTTGCCGAGCTCGCGCTCCATGCGCGTGCGCAGCGCGCGCATCTCCTCGAGATCCGGCGGCGGCGCCTGCGGGCCGTAGAGCAGGGCGTTGATCGCGCGCCGGACGGCCCGGCCCAGGCGCGGATCGCCGCCGACCAGGCGCGCGCGCGTGAGCGTCTGCCGCTCCCACGGATCGGCCCACTCGCGGTAGTAGCGATCCAGGGCGTCGAGCACGGAGGCGAAGCCGCTGCCCTTGGAGCCCGGCCGGAGGCGCAGATCCACCGGAAACGCGACGCTGGCGGCGGTGATGTCGCCCACCAGCGAGGCCAGCCTCTCCACGACCCGGTCGTAGAACACGTGCGCCTCGGCGCGCGCCGGCCCGTCCGTCCACCCGGCCTGCCCGTACACCACGAACAGGTCCAGGTCGGAGCCCGTCGTGAGCTCGCGCCCGCCGAACTTGCCGAGCCCGATCACCGCGGCCGGGATCACGCCGCCGGCGTCGTCGCGCGGCACCCCGTACTGGGCGGCCGCGTCCTCGAAGGCGGCCAGCCAGGCGGCGGCCAGCGTCGCCTCGGCCAGCGCGGTCATCTCCAGGGAGAACCGCTCGGCGTCGGTCACGCCGAGGAGCATGCGCCACGTGATCCCGAGCTCCTGCGCCTGCTTGATCTGGCGCAGGCGGTCCCTGCGCTCGGCGGGCCCGAGCCCCGGCGCGAAGACCGCGCCGAGCTCGTGTCGAAGCTCGGCCTTGCGCTTCGGGGCGGCGAAGGTGACCGGGCTCGCGAGCGCGCTCAGCAGCTCGGGCTGGGTGACGAGGAGCTGTGTGACCAGCTCGCCCCGCGCGCAGAGCTTCACCAGGTTCGTCAGCAGATCGGGCCGGGAGGCGAGCAGCTCGAGGTACGCGGTGCGGGGCCCGGCGGCAGCGACCAGCCGCTCGAGCTGGTTCAGGGCCTCGTCCGGATCCGGGCTCTGCCAGAGCGCATCGAGCAGCACGGGGAACATGGCGCGGAGCGCCCGGCGCGTCGCCTCCGGGTACGGCACGAGGGGGCGTCCGTCGAGCAACATCCTCAAGTTCTGCCGGGCGCGGTCCGGATCGGTGAAGCCCGTCGCCTTGAGCGCGGTGTAGCTCGGGATGCGCAGCGGCGGCCCCGAGCTGGCGGCGGGCGCGGCCGCGAAGAAATCGCGGAAGGCCGCGTGCACGCCGCGCGTGATCCGGCCGTGCTCGGCCTGGAACCGACGGCGCGCGGCGGCCGGCGCCAGCCGGAGCCCCATGCGCCGCGCCAGCCGGCCGAGCTCCATCGGATCGTCGGGGAGCGTGTGGGTCTGGAACTCGTGCAGGAGTTGCAGGCGATGCTCGACCGTGCGCAGATGGATGAGCGCGTCGCCGAGCAGCCGGCCGAGGCCCGGCGAGAGATACCCGCGCTCGGTGAGCCGGAAGATCGCGCGGAGCGTGTTGCGCTCGCGAAGCCACGGATCGTCCCCCGCGTAGAGGAGCTGGAGGGCCTGGACGAGGAACTCGACCTCGCGGATCCCCCCGGGGCCGAGCTTCACGTTGCGTCGCTCGTTGCCCTTGGCGCGGAGCGGCTGGTCGATCTGCGCCTTCATGCGCCGCACCTCGCCGACGATCGCGGCGTCGAGCCCGGGGCGGAAGACGAACGGGCGGAGCACGGCCAGGAAGCGGTCGGCCACGCGGGGGTCGCCCGCGCAGAAGCGCGCCTTGATGAGCGCCTGCCGCTCCCAGAGCTCGGCCCGGTCCGCGAAGTAGCGCGCGTAGTCCTCGACCGAGAGGATCAGCGCCCCGACGCGCCCCTCGGGGCGCAGCCTGAGATCCACCCGGAAGGCGTGCCCTTCCTCGGTCACCGTCTCCAGCGCCTCCACGACCGATTTCACGGCCAGCGCGAAGTACTCGCCGTTCGCCACCCGGCCGGCCCCGCCGCCCGTCGTCTCGCCGTGCTCGCCGTACACGAAGATCAGATCGATGTCCGACGAGTAGTTGAGCTCGTCGCCGCCGAGCTTGCCCATGCCGATCACGGCGAAGCCGGCCGGGGCGCCGTCGGGGCCGGTGGGGATCCCGTACACGGGCGTGAGCTTCTCGGTCGCCCAGCGGCAGGCGGCGCCGAGGCACACATCGGCCAGGCGCGAGAGCTCCTCGGTGGTGACGGTCAGGTCGGCGTCGCCGAGCACGTCGCGGCAGCCGATCCGCAGCAGGTGCCGGTACTTGAAGCGGCGCAGGGCGTTCAGGCGCGCCTCGTGGCGGGTGAACGGCCGGAGGCTCGCCTCGAGTTCCTCCGCCAGGTCGTCGGCCAGCCACTGCCGCATGGTGCGGGGCTCGAGCAGCCAGGCGAAGAGCGTCGGATAGCGACGGAGCGTGTCGGCGAGGAACTGGCTGATGCCGCAGAGCCGCGTCAGCAGCGGGATGGCGCCGGGGTGCGCGGCCAGCACCCCCAGGAACGCCGCGCGATCCCCCTGCGCGGCCAGACGCTCGACGTTGTTGAGCGCCATGTCCGGATCGGGCGCCGCCCCGAGCTCGCCCAGCAGCCGCGGCAGGATCGGCGCCAGCAGCTCGCGCTCCCGGGGTACGGCCGCCAGCGCATGAATATTCCGGAGCGCCGCCCCCGGGTCCGCGAACCCCCGCCGCCTCAGCTCCCGCAGCGCCCCCCGATCATCCGCCGCCGCGCTGAGCAGCGGGGTCAGGCTTTTACTTCTTAACAACTTCCCGCCGCCTGAGCGTCCGCCCGTCGAATTGTTAAGAAGTAAAAGCCTGACCCCGTCAGATGGCGGACTCGCCTTTTTCGCCGGTGCGGATGCGGATGACCTCGCCCAGGGGCAGGACGAAGACCTTGCCGTCGCCGATCGAGCCGGTCTTGGCGGCGCCGCAGATGACCGAGACGACCTTGTCGACGAGGTTGTCGGGGACCACCACCTCGACCTTCGCCTTGGGGAGGAAGTCGATCGTGTACTCGGAGCCGCGGTAGAGCTCCGTGTGGCCCTTCTGCCGGCCGAACCCCCGCACCTCGGTCACCGTCATCCCGACTACGCCGATCTCGTTCAGCGCTTCCTTCACGTCGTCGAGCTTGAACGGCTTGATCACGGCCTCGATCTTCTTCATGCCGGCCTCCTGCTCACCGTGCGCCCGCTATCCTGAGCGCCTTTGCGTAGAGGGTGACGTACTCCCGAGCCGAGGCCTCCCAGGAGAAATCCTCGGTCATGGTATTGCGCACCAGCGCCTTCCAGAGCGCCGGCTGACGGTAGGCCGAGGCCGCGCGGCGCAGGGTGTCGGTGAGCCCCTCGGGCGTGAAGGTGTCGAAGGTGAACCCCGTGCCGCTGCGCCGCGCCGGGTCGAATTCCTTCACGGTGTCGGCGAGGCCGCCGGTGCGCCGCACGAGCGGAATCGTGCCGTAGCGCATCGCGATGAGCTGGCCGAGCCCACAGGGCTCGTACCGTGAGGGCATGAGAAAGCCGTCCGCGCCCGCATAGATCCGGCGCGCGAGGTCGTTGTCGTAGCCGATGCGGACCGCGAGCTGCCGCGGGTGCTGCCGGGCCGCCTCGACGAACGCGGCCTCCATCGCCGCGTCGCCGGAGCCGAGCAGCACGAGCTGACAGCCCTGCGCGAGCAGCCCCGGGAGTGTTTCGAGCACGAGGTCCGCGCCTTTCTGCTCGACCAGGCGGGTCACCATCCCGAGCACCGGTCCCGGCACGCGCTCCAGCCCGAGCTCGGTCCGCAGCGCCGCCCGGCAGGCCGCCTTGCCCTCCGGCTCCTCCGCGCGGTAGGCCTGCGCGATGGCCGGGTCCTTGGCCGGATTCCACACCTCGTAGTCGATGCCGTTCACGACGCCGTGCAGATCGTGGCTGCGCTCCTCGAGCACGCCCTCCAGGCCGCCGCCGAAGGCCGCGGACCGGATCTCGCGCGCATAGGTGCGGCTGACCGTGGTCAGCAGATCGGCGAACACCAGCCCGCCCTTGAGGAAATTCAGCTTGCCGTAAAACTCCAGCGCGGCCGGCGTGAACAGATCCCAGCCGAGCCCGGTCATCGGCATGTCGTAGTGCCAGAACACGCCCTGGTACGCGAGGTTGTGGATCGTGAAGAGCGTCGCGGCGCCGCTCAGCAACGGGTGATCACGATAGAGCGTCCGCAGATAGACCGGCACCAGCCCGGTCTCCCAGTCGTTGGCATGCACGATCTGCGGGCGCCAGGGTTCGCCGTCCGGTCCGCTGAGCTGGGCGGCGGCCTCGAGCCCGGCGCGGCAGAAGAAGATGAAGCGCTCGCAGTTGTCCCAGTAGTCGCCGTCCGCCGTTCCGTAGAGCCCGTCGCGATCGAAGTAGTGATCCTGCGCCAGCAGATAGACCGGCACGCCGGACGGCGCGCGCGTCTCCAGGAGCGCGCCATCCACCTCCCGGTCCCCGATCGGCACGCGGAGCTGCGGGACCACCAGCTGCAGCTCGGCGTGGGCCTCGAGGCCGCGATACTTCGGCATCAGGATCCGGACATCGTGTCCGAGCGAGGCCACCGCGCGTGGCAGCGCCCCCGCCACGTCGGCGAGCCCGCCGGTCTTGGCGAAGGGCTCCACCTCGGAGGCCATGAACAGGATGCGAAGCCGGCGCGGCACGCGTCAGTCCTCTTCCAGGATCGGGAACACCAGCGCCGTCACGTGCGAGGAGATGCGCTTGCAATCGAAGGGGGCCTCGACGGCCCCCTCCGAGCCTCCCCCAAAGAACGGGATGGCGCCGGCGAAGC
>Ga0187892_10010352_pt1 | contig 11865 bp, 9 predicted proteins | sample MA1701073metaG_FD_139345 | JGI IMG/M metagenome (GOLD analysis project Ga0187892, IMG submission 139345) | Bio-ooze microbial communities from a basaltic lava cave in the Kipuka Kanohina Cave System on the Island of Hawaii, USA - MA170107-3 metaG ...
GAGGGGCTGGCCTCAGGCCCCCTCGCCGACCTCCCGGCCGAGGACGGAGGACAGGCCCCGCTGGATGTCGAGCAGGTGGTGGTTCCCCTCGTGCACGGCGTTGCGGGCCACGTCGATGGCCTCGCGCTCGCCGTAGGAGAACGTGCCGATGCGGTGCCAGTCCGACGACGCGCAGTACTCGATGGCCATGGACAGGTCGGCGCAGGCCGACTCCAGTTCGGCGATGGCCTGCAGCAGCGTCCAGTCGTTGTAGTCCTGCTCCTCGGCCTGCACGTCGGGGTCGAAGGAGAACAGCGAGGGATTGTCTTCCAGGGCGATCTGGCGGATCGCCGGCGCCATGAGGTCGATGGTCTGGGCCACGTGGGCGGTGTACTCCAGGGCCGACCACACGCCCTCGGCCGGGCGGGTGCGGACCACCGTCTCCAGGTCCTCACCCGGTTCGAACCGGGTCGTGAGGAGGTACCGGTACCGCCTCGGGAACGTGCGCACCGCGCCCGCCGCCATATGCGGTGCGATCTCGTCGTAGTTGATCCCGCAGTCGGGGCAGGACCAACTGATGCTCACGATTCGCGCACCTTCCGCAAGCCGCGGCCGATGTCGAGCAGGTGGTGGTTCCCCTCGTGAACCGACCGCCGGGCCGTGAACAGCACGGTCCAGAGGTAGCCGCGGCGGATGTACTCACGGCCCCACCCGTCGTCGGGGAAGGCCTCCAGGGTCGCGGCCAGCCGTTCGGCGTTGGCTGCCAGGGCGTCGGCCACCGCAACTGGGTCCTGTTCGTTGTAGCGGTCGGCCGCGGCCGCCTCGTCGGGCGTCGGGCCGAGGGCTTCCGGTCGCTCCTCGGTCAGGGCCAGGTGGATGCGGTCGTCATACCAGCCGAGCACGTCACGCACGTGGCACGCGTACTCCAGCGCCGACCACACGTCGGGCGCCGGGCGCCGGCGCACGATTGCATCCCCGTACTCACCGGGGAGGAACCGGGTCAGTGGTGCCCGGTAGCGCTTCCCGAACTTGCGCAGCGCCTCGACCACGTTGGCGGGCGTCACGCCCTCGTCGGTGAACCCGCACTCCGAGCACTCGTTGCTGAGGGTCGGCAGGCTCACTCGGCCTTCTTGACCTTGTCGACCAGGTGGGCGGGGAGCATGTCGTAGTGGCTGTGCCTGACCGCGAACCGGCCCCGGCCGCCGGTCAGCGAGCGCAGGTCGATCGAGTAGCGCAGGATCTCCGACGTCGGCACGGTGGCGGTCACCATCTGCTCGCCGTTGCCGACGGCCTCGGTGCCCTGCACCCGTCCCCGCCGGGAGTTGAGGTCGCCCATGACGTCGCCCTGGAACTGCGACGGCACCGTCACCTCGAGGTGGGAGACGGGCTCCAGCATGACGGGCTGGGCCTTGGACATGGCCTCCTTGAGGCCCAGCGACGCCGCCATCTTGAACGACATCTCCGAGGAGTCGACGGCGTGGAACTTGCCGTCGAACACGGTCACCCGCAGGTCGACGATCGGGTAGCCGAACACGCCGCCCGAGGACATGGTCTCGATCACGCCCTTCTCGACGGCGGGGATGAACTGGCGGGGGATGGCGCCGCCCACGATCTTGTCCACGAACTCGAAGCCGCCGCCCCGCTCCAGCGGTTCGACCTTCAGGAACGCCACGCCGAACTGGCCGTGGCCGCCCGTCTGCTTCTTGTGCTTGCCCTCGGCGTCGGCCGTTCCCTGGATCGTCTCGCGGTAGGGGACCCGCACCTCCTCGGTCTCGACCTCGACACCGAACTTGCGCGCCAGCTTGTCCGTCACCAGGGCCAGGTGGGTCTCGCCCATGCCCGACAGCAGCGTCTGGTGGGTCTCGTCGTCGCGCCGCACGTGGAGGGCGGCGTCCTCCTCCTGGATGCGGTGGATGCCGGTCATGAGCTTGTCCTCATCGCCCTTCGACTTGGGCTTGATGGCGATGGACAGCACCGGCACGGGCGGCTCGATGGGCGGGATGACGACCGGCGTCCCCTTGGGCGCCAGGGTGTCGCCCGTCGCCGTGTCGGCCAGCTTGGCCACCGCCCCGATGTCGCCGGCGGGGACCTCGGGCACCTGGTCCTGCTCCTTGCCGCGCATGGTGAACAGGGCATGGAGGCGTTCGTCGGAGTGGCTGCGGGGATTGGTCAGGACGGCGTCGGGCCGGATGGTGCCCGACAGCACCTTGAAGAACGACACCTTGCCCACGAACTGGTCGGCCACCGTGCGGTAGACCAGGGCGAGGGGCTGGCCGGCGGGGTCGGGCTTGATCCCGGTCGTGCCGTCCCCGGCCTGCACCGTCACCGGCGGGCGGTCGAGGGGCGACGGGCCCACCTCGGTGATCAGCGACGCCAGGCGGTCGATCCCGATCAGCTTGGTCGCCGAACCGGTGGCGACGGGGAAGACGGTGCCCTCGGCCACGCCCTTGGCCAGGGTCTGGCGCAGCTCCTTGACGTCGATCTCCTCGCCCTCGAGGTAGCGCTCCATGAGGGCGTCGTCGGCCACGACGATGCCTTCGACGAGGTTGTCGCGGACCGCCGCAGCCTGGTCGGCCACCTCGGCCGGGATGGCGCCCTGGGAGCCGACCTTGCCGCCGCTGCCTTCGTAGAGGTAGGCGGTGCCGGCGAGCACGTCGGCCACACCCCGGAGCGACGCCTCCTCGCCGATGGGCAGTTCGAGGGGAGCCACCCCCGCGCCGTAGCGGTCGCGCAGCGCATCGAGGGTCTGCTGGAAGTTGGCCCGTTCCCGGTCGAGCTTGTTGACGAAGAACATGCGGGGCAGGCTGAGGTCGGCGGCCATCTTCCACGCGATGTCGGTGCCGACCTCGGGCCCCTCCACGGCGCTGACCACGATCACGGCCAGGTCGGCGACCCGCAGGGCGGCGTGGACGTCGTTCACGAAGTCGGCGTAGCCGGGGACGTCGAGGACGTTGATCTTGTGCCCGTCGTGCTCGAAGGGGGCCAGGGCCAGCGAGAGGGAGATGCCCCGCTTGTGCTCCTCGGGGTCGAAGTCGGTGGTGGTGTTGGCGTCCTCCACCCGGCCCTGGCGGCTGATGGCCCCCGAGCAGAAGAGGAGGGCCTCGGCCAGGCTGGTCTTCCCTGCGCCACCGTGGCCCACCAGGGCGACGTTGCGAATCTTGGCCGGAGGGAAGCTCTTCACAAGGTGCCTCGCTGCAAGTTCAGGACCGGCGCAGGAGCCGGCCAGCCAGCTGTCAGAAACGGGAGCCTACCGGCCCTTCCTGGTACTTTGGAGGGCCAGGACGACGGATCGAGGAGTTCCCGTGTTCGACAAGAAATGCCGTCCGGGCGTGGAGCGTGGGCTCCGTCCGGTCGGTTCCGACCTGGGCAAGGTCGGCATCACGGCCAACCAGTTGACGGCTGCCGGCATCGTCATTTCCATCCTCGCGGGCCTGGCGGTGGCCCAGGGCTGGCTGGTGTGGGGCGTGGTCCTGCTGACGCTGTCGGGGGCGACCGACGTGCTCGACGGGGCGGTGGCCAAGGCCTCCGGCACCTCGTCGCCGCGCGGCGCCTTCTTCGACTCGGTCAGCGACCGCATCTCCGACACGTTCGTGCTCGGCGGCGTCGCGTGGTACCTGGCGTCGGTCGACGGTGGTCACGCGGCCCTGCTGCCGTTCGCGGTGGCGGGGGCGTCCAGCCTGATCTCCTACGAGCGGGCCCGCGCTGAGTCGCTCGGGTTCTCCGCCCGTGGGGGCCTCATGGAGCGGGCCGAGCGCATGGTGCTCATCGGCGTGGGGCTGGCCTTCTCGGCCGTGCTGGTGCCCGTGCTGTGGATCATGCTGGCGCTGACCCTGTTCACCGCCGCCCAGCGGTTCGTGATGGTGTGGCGGCAGGGGTCGGCGCCCCGGCGTGCGCCCGCCGAGGACACGCTGCGGGCCCGCCTCCGGGGATGGCGCCCGGGCGAGGGCTTCGAGCCACGCCGCCGCGAGGTCCGGGCCGCCCGCACGCCGTGGCGCGAGCGGGCCCGCCCGCCCCGCCCGCCTCGCGGCTGAGCCGCTCACCGGCCTACTGGGCCTACCGGGCGGGCGCAGCGGCGGCCGCCGCCCTGCCTGAGGGAGCCGCCTCGGCGATGGCGCGGGGCCTGGGACGGGCGGCCGTGCCCTTGCTGGGCGGGCGGGGACGGATGGTCGGCCGCCACGCCGGCCGTGTCGCCGGCCGGCCGTTGTCGGCGGCCGAGGAAAGGGCCGCGGTGCGGGCGTCGGTGGCCTCCTACGCCCGGTACTGGATGGAGTCGCTGCGCCTGACCCGGCTGGATGCCGCCAAGATCGAGGCCCGGTTCTCCATCGAGGGACTGGAACACATCCGGGCCGCCCGTGAGGCGGGGACGGGCGCCGTCCTCGCCATCCCCCACGTGGGCGGGTGGGACGTGGGCGGTGCCTGGTTCGTGGCCAACGGGTTCCCGCTGGCGGTGGTCGTCGAGCCGCTGCAGCCGCCGGAGCTGTTCGAGTGGTTCGCCGGGCTGCGGCGGTCGTTCGGCCTCAAGGTGATCCCGCTCGGCCCGGGCGCCGGCACCGAGGTGCTGCGCTGCCTCCGGAACAACGAGGTCGTCGGCCTGCTCTGCGACCGCGACATCGGTGGTGGGGGGGTCGATGTCGAGTTCTTCGGCGAACGCACGACCCTGCCCGGTGGGCCGGCGACCCTCGCCCTGCGCTCGGGCGCGCCGGTGCTGCCCACGGCGATCTTTTTCGACGGCCCGGCCACCCACCACGCCGTCGTGAAGCCGCCGATCCGGTTCGAGCGCACCGGCAGGTTCCGTGACGACGCGACCGGCCTCACCCAGGCCATCGCCCACGAGTTGGAGGCCCTGATCCGCCTCGCACCAGACCAGTGGCACCTGTTCCAACCCAACTGGCCATCGGACCGCGTGTAGTGCCGCGGTGCGCCCCCATTGGCGCGTATCCTGCACGGCGGTGTCCCTTTTCCGCCGGCGGCGGGACGACGTGTTGGAGCCGGAGCCACAGATCCCGGTGGGCCCGGCGAGCCGTGGAGAGGTCGCGCAACGCCTCTTGGCCGCCTCGCCCCAAACCGGTCGAGCCCTGGCCGACAACCTGCTCCCGGCCGTTCGGTTGGCCGTCCGTAGGGAACCCGACGCTGCCCTCGACGTCGCCCAGAGCAAGATCGGGGGCGCGCCCGACCTGCCCGTCGGCACCTTCTGGCCGAGTTGGACACCGCCCGGCGGCGAGAAGCGGTACCTGCAGTTCTTCGCCCAGGTCGACCTGGCCGAGGTGGCGGCGGCCGCCCCCGGCGACCCGGGCGGCCTGGGCCTGCCCGCCGACGGCCTCCTCTCGTTCTTCGCCGACTTCGACCCCGAGCAGGGGGACGTTCCCGGGCCGGAGGCGGTGGTCGTGCACTTCTCGCCGGCGGACGCCCAGTTCACGCGCTGCGGGCTGCGCCTCACCCCCGTCCCCACGGCCCATTTCCACCCCCTCGGCACCTGGACGTGGCCGGGCGACAGCGGCGGTACCACCGCGGTGACGCAGGAGGAGGAGGCGGCCCTGCTGGCCCGGGTGCCGGAGCGCTACCACGTCACCGCGCACCACCAGATGGGGGGCCACGTGCCCGGCGTCGAAGGCGCCACCCTGCTGCTGCAGGTCGACTCCGAGGCTTCGCTCGAGCTGGCGTGGGGTGCGGGCGGGAGCCGGGGTCGCTTGGTGTGGACCATGCCGGCCGCCGATCTGGCCAGCCGCAACTGGGAGGCTGCCCGCCTCACGCTCCTGGCTTAGGCGCGGCGGGACGCCGCCATTGCGAAGTTTGCGTGCTTTTCCACGTCATGCGTGGAAAACCATGCAAACCTCGCGGTCGGTGATCACGGCCGCCGAGGACCTGGTCCTCCCGGTCTGAACGCCACCCGGACAATCAAGGAGCGATGTCGCGCTCGCTGGCCCGGACCGGCGAGACCCGCACCGGGCGGTTGGGGCAGACGTTGATCCGGGCGCCCACGGCGAGGGGGCCGGTGGCGCCCGGCGGCGTCACCCGGACGCTGTCGGACACGGCGGGCTCGGCGTTGCCGTCGCAGATGGTGGACGACTCCACCCCGAAATAGGCGGAACCACCGGCGGGGACGGACACCGCCGCGGGCGGGCGATCGGGGAGGATGAACCCCTCGCCGGGCCGGGCTTCGGCCAGGACCCGCCCGGTGGCGGCCACCAGGCTGACAGCCGGGTAGCCCGACAGCCGGCACGGCTGCGACGAGGTGTTGCGCAGCTGGAGCACGTACAGGGCGTGGCCGAGGGCGCTCAGGCCCTCCCTCGACATGAGGGCCAGCGATCCCGACGGGCACGGCTGGGCGGCGCCGGCCGTGGTGGTCGGCGGCGCGCCGGTGCTGGCCGGCCCGGTGGTCGTCGCTGAGCCCGCGGGGGCGGTGGCGGGCGCCGGCGTCCCGCTCGAAGCCGTCGTCGCGACGGAGGCACCGGGATCGTCCGAGCACCCGGCCAGGGCCAGGGCGAAGGCCAGGGCCGTAAGGCGTCGACCGGGCACGGCGACCGATCCTAGGACGCTGGTCGGAAAGCCCTCTTCCGGCGGGCGACCGCCCGGTTGCCGGCCGTGTCGCGAGGCAAAGGCCCCGGTAAGGGGCAGGTCGACCGCCTCGACGCGAAGCGCCGATCGCGATTCCGACCAGCGTCCTACGGGCGGTGCATGCGGGCGGCCCGCCGACGCAGAATGAGTGCCGGTGAGCGACGGGTCCATCTGGGAGCATGTGGCCGGCCACGTCCCGCCCGACGGTCCCGGCCTGCTCCCGGGCGGCTTGGCCCTGCCCGACGACGCAGAGCAGGCCGCAGGGCGGCCCCGGGAGCCGGGCGCGGCCGACGCCCTCCGGCTGCTGCGGGGCCCGGTGCCGCAGGACGAGGCCACCGCTCGCGAGGTGGCCGACCTGGTCGGATCGTGCGCCTCGGGCCGGAAGACCCGGGCCTACCCGGTCCTCTACGAGCGGGTGTGCGACTCCGACCCGCTCACCTACCTGCACCGCCTGATGCGGCTCGTCCCGAACCTCGAGGTGAGCCCGGAACGGCTGTACGACCTGGGCCGGCTGCTGGTCAGGACGTCGGGCCGGCGCGCGCCGGTGAAGCTCGGGATCTCGTTGTTCGGGTTCTTCGAGGAGGGGCTCCACGTCGAGGTGCTGACCGGCCTGGCCCGCCACGACGAGTTCACCTGGTACGCGGTGGAGGCGCTGTGCCGGGGTCTCGACGACCCCGAGCCGGCCGTGCGAAAGCTGGCCCAGCAGGCGACGGGGTGGGGGCGGGTGGCGGCGGTCCGCCACCTGGCCACCATGGCCCGCCGTCCCGAGTCGCTCGACTGGATGCTGCGGCACGGCTACCGCAGCACGGTCGGCGCTGAGCACCTGGCCCTGGCGGTGGCCACCTCGGGACGGCTCACCGCCGCCCTGGCCGCTCGCGACGTCGACGACGAGGTGCTCGACGCCGGCGTGGCGATCGTGCGGTCCCTGCTCCGGCCCGGCGCGCCCGAGACCATCGACGACTACGGCGACGGGGCGAGGTCCGTCGCCTTCGTGCTGAACCTGCTCCGGTCGCGGGCGCGCGGCCTCGACCACCTGCTCGCCTTAGGGGACATCGACCGGTTCGTGACCTCTCCCGGGGACTGGGCGGCACGAGGCGAACGGGACTGGACCCCCGAGGCTCGCACCGCCGTCCACGAGGTGTGCGCCGAGATGCTGGCCTGGTCGTGGTGGCCGGCCCGGATCGAGGCCGGGCTCCGGTCCGCCGACCCCGTCGAGTTCGGCCAGGCCGCGGAGGCGGCCCGCATGCTGGGCGTCGACGCCGTGCCCGCCCTCCTGTCGAGGCTCGGGTTCCACGGCCTCGACACCGAGGCCTGGCGGTGCCTGTTCGAGCAGGTGGGCGAGGGGAAGGTCGATGCCGCCGTGGCCCTGGCCGCCGAGCGGCTCCCGCTGGCCGAGATCGCCACGGGCCCGGCCGGGGACATGCTCGACGGGTCGCGCCACGTCGCCCACGAATGCCTCGACGTCGTGCTCTCGGGACTGGCGGCGTGGCCCGCCAAGGGGTGGCCGCTGGTGCAGGCCGCCCTGGCCAGCCCGGTCGTCCGCAACCGCAACCTGGCCCTGCGCACGCTGGATTGCTGGGGCCGCCCGGCCTGGCCCGAGGACGCGGTGAGGACGCTGCAGGTGGCCCGCCAGCGGGAGCCGGAGGTGGAGGTGCGCCGCCGTATCGAGCGGATCCTGGCCGGCCAGCCCCTCGAGCAGCCAGTCGCCCGCACCCGCTGGTAGGCCCTCGTCCGGCTAGGGCGCCGCCGAGTCGGCGGCCCGGGCCCGCAGGGCCCGCTCCACGCCGTCCTTGCCCTCGATGAGGATGCGGTGGACGGGGCCGGCGAGGTTCTCGTCGGCGAGGGCGGCATCGGCGGCGGCCACCAGTTCGGGCTCGACCAGCGTGGACGGGAACAGGCCGTTGATGAGCGACAGGGCCTCCTCCCGGGGTCGCTCGGCCCACCACCGGCGGACCGAGGCGAAGTAGGGCTCCACATAGGGCCGCACCAGCTCCTCCTGCCCCCACTGGGAAAGCCCGCCGGCAGTGGCCCGCATCATGGCCAGGTGGAGCCGATCCTCGGTGAGCCGCCGCCAGGCCTCGGCGTTGGCCTCGGCCGCCGGGCGGGAGGCCCGGGCCGCCGCCGCCCGCCGCTCGCCGATGTCGGTGGGGTCGCGCTTCTCCTCGGCGTCGATGAGGGCGCCGTCGTCGTCGGCCCCGTGCGTCGCCAGCACGCCCACGATCTCCCAGCGGAGGTCGGTGTCGACGGTGAGGCCCTCGACCACCTCGTCGCCGTCGAGCAGCCACCGGGCCCAGGCCAGGTCGTCGGGCGCGTCGAGCGTGCCCAGGAGGGCCCGGGCCCAGATCAGCTGGCGGTCGCTGCCCGGCTCGGCCCCGTCCAGCCCCAGGCGGGCCAGGGTGGCCATGCGGGCCCGGGCCGCAGGGCGGTTCGACGGGTCCCCGTAGGCGTCGATGGCGGCGCGGGCCTGGCCCAGCAGCCGTTGCAGGGTCGAATCGTCCTCCTCGCCCGGAGCATGGGCCAGCACCAGGTCGAGGTAGCGGCGGGTCGGTAGTTCGGCGTCGCGCACCATGTCCCAGGCCGCGGCCCACACCATGGTGCGGGCCAGGGGGTCCACGATCCGCCCGAGGTAGCCGGCGGCCGTGTCCAGCGACCGCTCGTCGAGGCGCACCTTGGCGTAGGTCAGGTCGTCGTCGTTGAGCAGGAGGAGGTCGGGCTGGACCTCGCCGGCCAGTTCCGCCACCTCCGTCGCCGTCCCCACCACGTCGAGCTCCAGGCGCCGGCGGCGCACGAGCCCCTCCTCGCCCAGGTCGTAGAGCCCGATGGCGATGCGGTGGGACCGAAGGGTCGGGTGCCCCGGGCGGGCCTCCTGGAGCACGGCGAACGAGGAGTACCTGCCCTCGCCGTCCAGCTCGAACGAGGCCCGCAGCGTGTTGACCCCCGCCGTCTCGAGCCACTCCTTGGACCACGTGGCCAGGTCGCGCCCGCTCGCCTGTTCGAGCGCCTTCAGGAAGCGGGCCAACTCGGCGTTGTCCCACTGGTGCTCGTCGAAGTAGTTGCGCACCCCGGTGGTGAACGCCTCGTGGCCCACCCACGCCACCAGCTGCTTGAGGACCGACGCCCCCTTGGAATAGGTGATGCCGTCGAAGTGGAGGCGCACGGCGTCGGTGTCCACGATGTCGGCCGAGATGGGGTGGGTGGACGGCAACTGGTCCTGGCTCACGGCGTTGGCCTTGATGCCGCTGGCGAACCGCACCCAGGCGTTCTGGAACCGGGTCGCCCCAGCCGACGAGTGGGACGCCATGTAGGTGGCGAAGCTCTCGTTTAGCCACAGGTCGTCCCACCACCGCATGGTCACCAGGTCGCCGAACCACATGTGGGCCATCTCGTGCAGCAGGGTGTTGGCCCGGCCCTCGCGGGCAGCCTCGGTCACCCGCGACCGGAACACCATGTACTCGTTGAACGTGACGCAGCCCGGGTTCTCCATGGCCCCGAAGTTGAACTCGGGCACGAACAGCTGGTCGTACTTGGGGAACGGGTAGGGGTACTGGAACTCGGCGTTGAAGAAGTCGAGGCCCTGGCGGGTCAGCTCGAACAGCTCGTCGGGATCGAGGTACTGGCGGAGCGACGCCCGGCAGAACAGGCCGAGGGGGATGCCGTTGTGCTCCCCGGTGACGACCTCGTAGGGGCCGGCCACCACCGCCACCAGGTAGGTCGACAGCTTGGGCGTCGGGGCGAACGTCCAGGTGTTCCCGTCGCGGGTCGACGGCATGTTGCTGACGACGGTCCACTCCGCAGGCGCCACGACGACCAGCGTGTACTCCGCTTTCAGGTCGGGCTGGTCGAAGCAGGCGAACACCCGGTGGGCGTCGAACGGCTCGAACTGGGTGTGCAGGTAGGCCTGCCCGTCGGTCGGGTCGACCATCTTGTGCATCCCCACGCCCGTGTGCTGGTAGGCACAGTCGGCGACGATGCGCAACTCGTTGTTGGGACGGCTGCCGCGCAGCGGGATCCGGTTGCGCTCGGCGTCGTAGGACATCTCCCGCCCGTTGAACGTCGCCTCGTGCACGGTCTCGGCCTCGAGGTCGACGAACGTGTTCATGCCCGTGAGCGGTGTCCAGAACCGGATGGTGGTGTCGCTCCGGAACGTGTCCTCGCCCGTTGTGAGGTCGAGCCGGATGTCGTAGGTGATGTTGGAGACGATCCGGGCGCGTTCCTGGGCCTCGGCCCGGGTGAGGTTGTCGTCACGCATGGCCGCCAGTCTGGCAGCGCCCGGCTCGGCCGTGGCCCCGTTCGGCCCCAGCTAACCTCCATCTGTGCGAGTCGCCCTGGTGTGCCCGTACAGCCTGTCCGTTCCCGGTGGGGTCCAGGAGCAGGTGCTGGGGCTGGCCCGCACGTTCCGCTCGCTGGGCCACCAGGCGCGCGTGCTCGGGCCCTGCGACGGCCCACCGCCCGAGGTCGGGGTCATCCCCCTGGGCAAATGCGTGCCCATGCGGGCCAACGGGTCGGTGGCGCCCGTCACCGCCGACTTCGCCTGCGTCCTGCGCACGATGCGGGTGCTTCGCGACGAGACGTTCGACATCGTCCACCTGCACGAACCGCTGGTGCCGGGGCCGGCCCACACCAGCATCCTGATGGCGGGCGCCCCCCTCGTGGGCACGTTCCACGCCGCCGGCGCCAGCGCCGCCTACCGGTGGCTCGGGCCGCCGCTGGCGTGGCTGGCCGGCCACCTGGCCGTGCGCTGCGCCGTCTCGGAGGATGCCCGGGTCCTCGCCCACCGCCACTTCGGGGGCGACTACACCTTGCTGTTCAACGGCATCGAGGTCGACCGGTTCGCCAAGGCGACACCGTGGCCGGCGGAGGGGCCGACCATCCTGTTCCTCTCCCGCCACGAACCGCGCAAGGGGCTGGCCGTGCTGCTGGAGGCCCTCGACCACCTGCCCGTCGACGTGCGGGTGTGGGTGGCGAGCGACGGTCCGGAGACCGACCGGCTCCAGGCCGCCACCGCCGCAAACCCGAGGGTCGAGTGGCTGGGGCGGATCAGCGAGGAGGAGAAGGCGCGCCGGCTGCGGGGGGCCGACGTGCTGTGCGCGCCGTCGCTGCACGGCGAGTCGTTCGGGCTCGTGCTGCTGGAGGGGATGGCGGCGTCGACGCCGGTCGTGGCCAGTGACCTGCCCGGTTACCGGAACGTTGCCCGCCACGGCCAGGAGGGCCTGCTGGTGCCGCCCGGCGATGCCGCGGCCCTGGCCGGCGCCCTCGCCGAGGTGCTCACAAGCCCCGAGCGGGCCCGTTCGCTGGTGGCCGCGGGCGACGCCCGGGCCGCCGAGTTCTCCA
>Ga0187892_10010354_pt1 | contig 11864 bp, 15 predicted proteins | sample MA1701073metaG_FD_139345 | JGI IMG/M metagenome (GOLD analysis project Ga0187892, IMG submission 139345) | Bio-ooze microbial communities from a basaltic lava cave in the Kipuka Kanohina Cave System on the Island of Hawaii, USA - MA170107-3 metaG ...
CTCTGACCGAGCAGGGCGGCGGGGCTTCGCTTTGGCTCGGGCGCGGCGGAATTCCCCCCACACCCCCCTTCCGCCGCGCCCTCGCTTGGACGGCTAAATTTTTCGGCGGACTTTTATTGTCTAAGGTCTAAAATTTCACGAAATGCGTTTGCTTGTTTTGGTTTTGTTTCTGGGGATACATCAAAAAATTCACGCGGCTCAAACGAGTCGTACTTTTTTTCAATTTCTTTCATACCCTCATCGTAGGCAGAATCTTTACTGTTTTTTGGACTTTGCGTCTTCATCTTTTTTTCCACTTTTCTCTGCCTCCGGGCAGAAGTATTGTATGATGTGTTTCGCGTCGTCTTCATAAAGATTACTTGATACCCATTTTTTGAATGGCTTTAATAACTTTATTTTAGCGTCATCTTTAGATATTGGCAAACCCATTTCTTGGGCCTCTTCAAAGTCAATAATATGAGAATGTGGCCTACCGCCCTTGGCCAATTCAAAAGCAGTATCCAATAATTGTTTCCTTTTGGCTTTTTCATTTTTGGGATTTTGCGCTTTGTTTAAAAATTTCCACGCAAGAAGTATAGTATCCATAGTCAATTTATCCATTTCCTTGGCAAGAATTGGATCAAATGTGTTTGCCATTTGTTGATATGGGCTGGGAATTTCTTCTGGGCTTAACTTCCCGTATCTATCAGTAAACTCTCTTATTGCTTCGTCATAGGTCGTGGAAGAAATTCTAACCCCCTTATACGGCAGTTGTGGATCTATTGGTGTTAGATTTGCGATTTTATCCAAAATTATTTGGTTAGCAATTAAACAAATCATCGTTCCGCCACTCGCGGCTTCATAAGGCACATATACATCAACTTCACTGAAAGAGGTGCGAATATATTTTGCTATTTTAGTGGCTGCGTAGAGTAATCCTCCGGGTGTGTGAATTATTAACATCAATTTCTTTGGAACAGCTTCTTTCTCAGCGAGTTCTTCCACGACCTTTTCAATTTCGTAAAGGTCCGAAATCGCAATGGTTGCATAGTCATATTGAGCTGGCGATTTTCTAACTAATTTATCAGGAGCAATAAAGCTCATCACCAACGCCTTATGCTCGTTGGCTATTTTTTGAAGCTCGTCACTTAGATTTTTGTCTAATGATTTCATATTATTTTTTCCATTCAATATGTCCGTTGATATTATGCCGCTCGTAAGTTTCCAAAACGTCCGCGCAAAACTTCATCAGCTCGTCATTCTTCTCTGTTTTAGCTAATTCGTAGAGACGTATAAACATTTTCTTGCCGGTTTCAGTTTGGTTGAGCATTTTCTTTTGGTAGTTGTGCTGGCCGCAAAGAACTTGCCCATTTTCTATTGTGGCTTCGCCGCCTCTATCTTTTGGCTTGATATGATCAACGTGCAATTCTACTCCGTCTTTAATTCCTCTACCGCACACAACACATTTATAGCCGTCTCTTTCCAAAATTGCTTTCTTTTGTGCGGCGGTAAAATCGTAAAGCTCTCGTTGTTTTACTTTTTCGGGGTCATAGCGATAAACACCCTTTGCAATTTTGATAAGAAATCCGCTTTGCGCCAAATGGCGAATAGCACGGTCGGGATCGCGAAAAACGTTCCCTGTTCTTTTCTTATATGTCGCTACCACCCAATCAACAACTTCGGGATGTTTTATATCTCGGTTTGGATTTTTTCTAAAGAACTCAACAATGAGATCTTTTTGAACATGGTTATTCTTTGTGGATTTCTTTGGCATATTATTTTATTAAACTTGATTGACCAACTTTTGCTTCATTGCGTAATCGGTCTATCGCTATATTGCAATATTTTTCGTCAATATCAACGCCGATCCCTTTTCTTCCATGCAGATAAGAAGCAATGAGCGTTGAGCCGCTACCCAAAAATGGGTCCAAAACTGTGTCACCGATAAAACTAAATAATTTTATACAACGGCGTGGTAATTCAATCGGAAACGGCGCAGGATGTCCGCCCGCTCCTTTTTTACTTTGCCCGTTGAAAGTCCAAATACCGTTTGTCCAATCCATAAACTCTTGTTTTGTTATGTCATTTTTTCTACTTCCGCCGTTCTTTTTCCAGTTGTCCTTATATAAAACCAAAATCAATTCAACCGGCGCGATAACATAAGGAGCGGATGCGGACATAAACGAACCCCAAGCTGTGCGGCGAGATATGTTGCCCTCGTTCCAAATAATTGTTGAGTGGTATTTCCAACCAATATCCTTTGCGATTTTCGTAATATCCGCGCCGACAGATTTTTGTCCGCCTTTATTTTTATCAAGCGGAATGTTAAGCAAAAATCGCCCTTCGCTTTTTGATAAGTCAAAACATTTCTTGATCCATTTCTGCGTAAATTCCAAATAATCCTCGTATGTTAAATCGTCAGCGTGAGAATTGTAATGAATATCAACATTGTAAGGCGGCGAAGTGACAATCAAATCAACCGAATTATTTGGAATTGAGGAAGTTTTCAAAATGTCATCTTTGTATATCAAAATGTTCTCCGCTTCAAAATGGGGAGCGTGGGCGATTTTTGCTTCTGATTTTTTTGTCGTGGTATTCAACATATTTTTATTTAAACAATTCTGCCATAGAAACACCGAGGGCTTTGGCTATCTTTTCCAGGGTCTCAACTGTCGGATTCGGGCTTTCGCCCGTTTCTATCTTAACAACCGTATTCAAGGCAATATCAGCGTCTTTTGATAGGCGATCTTGCGAAATGCCTTTTTTCTGCCGAAGTTTGCGGATATTTTCGCTAACTGTGTTTGCCATAATGTCTTGCTGTTGATAAACTATTATAATATACTACTTATATTGAGAGTATCTCAACTAGCTTACTACAATGATAACAAAATATCCGCAAACAAACAATCTCCAAGGGAGTTCCTTAACCTTTTCCGCGCAGGGAGGGAGGGGCAAGGAAAAGAATTTGTCCGCCGAAAAATTTAGCCGTCCAAGCGAGGGCGCGGCGGAAGGGGGGTGTGGGGGGAATTCCGCCGCGCCCGAGCCAAAGCGAAGCCCCGCCGCCCTGCTCGGTCAGAGCAGAAGCCAGCAAAAAAGTTTTCTTTTCCTTTTAGAAGAAAAAATCGGCGCGCGCAAAATCAGGAAAAGCGAAGAAAACTTTTTTGCGGGCTGGCGAGCGTCAGCGAGCGGCGGCGGGGCGGAGCGGGTCAGTTTCGCTCAAAATAGGTTCGGACTTTGTCGTATAATTGCACCCGGCTTGATACCGTGCCCAAGCGGCACACCTCCTGAGGGGCCCTAATCGAAACCTATACGGTGGCGAGGCGGGCTCCTTTTACTTAGGTTACTTAGGCCCAGGTGGCGAGAATCGCCCCGGCAACCAGTAGGTTGGCGAGCTGGTAACCAGCGTTAATCAGCCAGAGTTGGGCTGGTTTGCCTTCGTAAAGGTTATTGACAAACATCGAAGTAGCAACAAACCCCAGCCAAAGCCAGAACGCGGTTTGTAGACCTTCGGCCACGGTGGTGGCAGCAGTGTAGTCAACAAAGTGAGCCAGGATATAAGCCATTACCAAGGCGGCAATGAAAGCTTGAATCATCATTCCCGAGTTGTAACCTTCTTTGAGCTGGGCTTCAGTTTTGCCAATTAGCGCCGTCCAGGCACGGCCAAAAACTGGCATGGCGTACCAGATGTAACCGATAATCATCGCGGCAACGCCGGCGACCAACACTGCCCAATAATTGATGTCAGCAGTTAGCATTTTTCACCTCCTTTCCAGAATTGTTCGCAACACTTATTCGTTCTCAAGATACTCTTTCATCGCCCCAAGGTAATGACCACGCCAGCCAGACTCCAAATCCTGATGTTCGGTGTCGGGGTGATCCGTTTGGGTTACTCGAATTTCGGTTTTGCCATCAAGTGATTTAAGCTCGAAAGTAACAATCGAGGGCTTCGGCCAGTCGCCGCAGCGCCACTCTTGGACCAAGCGATTGGGGGATTCGACTTCGATGTTCTTGCCGCTGATATCCCCGCCCCAAAGCTCGAAATCGCTGCCGATTGTTTCACTCATCCGTGCCGGACCCGCTCCCCAATTGTCGATCTCTTTCGGATCAGTTAAAGCCCGCCAGACAGCGTCAATCGGCGCCTCGATAGTGTAGCTCTGGTCAATTGAAGGCATCTTTGGTATGTCTATCTTACAGGGAAGATGAACCCGTGGCAACTGACTGGAATCTTAGCGATCATCTTTGGGCTCTTAGTCATCATTTTTCCTAATCTAATCAGCATTTTGGTAGGGCTATTTTTCATAATCATTGGCCTCAACCTCTTGCTCTTGGGTAATCGGCTAAAACGGTAAGGCGCCTAGCCTAGCCCAAATCCTTGTGATGACGGTAAAGATAGGCGGCGTTAGGTAGATACTCCTTCAGAAAATCGTAAGCCGCCTCTTGGAGTTCCCCCGAGTTTACTTCTTGCCTTGTCTCAATCCAGTTGACGATGTGTTTTGCAGTGTTTTGGGCCAACAGCTCCGCTTCGGCGTCGGTTACCCGGGCGGCGAGCGCCGCGGCGTAGACCGAGGCGTAAAGCTTGCGCTCATCGAAGTTTTCCAAGTGCCCGCCACGCTTAACAATATGCCTCATTGCTATTTACCCTGCCACTAACCTAAAAGCGGCCTGTTTTAATCTGCAGATTTTTGGTAATCCAACTCCCATCAAAGATTGAAAACAAACCGTTGCCGTCCTCATCCAAAGTTAATCGTCCCATTAGCAATCAAAATCAGCAACCAGCCAAGAGCAATCAACATCAGCCCGATTGCCAAGCGCATCAAGCCTTTATTTTCCTGCTTCCATTTTTGGACCAAACCCAAGTTCATCCCACCAGCGACCAAGCCCAGGATGATCAACAGCGGCAGGACAAACACCACGTTATAGATCACCAGCATTGCAAAGGCCGCGGCATTAAAATTGAGTGAGAGAATAGTGATGATTGCCAGATAGGGTGCACCGGTGCAAGGCAGTTCCACCGCCGCCACAAACGCTCCCAGCAACATCACCCCGGCGATGGTGGTTCGGGAGGCGGCTAAGGTGTGAATTTTATTGGCAAAATACGCTGGGATGGCCAGCGAAAAACCTCGTCCGTACCAGAAGTAATCCTTGACCTCAAGGAGCCCAGCCAGAATCACCAGCAAACCTACGGCGATCGAAAGATATTCGGCCACCCACAGCGGTACCGACCCTAAAAAGTAGACCAAGCCAAGCCCGGCCACAAGGTAGGTCAGAAAGATGGCGAAAATGTAGAGCCCGCCAAGCAGTATCATCTTGCCCGGAGAGCCTTTGGCGGCCATAATCACCGACATCATTAAGATGAGCACGCCGATCGCGCACGGATTGATGGAGTCGATCGCGGCGCTGCCGACGACCACCGTTAAGGTTGGCAAGTCAAAGCCCATAGGTGGCCTTTCCCCGTTCAATCTCCACCCGGTAACTTCGGCAGAGCTTATCGGTTTGCTTTTTGGGCGTGTCAAACTCAACAATAATGCAGTTGCCCGGCGGCACCTTTGAATGCGGCAGGTAGACAAAGTTGGCCGGGTCGCTTAATTTCTCCTGAATGATCTTGCCGTGGTCGGTTTTGAATGCAAACACCTGGACTTCGCCTGGTTGAGTATCGCACCGATCACCGTTATGACGATGGAACACCCCCTCATTAGTAGGAAGTGTGATCGTGTCGTTTGAAAGCTCACCGCTGATGGTGCGGAAGAAATTACCAAGCGAGGCATCACTTAAGCTCACCACCACTCCTTCCAGGTGGATTCGTTTATCGTTGTGTTCGTGTAACACCGAAGTACCGACTTTATTTGAGAATCCGCGCGGGTCAACCAGCTCGTGCTCCTGGCCACAGGCCCAGAGCTCAAAATCAGCGTGCCAGTGAGCTGGACCCTTCGAATAAGAAACGGCGTTCAGATAGATTGTGGCCGCGGTCATCGTTATTGTGGCCAGACTCACAACAATCACAATCGGCCAGAACAGAAAGTTCTTGAAAACCTCATTGGTGGGTTTGAGCGCTAAAGCCGTCACCACTAAAGCGGTAACGACAAAAGCAGCGATATAAATAGAGTTAAGCGATAGTGACGTCACTTGATCGAGCACGCTAGCCATTGCCCCGCCGTTATGAATGTTACTAGCCGCTTCGTTATGCGCTAAAGCAATACCGCTCCACCCTCCTTGAAACATCACCTTATCTTACCATAGCGCCCGCCTGATCGGCACCGCCCCAAACCAAATCAGAACGCCAACAAAGCCGATGAGCAGCCAGTCCTGCCAGTCAATCGTCGCTACCCCAAAGAGCGTTGCCACCGCCGGGACGTAGATGATCACCAACTGCAGTCCCAACGAGAAGCCAACCGCTCCAAGTAGGAACTTATTCCCGAATAGTCCCGCTTTGTAATCTAAGCGAACGATAAAAATCCGGATCAATTCAAGCACGACAACAGCGCTGAAAGCGGCGGCCCGGGCTTCTGGCAGCCCCTCCGGCAGGTTGAGAAAATAGACCCAAAGCACCCCGATTGTCAGCATAATCCCGAAAATCACCATCTCGAGCCAGCCCCGTTTGGTGACGATTTCTTCCTGGAAAACCTTCGGTGGGACCGTCATCACATCACGGCGCGGACGGTCCAACCCCAGTGCCACTGCGGGCATGCCGTCGGTGACCATGTTGATCCAAAGCAGCATCACGGCGGTTAGCGGCAGATCCTGGAAAATGATGATGGCGATAAAGACAATGAGGACTTCAGCGATATTGCACGAAAGCAGGTAATTGACAAATTTGCGGATGTTCTCGTAGATCCCTCGGCCTTCCTCCACCGCGGCAACAATGCTCGCGAACCGGTCGTCAACGAGCACCATATCGGAGGCCTCCTTAGCCACGTCGGTGCCGCTTTTGCCCATCGCCACCCCGATATCGGCGCGCTTCAGTGCCGGCGCATCGTTCACGCCATCGCCGGTCATGGCTACGATATGGCCTTGGCTCTTAAGGGCTTCGATGATCTTCATCTTGAAATCCGGACTAACCCGAGCGTAGATGTTTACCTGGCGTACTGCCTCACCAAGCTCGTTTCTCCCTAGCTGGTCGAGCTGGGCGCCCTCTAAAGTCTCGCCCTCGATCCCAATTGCTCGCGCGATCGCTGTGGCTGTACTTTGATGATCGCCAGTGATCATAATTACCCGGATCCCAGAGGCCCGACATTTTCCCATTAGCTCTTTCACTTCCTCTCGCGGCGGGTCGATCATCGCCTGCAGCCCAACGAAAGTCAGGCCGTCTTCGGCTTGATCATCGACACCCTTGGATTGCCGATAAGCACAGGCCAAGACCCGTAGCGCTTGTGTTGAGAGCTCTTGGGTAGTTTTGAGTATCTTGGCCCTATCCGCCGTCGTTAGCTGGCGTTCTTGGCTGCCTTCAAGGATCGATTGGCAGCGGGAGAGAATCACCTCCGGCGCTCCTTTACTAAGAAGCTGATAGTCCTTACCCTCCCGGATGATCACCGACATCATCTTGCGAGCTGAGCTAAACGGGATTTCCACCGACCGAGCGCCTGTCATCTTAAGGTCTGCTTTGCTGGCAGCAACGCTTAGGGCTATCTCCGTTGGATCTCCGAGCCACCTTTTTCCATCGGAAGTAGTGTTATTGCACAGCGCCCCGATTCTCAAAAGCGGTGCCAAAGATTGCGGCTGGACTTTTTTGCCCTGTGCTAAAAATATACCCTCGGTTTGGTAGCCCGTCCCAGTCACCTCAATTAAGCGATCGAAAATATAGAGTCGGCTCACTGTCATCTCGCCTTTGGTCAAAGTCCCGGTCTTGTCGGCACAGATCACGTCCGTTGAGCCAAGGGTCTCCACCGAAGCGAGCCGACGCACCAATGACCGACGCCGAAACATCCGCTGGGCCCCAAGAGACAGCGCGATTGTCACCACCGCTGGTAGCCCTTCGGGAATCGCCGCAACCGCTAAGGCAACGGCAGCGACAAAGGAATTGATCAGCCGATCAAGCAAGGGTTGGGTAGCAAAATCTTGGGCAAAGAAGACCACGAAGATAAACACTACCAAAGCCACAACCAGCACCCCGTAACTTAGTAGTTTCCCAATTCGTGCCAGACGCTCTTGAATTGGCGTTGATTCCTCTGGCGTGGCAGCAACAGCTTTAGCGATCCGGCCGATTTCCGTGCTATTGCCGATACCGACCACCAGGCCCAACCCACGGCCGGTTGCGATCGTTGTGCCAGAGAAAACCATATTACGCTGTTCAGCGAGCGGCAAGTTCTCGCTCTCTACCTCCTCGATAGTCTTATTCACAGGCGACGACTCGCCGGTTAGCGCTGCCTCCTGCACGCTCAACTGTGAGGCTTCAATGAGTCGAATATCAGCTGGTACCTTCGCCCCTTCCTCCAAGATAACGATATCCCCAGGCACCAAGGTTTTGGCTTCGATAACCTGAACTCGGCCGCCGCGGCGTACTTTGGTTTTAAGTGCCAAGAGCGCTCTTAAAGCCGACATCGCTTTTTCGGCCCGGTATTCCTGGAAAAAGCCAAGTAGGGTGATGAAGAGAATAATGGCCAGAATCAACCCGCCCTCCACTAAATCCGCCTGCTCTCGTTCAAAGAACCAAATCACAAAGATAAGCAGTGCTGCTCCCAGCAAGACAAGAATCAAGGCGTTATTAAACTGACGAGCAAGTATCTTTAACGGCGTGATGCCGGCTTTGACAGTGAGCTCGTTGGGGCCGTAGCGCTTCTGCCGCGCTACGGCCTCTGCCTGGCTTAAGCCACTGTTCGTGGAATCCAGAGTTTTAAGGGCCTGCTCCGCGGTTTGTTTGTAGTATGGCGCTGCGCCCTCCATTACTCAATTGTAACCTGATTAGGCGCCTCCCCCAAGTGCTGTTGACGCCGCAGGCGTTTTTGATTAACTTGGCTTTATGGAAAGCACCGACCAAGTGAAAGCTGATTTCTGCGAGCACTGCGGTAAGCAAAAAGACGACTGCATTGAGGTTGACGGCAAAAAATTCTGCTGCCACGACTGCCACCAGCGCGGCCCGTTAGACCCCAAGCCCAACACCTGTGAGTTCTGCTAAAACCCGCCAAAAACCACAACTGTGGCGACAATAAAGTAGACGATAATACTGAAAAAGTCCTGAAGGATGGTGAAAAACGGCGCCGCCCCAACTGCCGGGTCTTTATGGTAACGGCGCAGTATTGACGGCACGGCCAAACCAAGGAGCGTCGCCAAACTGATGGTGATAAATGCCGACAGGCCCACGGTGGTTGCCACATTGAGCTGCTGAAACATCAGCAGGGCAAAAACAAAGAGAATGGCTCCAAAAATTACCCCAAGGACTAGCCCAAGAACGAGCTCCTTGGCTAGGTATTTGGCGACGTTAATCTTGCCGTCAGCGGCGTTACGGACAAAAATTACATCAGTCTGCTCTCCAACTGCGGCACTCAAATAAACAATTAGCGGAATAAAAAACGCTAAACTTATCTCTTCCGTTAAAACTGCCTCGAAACGAGAGATGAACAGCGTCATAAACAGTCCGCCGACCAAGCCGCCAAATAGCCAAGGTAATCGCCGCTGCAATAGCAACCCGACCGACTCTCGGTCGTCATCCACCAATTCCGGACGCTCTTGCGACATAGTTGTATCGTATACCCGCCCACCCAAAAGCTAAAGGACGATCAGCAGTTTACTGATGAAGCGAGCGTTTACGTTGTCGCGTTCTTTGAAACTGAATCCCAAAGCGGTGAACTTCGTCGCGAATCCGCGAAAGCAGCAGCAATCCTTTGTTGCCCCCGGTGTTAGGCAGCGGCAGCTTGCGACCGGGCAGAAACACCCGGTCTGGCTTCTTCGCCAGAGCGATAACTTGCTTTAGTGATCGCAGTGCCCCACCCAGGCCGCTAAGAGCCGCTTTCAGCTGCTCTGGCCCGCCGTCAATCACAAAAAGGTCGGGCACGGGGCGAGTTGTATCAGCAAACCGGCGCGCCGTGATTTCCTTAATCATCGCCAGATCGTTCGGTCCGGTAACAAACTTAATTTTGTAGCGGCGGTACTCGTTTTTGTCAGGAATCCCGCCAACAAAACAGACCGTTGCCCCGACTGCCTCAGAGGCGCCCAAATTAGAGATATCCACCGCTTCAATTCGGTTAGGCAGCCGATCGAGCTTAAGAAGCTCTTGCAACGCCACGAGCCCGACAGTGGCTTGATCCGATCTTAAGAGCCGAGCCTCAAGCTTGGCCTGGGCGTTTTTAGCGGCTAGCCTAACAAGATCCCGTTTTGCGCCACGTAAGGCCGGGCGTAGGGTAAACGCCCCGCCGCGTACTTGCTTGAGCCACTGCTCTATTAAGCTTTGGTCTTCAATTGCCTGGGGCAGAGCAACTAGTGGCGGCAGTGCCGCAAAATTATAATAGGTACTAATGAGAAATTGCCGAATCACCTCCCGTGAAGATTGAGCTTGCTCTGTCTTAAAGAAAAAGTGGTTTTGTCCAGTTAAGCGACCTTCTCGCACTCTTAGCACCGCTAGTACGACTACCGGGCCCGCTTGGGCGGCCCCAACGGCGTCGTAATCCTCAAGCTGGGTGGAGATCACCTCCTGTCTATCCACGGCGCGCCGCAATGCCAGAAGTTGATCACGCAGTTTAGCAGCCAGCTCAAAGTTCTGCCCTTTGGCGGCCTGGGCCATTCTTGTCTTGACGTCTTTGATCAGAGTCTTTCGTTTGCCTTGTAGGAAATCGACCGCTTGATTGACGGCTAAGCCGTACTGTTCGGGGGTAATTGCGCCTGTCAGCGGGCAGAGATTATGTTCTAACTGGCAGTTCAAACACGGCCGATCGTGATTGCTTTTGATCGGTTTACTAGCAAGGTGAACCCCGTAAAGTTTGCGTAGGAACTCGACCGTCAGGCGAGCCATGCGGGCAGACAGAAATGGACCGAAGTATTTGGCCCCGTCTTTAAGATGCTGTCGGACGACCTGAAAACGAGGGTAAAGCTCATCAGTGACAAGCTTGATGTAGGGATAGGATTTATCATCGGTGAGCATTATATTGAAGCGTGGCATATGCTTTTTGATCAGCGTTGCCTCTAGCATCAGCGCCTCGACTTCGTTACTAACGACGATTGTCTCAGTATCTTTAATAAGCGCGACCATCACGTTAGTCCACGGCCGATCGCTGTGGTTTTTAGCAAAATAACTAGCAACTCGTTTTTTTAAATTTTTCGCCTTACCAATATAGAGAACACTGTCACCCCCGTCCTTAAAAATGTATATTCCCGGCCTGTTCGGCAAATTGTAATTGTTGGGCTTGGCCATCGCGGCAATTGTAGCTAAAATAGATCCGTCATTCTGCACTTCGGAGGTGATTACTATGGTCAGGCTCAGCTGCGGCCAGTTTCGTCGTTTGGTGCTCGTCGCTGAAGTCCATGAGGGCAGATCAGGAATCGCTACGGATCTCTTCCGGTCAGAAGTTTTCCGCGGTTTTAGCGCCGAGCGGCGTGATGACTGGGAGCTTGGTTTTCTAAAGCACTATATTGCCTGCGGGGACTGTCGGACGCTCCTCGATAAAGCTGGACCAATCGGCTTGCGGCTAATCGCCGAGCTCTCAGATTGGATAACGATCGTGAACCAGGGGTGACCGCTCACCCCTGTAATTTTTGTATATTGTATTGGCTCTCGAGTATAAATCTGTAAAGCATATGTCAGCAGCCTGAGATCGCTTGTCCAGAAGAGAAGCATTGAAAGTTAGGTAAGCTGTTTTTCTAAAAGTTTCTAATTTATTGACATATGCTCTTTTGGAAAAACCTCAAATCTCTTGACTTTTAAGGGGTTGTGTGGTAGAATTCCGCTCGTACAATAAAAG
>Ga0187892_10010355_pt1 | contig 11864 bp, 7 predicted proteins | sample MA1701073metaG_FD_139345 | JGI IMG/M metagenome (GOLD analysis project Ga0187892, IMG submission 139345) | Bio-ooze microbial communities from a basaltic lava cave in the Kipuka Kanohina Cave System on the Island of Hawaii, USA - MA170107-3 metaG ...
ACGCGCACGACTCCCGGACCGAGCGGCTGATTGAAGAACCCCTCGGCCGGCGCCGTGACGACCAACTCGCCCACGCCGTCTCCGTCGAGGTCGGGAACAGACGAGACGTCGAACCCGAACTGGGAGAGACACTGGAAACCCAGAACGTCGTAGATCAGCGAGCCGTCGAGCCCCGATCGCACGCTCACCCGACCCTCTCCCGAGACCCCGCACAGAGGGCTCGAGAAGGAGCCATCTCCTACCGCCACATCGGCCCTCCCGTCTCCATCAACATCGTCGAGCCCAGAAAGGGCCAGGCCAAAGGAACTCGTCTGGAACGGCAACCACCACTCTACCGCCCCGGTGGCACCGTCGAACGCCGTCACCTGGGCCGGCAGCACCGTGATTCCGCCTGAACCCGCGGCAACGTCGTCAGTCCCATCTCCATTGATGTCCCCAACATTCTCGAAATCGAAGAGGCCGAGGAGCATCCCTGGGTGCGGCGATGGGGATTGCCAGAGCGCCGTCTGCGCCGAAGACTTCGAGCCGAGGAGGCACATCAAGACTGCCCACAGGATCAAGTCGAGTCGCAGCTTGGAGGCAAGGCGGAAAGCGGGTCTCATGTGCCCCCCTACTGCAGCTCGTAGCGAACGATGATGTCGTTCTCGTCGTTGTCGGAGGGAGCGCCCTGGATGTTCACGAGATTGAGGCTCACGTCGACGCAATAGTTGTCGTTGAAGGGATTGCTGGCGAGGCACCCCATCCCGAGGCTGTTGAAGTGGATGAGCCACTGCGGAGGGGGGGCGCAGGGGCTCGTACCCGTCGCGTCGACGAAGATGCACCGCTCCGGGGTAAGGAACGCGGTCACGAACGAGATCGGCGTCCCGCCGACCGAGAAACCGGGCTCGTCGTCCATCGTCGCTCCGTATCCGCAGCCCAGGGGAACCGCCGGCTGGGAGGCGCCGGACGTCGGGTCGAACCGGATCCTCCTCACGACCGTGTTGAGACGGCCGTCGCCGTTGAGGTCCACCCCGAGGCCAGGATTGTTCGCGAACTCCCGCGTCGTGAACGCGACCTGGTTCCCGGCGCCGGACGGATAGAGCCCGAAACCGTCCGGGACGGGGAAGAGTGTCGTCGCCGTTCCCAACAAAGGCAGCGCGAATCCGATGCGCTCGTCGAGGCATGTCTGCACTTCGCGCTCCGAGCCCGCGCCCGCGACGGGAGGGACGAAGCCGCCGAACGTGCTGAACGTCAGGACGCCGGGAAACTGCCTGTCGCGCCGGATGGCGTCGTCCCCGAAGAAGGTTCCTCTGGGATCGAAGGTGCCGCCGTTCAGGAACGGGACGCCGTCGACCTCGTCCATCGTCGTCGTCAGGTTCGTCTCCGCGCCGATCTGGTCGCCTCCGAGGATGGGCAACCGGCCGTTCTGGACGACGCACTGAGGCACGGTGCAACTCGCGCTCGGATGTCCCACGGTAACATTGCACGTGCCGAGCATTGACCCAGTGATGATTCTGCGCCTCCACACGTAGTCGTCGCTGTCCATGTCCCCCGTAAGGTCGATCCCCGGACCGAAGTTTGCGGCCTCGTGCTGCTCGAAGGTGAGCCACTCGCGGTTGTTGACGTCGGGACGAGTTGCCACGTGGGGTCGGTAGCCGCCGGCGACGGGGAACGAGCAGGGGGGAATGGAGCATCCCGGGAGGACCGTGGGAGCCGGGGCCCCGAGATCCGCGTAGATCTGTTGGGTGGGCGGGATCGCGCCGGGGCCGCTGCACGGGGGAGTCGTTCCCGTGAGCCCGCGGAGATCCCAAACGTAGATCGAGGGCACCTTGTTCGGAAACGTCCCCGGAGTCAGGACGTCCGTCCGCGGATTCGTCTTGAACTCCTCCCCGACGCCGAATTCGTGGACGAGGTATCCGGTGGCCTGTCCCGAAGGAGGAACGCTCCCCGAGAGAGAGGCTCGAGTGAAGACCTGAATATCGCTGGCGTCTCCGGATGCGTTCCCGCGAGGCGCGAAGATCCGCGTCGCCCCGATCGGCGGACCCGACGGGCCGGAGACCCACGTGTAGAGGACGATCACGCGGTCGATGAAGTCCCCGTCGCCGTTCGCGTCCTGACCGGCGGTAAGAGGGAAACAACCGGGAATGGAGCACCCAGGGGGTACGCCCGGGCCGGCGGTGCTGATGTTCGGGTATCCCGCAGTGCCTCCGACGTCCCGCGGGATCAGGAACTCCTCGTCGACTTCGAAGGCGACCGTGACCGCTCCGTCGGGAGTCCGCGCGATGTCCGGGCGGTAGCCGATTAGGCCGGTGTTCCAGACGGCGGGCGGGTTCGCCGAGAGATCCAGGATCAGGATCACGGGCGCGATCGCCTCTCCGCCGACCTGGTTCAAGTCTCCTGTGGGCCACATCCACTGCGGGGACGAAATGACGAGCCATTTCTCGAACGCCGCCACCTCGATCCCGGGGATTCCCGTGTTCCAGACGCCGGGGCCCGTGGGCGCCAGTGATGGATGCAGCGGCTGCGGGTTCACCATCATTGGCTGAGGCGAGGGCATCGTCAGCCCCCCGGCCCAGACGTGAGGCAGCCCCGTCGTGCAGGGTCCGCACTGGGCGCGCGCGGGCTGGACGGAGATGACCAGGAGCACGAGCGACCCGAGAGAGAGAGAGAGAGAGAGTACTTCATCGACTCGACCTCCTTCGAACGTCTACCAGCGAACACCTCAAGGCTGCGGCTCGCGCGAGAAGCGCTCCGCTCGGAGCCTCCCCGCGCGGACCTCCTTCGATGGTAGGCCTTGCAGGCCCCCGGGTCAAGGGGAGTTCGAAACCCTTAACATGTTCCCCGAACTTCCCGGCGGCTCGAGGCCTCGACGACCGTGACGCACTCGAACCCGGGAGAACTGCGACATCCGTGGAGAACCAGGATTGAGGCGCTTCCGGCGCGTCGTCCGGCTCTTCCTCCGCTACCGCGGGACGCTGCTCGCGGGCGGGGCCTTCCTCCTCCTCTCGAACGCGCTCGTCCTCGTCATCCCCGTCCTCGTCCAGCGGGGGATCGACGCGATCGATCCGGCGAAGGGCGCGTCCGATCCCGAGGCGGTCCCGCGCGCGCCGGAGGAGGTGCTCCGCCTCCTCGCCTTCACGGCGATCGCGGTCGTCGCGCTCTCGGCGCTCCGCGGGCTCTTCCTCTTCCTCCAGCGCCTCCTCCTCATCGGCGTCTCCCGGCGCGTCGAGGCGGACCTCAAGGCCGATCTCTTCGCCCACCTCACGACGCTCTCGCTCCCGACCTTCGATCGGACCCGGACGGGGGATCTCATCTCGCGCGCGACGGGGGACGTCGAGGCGGTGCGGATGCTGCTCGGTCCCGGCGTCATGTACCTCGCCTCCGCGGCGCTCCTCATCCCGGGCGCCTTCGCCGTGATGGTGGCGCGCTCGCCGCTCCTCACGCTCCTCCTCGTCCTCCCCCTCGGCGCGCTCGCGCTCGCGATGCGGCGGCTCGCGCCGGCGCTCCACGCGACCTCCCGGTCGGTGCAGGACACGCTCTCCGAGATCAGCCACCGCGCGCAGGAGAACTTCGCCGCCGTCCGCGTCGTGAAGGGGTTCGCGCGCGAGGCGTGGGAGATCGCCCGCTTCCGCGCCGTGACGGACCGGTATCGGGGACACCAGGTCGGATTCGGCGACGTCCGCGCGAAGACCCACGCTCTCTTCGGCGGCGCCCAGGACGCCGCGGCGCTCCTGATCTTCATCGTGGGAGGGCTCGGGGTCCTGCAGGGGGACTTCACCTACGGAGGGATGGTTCTCTTCCTCGATCTCGTGCGGAAGCTCTTCTGGCCGCTCCTCGCCGTCGGCTGGATCGTCGGCGCCTACGAGCGGGCGGCGGCGGCGATGGACCGGATCGAGGAGATCTTCCGCACGGAGCCGCTCGTGCGCGACGCCCCCGACGCACAGGCTCACGCCGTCGAGGGGAAGATCGAAGTGCGCGACCTCACCTTCGCCTACGACGGGGCCCCCGCGCTCCGCGGGGTGAGCTTCGACGCGCCGGCGGGCTCCGTCCTCGGTCTCGTCGGACCCCTCGCGTCGGGGAAGTCGACCCTCCTCCACCTCCTCGGGCGCCTCTACCCCGTCCCGGACGAGTCGATCCTCGTCGACGGGATCGACGTGAACCGGATCGCGCTCGCGGACCTGCGCGGCGCGATGGCCTACGTCCCGCAGGACTCCTTCCTCTTCTCCGACACGATCCGGGAGAACGTCGCCTTCGGCTTCGAGGAGCGCCCGCCCGAGGAGGCGATCGCGCGGGCGGTCGAGGCCGCGGGCCTCGCCCCCGACCTCGCGGGGTTCCCCGACGGGCTCGACACCCGGATCGGCGAGCGCGGCATCACGCTCTCGGGCGGCCAGCGCCAGCGCGTCGCGATCGCGCGCGCTCTCTTGTGCGACGCCCGCGTCCTCCTCCTCGACGACGCCCTCTCCTCCGTCGACGCGGAGACGGAGTCGCGGATCCTCGAGAGCCTCCGCGCGGCGGCGCGCGGACGCACCGTCGTCCTCGTCGCGCACTGCCTCTCGACGGTCGCGCACGCGGATCGGATCGCCGTCTTCGCGGAGGGGCGGCTCGCGGAAGCGGGGACCCACGAGGAGCTGATCGCGCGGGGAGGGTGGTACGCGCGGACCTGGAACCTCCAGCGCCTCGAGGCGGAGATCGACCGGTGACCGACCCCGTCGTCGACGACCTCCACGAGGAGACGCTCGGCCGCGCGTTCGACGCGCGGATGATCGCGCGCCTCGCCCCCTTCGCGCGCGCGCATCTCCGCCCCCTCCTCGCCGGCGTCGCCGTCCTCTTCGTCCTCTTCGCGGCGGAGGTGACGGCCCCCTACCTCCTGCGGCTCGGCGTCGACGGGCCGATCGCGCGCGGGCTCGCGAGCGGCGATCCGGGCGCGGAGATCGTCCCCTTCCTCCTCCACGCGGGGCTCTTCCTCCTCGTCCTCCTCCTCGCCGGCGGTTTCCGGTACCTCGAGGTGTCGCTCATGAACCGGGCGGGGCAGGGGATCGTGCGGGACCTGCGCCTCGCGCTCTTCGAGCACTTCCAGCGCCTCCCGCTCGCCTTCTACGACCGCAACGCCGTCGGCCGGCTCGTGACCCGCGTCACGAGCGACGTCGAGAACGTCGCGGAGGTCTTCACCGCGGGGGCCGTCCTCCTCCTCTACGACGTCGTGAAGGTGCTCGGCGCGGGCGCGGTGCTGCTCTGGATCGACGTGCGCCTCGCGCTCGTCACGTTCGCCTTCACGCCGATCGTCGCCCTCGTCTCGCTCTGGTTCCGCGGCCGCGCGCGCTCCTCCTGGCGGGAGGTGCGCGGCGCGCTGGCGCGGCTCAACGCATACCTCCAGGAGGCGATCTCGGGGATCCGCGTGATCCAGATGTTCGGGCAGGAGCGGAAGGCGAAGGCGCGCTTCGGCGAGCACGTCGGCCGCTACCGCGACGCGAACCTCCGCACCGTCCTCTACTTCGCCCTCTTCTTCCCCCTCCTCGACGAGACGATCGCGGGCGCCTGGGCGGCCGTGCTCTGGGTCGGGGGCAAGGAGGTCCTCGCCGGCGGGCTCACGATCGGCCTCTTCCTCCAGTTCTGGTGGATGATGGAGTACTTCTTCGGCCCCGTGCGGGAGCTGGGCGAGAAGTACAACGTCATGCAGGCGGCGATGGCCTCCGCGGAGCGCGTCTTCCGCATCCTCGACACGGAGCCCACCCTGGCGCCCCCGCCCGCGCCGCGGCTTCCCGACCGCGTGCGGGGCGCGATCGAGTTCGATCGCGTCTCCTTCGCCTACGACGGGGGACCGCCGGTGCTCCGCGACGTCACCTTCCGCGTCGCACCCGGAGAGACGGTCGCCGTCGTCGGACCGACGGGCGCCGGGAAGTCGACCCTCGTCTCGCTCTTGCTCCGCTTCTACGACGTCCGCGACGGGAGCGTCCGCGTCGACGGCCTCGACGTGCGCGAGTGGAGCCCGCAGGAGCTGCGCCGGCGCATCGGCCTCGTCTTGCAGGATGTCTTCCTCTTCACGGGCGACGTCGGGGAGAACGTCCGGCTCGGCCGGGAGGAGGTCTCCGCCGAGCGCCTCTCCGAGGCGATCCGGTCCGTGCGGGCGGACGCGGTGCTCGAGCGGCGCGGGACGGGGCTCGCGACGGCGGTCGCGGAGCGGGGGGTCACCTTCTCCGCGGGGGAGCGCCAGCTCCTCGCCTTCGCCCGGGCGCTCGCCGGGGAGCCCGCCATCGTCGTCCTCGACGAGGCGACGGCGAACGTCGACACGGAGACGGAAACCCGCATCCGCGAGGGGATCCGGACGCTCTTGCGCGGGCGGACCTCCCTCGTCATCGCGCATCGCCTCTCGACGGTGAAGCAGGCGGACCGCATCCTCGTCCTCCATCGCGGAGAGATCCGCGAGGAAGGGACGCACGAGAGCCTGCTCCGCCGGGGCGGGCTCTACGCGCGCCTCTATCGCATCCAGTCCGAGACCGCCGGCGAACGCCTCCCGTGAGCGACCGCCTCCGCATCCTCGTCGTCTCCCCCTTCCTCCCCCATCCGACGGCGCACCACGGCGGAGCGGTCGTCCTCGGCTCGCTCCTCGAGGCGCTCGGAGAGAGGGCGGAGGTCTCCGTCCTCTCCCTCGTGCGCCCGCAGGACCTCGGGAAGGGATCCGGAATCGGTGCGGGGGTGCGTCGCGTGGTCGAGGTTCCGTTTCGCCTCCAGGCGGATCGCTCGCTGCCCGGGCGCCTCCTCGAGCGCGCGCGCCTCGCGAAGCGATGGGGGCTCGAGGGCCTCCCCCTCCTCGCCGCCAAGTTCTCCCCGGGGTCCCTCGCGCGGGCGCTCCGCCGCGAGATCGAGGCGGCGCGGCCCGACGCGGTCCTCCTCGAGTACGCGCAGACGGCGCACCTCCTCCCGCTGCTCCGGGGGCTCCCGACCGTGTTGACGGACTACGAGGGCGGGGAGATCTCCGCGACGTTCGAGAAGGGGACGGAGCGCATCCGGCGCGCCGACGCGGAGCGCTGGCGCCTCCACATCCAGAGGACCTTCCCTCTCGCCTCCGTTCTCCAGGTGCTCTGCGAGGAGGACGCGCTGTCGCTCCGCGGCGCGCTCGGCGAGGAGGCCTCGAGGGTCCGGATCGAGGTCCGCCCCCCCACGATCCCTCTTCCCCGCGACGCGGTCGACCCCGCCGCGGCGCCTCCCGCGATCGGATTCCTCGGGAACTTCCTCCACTCCCCGAACCGCGAGGCGGCCCGGTTCCTCGTCCAGGACGTGCTCCCGCGGGTGCGCGAGCGGGTTCCCGCGGCGCGGCTCGTCCTCGTCGGCGAGGCGATGTCCCCCTCGGTGCGCCTCGACACGTCGAGCGACGGGATCGTGATGCACGAGTCCACGGACGATCTCGTCCCCTTCTTCGCCCGGATCCGAGTGTTCGCGTCGCCCGCCTTCTCGGGAGGCGGCGTGCGCACGAAGGGGCTCGCGGCGCTCTCCCACGGCGTGCCTCTCGTCACGAACCCGCGGGGAGCCCGCGGGCTCTCGGGCGCCCCGCCCGAGGCGGTCGCCGTCGTCGACTCCGCGCAGGCGGCGGCGGGCGCCCTCGCCGAGACTCTCCTCGATCCCGCGCGGGCCGCTCGGGCGGGGAAGGCGGGAAGGTCGTGGATGGAGCGGCGCCCGACGCCTGCGGAGGTCGCCGAGCGCCAGATCGAGATCGTCCGCGAGATCCTCCGCTCACCCTCGCCCCGGTGAAGATCCTCCTCGCCACCCCCTTCTTCCCGCCCGACCGCGGCGGCGTCCCCCATCACGTCTCGCTCCTCGCCCGCGAGCTGCGCCGGCTCGGCGAGGAAGTCGCGATCTTCCGCCGGACCGGAGACGAGGGCGGGCCCCAGTACTCCGCCGGCCGATCCGTCTGGGAAGGGATCCCCGTCCACGCCGTGCGGTACCGCTGGGAGGGATTGCGCGCCTTCGAGGATCTCTACGAGAACGAGCCGATGGAGCGCGCCCTCGCCGCGGTGCTCGAGGCGGAGCGCCCGGACGTCGTCCACTTCCACCACCTCACCGGATTCGGCCTCGGGGCGCTCGCCGCCGCGCGCCGCGCCGGAGCGCAAGTCCTCCTGACGCTCCACGACTTCTGGCTCGGCTGCCCGCGCAGCCAGCGCATCACGCGCGAGCTCGACCGATGTCCCACGATCGACCGGACGAAGTGCGTGCCCTGCCTGCGTGCGCTCTACGGCGAGTGGATCCCCGAGGGGAACGAAGGTATCGAGAGGCTGCGGCGCCACGACGAGCGCCTGCGCGAGGCGCTCGCGGGGGTCGACCGGCTCGTCACGCCCTCGCGCTTCGTCGCGGACGTCTATTCCGAGGACACGGGCATTCCGCGCGATCGGTTCACCTCCATCCCGGTCGGCCTCGATCCCGCGCCATTCGAGGGGATCGCGCGGAGGCCCGCCGACGTCTTCCGCATCGCCTACGCCGGCACCCTCCTCCCCTCGAAGGGGGCGCACGTCCTCCTCGACGCTCTCCGCCACCTCCCGGCCGATCGCGTCCGGATCGACGTCCACGGGGAGGTCGTGCCCTGGTTCGAGGAGCGGGATTACTTCGGCGCCCTCCGATCGCGGGTGCGCCCGGGCGATCCGATCCACTTCACGGGGCCCTACGATCCGCCGGAGCTGCCGGCGCTGCTCGCCGACGCGGACGCGCTCGTCGTCCCGAGCGTCTGGTTCGAGGCCTACTCGATCACGGTCCGCGAGGGTTGGCTCGCGGGGCTCCCCGTCGTCGCCTCGCGGCTCGGCGGGATGGAGGAGGCGATCGAGGACGGCGCGACGGGGCTCCTCTTCCCGCCGGGGGATTCCGAGCGCCTAGGCCGCGCGCTGCACCGTCTCCTCGACGACCCTTCGCTGCGGGCGAGGCTCGCCTCCGCGCCGAAGCGAGTCGCGACCTCGAGCGAGACGGCACGAGCGTTGCTCGCGTTGTACTCCGAACCGAAGGAGTCCCGACCATGAGAGGCCGACGTCGAATCCGCGATCACACCGTGGCCACCTGGCTCGTCCACGGCCCGCCCCGATCCGCGAAATGGGACTTCGCCCATCACGTCGTCCCGCCGCTCTCCTCCTCGACGACCTACCGGCTCGACTCCGTCGAGAGGGGTACCAGGGGCTTCACCGATTTCGGCGCGCTCGTGCGCGACACGGGAGAGCCTCCCGTCTACGTCTACGATCGCCTCCACGAGCCGACCCGCGGCCTCCTCGAGGGCGCGCTCGCGGAGCTCGAGGGGGGCGACGCGTGCGTCTCCTTCGCCACGGGGATGGCGGCGATCTCCGCCGCCCTGGGATCGGTGCTGCGCACCGGCGACCGGCTCCTCGCGCACACGGTCCTCTACGGGTGCACGCACTCCCTCTTCACGAACTGGTACCCGCGCCAGGGGATCGAGGTCGATCGCGTCGATCTCCGCGATCCGGCGAGCCTCGCGCGGGGGATCGACGAGCGCACGCGCGTCGTCTACCTCGAGACCCCCGCGAACCCGAACCTCGACCTGATCGACCTCGCGGCGATCGCGAGGGCCCTCGCGAAGGCGAACACCGGGCGCCCCCCCGAGCGGAAGGCCCTCATCGTCGTCGACAACACCTTCGCGACCCCTTTCTGCCAGCGGCCGATCGAGCTCGGGGCGGACCTCGTCGTCCACTCGCTCACGAAGAACCTCGGCGGCTTCGGCACCGACATGGGGGGCGCCGTCGTGGGCCCCGAGGCGAACGTCCGGGACCTCCTCCTCTATCGGAAGGATTTCGGCGGCGTCCTTTCCTCGAAGAGCGCCTGGGCGATCCTCGTCTACGGCGTCTCCACCCTCACGCTGCGCCTCAAGCGCCAGCAGTACACGGCGCGCAAGGTCGCCGCCTTCCTCGAGGCGCATCCCCTCGTCGAGCGCGTCGCCTATCCCGGCCTCGATTCCTTCCCGCAGGCCGACCTCGCGCGGCGCCAGATGCTCGACTTCGACGGCGACTTCGCCCCGGGGAACATGATCTACTTCGTCCTCGACGAGGCGAAGGTCGATCCCGTCCGCTTCGGGGACGCGATCGCCGCGGAGTCCTACTCCGTGACGCTCGCCGTCTCCCTCGGCCACGCGAAGACGCTGCTGGAGCTTCCAGCGGCGATGACGCACTCCTGCTACGAGAAGGGCGCGCTCGGCTTCGAGCGGGGAGGCGTGCGCATCTCGATCGGCCTCGAGAGCCCGAAGGACATCTGCCGGGATCTCAGCCGGGCGCTCGAGGCCTCGCGGCGGCGTTCGGCGGCGCGCCCCCGGGCCTGACGGACGCTCCGCGCGCGGACTATCCGATTCGCCGCCTCGTGCGACGAAGGGGAAAGGAGACTTGTCTCATGAACCCGATTCCCCTCGTCCTTCCCCTCGCTCTCGCCCTGATCACCGGAGATCCCGCAGGCGCGGACGATCCCGGCTACGTCCTCCACGAGTGGGGAACCTTCACCACGCTCGCAGGCTCGGACGGCGTCCTCCTCGAGGGCCTCGACGTCGACGAGGAGCCGCTCCCCGAGTTCGTCCACGGGCGCGACACCCTCGAGACCGGGTTCCCCCAGGTCACGATCAAGATGGAGACGCCGGTGATCTACGTCTACAGCGACCGCGCGCGGCAGATCGGCCTCACCGTCCGCTTTCCCGAGGGGATCCTGACGCAGTGGTATCCCCAGGTGAGGTCGACGACGCCGCCGATCACCGGGGACCCGCCGCTCCTGCGGGACGGGTCGCTGCGCTGGGGCCTCTTCCAGGTCTACGCGCCCGGGGTCGGTCTCGAAGAGATCCCGCCCGTGGACGGGGACGATCCCTGGAGGTTCGCCCGCGAGGTCGATGCGAACGTGCTCCGCCTCTGCCTCGTCGGCGGTCCCGAGCACGAGCGCTTCCTCTTCTATCGGGGTCTCGGGCGCTTCGACCTCCCGCTCGTCGGCAAGCGGACGGACGAGGGGAACTTCGCGCTGCGCAATCGCGGATCCGAGACGATCGCCCGTCCGACCTTCGTCCTCGTCCGCGACGGCCGGATCTTCGCGGCGAGCGGAGAGGATCTCCCGCCGGGAGCCTCCACCCGGATCGAGATGCCCTTGCCGGAGACGACCGTCGAGACAGCGATGGACCTCGTCGAGGTCGATCTCGTCGCCGCCGGCCTCTACGCAAAGGAGGCGCGCGCGATGGTGAACACCTGGAGGCGCTCCTACTTCGAGTCGGAGGGCTTTCGGGTCCTCTACCTCGTCCCCCGCGCGCAGGTGGACGAGATCCTCCCCCTCGACGTCGAGCCGGCTCCTCGAGAGACCGTGCGAGTCCTCGTCGGCCGCCTCGATATCCTGACCGCCGAGCAAGAGGAGCAGGCCCAGCTCGTGGCGCGCGACGTCGGTTCCCTCGCGGAGGCCGAGGCGCGGCTCGGCCGTTTCGCCGCGCCGATCCTTCGCCGGGTGGCGCAGGTCGCGAGGGACCCCGAGGCGCGCGCGCGCGTCCGGGCGCTCCTCGGCGAGACGGAGCCCGCCCGCTGAGCGATCCCACGGAAGACCTCGCGTCGAGGGCGGCCCGGGGCGACCGGGTCGCCTTCGGAGCGCTCCTCGCGCTCCACGGCCGGACGTTGATGGCCGTCGCGCGGGGGCGCACGCGCGACGCGACGGAGGCCGACGACGTGTTCCAGGAGACTTGCTTGCGCGCCTGGCGAGACCTCCGATCCCTCGAGACGCCCGCGCGCTTCGTCCCCTGGGCGTGCGCGATCGCGGGGCACGTCGCGGGGGACGGGGCGCGCCGAAATCGAGTGCGCGCGGCCGTGCCGCTGCGAGAGACCCCGGCGCCGCCCCGGCCGCTCGGCGAGCCGCGCCGCCGCGCCGTCCTCGAGGCCGTCGCGTCCCTC
>Ga0187892_10010356_pt1 | contig 11861 bp, 9 predicted proteins | sample MA1701073metaG_FD_139345 | JGI IMG/M metagenome (GOLD analysis project Ga0187892, IMG submission 139345) | Bio-ooze microbial communities from a basaltic lava cave in the Kipuka Kanohina Cave System on the Island of Hawaii, USA - MA170107-3 metaG ...
TAAGATTGGGTATATAATGAGCAGGACTATTGAAATAAACATTATCATCATAATGTCCTTTGGTATATTCAGTAAGATCATACACACCACTCATAGCAACCACGCCATTAATAATATCCGGCCTTTTCAAAAATAAATTCATGCTATGTAATGCGCCGAATGAAGCGCCACAAGCAATGATTGGCGTGTCTCCGCTTGTGCTGTTTTTTACAAAAGGGATCACTTCATGAAACACATAGTCATTCCATTGCTGGTGACGAACGGACTTATGCCAGGGATCCATATTGTTGTTCATCCAGCTTTCATTATTAATGCTGTCAATAGAAAATACTTTCACTTTGCCATCATTAATAAAAGGTGAAATAGCATCTATCAGTTGAAATCGTTCATACTCGAGGTAATCAGCAGCAGCAGTGGGAACAAGCAAAAGGGCAAAGCCATAATCGCCATAAGTAGCAACCGGCATTTCTTTATTAAGCGCTGGACTATACCAGGATGTTAATTCTCGTTTCATGAAAACATTTTAAAAATGATAAAAATGGAATTGAAGTAAACTTTTCCGTTTGCCACAACAGCTATCTTTTACGAATATAAAGGAAGTACATTTGCAAGCATTAAAATGCTCTTATACTATCCTGCTGCGCTATTCATTAAAGCCGGCTCGAATACCGGCTGACGGGCTTTTTTAAAAAAAATCAGTAAAATCTATTGAGAATATCACCAAGTAATATTACTTTAGTTTTCGGTATTTTTACTGTTTATACGCTTAACTATTAAACTTTTCCGCACAAAGGACAAGACCTGCATTAGTAAATAGCTTAAAAGCAGCAAATTGCAAACCTTTCGAATGGTTCAGAACAATCCATCTTCCAACAAAGCCCGTATAAATTAGCTACCCCAAATTAGGTAGATGATATATCATTTGAATTAATGGATATTGATATAAACAAGTCACATGGAGAAACAAATAAGAATCATCCTCGTTGATGATCACCAGGCCGTACGTGAATCATGGAAATATTTTCTTGAAAAAAATGAACGCTTTACTGTAATTGCTGAATGCGGAAATGGAAAAGAAGCTATTGAACAAGCCCAGCTACTGCTTCCTGATATCATGCTGATGGATATTAATATGAATCCTGTAAACGGCTTTGAAGCTACACGAATTATCAAAGAAAAAACACCGTCTGTAAAGATCATCGGTCTTTCAGTAAACAATCATCCCGGCTATGCCAATAAAATGATGGAGCTTGGCGCTTGTGGTTTTGTTACCAAAAGCTCACCGTTCGGTGAACTGACTGCCGCTATTGTTAAAGTTTTTGATGGCGAAAAATATGTCTGTGATGAAATAAAAAACAGCAGCTTTTACAAACTGAAAATTTAGAAATTCATTACTCAGTTATTTATCCCTAATGATTATCTGTATAATTTCAAGTCCTTGATGAAACCACATTAGAAACATAGCACACATAACAGGAAAACACATAGTCTATGTGAAAATCCTATGTTTACTATGTGCCTGTTGGTGGTTCAAAATGATTATAGTTGTGTAAAGCGGATAGTCACTTTATCCTTAAAAAGTATCAGCGTTTATTTTGCAATAATTTTCCTGAACGGAACAGAGTTCCGTTTTCCCGGGTTTATCTTTGTGCATGCTAAAAACGCATTATCCCATCATTATTATCGGCGGCGGCCCAATTGGACTTGCCTGCGGACTGGAAGCAAAAAAAGCTGATATTGATTATTTGATTCTTGAAAAAGGGCCGCTGGTTAATTCATTGTACAACTACCCGGCAAACATGACATTTTTCTCCACTTCGGAACGATTGGAAATTGGTGGAGTGCCTTTTGTTTCCAACAATGCCAAGCCCACAAGATCAGAAGCACTGGAATATTATCGCAGGGTAGCCACTTCACATCATATCCATATTCATTTGTTTGAAGAAGTGAGGGAAATAAAGGAACAAGGTACAAGATACAAGGGACAAGAAACAAGTGATAAAGACAATCTTTTTACAATTGTTACTAATAAGAAAAATTATACAGCAAACCATATCATCATCGCTACCGGCTTTTATGATATTCCTTATTTATTAAACGTGCCGGGAGAAAATTTACCAAAGGTCACTCACTATTATAAAGACCCCCATTTTTATGCTTTTCAAAAAGTATTGATAGTGGGTGCACAAAACTCTGCTGTTGATGCAGCATTGGAAACATGGCGAAAAGGCGCTGAAGTTACCATTTTAATACGTGGCAATGACATTGGCGAAAGAGTGAAGTATTGGGTAAGACCTGATATTTTAAACAGGATAAAAGAAGGATCAATCAAAGCATATAAAAATTCTTCATTAGCTGCCATCAGGGAAAACGAAGCAGATATCAAAACTCCTGAAGGAATTGTGACTATTGAAAACGATTGGGTGATTGCAATGACAGGCTACCAGCCTAATCTTTCATTTTTAAAAAAGATAGGTATTCAATTATCAGACGATGAAGTGCAAAAACCTGTGTTCAATGAAGAAACCCATGAGACGAATATCAAAAATATTTATTTAGCCGGCGTTATTTGCGGTGGCATGAATACTCATCGCCTGTTCATTGAAAACTCAAGAGAACATGCAGAAAAGATTATTCAGCACATTAAAGAAACGAAAACGGTTTGAAATTTCGGGTTTGAAATTTGGTATTTGAAATTTTTTCACTAATGCCTCCCCCACAATTCCACCACTGCTTTACTATCGTTAAAATTTTTTGTATCGTACCAGAAAACAACACTGGTGATCACACGTATATTACCAGGAAGATCAATCACACGGCTTTCATCGCCTGCAGCAAAATTGTTTTTTAACTCTACTTCCTTTGTACCGCCATTGCGAAAATGAACAACCATCCTGTGCATATTGATCGGGCCTTTTTTCACTTTAATCTGCAAAGCGGTAAAGAAACCTTCTATCCTGCCGACAATTATTTCATCTCTGTCAACTTTGAAATTCACTTTTCTTTGTCCCAGCTTTTCCCAGCGCTGAGGATGATGTTTAGTAACAGGCTTTGCAGCTGATACTGAAAGACTGAAACAAACAAGAAGCAATGAAGCAAACAAAATACCCGAAACTTTTTTAGATAAAAGCAAATCGTTTTTCATGTTAGTTTAAGTTTAGGTGTGAGAATATGAGGTGACTGAAAAGTTTAACACTGCTAAAAATTTATTCAAAAAAGGCCACCTATAAATCTATATTGATTTCTTCATCAACCAATCTTTCTGCACATCCTTACCCAAAATAAAATCATGCTCTGAAAATTTTTCAAACCCCCATCGTATATAAAAATCAATGGCCCGCTGATTATACTCCCATACTCCTAACCAAACAGTGTGATGTTCTTTCTCTTTTGCTATGTCTATACATTTTTGCATCAATGCAGTGCCTACTCCTTTTCCAATAGCAGTCTTCACTGCATAGATACGGGCTATTTCCATTGCTTTGTTTGTACCCAATGAAGGCGGAATATTATTTTCCCGCATTCTTACATAGCCCACCGGTTCATCACCATCATAAGCCAGTAGAAAAATATTATTCTCTGCCCCCACTTCGGCCATCAATATTTCTTTAGAAAATGTTTTTGTCAAAAAGATGTCCATGTCTTCTTTTGTATTGAAGTCTGCAAAAGAATCATAGAAAGTTTGCCGGCTCATGTCAGCAATCAGCTCTGCATCATTTTTTGAAGCAATACGGATAGTTATCATGACAGCAAACTAAAATATTTATTGGTAATTTATAAAATCTTCATACCTTTTTCATACTTCTATCCCCTATCCCAACACTACCCTCTCTTTTTTTAACCCTGTCTGCCGATGCGCAGCATTCTGTGAACAGGCAGGCTATAAAATCTTAAGACATGAGAAAGATCTTTCTTCTCTGCTTGCTCATTCCTGTATTTGGAATAAGCCAAACAAAAAATGTTGTCAATGCATTCAGAATTTTTTCAAAGCCCGAAAAAAATGCGGAGTTCGAAAAAGCCCTGGTGGCTCATGCACAAAAATATCATACCGGTGATTGGAAATGGCGGGTATTTGAAATTCAAACAGGGCCTGATGCAGGCGGCTTCCAGGTAATAGAAGGCCCGTTAAGCTGGGAACAGTTTGATGGCCGAGGCAATCTTGGCGCCGAGCACCAGGCTGATTGGAACAAAACAGTTGCTCCGCTAACTACCAGCCAGGGCACACAGTTTTATTCTACATTCAATGAAGAGTTAAGCACGGTTAAGCTAACCGACTATGCCGATAAGATCATTATCAATCATGCATATCCCAAACCGGGAATGATCAATAAAACAATGGACTTGGTAAAGAAATTGAAAAAAGTATGGGAAGCCAGCAATGAAAGTGTGGCTGTTTATTCATCAATGCAATCAGGTGAACCGCAGATAGCTGCTGTCACCAGGTTAAAAAATGGATTAAAAGAATTAGATCCTTCTTTCCGCAAACCATTGCCTGAAAGATATGAGGCAGTGTACGGAGAAGGATCATGGAACTATTACCTCGATGATTATGCAAAAGCTGTAGAAAGAAGATGGAGTGAAATGCTTTTTTACCGTGCCGATCTCAGCTCAAAATAATTTAAGGTTGTTCTTTAAGAACAGGGTTCAAAGTTGGTTAAGTTGAAATTGCAAAACCTTCGCATTTTCTGTTGCGAAGGTTTTTTAATTGATTGCATTTCTAAACAAAAAACAATAAACCATAAACTCCTAATACTTTTCTTTAGTCCAAATCTCATTCAGCGGTTCACCTTTTGAGCTTTTGCCTGAATGATTCCATTTATCGCCGCTCACACTACCATCGAAACTAAGTGATGCGCCTACCCTGCTGCTATCACGGGAAAAGAATTCGATGCTCTGTGTACTTTCCATCTTTAAAAGTATAAGTGCCGCCACCTGTTTCAAAAAATTCTTTCGTAGCAGGGTTAATAGCCATCCATTGAAATGTGTACCCGAAAGTAACTTTAATGTTTTGCGATCCCGCTTCGGCATTTCATTCATCTTTCCATCAACCATGCAGCCCGTGATGCGCCATACACTTGCAAGTGATCCATTTGCATCGTCAATCCTGGTAAACTGCCTCTTCTTGCCATCATCAGCCGATATCGTCAGTTTGTTGCCGCTAATTTTAAAATCAATTGATTCCTCTTACCCTATATTGATCTCTTCTTCGGTATCAAATTCAATCTTTGCAACAAACTTGTTGCCGGTTATTTTATAACTGTCGCCTCTGCTAAGCATAAATTTCTTGTTTACTTTATCAAACATTGTTTGCGTAAAATATCCATCCTTGCAGATCATCACAGCTTCTTCGCTGCCTTCCTTGCAGCGCCAGGCCTCCGTAACTAATAACGATACCTATAGTGAATAAACGATTGCCATTTGCTTTAAACATTGTCGGAAAGGGATTGTCTGAACGTTGATTTGGGTAGATTTTTGGATTACAAGGACATGGATGTAACATTCAAATAGATAAGTCTTCCAGCAGACAACTCTGGCAACGCTTCAATTTATAAATTTGAACCACTAAGACGTCAGACCACAAAGAAGAATTATTTTGCCATTCCTTGTCTCTGTGTCTCTGTGCCCCGGTGCCTCCGTGTTTCAAACAAAAAAGCCTTCCAAAAAACCGGAAGGCTCAATCTATTCACAGCAACCAAAAACAAAAAACCATAAACCCAAAACTATAAACTCTTCCCAATTTCAAATCTCAAATCAACCGACATTCTCAACAATGATTGCTGACGCCCCACCTCCGCCGTTGCAGATGCCCGCCATTCCATACTTGCCTTTATTCGTTTGCAAAATATTACTAAGCGTCACAGTTATTCTTGCACCGCTGCAACCAATCGGGTGACCCAATGCCACAGCCCCGCCCCACACATTCAGCTTCTCCATCGGTATATTCATTTGCTTTGCATTAATGATGCCCACGCAACTAAACGCTTCATTTATTTCTGCAAAATCAATATCATCCACCTTCAATCCCGCTTTGAATAATGCTTTATTCATAGCGATCACGGGAGTGGTAGTAAACCATTCAGGGCTCTGGCTTGCATCCGCAAAAGAAACAACACGCACCAATGGTTTCAATCCAAGCTTCTTCATCTTTTCATCACTCACCAATACCACCGCTGCTGCGCCATCATTTATTTTCGATGCATTCGCTGCCGTTATCGTACCGTCTTTAGTAAAAGCCGGTTTCAGCGCCGGCATCTTTTCAAAATTCGCTTTCTTGTATTCTTCATCTTCGGTTATAGTTACCGGTGTTTTACCTGCAATAGTTACCGGCGCCACTTCCTTGCTGAAATAACAGTTCTTCCATGCATTCGTAGCACGGGTATAACTTTCTTTGGCAAATGCATCCTGGTCTTCTCTTGTAATATTATATGTGCTGCTGCATAGTTCACCCGCATTACCCATTGCATAATCATTGTAGGGATCCCACAAACCATCTTTCATAATGCCATCCACGAGCTTGCCATCGCCAAAACGATAACCGCTGCGGGCTTTTTCCAGGTAATAAGGAATATTGCTCATGCTTTCCATGCCGCCGGCTATTACGATACCGTTATCACCGTTGAGTATGGTTTGTGCCCCCAGCATGATGCTCTTCATACCGCTGGCGCACACTTTATTTACCGTAGTGCAGGGCACATTGGTAGGTATGCCTGCAAAGATGCTTGCCTGTTGCGCCGGCGCCTGGCCAATGCCTGCACTCACCACATTACCCATAAACACTTCATTGATTTGTTCCGGCTTTACGCCTGCCCTGTTCAGCGCTTCTTTTATAGCAGTGGCGCCCAGGTGCGGAGCCGCCACTGATGACAACACACCACCCAAACTGCCGATTGGCGTACGGGCCATTCCTACTATATATACTGACTTAGTCATAAATTGAATTTTAGAATGAAAAATAAGTGTCTTACCAATAATGAAATTTACAAATCTCCCCTTTAGGCGCAAAGGAAAACTTGAACCATCGGAATAACTGTGGGGGCTTTACGGGCCATACCAACGATATAAACTGATTTTGACATATAACAAGAATGATTAGTTGATAGGCAAAGATAAGAATTGTGTTACCAGCAGTAGTACTACTATGATCGTCTGTTGCGTCGCACACTTCAGGGTTCGGTAATTCTACTCAGCTTTTTTTAAATGCTTATGTAGTTAAAATGACAGTTACAATGAAATTTAATCTTAAGAAACTTGGTTTTTAATTTAATTATATTTGAAGTATGAGAGATTTCAGAATACATCAAGTAATTGTAAATCACCTTGGAGTTTTCGAACATTTAGATTTACAATTAAAGGAAAAAGTCGATGCTAAAAAAGCTGATATTCATATTTTGACAGGTGAGAATGGAACAGGTAAAAGCACCATTTTGCAAGTTATTTCCAACTTAACCACACCTCATCAGCTAACACCCAAAGCTCATTTAGATTTTAAAGATCAAGTATACGCTGAAATAAGATTTTCTTCCTTTCAAGAAAGTATCAAAATTGGTGAGAGCGAGATTTTAGCATTTGAAGGTTGGCGGAATAAATTTAATAATGGTCAATGGCAAGTGGAACGAAATAAACATGATGCATTGTTTAAATACTTTCAAAAATGGCATTCATATCAATTTGAAAAATTTGACTTTGCAATATTCGCTTATTCAGGGTATAGAAGATTAGACCAAACCAATATTAGTTATATCCAAGAAATTAGCGAGAATCCTCTTGAGCGTTCTTTAGATATTTCAAACTCAATTAATCCACAAATTTTACTACAATGGGTGGCTAATACAAAAACTAAAGAAGCTCTTGCTTATACAAGAAATGATTTGGCTAAGGCTGAACAATATAAAAATTCCATAAAACGAATAGAAAAAGTTGTTTCTGACATAACAGGTCTACAGGTAGAGTTTATTCTTGCGGATAATCCCTTGCAAGTACAAATAAATATTGATGGCATAAAGCTAAATTTCTCACTTTTAGCGGATGGAATAAAATCAATTATTAGCTGGATTGCTGATTTGTTAATGAGAATGGATCGCCTTTCATGGAATAACGATGTAGAAGTTTTTGATCGGAATTTTATATTATTACTCGATGAAGTTGAAGTTCATCTTCATCCAGCTTGGCAAAGGAAGGTTCTGCCAATAATTCAAGAATTGTTTAGGAATGCACAAATAATTGTCTCTACCCATTCACCTTTTGTTGCTAATTCAGTTGATAATGCATGGATTTATAAACTAAAAAGAGTTGGTCATTTTTCCGTTCTCGACGGAGAGCCTATACTATCGGAGAATGCCAAAAGTTATCGTACTATTATGGAAGAGATATTTGGAATCAATCGGCAGTTTGGTGATGAAGTGGAGAAAGATTTAGACCGGTTCTATTCAATGAAAAATGAAATCCTTACAAACAAAAGAGTATTTAAAGATCCGGAATTCCATACTTTGGCTAATTCTTTAAGACAACAGAGCATTGAATTGGAAAGTATCATTGGAATGGAGTTAAAACAAATGAACAGATTATCAAAAGCCGAAGGTTAAGAATATGAGAAGATTTACACGGCTGGGTTCTCCGCAATTAATTACTGATCATTGGGAAGAAATCGGGGCTCAATATACGACGAGGAGAGCAGATGATCCGAATTACTCGTTTTCATGGCCACAAAGAAAAAATCAAAGGATTAATCAAGTCGCTCTTCCAGTTTTAAGCCAGCAAACTAATGATCATTGCTCCTATTGTGATACTTTTCCGTTACATCGTGGCAGCAATACAATAGACCACTTCAAACCGAAGACAAATCCCTTATATTATTCTTTGGTCTGCCAATGGGAAAATTTATATTTGACTTGCACACACTGTCAAGATAGTAAAGGTGTTGTCTATAATGATTTGTTGCTGAGACCAGATGACTCGAATTTCTCCTTTTCACATTATTTTATTTATAATTATGCAGAACATAAAATAGAGCCTAATCCCTCCGCTTCCGATACAGACCAAGCAAGAGCAAAATTCACAATTGATACTTTTGATTTTAACTATCCAAGTGTAAAAACAAGTAGAAGACATGCATTTGAGAGATATCAAATGGCAAACCATCCGGATATAAATGACTTCAATTATAGATTTATGTTCGATTAATTCTTTTTCAGGGATACAAAGCAAAGACAATATGAAGAAACCCATCACCTTCTTCCCAGCCGACTGCATTTATCCTTTCACCTGGTCACTTGCAGCCGCGAAATGAGTAAGTGCAGGCGAGAAATGGTCAGGTGCAGTCAGGAAATGAATATTTACATGACCGAAATTTCTACTACGGAGCAGAAATCATCATCTGCGGAAAAGAAATCAGTATCTACAGAGCGGAAATAAGCATCTGCAGACAAGAAATCAATATCTACAGAGAAGAAATTAGTATCTGCAGAAAGGAAATAGCCAGCTACGGAAACGAAATCGTTAACTGCTTAGCAGCGAAAATAGAACTTCAGTCCCGTCAACTATTAACTCATTTCTTCTTCACCAACTCCGCATACTCATTACTCATCGAATAAGGATAAGCCGAAGGCTTTGTCCCCCTCATTTTATTCGGCTTATTGCCAAGCGTCCAGTTCAAAGTCCCACCCTTCTGCAATGCAGAATGACTGATCCAGTTCGTTGCAACTGATTTACCATTCCATTGCAATGATTGCACATACATATTTTCTTTATCAGCAGCGGGAGCATTAATGATCAGTTTTTTTCCATTCGCCAATGTAATCGTCATCTTTTTAAACAATGGCGTTCCCAGCACATATTGATCTGTTGCCGGGCAAACAGGATAAAAACCCATAGCAGAAAAAACATACCATGCCGATGTTTGTCCATTGTCTTCATCTCCGCAATAACCATCGGCTGTGGGTTTATACAATTGTTCCATCACTCTCCTGGTCCAGTATTGAGCTTTCCATGGCTGGCCGGCATAATTGTATAAGTAGATCATGTGTTGTATCGGCTGGTTGCCGTGTGCATATTGTCCCATATTCATGATCTGCATTTCCCTGATCTCATGTATCACAAAGCCATAATAACTTTCATCAAACACAGGCGGCATTGCAAAAACCGAATCAAGCATTTTTACAAACTGATCGTTGCCGCCCATCAGTTGTTTCAGTCCTTCAATGTCATGAAACACACTCCAGCTATAGTGCCAGCTATTTCCTTCGGTAAATGCATCACCCCACTTAAAAGGATTGAATGGCTGCTGAAAGTTTCCGTCTTTGTTCTTTCCACGCATCAACTTTGTTTCAGCATCAAAAAGGTTGCGATAGTTCTGCGAACGCTTTAAGTACAATTCAATCTCTTCTTTCGGCCGCTTCAATGCTTCGCCCAACTTGGCGATTGTAAAATCATCATAAGCATATTCTAATGTTCTTGCTGCATTCTCATTTATCTTAACATCATAAGGCACATAACCAAGCTTGTTGTAATACTCCACTCCTTTACGGGCCACCGCATCCATCGGCCCTTCTGTATTCGCATCTTTCAATAGTGCTTCATACAGTGTATTGATATCATAACCACGTAATCCTTTAATGTAAGCATCAGCAACAACAGACGCAGAATTATTGCCGATCATCACACTCCTATATCCCGGGCTTGACCATTCAGGCAGGTAACCACCTTCTTTATATGCATTCACCAAGCCTTCCTGCATTTCACGGTTGATATCCGGATAAACCAAATTCAAAAACGGATACAGTGCTCTGAATGTATCCCAGAATCCTGTTCCTGAAAAAAGATAACCCGGCATTACTTTTCCATTGTAGGGACTGTAATGAACAGCATTTCCTTTCTCATCCAGCTCATACATTTTTTGCGGAAAAAATAATGTGCGGTACAAACAGGAATAAAAAGTACGAACCTGGTCTATCGTACCGCCTTCTGCCATTATCTTACTCAATGCATCATTCCAGCTTGCTTTCGCTTTAGTCATCGTTTGTTCAAAACTGCTGTTGCCAATTTCTTTTTTTAAGTTCAGCTCTGCCTGTTCAAAACTGATAAACGATGAAGCCACCTTCATATTAATCACCTCATGGCTCTTCGTTTTAAATTGCACAATGGCGCCGGTATGATCGGCTGTGTACTCTAAAGTATCTTTTGCCAAAGTATTTCCATGCCATGCATGACCAACGGTAAAAGCCTTATCAAAATAGATAACAAAATAATTTTTGAAATTGGCAGCCACTCCCCCGCTGTTCTTTGTCGTATAACCAATGATCTTGTTCTCTGCAGGAATGATTTTAATATACGAACCTTTGTCAAACGCATCTGCAACAACAAATGAACTATCCGATGCAGGAAAAGTAAAGCGAAACTGCGCTGCTCTTTCTGTTGTTGTAAATTCAGTGCTCACATCATGATCAGCTAAATACACACTGTAATAGTAAGGCTTTACTATTTCAGCCTTATGCGAAAACCAACTGGCCCTTTCATCTTGTGCAAATTTCAATGAACCGGTTACCGGCATAATGGCAAACTGTCCATGATCATTCATCCACGGCGATGGTTGGTGTGTTTGTTTAAATCCGGCGATCTTATCTGCCGCATAAGTGTAAGCCCAGCCATCACCCATCTTACCCGTTTGCGGCGTCCAGAAATTCATGCCCCATGGTAATGCAATAGCCGGATACGTATTGCCATTCGACAACTCCGGTTTTGAATCAGTGCCCATCAGCGGATTGATCCACTCCACCGGGTCAGTGATCTTATTTACCATTTGCGAAAAAGAAAAATGAAAAGTCAAAATCGAAATAAGTATAAGCAGCAGTTTTTTATTCATTTCA
>Ga0187892_10010357_pt1 | contig 11859 bp, 12 predicted proteins | sample MA1701073metaG_FD_139345 | JGI IMG/M metagenome (GOLD analysis project Ga0187892, IMG submission 139345) | Bio-ooze microbial communities from a basaltic lava cave in the Kipuka Kanohina Cave System on the Island of Hawaii, USA - MA170107-3 metaG ...
CTATTCGTCTCAAGGTTTTCAGGAAGTTCATCGAAGTTTAGATGACGGTGCAAGCTGGCAGATTATAGGAACTAATAAACTCGAATGACTCAAACCCCGACTCCTGCACAGAACTTGATATCAGACACTGTTCAATCTTCGAGATGTTTCACGGATTTTCTCTTGGTGTTCAATTAGGGGTTCGAAGTGTTAAGTTAGGGAGATGCATACAATGTTCTTAAATAATCGCGAATTTATGAAAAAACAATTGGAAATTGCAGATATGCGTTGTTACCTTAATAACATATCTAATTTTCTCTTGATGGAGAACAATATTCCATGCTCCAAATAATACAAGAACTAACGGATAAAGAAATGAAAGTGTACAGTATGTTTGATGAATCGATTAAGCCTTCTTCCAACATTATGATAGCATATTCTGGAGGCAAAGATTCAACCGCACTCGCATTATTGTTCTATCGTTGGGTCAAAATGAGAAAGATTAGTGGTCTCAAGGTCACCCTGTTGCATAACGATACTCTTAGTGAAATAAATCCAATGGAAGAATGGGCTAGGAAATTCATGATTAAATTCAAAAGCCAAATGAAAAAACTTGGAAATACTGTTAAGATAAAAATAGCAACGCCTCCTGCCATTGATACGTTTTATTGGAGAGCTATAATCAGAGGCTATCCTGCACCATCATTTAACTTTCGATGGTGTGTCAAATTACTGAAAGTAAGACCTACTGGAGCCATGATTGCTAATGCAAACGAAGATGGTGCAATAGTATTCACTGGATTGAGAGAAAACGAATCTAATGCTCGTGCAATGTCTATGAAAAAAAGATACGGTGGATGTCCACTGGGTCCGTCAAAATGCCTTGCTTACTATTTCCTAGTGAAGAATGATAAGGAGAGTGTCAAAGCAGCCCCCCTCCGAGATTGGAGTAATGCAGATGTCTGGGAGTTCATGCGCAATGCGAAGGATTTTGATATATCTGATCTGTTGTTTCTATACGGCTGCGACGAAGCAAGATATGGATGCTGGCATTGCACATTAGCAAAAGTGCAGTGGGGTTTTCAAGCACTTCCTAAGCAATATCTCTACTTTGATGCGCTAAGAGTGCTTTATAGAAAGATCTCAGATTTGCCAGAGATGAGAATAAAGAAAAAGACTGGTTATAGCAAACTGGGACCTCTTAATGCAACAGCTAGAAGCATGTTCCTTCACTTACTACGTATTGCAGAAGATAGATCTGGCATAAAACTCTACGGGATGGATGAAGCAAAAGCGGACGGATACACAATAAGAGAGCTCTTCTACGAAACAGATGCAAGAAAGGCAATGAGCATAATACTCAATGAAGATTCGAAGATAGATCATAAAAGAGTAGTACCTATGTCAAAAATCAGAAATTTGCATATGCATAAGACGATTATCAGAAGAGCAATCCCAAAGATCAAGAGACAAAGCGAGAATCATAAATCTCGAGTGCTAGCGATGAATAGAGGATTAGATCCCGTCGACGAATTGCTTGTAGAACTTGAAAGCAGATTAAAGTAAAGCTTCTAATTCTATAATCATACATAAATACCTGCCATGGCTGACCGTGGAGAGCAGATCTATAACTCTGTATTGGATTTCATAAGAGATAATGCTGGAGAAAATAGAAATCTTTGTGTTGAAGTAGCTGAGCAGATATTAAACAGAACAGGGCACATCCCAATTGTTTCTAATATTGCACGAGGTGCAGGTTATTGCTCTTATTATGCTAGGCTATCTGAAGCAGTAGGTGTAAAGAAATTATGGGATCATGTAGTGGATCGTTTTAGCGGAAAGGGCAGCGATACTCATAGGATTCTAGGACTCGCATCACTATACTTGTTTGTTGATGAACCAGCAGCAGATAGAATTGAGCAGTGTGTTGATAGAGCAGTAGAAACTGCAAGACCTTTGCTCAGAGACGAACGATCAGTAGACAGAGCATTAATTATTTCTATGATGATGAATCTGATGCAAAATCTAGATCGTCTGCTTCAAACAATTGAATCAAGTATACAGAATATGGTTCCAATAATTGAACAACAATTCATGGATTATAACTTTCATATGCGCGGAATACCAGATCTCATACTAGAAGACAGAAAGAATCAAAAAGCTATCGTAGTAGATTGGAAAACTGGCAGAGAATCGCCATCACAATATGAAAGTGCGCAAGTAATCTGTTATTCACTTATGGAAGCAAAGAGACTAGCATATAATAGAGAAGAATCGCTAAATGCTGTCTTAGGTAATCTAAATGAGAACCAAATAAGAAATGTTCGTGTGCTACCAGTTATAATAAGACCGCCCATGCTTAGAGGTATCTTGCCTCCTCATCCTGTATTGAGGGATGATGCAGACAATCTTCGTGAATCATATGAACAATTTCGAAAGATAGTTTATGATGTCTGCATTGAAGCAGAACACCTTACAATACTAATTACTAACCAAATAAAGTTGACAGGGGTGAGCCCTTCACTATGTGAAGTTGACGTTCCTTTTCACGATGGAATGGTAAGGCGTCTAAACATAACAAGACAGACACCAAGACAGCTAAGACATGGAGATCCACAACATCAGAATAGATATCCATGTGTGGGTCGAAATGGAGCACCTTTTTGTAACTTGATTCGGTCGTGTAACTTCTACTTCGGAGAATTTGGTGAACAAAATAATTATGATAGAATAATGTGGAAATTAAGGTTCGGAATTTTTGACAATAAAGAAAAGGACCTCTTGACATACAGAGCTTTGCATGAAATCTTTAGTCATTATCCTAAAGAAGCAATAGCAGAAGCGCTTAGAAGGGGAGAAGGTATCAAGATAACTCTTGGTCAAGTACCCTTTTTCGATAGTAGCCTCAAATCGCGCATGTTGGTAAGCCGAGGAAGCGATAGTTCGAATTTTAGAGTTGACGTTCTTGATAGAATAGATCCTGATCCAGCTGATGATTATGCCTTGCTAGGCGTCAGAACAACAAGAGAATATGAGAATGATTTAGACAGGTTCACTGTCATCAACGAAGGAAAGCCTGTACTAGTTACATCCGTAGACGCTAATAATCCGCTATTATCCATAAACGCGTTTGGTAGGATTGATGATATAGAAATATTAAATGATCAACAACTCGTGTACAGGATAGGGACTCCTAGTAAAGTTTTGAATTATCAAATGATACTATTTCGAGAATATCTTAGGCTAAAAGCAGGACTTAACAGAAATGTGTTTGTGTTCGAAACTAATGTTGATTTAACTCAGATGGAATTAAACTCTATTGATGCATTGCATGAAAGAATTGGTGCAGAAACTGAGAATGGAAATCTTGACCAATCATGGATTGAAGAATTGAATCATGAATTGCAACAAACTAATGACGCAGCCAGCGAACAATCAGATGAACCTACAATAGAACAATTACTAAGAGATATTATTGAACGTGGTTCTTCACGAGGTTCTAGATAAAGTGCCTTTTGAAGTTCGAGACTTAATTAACAGCGGGTGGGACGAAGAATATCTAATAGATGTAACTGGTTTCCAAGGTGCATATAATTTAATACAGAACGCAGTTAGTCACACTAATATCGCGCTTGTACAAGGTCCAGCGGGCACTGGCAAAACTGCTTTGTATCAAAGTATTCTCCATGATATGCTAGGCAGGATTACGAACGATAATCCTGTACTTTACATAGCACCAACCAACCAGCTTGTTGCCGACATGCTTCAGAAAATGGCTTCAGTATATCGGCATACGGGTAGAAATATTAACGATCTTCTTAACGAAGTTAGAATTTATGGTTCTTTATTTCGCTTTAATGATGATAATAGAAGACTAAATGATCAGATGGATGAAAATGTGAGATTAGTAATTGCAACCGATTACCAGCGAGCTGCCAACCTTCATCCAGCATCAAATTTTCATGTAATGATCGATGAAGCAAGTAAAACCCCTCTTCACAAATCCTTCATATCTTTGGCAGAGCGTCTTATAAGAAGTATTGAAGAAGGACGCTCTATCCTTGGTTCATTTAGCGTTATTGGTGATCCACAGCAAGCAATAAACCTAAAACCACAATATAGGAATAATGACAAAAATCTGCTCATGATGAACTCGTTCATTCGCGGGTTGTTGTCTACTAGTGTCAGAAGGGAAGTGGATAGTGGAACAAGAGACCTGCTTGATGCTGCATTAAGTGAACTAAGGGGACGATATTTTGAATTTTTGGAAATGAGCTGGAGAATGCCAAGCCCTTCAGAAGTACCAATAAGTAGAGGATATTATGATGATAGACTGCGAGCACGGTATACCGCTGGCGAGAGATTAAGAGAATGGAATAACAATTTAGCAAGCAACTTAAGAACCCAAGATGAAAGATTTGACTTCCCTATAAGGATCATTGAAGAAGCGATGACCACACACAGACCTATGATATATGTTAGAACCGAAGAACGAGGTTACCAAGATAGGAGCCTAAGTAGCACCTATGATCCAATAAGAGCAGAAATAGGCATATTATTTGCTGTTTGTCTTACCGTGAACACAAAAGATCCTACAACAGTAACGACAGTATACCAAGACCAACGGATGCAAATGGAAATAACGTATAATCGTCGATACCGTCCTTTCATGCGGATGCTTGGTCTCGATGGGTACATTAGATTTGCCACCGTTGATAAAATGCTCGGTTCTCAGAGCGAGAATATTGTTGCAATATTAGGAAAAGAGTACACAGGTTTTGATGAAACATCCACGACTAGGTATTTCCAAGAACCACCGCTTTTGAATGTTCAGCTTAGTAGACATCGGAGAATGATTGTTATCGTCGGAAATCTAAGTCAGTTAATAATGTATGCAAATAGGTTTCACCAGCAAAAGTATGCAGCTGAGTATACTAACTTGAGAATAACGGCAGAATCCATTCATGAACTTGCAGGAATAGCAAGTGTGCCTAGAACTAGCAGGACAATTAGAATCTCAAATGGCGATGGATGTGTTTATGCACCTTACAACGATTCTTAGCTACCTTGCTCCACCTTAGCTTTCAGTACCTTACTGATTCTATCATTTTTTCTTAATTGATAAAATAAGAAAATTTCCAAGTACATGATGCCCAAGGTTACAGAATTTAGTACTAATACATCTTCTTTGTTTAGATTTGTCTCAATCATTGTTTGAGCAATTACCGTGATTGAACTAGTTACAACATAAATTATTAAGACCATTAGCGCCTTTATTGTTTTCAACCAACCTTCACGAACAAAATCAGCACGAATGACACCATATCGACGTATCATCAAGAAAAGGAAGACGAAAGGATAGAACTTGATATAATAATCAAAATTATTGGCATTGAAAATTAGCATAAAGAAAAGGAACCAAATTATCAAATCAATGACAAATATGAATGAATTTTTGTATGAATGCGTCTCTAAGACTTTGTGATACCCTATCCAACTTTGTACAACAGTGGCGTATGCCAAGAAAATAGTAAATGTATTAAATGTTAATTGCAAAGGAACAAAATTGTCTTTTAGAAAGTCGAAACTTGATCCCAGTATAAGCGCATAAATAATATCGCCAAAACCAACATAGATTTTTGTCCGTTCCTGAGCCACAAAGAACTATACAAAAACGTACTTAAGAGTACTTGGTAATGACACAATGAAATTAATCATTAAAAAATAACAACACGATCCAGTTTATCTAGGTCTTAGTTGATGATATTTTCCTAATTGGAAACTGTAAGAGCTGTACGAGATCTTGGTGCTGTTGACACAGGAGGATCAAAAGCTCGTTTTGTATATTGTGATGATGGAAAAGAATATGTTGTGAAATTTGTCGAAGGGGGAAGAAAAACTCCAATTAATGAATTAGTAGGTGGAAAATTGGCACTAACAATTGATCTGCCATCTCCAAATATTGTCAAAGTTGAGATTACTGAAAGTTTTCTAAATCTATTTAGTGAATTAAGAACTAGAATACAAGCTGGATTACATATAGGAATAGAACGATTATCTAGTGACACATGGTCATTTAACTACCCGATAGAAGATCGATTACGTGATAAGACTTTGATCAATGCAAAACAGCTTTACGGTGTAATATGCTTCGATAATTGGACTTATAATGATGACAGAGATAACAAAGGAAATAACATGATTGAATTTCTATCTGATAATAAAATGAAATACATAATGATTGATTTTGGACATTGTTTTACAGATCATGTATGGGATGAAAATATTTTAAGAAATAAACGCGATTCAATGTATATTATGCGCGTATTTGATTTCATCAAACGACGAGTAGCAGATTTTAAGTTTGAAGATTGGTTTACAATTATTGAAAATTTTCCAGATATTACCATTGATTCTATAGTTGATGAAATTCCTAAATCGTGGAATCTATCAGCTAATGAAAAAAACGCGTTATTAGAGTTCATAAAAAATCGGAAGCATTTAATCCGCAAAATTATTAATAATAATAGAGGAATGGTCGAGTCGTGGCGACTAGCTTAGAACATAGAATATCATGTAAATATCTTGTTGCAAGATATATTGGAGACGAAGTTAGAAACGAACCGATTAACATTGGAATAATATTACAATCTCAAAAAGACTATACTACTTCTGCTCGGTTTATAACTAAATTTGATAAAATAAGAACCGCTTCAGAAGATTCCGAATTTTTGCAACATATCTTGGGAAAAATATATCAAGAGATGCAGTACAGCAAAGAAAAAAACGTTCTTGATAAGATCTTCAAAAGATATGAAGGCAAGATCCGCTTTACCGAACCACGCGGAACACTAGCAATTAATTTAGAAAATGAAATAAATGATTTGTATCAAAGATATGTCAGCGTAGAAGAACAACCTATTTCAAGAACTTCTATCAAGATGCATAGGTATCAAATCATTAGGCTTCCAGATTTGCGCAAAAATGTATGGAGTTATCTCAAGGCTAAATTTGCTAAAAATGTTAAAAAAAACTATCCCATTAAGGGAAAGGAAAGCAAGTTCAAGTATGATTTTGCAATTTTAAATGTAAAACGCTTCTTCCATTCAATTTCATTTGATTCTAATTACTCATTGAAAAACACAAAGCTATTTGATTGGCATGTAATGGATGCTTTAGCGATGCGTGGTTTAAAGCAAGAGAATTTCGGAGCCATCATTTCTGAACCCAGTGTAAACAATCCTAGATATGAAAAGATTAGAGAACCATTTAGGGAAGGAATGAGAATATTAAAAGATAGAAACTATAATCTTGTCACTTACGACGAATTTGGAAGATGGAAAAAGAAAATTGAAGAATTAGCATAAAACTATTTACTAATAATTATTTTTTTTCCATCTATTTTTGCCACTAATTCTTCATTGGACTTGAATGGAAACGTACTATCAGTGACAAAGGCACTTGGAAGATTTATTGTATGTCTGGAACCTACCTTGTATATTTTGACTTTAACCTGATTTACCATGTATATATATTGGTATGTAGGTACGTATATAAAAATTTATATACATACGGTGGTATATACTAAGGTATGAAATTGGATTCAAGAGATCTCGAATATCTGCAAATCCTTCTAGAAGGTAATCATATCAGAAAGATAACCAAAAACCACTATCAGGTAGACTCTCAGTCTCAAAACAAATCCTACAATGTCAGAAAACTATCAGACGTTGACGCTTGGACGTGTGAATGTAAGGATTTTATGCATAGGCTGTGCAAGAAGGATGACAAGCAATGCAGGCACATAATCGCCTGCCAGAAATTACAGGCTACCCTAGAAGTTGAACATAAAATCGAAAAAGTTGAAAGGGCTAAAATCTGCCCACGATGCATATCAACCACCATTATCAAAATAGGCTTTAGAACGATCAAAGATGGAGTCAAGCGTCTACGGTATCAATGTAAACAGTGTAAATACAAATTCATTCTTGGTGAAAACGGTTTTGGTAAACTCAGTTCTGACCCAAGAGCAGTAACTGAATCACTAAACTTGATATTTTCAGGAATGTCGTATAGAAATACTGCAAGGCACATTTCAATCTCACATAATGTCAAACTAAGCCATGTCTCCATTCTGAATTGGTCCAAAAAATACACACAGATCATGAAAGAATACACAGACAATCTAATACCTGAATCAAGCAAAGTCTGGTCAGTTGATGAGATGGTATTGAACGTAAAAAACACTAAACCAACGGGACAAGGCTTCTATGATTGGATGTGGTCAATTATTGATCCACAAACCAAGTTTGTAATTGCTTCCGAAATATCAAAGAAGCGTGAAATCTCTGATGCAAGAAAGATATTCTCGAGTGGAAAAGAGATAACAAAAACAAATCCTAACTTCGTAATTACTGATGCACTCCATTCCTATGAAACTGCATTCAGAAAGGAATTTGATTCTAGGAAAACTGCTCATATCAAGACCAAATCTCTCTCTAAAGGTTTTGAAAATAGACCCATTGAGAGATACCACAATGAAATAAGAGCAATAATCAAGGCAAAGAGAGGTCTAGGTAATGACAAGTCCACGCAGGAATTTGCAGACGGATACAGAATCTATCATAACTATTGCAGACCGCATTCAGGGTTGCCAGATAAAATAACTCCTGCCGAAGCATCTGGAATTGACTTGAAGTTAGGTGAAAACAAAATTCATGATTTAATAGTTAAGAGTACAACACCAAACAACTTTGCAACACAACTAGGTTTTCGAATAGAGAGAGTGATCATCGTAAATGAAAAAGACTCCATAAAAGTAAGTCCAAAGGGATGGATTGAGAAACAGACTTGGAGAGAGATAAACGATATTCTAAGGCTCAATGGGTTCAGTTGGTTATACAATGGGAAGGACAGTTGCTGGATGAAATTGCTTTCCTAGATCTATTTATTTTTTAACGCTAAAGTCTACGAACTAGTTCGCTTTTTTAATGTAGGTGAATTGGTCAATGCCTCTATAATGGCAGCAACAAGTTCTACCAAGTTCTGAATTATTTTCTTGTATTGACTCCCTGACTTGCGTTTGAGATCTTGTATTTGTTGTTTAATTTTTTTGAGAATTTCACGCAGTATTGCCATAAGCGTCTCCCTATTTTCTACTTCTGCGGTCATGGCAGCTAATGCTTGACTGTTTGATGGTAATGATCTCTGTCTTCTGTATTGCTCAATTTTTGTGACAACTGGTTTTGTTGCTATTATTGTCTTATAGTCTGCACGTGCCATTAGAGTTGTTCACCATGGCGATCTATATATGTACTCGGTAAGATATTTTTTTCCTTTTTTGTATCATACTGGTAAAATACGCTTTAAATAATAGTATATCATACCCGTATGATATGGAGGCATCCAAATAATGGGAAATAATGGCTGGCTCGGAGCATTAGCTGCAATAGCCACGATCATTGGTGCTGCAGTAGCTGTTGTTGAGTTATTTACTCCTAGGTGTCCAGTATGCGGTGGCAAACTTGTTATCATAAACAATTATTACTTTTGCAATAAATGTCGCATATACACAAGTCCTAGAGCAAGATAGACCCAAATAAAAAAGCCTGTAGATAATTGACTGATTCAGGATAGGAATATAGCTATGGATTACACCAGCTGTAATAATTGGTGATTTTGTAACAGGATTTGCTGTTAGTAGAACCCTGACAGGAATTAGGCAAATTGGTACAGCGATGCTGCTAATTTGTTTTGTTTCTGAACTAGTGGCATTACTTGTTAACTAGCAGGAGTTGATTCTGTTTCAGCTCAATAATCCTAAATATTAGAAATAGCTCCACGAGAATATGAAGTCACAACTAAATCCTAATAAAATGTCTCTTGACATAAGGAGGAGATAGTTTTCTTCTTAAAAATTATTATGATCTAATTTACTCTCCAAGATCCATCAATTATTTTTTAATTTCTGATACAACTCGTATTCTGTGACTACATCACCTATGGCATACCTATAAAAAATTGAATCGGGACTGCCATTATTATTCACAAATTCCTTATAACTCTCTAATATGGCCATTCCTCCGCTTATCTTATTCAATGCATATCTTCGAGAAAAATCAATACTCCAGCCATTCTTATTCGCTAACCTTAATCCTCCAACATTAGCCATATCGATTACTTCGGGCAATTGTTTGATTTTATTAATGATTGGTTCTAGAAGTTTTTTGTGTTCACATTTTATTCCAAAATTATTACATGCTTCTTCAAGAGAAACACCTTTCTTGTTTAACTGATTTTTAAGAAAAATTATAGATTTCATCTCACTTATGTCAATCACTCGTGATAATGGTATCTCAATACCCAAGAACTTCGTTATTAATGGAAGATCAAAGTAAATTATGTTGTATCCTGCAAACTGAATGTCGTTATCAAGTAAAGTTTTGATTCTTGCTTTTGCTATCTCTAGGTTATTAGTTGAAGAAGCTTCATAGTAAAATTCTTCTTTGATACCGTCATAGAATTGGACAGAAATTATTTTTTTGTTGTCTTCTTTAATATCATAACCAGTATTTTCTGTCTCTATATCTATCACTACGATTGCCATGTTAATTAGTCGTAGGTCTGTTTAATGAATCGTTTTATTCTGGTGTTGTAATAATTGAATATGTTGGAAGAAGGAAACGAAAATAAATTTAGAACACTATTTCCTTCGTTTGCCAATCCTAAAACATGGCGAACAAATGAGCAAGTAAAAACTTTATCACGGAATGAATGGCAGCAATTGAGATTAAGTATATTACAACGAGACGGTTTTACATGTCAATATTGTGGCTATAAATCCGAAAAATACCAGATTGTGCATCATATAGACGGAAATCCTGAAAATAACGCTGATGCCAATTTGATAACTATTTGTCAAATGTGTAATTTGGTTGAACATTCAGGCCAAGGATGTGTAGTGCAAGGAATAGTTGATCTTTACAAAGAGTCAAAATATAGTCAAAACGATATAATTCGAATTACTAGGAAAATGAGAGATGAAGGAAAGAGTGATGTAGAAATCATAGAATTTCTAGGATTGAAAAAACCAATGCCTTTTCTGATGGAAAGAGAATATTTGAGCAAGTTATACGGTTTTGTAACGTCTAGATCCTCCATTAGTGGTGATGGCATGTATGATAAATGGAAGGCATACCATTCAAAATCATTGTCTAGTTAGGATTGATTAATAAAATATTAGAGATTGAAGCAGAAGGATGGATCTACTTTCAAAGCTCACAATTCCTTGAAACATATTTCAATTTCAAAAAACACGGGACTGGAATTGATCCATACAAGGAGATTACTGGGAAATATCTATTTTTTCATGAAGATCCTCAAATCCTCAAACAAATAGCCCATGAAGAAATTATGAACAATGGTTTCTCCTGTGCAAAAATCAACAAGCATCTGTTAGGAACTAACAAAGAACATGTATTGTGTTTGTATTATAAAGATGATTCTAGAAAAAATGAACTAGCTAAAAAATACCAAGGTAAAGAAGGTATGAAATACAGATATTGGAAATCAGATGAGGATACTCGTAAAGGTAAGTATTCAAAGGAGTTTTTAGACAGAATAACTAGCTCTTCGAAGTAAGAAATCCTAAATGTACTAGGCGATGGCCACCTGACTCTCTCCCTAACTTAACACTTCGAACCCCTAATTGAACACCAAGAGAAAATCCGTGAAACATCTCGAAGATTGAACAGTGTCTGATATCAAAACACTTATTATTTGTGCACGAAAAATCTGGCTGATGACTACAATAAGTCAGCTTAGAAGCGGCATGACAAGGCTAGACACCATTGAAGGAACCATAGAGAGCATTGGCGAGCC
>Ga0187892_10010358_pt1 | contig 11858 bp, 8 predicted proteins | sample MA1701073metaG_FD_139345 | JGI IMG/M metagenome (GOLD analysis project Ga0187892, IMG submission 139345) | Bio-ooze microbial communities from a basaltic lava cave in the Kipuka Kanohina Cave System on the Island of Hawaii, USA - MA170107-3 metaG ...
CCTTGTAGCCGAGGGCGACGACGAACTCGTCGAACCCGTGGACGGAGTAGTGCCGCATGATGTGCCACAGGATCGGCCGCCCGCCGATCTCCACCATCGGCTTCGGGCGGACCTCCGTCTCCTCGGCGAGCCGCGTACCGTGACCCCCGGCGAGAATGGCGACTTTCATCCGCGCACCCTTTCCGAAAGTTATCGCCGGCCGGTCGTGGCGGCAACCCGGACCGGCCCCCGAGGGTCCGTCGCGGAGATCGGGGTGCGCCGCGAATCGCTCCGATCAGGTCTCGACGACGACGATCTTCGGGACCTTCGGCGCCTTGACGCTCCCCTTCGCGGAGAAGTCCCCCGTGGTTCCGCCCGCGCCGGAGATCCGGAGCGTGTAGTCCCCGGTCTCCGGGAGGGGCGCCTTCTTGATCTGGACCGAGACTCCGGGCTTCACCGTCAGGAAGCCGCCGAGGGGGACGCTCGCTCCGAGCGGATCGAGGACCTCGACGACCTGCGGATCGAGCCCGCCGCCGGTCGTCTTCACCGTGGCGGAGAGGAACGAGCCCGCGAAGGCGAGGAAGGGGAGGTCGACCACCTGCCCCGGCGCGCCGACCGCTCCGAGGCTGGTGAACTTCTTCAGCGTCGAGGAGACCTTCGCCTTCGTCTGGACGGTGTAGGTGGCCGCGGTGGCGTTCCGGGAGAAGACGACGAGCGAGTAGGTTCCCGTCTCGGGAAGAGGGAGGGACTTCACCTGGACCTTGTTCTTCTTCTCCTTGCGGAAGCCCACGAGAGAGACCATCGCGCCGGAGGGCGCCTCGAGGGCGAGGTCGGCGAGCGAGGAGGGCGGATCGTACTGGAGCTTCAGGGAGACGAGGGCTCCGGCGATCGCCTCGAACGAGGCCTCGTCGACCTCCGTCATCCCGAGGAGGGACCCCTGGAAGGTGTTCCCGAGTGCGATCGGCGTCGGGTTCGGATCGAACCCCGCGAGGGGGAGCACGGCGTCGAGGACGGTGTCCCCCGCGATCGCGACGCCGGCGACCGTCAGCGGGCCGAGCGCGGAGTTCGCAGGCGGATCGAAGAGGACGTCGATCGTCCCCATCGGCACCACCACGAGGTAGGCGCCGCTCGCGCTCGTCGGCTCGTCCGTCAGGGGGATCTCGTTCGTCGTCCCCGCCTGGAACGCGTCGACGTCGACGAACTGGACGGGCCCTCCGCCGGGCCCCGTCACGGTCCCCGAGAGCCACACGCCGGCCTGGACGACGAAGGTCCCGAGGTCGACGTTCGAGTTGATGGAGAAGGGGCCCGCCACGAGGGCGAGGAGCTTCGTCGAGGCCGGCGGCTCGATCTCGACGAGGTAGTTCCCGAGCTCGACGGCGAACTGGAAGTCCCCCGAGGCGTTCGTGTTGTCGTGGGGTGTGTACGCCTTGGCGCCGGTCGAGGCGTCCTTGAGGTCGAGGTCGACGTTCGCCACGGGGACGTTTCCCGGGCCGAGAACCGTTCCGATCACGACCGCCCCGAACTCGAGGAAGATGTCGTCGAGGTCGTGCCCGCCCCCCTCGACGAGGACGTTCTCGATCTGTTTCGGAGCGATCGTCGGTCCGGGCAGGCCGAAGGGATCGAAGCCCACCCGGTAGAGCCCGGGGGGGACGACGATCGAGAAGGAACCGCCGACGCCCGTGTTGTCGTTCGGGGTCACGAGCTTGACACCCGTCGCCTGGTCGAAGACGTCGATGTCGACCCCGACGAGTGGCTGGCCCGTCGGGCCGAACACGTTCCCTTCGAGGAGGTCGGCGTAGGCGGGCGCGCCGGCCGCGGAAAAAAACGCGACGAGAAGAGAGATTCGCATCTTCATGGTGGAAAACACTCCGCTTCGAGAAACCGCGCTCAAGAACCGTGCCGCTTCGAGCGCCAGCGGGGCGGGCTCGCGCGGCGGCCGGAGTGCCGCCGCGGTTCGAGATTCGGACCCTTCGAGGTACAACGTCCCCCCCTGCCGTGGGCTCTTCCCTTCGTGAAGTATAGGGAGCCGTCAAGGAAGAGGCGGGGGGAGGAGCGAACCCGCGCCGTCCCTTACCGGAGCAGGGCGATCGAGCCCGGCATCACCGAGATCGGGACGCAGAGCCCGGGCACGACGTCGAAGATCGGGTAGAAGGGCCCCGTCGGGCTCAGCCCGGCGGCGAACACGAGGTGCTCGAACGGCGTCCAGGCGAAGCCCCGGACGAAGGAGGCGGGAATGGGGAGCATGGACGATGCAGATCCCGAAACGACGTCGATCCGGAGGGCGATTTCGTTCCCGGGGCCGAAGGACTCGATGGCCGCCACCTCCTCGCCCGAGGGCGTCGGGGTGAGCGCCAGGAAGGAGGCGCTCGAGGTCACGGCGGGGTGGAGCGACTGGAGGGTCGGAGTGCCGCTCGACCCGTCGAGGACGTAGATCGTCGGGAGGCCGCCGATCGGCTTCGCCGCGAAGAAGACGCGGCCCTTCGCCGGTCCCGCGAGGGGGCCGATCGGGCCCGACGCCGAGAGGAGGGTCGTGAGGCCCGTGGCCCCGACGGAGACGAGATCCTGCCCCGTCGGTTTCGCGAGGATGGCGACCACGTTCGCCGACCCCTCGATCTGGAAGATGTCGAGGAGGTTGAGCGTCGACACGCTCGGGAAGGGCGGCGTCACGCCCCCGGTGCCGGAGAGGTTCTGCACCGTCAGGTTCAGCCCGGTCGCCGACGCCGCGTAGACGTCGGCGTCCACCCCGTTGTGCTCCGTCCCGGCGATAAAGACGACCTCGCCGGTCGGAGGGATGACGCTCCCGAGGGAGCCGGGGTTGTCGATCGAGATGTCGAACCAGGCGTCGCTCGTCACGTGGACCGGGGTCGGGAGGACGACGTCGCGAATGAAGAGCTCCTTCGCGTCGTTCACGTCCTCGATGTACATCACGCGGGAGCCGTCGGAAGAGAGGGCGAGATAGGGGCCGTGCGACTCGTAGGGCTCGTAGCCGGGGGGCAGGTACTCGGCGGACGACTGCGTCAAGTTCGTCGCGGCGCCCGCCGCCGTGACCACGTAGAGGTCGACGTTCTTCTCCGCGGGGCCGCCGAGGACGATCAGGACCTCGCCGTTCTCGCTCACGGCCATCTCCTCGACGAGGAACGCGGGCGGCGCGCCTCCCGAAGGAGGCAGCGCCACGACGGTCGTGGACGGCGCCGCCGCCGTCGTGTCGACGCGGCGGAGGAGGTTCGTCGCGACGAAGAAGAAGGCCCCGTTCGCGAACGTCACGCTCTCGGGAAGGATGTCGAGAGCACCCGCCGACGCGACTTCGACGGAGGTCGTTCCCGACGGGAGAGGATCGCCGTCTCCGGAGAGGAGGAAGAGGTCGCCGCCCGCTAGGAGGCGCGTGTGAACCGCGAGCCTCGAGCCGTCCCGCGAGGCGGCGAGCCACGCGTGGAACGGATCCTGGGTTCCTCCGGGCCCGAACCCCCGCCGCTCGAGGAGGAAATGGGACTCCCCATCGGCCTCGACGAGGAGCCATCCGAAGACGAAGGTCGAGGTCCCCCTCCGATAGTGGAAGACCGAGCTTCCGTTCGGGAGGACGACGCGAACGAGCCCGTCGTCCGTCTGGACCCGCCGCGGGCGGCTCGCGTCGAACCGGAGGAAGTCGAATCGGGTCGTCAGATCGAACGCGAGGAACTGGAACGGCCCGCTCCCCGGACTCGTGACCGGGAGGACACCGAGCTCGGGGACGTGATAGAGACTCAGGGACGACGACGTCGGCCCGGAGCCGAGGACGACGCCCCCCAGCTCCGCAAGGGGCTGGATCGGGGGCATCTGGCCTGGGGAGAGGCCGGAGGCGAAAGCGGCGGCGAGCGTGGCCGCCAGGAGCAATCGGGGCTTTCTCATGGTACTTACCCTTCCACGGGTGCTCTTTCCATTTGCCAGAGTAGGGCAAGATTCGTACCCCCGCTAGAGGGGCCCTGTTTCGGCCGATTCCGGGCCTTCGCCCCCTCCGCGTCCGGGACCCGCACGACGCCGTCCGGATCTCGGACTCTCACGGGCTCCAAACCCCTCGAATCGCCCCTTCGGGCCCCTTCGCGCGTCGGCACGGGGCTTGACTCATCTCCGGCGACATGTGGAGCCCCATCGAGATCGCCGAGATGCGCCCGGGTCCCGCGCCCGAGGAAGACTCCCCTTCCGGCGCCCGGATCCTTCTCTATAGCCACGACAGCTACGGCCTCGGGCACTTCCGGCGAAATCTCCTCCTCGCCTCCTCGATCTCGCGCGCTCTCCCCGGCGCCTCGATCCTCTGCGTCACGGGGTCTCCGCGGAGCCACGCCTTCCCGCTTCCCCCGCGATTCGACTACCTGAAGCTCCCCTCCGCCACGAAGGACGCCGCCGGGACCTACCGCGCGCGCACCCTCCCCCTGACGCTCCAGGAGATCGCCCGCTTCCGCACCCGCATCCTCCGGGAAGCGGCAGCCTCCTATCGGCCGGACCTCGTCCTCGTCGATCACGCGCCCCTCGGCATGGCAGGGGAGATCGTCCCGATGCTCGAGGATCTCTCCCGGCGGCGCCCCCGCCCGAGCATCGTCCTCGGCGTCCGCGACATCGTCGACGCCCCCGAGAGGGTCCGCCGGGACTGGGCGCGGCCCGCCGTCCGGCGCGCCTTCACCTCGCTCTACGACCGCCTCCTCGTCTACGGGATGAAGGACGTCTTCGACCCCGTCGAGGCGTACGGCCTCCCCGAGTCCGTCCGCCGCAAGACGGTCTACACGGGCTACCTCGGCCCCTCTCCCTCGCCTCCCTCGCGCGAGCGAGCGCGTCGCAAGCTCGGGCTCGGGAAGCAGCCCTTCGTCCTCGGGATCGTGGGCGGAGGCGGGGACGGCTATCCGCTCCTGTGGTCTCTCCTGGAGGTTCTGCGAGGGGACCCGAAGCCGGCGTACGCCTGCGCCCTCGTCACGGGTCCGCTCATGAGCTCGGACCGCCGCCAGCGCCTCCGCGCGCGACTCAACGGGAACCCCAACCACCGGATCCACGAGTTCCTCCCGGACCTCCCCGCCTACATCGCCGCGGCCGACGTCGTCGTCTCGATGGCCGGGTACAACTCCGTCTGCGAGATCCTGCGGTCCGGCGCGCGATCCATCCTCGTGCCGCGCGTCCACCCGAGGCTCGAGCAGTGGGTCCGCGCGCGTCGCCTCGCCGATCTCGGGCTCACGCGCGTCCTCGACCCCGCGGCCCTGACCCCCGAGGTGCTCCGGCGCGAGATCGAGGCCGCCCTGGCCTCCGAGCCCGGCGACTCCCCCCCGCCTCGCGCGATAGACTTCGACGGCGCCGACCGCGCCGCGGAGGAAGTGCGGCGGCTGCTCGAGGCGAGACGCCGCAAGCGCGCCCGCCGCTGAGCAGGGGAGACTCGGCGCCGCTCGACGCCTATTCTCGCGTGGGGTCGTCCCCCCCCCAGCGAGAATCGTGCGGTCTCCCCGCCTCCTCCGCGATCGACGAGCCGGCCCCCTCCTTCTCCTCGGGGCGGCGCTCCTCCCCTCGGACGACACGGAGGACCTGAGCCGGTTCCTCGCCAAGTACCGCGGCGGTGGCGTCGACGCGTCGGTGATCGGGAGGCTCATTCCGAGCGTCGAGCCGCCCCCCGCGTTTCCCGCCTACGAGCGGGCGCGCGAGAAGCTGCGGCGCGAGCCGACGGTCAAGGCGGCGGAGATCCTCCTCGAGGCCGCGGTCCTGACCCTCGCGGAGGACCCGGAGGAGGAGTTGCAGCGGTTCGCGGCGCAGCAGCCATGGGTCGTCCGCAGGCGCGCGGTCGACGAGCTGCTCGAGTACTACGCCCGAGAGGAGATCCAGGAATGGGCGCTCGGCCGGCTGGCGGACGCCGAACTCCCGCCCGCGCAGCGACGCGTGCTCGTCGAGTTTCTCGGGGCCGCGGGCCGGAAGAGGCCGAGCGAAGCCGTGGTCCAGGTCCTCCTCGAGTCCCTCGAGCATCCCGATCCCTCCGTCCGGGCGGAGGCGGCGGGGAGCCTCGGAGGCCTGGTCGACGCCGGGAACCTGATGCGCCTCGCGCAGCGGCTCTTCGACGGGGAGACCGTCGTGCGCCTGCGCGCCGTGACCGCCGTCCGCGACGCGTTCGCCCGCCTCGCCGACGCCCTCGACCCGGCGGCGCGGCGCCGCGGGCTCCAGCTCCTCGGGTCGCGACTCTCCGATCCGGACCCTCACGTGCGCGTCCTCGTCGCGGAGGCGCTGCGCGCGCACTCCGATCCGGTCCTGATGGAGCCGCTCGTCGCCGCTCTCTCGGAGGAGGAAGGGCGCGAGGGGACGCCGGAGGTCCGACTCCGGTTTCGCGTCGCCGTCGAGGACCTCCTCCACCGGATCACGGGAACCGGCTCGCCCCCCTGGCCCGCGGCTCGATGGCGGGAGTGGCTCGCGCAACGCGGGCGGGAGACCGTCGCGGACGGGAGAGCCGGGGAGCCGGGCCGGACGATCTCGAGCCCGATCCGGCGGACCTACGCGACCTACTTCGGGCGCGAGGTGCGCTCGAGCCACGTCGTCTTCGTGATGGATTTCTCCGGGAGCATGCGCCGCCCGACGGGGACGCTCGCCCACGACGAGGGGACGGGGAAGAGAGATCCGAGGGCGCGAATCCTCGTCGCCCGGGAGGAGTTCGCCGCGTATCTCCGCGCCCTCGACGAGACCCGGTTCTTCAACGTCGTCGTCTTCGCCGTCGGTTCGCTGGCGGCATTCGATGATCTGGTCCCCGCGACCGCCGAGAACAAGGCGAGAGCGCTCGCCTTCGTCGGGAGCGTCCCCCTCGGGGGCTCGACGGACCTCTTCGCCGGGATCGTGCGCGGGCTACGCTGTGCGGGCCTCGACGCCGGAGACCGGTTCGGCACGCGGGCCGACACGGTCTACCTCCTGAGCGACGGGATCCCGACCGCGGGCGTCGTCACGGACCCGGGAGACATCGCGCGCATCGTGACGAAGATGAACGAGTCCTCCGGGCTCTCGATCCACGTCGTCGACCTCGGCGCGCGCCACGGGGCGTTCCAGAAGCACCTGCGCGCGCTCGCCGATCAGAACGGTGGCGAGTACATCCGCCGGTGACGGGGTCAGGCACCGGGGAGAGGGGGTCTGGCACCGTTTCCCCCGAGCGGGAAACGGAGCCAGACCCCGAAACGGTGCCTGACCCCTTTTCTTCCTAGAAGCCGACGGGGAGTCCGAAGTTCGCGGCGACGTGGCGCGCCTTGTCGATCGGGATCGAGTCGTCCGGCCAGATGCGGACGCAGGCGTTCCCGCGCCTCGACGTGATCGTGAGGAGCGGGGAGTGCCCCTTCACGAGGGCCTCGGCGCCGATGCGCAGCAGGTTCCCCGTCTCGACGAACACGTAGGTGCCCGGCTCGTCGATGTGGTTGAAGTCGACCTTCTTCGGCGTGAAATTGGGTTCGATCGGGGTCAATTCCATGATGCGGTCACCTCCTTCGGGGGTGAGAAGCCCCTTCCGCGGACGCGGATGGTTCGCAGCGACCCGTACGCTCGGGGTTCCAAACGCGCCGACTCCGGGGCCAGCGGGGGGAATGGATCGGCCGGTGTTCCTTTTGTCAAGAGGTGTGCCAGGGGGGCCGTGTCTAGGCGAAAAACGGTCGCCCCGCAGGCGAAACCCTCGAATTGGAAGGGGCTTGCGGCGCCCCCGGCCCAACCCCGGGGCTAGAATCCGCTCCCCCTACCCCCTCATCTCTCCGAGGACGCCGATGCCCTCTCTCCGCTCTCCCCGTTCCCTCCTCCCGATCCTCTTCCTCCTCCTCGTTCCCGCGTGCGCCCTCCCGGGGGAGGGCCGCCCCGGCAACCGTTACTCGATCGAGGAGTTCCTCGGCACGACGAACTACCGCGTCGGCTCCTTCTCTCCCGACGGCACACGGATCCTCGTCAGCTCGGACGAGACCGGCGTCTTCAACGCGGTCGCGATTCCCGTCGCGGGCGGCCCCCCGGAGCCTCTCACCCACTCGACGACGGACGCGGTGCTCGTCCACTCCTACTTTCCGGAGGACGAGCGCTTCCTCTACTCGAGCGACCAGGGAGGGAACGAGCTCACGCACCTCTACGTCCGGGAGCGGGACGGCTCCGTCGTCGATCTCACGCCGGGAGAGAGGCTCAAGGCGCAGTTCCTCGGGTGGGCGAAGGACGAGAAGTCGTTCTTCGCCTCGACGAACGAGAGGGACCCGCGTTTCTTCGATGTCTACGAGATCGCCGTCGACGGGTACGCGCGGACGAAGATCTTCCAGGACGACGTCGGGTACGACCTCGGTGCGATCTCGCCCGACAAGCGCACGCTCGCGCTCCACAAGGTGAGGACGCGCGCGGACAGCGACATCTTCCTCCACGACCGCGAGACGGGGGAGACTCGCCTCCTCACTCCCCACGAGGGGAACGTCAACCACGAGCCGCAGACTTTCTCCCCCGACGGCTCGGCGCTCTACTTCCTCACGGACGAGGGGAGCGAGTTCCTCCACCTCGTCCGGGTCGATCTCGCGAACGGCCGGCGGGAGACGGTCGAGAAGCCGCCGTGGGACGTGCGCATCGCGGCGTTCTCGAGGACGGGGAAGCACCTCGTCGTCGCCGTGGACCACGACGCGAGGCTCGATCTCCGGGTCGTCGAGGCCGCGACGGGGCGCCGCGTCCGTCTTCCGAGGTTCCCCGAGGCGGAGATCACCTCGGTGACGTTCTCGCGGGACGAGAAGAAGGTCGTCTTCACGGCGAGCGGCAGCCGCCACCCCGGCGACCTCTATCTCTTCGGATTGGGCACGCCGGAGGCCCACCCGATCGCGAAGGGACTGAATCCCGCGATCGACGCGCGGGACCTCGTCGAGGGGCGCGTCGTGCGGTTCGCCTCCACGGACGGCCTCACGATCCCCGGAATCCTCTACAAGCCGCACGGCGCGTCGGCGCGCGCGAGGGCGCCCGCCCTCGTCTGGGTCCACGGCGGGCCCGGCGGGCAGTCGCGGGTCGGCTACAACCCGCTTCTCCAGTACCTCGTCAACCACGGCTACGTCGTCTACGCGATCAACAACCGCGGGAGCAGCGGGTACGGGAAGACCTTCTACCGCCTCGACGACCGCCTCCACGGCCGCGCGGATCTCGACGACTGCGTCGCGAGCAAGAAGATGCTCGTCGACACGGGGTTCGTGGACCCGCAGCGGATCGGGATCCTCGGCGGCTCCTACGGCGGCTACATGGTGCTCGCGGCGCTCGCCTTCCGGCCCGACGCCTTCGGCGTCGGAATCGACATCTTCGGTGTCGCGAACTGGGTGCGCACGCTGGAGAGCATCCCGGCCTGGTGGGAGTCCTTCCGCGCCTCCCTCTACGAGGAGATGGGCGACCCCGCCGTCGATCTCGAGATGCTGCGCGCGATCTCGCCCCTCTTCCACGCGGAGAGGATCCGCAAGCCGCTCCTCGTCCTCCAGGGCGCGAACGATCCGCGCGTGCTCAAGGTCGAGTCGGACGAGATCGTCGAGGCCGTCCGCAGGAACGGCGTCCCCGTCGAGTACGTCGTCTTCGACGACGAGGGGCACGGCTTCCGCAAGAAGGCGAACCAGGAGCGCGGCTATAGCGCGGTGCTCGGGTTCCTGGACGTCCACTTGAAGGGCGCGGCCGAGCCGTAGCCCCGAGCATCCCCGACCTTCGGTCCCTGGGCCGCGCGACGGGCCCACCCGGTATACTCCGAAGCAACGACTCACGAGCGAATCCGCCATGGAAGCCAAGCAGGTGGTTCGGGATCTCCTCGATCGGCTCCCTGACGACTGCAGCCTCGAAGAGGTTCTTTATCACCTGTACGTCGTGCGAGCGGTTCAGGAGGGCCTCGCGGACGCGAACGCCGGTCGCGTGATCTCGCACGAAGAGGTTGCCGAAGCGCTCCGGCGGCGATGGCGAGTCGGCGCCGACGAGTAGTCTGGACCGCGGTCGCCCGAGAGGCGATCCAGGAAGCCCTCGAGTTCATCGCGGAGGATTCGGCGGAGGGGGCGCGAAAGGTCCTTCACGCCGCGCTCGATCTCGCATCCGGCCTCGAGACCCTGGGAGACAGGGGGCGCATCGTTCCGGAGATCCGCGACCCCGACATCCGCGAGGTCTTCGTGTACTCCTACCGGCTTCTCTACCGCGTGAAGCCGGGGCAGATCACGATCCTGGGGTTCCTGCATGGGGCTCGCGACTTCGAGCGGTGGCGGCGGAAGCGGCGCTAAGATTGGTCGCTCCGACGCGCGCTCCTACCTGCGGGGCAGGACGACCTCGAGGGGCACGAGAATCTCCTCCTCCGACGGTCCGACGACGTTCACCGTCACGGTCGCCTCGGCGTGGCCCGCCGCGCGGGCGGTGAGCACGTAACCGCCCGGGTGAAGGACGAGGGTCCCGACCGCTCCTGCGGAGGGATCCACCCAGGGCCCGCGAGGGAATCGCGCTTCGAAGCGACGACCCTGCCCGTCGACGAAGACGGCTTGGGGGTAGCCGACGTCGCGGCCCTCCTTGCTCTGGAGGCGGATCCGGACCGGGACGCCTGCGCTCAAGTCGATCCGGAACGAGAACTCCTCGTCGGCGAGGATCTCCCGCGACTCCGAGGGAGGAACGCCGTATGCGACTCCCGTCACGCCGGCGACGTATCGACCCGGCGCGAGTCCCTCGAATCTCGCGATCCCGTCGGGGCCGGTGTACCGGTCGGGACGGGGGAATCGAGGCGAGGGCGCGTCTTCCGCGGCCTCGGGGCTCCGATACAGGCGGACCGAAGCTCCCGGGAGTGGCTTTCCTTCCGGATCGACGACGAGCACCGCCGCGCGGCCGCCGGCGCGCATCGAGATCTCGACCGTCGTCGTCCCGGTCTCGGCGACCGTGACCGGCCCGACGGAAGCGGGGGCGAGGGCTTCGGTCCCCTGCTGATTGCGGACCGCGTCGAGTCGGTAGCGGCCGGGGAAGAGGCCCTCGAGACGGAAGCGTCCTTCCCCGTCCGCGTTCGCGGCGCTTCGGCTCGAGCGCCCCGAGCCATCCTCGCTCCCCTCCTCTTCGCGGATCCTCACCCAGATCCCAGGAACGGGGGTTCCATCGACCTCGCGCACGACCCGGCCCTCCACCACTCCCGGAGGAAAGCGCACGTCGAATTCGAAATCCGCCGCCTCGGGGACGCGCAGCGGAATATCGAGCGCCGATCCTCGCACGCCCACGCGGATCGTCGCATTTCCCGGGGGGACGCCGCGCATCTCGTAGCGCCCCTCCTCGTCCGTCCATCGGTGGAATCGGCCCGCGTAGAGGGCGGACCGCTCGATGTCGCGATCCGAGCCGGCGGGCACGAGGTCGATCGACGCGCCGTCGGCGGGGCTCTCGCCGCGGAACACCCGACCTCGGACGCGACAGCCCCCTCGGGTCGCCTCGTCGAAATCGACCCGCGTGACCCGCCCCGCCTCGACGACCGCGACGGCTCCGAGTCCCAGGTCCTCCACGTCCGACGGGGGATCGACCCGGACGACGTAGCGGCCGGGTCGCAGGCCGTCGACGAGGAAGTAGCCGTCGGGTCGGACCTCGGCCTCGCCGTCCGCTTGGAGGGCGCCGCCGTCCGCCCGGACGTCCGCTCCGACCCATGGGGATCCATCGGGCCCCCGCGCGAATCCGTCGATCCCTCCGCCCCGCTCGAGCGCGACGACGACTCCTTCGACCGTCTTCTCCGCCCGGAGGCGCACGGGCTCGCTCGCGGAGAGGAGGAACTCCTCGTGCTTCGCGACGCAGCGCCCCGATCCGGGCTCGAGGTCCGCGAGCGCGAAGGACCCGTCCGGCGCGGAGGTCGAGGGGTCTCGCGACGCATCCTCCGCGACGCTCGATTCCTCTCGAACCCAGCGAACCTCCGCCCCGGCGATCGGCGACCC
>Ga0187892_10010359_pt1 | contig 11858 bp, 12 predicted proteins | sample MA1701073metaG_FD_139345 | JGI IMG/M metagenome (GOLD analysis project Ga0187892, IMG submission 139345) | Bio-ooze microbial communities from a basaltic lava cave in the Kipuka Kanohina Cave System on the Island of Hawaii, USA - MA170107-3 metaG ...
GAAGGTCGCGTCGTGGCGATGACGGGTGACGGCGTCAATGATGCGCCGGCGCTGGCCCTCGCCGACGTCGGGATCGCAATGGGCACGGGCGCGGATGTCGCGATCGAAAGTGCCGGGATGACTCTGGTGAAAGGGGACCTCCGCGCATTGGTGCGAGCCCGGCGGTTGAGCAAAGCAACGATGCGCAATATCCGTCAAAACCTCTTCTTTGCGTTTGTTTACAACATCATTGGCGTGCCGGTGGCCGCCGGGGTGCTGTATCCGTTCTTGGGACTGCTCCTCAGTCCGATGATCGCGAGCGCCGCCATGACGTTCAGTTCCGTGTCGGTTATCTCCAACGCGCTCCGGCTCAGAAGAACAGTCCTCTGACGTTTCGTTTGACCTCATCGGGGGAAATTGAAGGCGGGTAAGCTAGACGGTCGCTGCTTGGCAAATCATCTCTCAGGTGGGCCTCCACTGAATTTCCTGCTGAAGTGTTCTGTATTTCGCCTCTAATTTTCCCAGGCCGAACCCCGAAATCGTTCCGTTGTCAAACCCTTTTCCCTTCGACACATTGGCTCTGCGGGCCAGTGTATCGCCCATGTGTTCGCGGCACTGGGGACCAAAAACAGTCCGGGCTTCGAATCTGTGGGAAACGCAGGGAGGACCTTTGCACGAATTCGCTTGGAAAATTACGCGTCAAACTGTCGAGGTCAACCTCGCCAGTAACTCGTCGTTAATTCTTTAGCAGAACCGTCCCCCCTTGACTCAATACCATAGTACAGGGTGTAAAGTTCTCAACTGACAAGGTGGTGATATGGAATCAGGATTGACGATCGGGCAACTTGCAAAAGAAGCTGGCGTGAATATCCAGACGGTCAGGTACTACGAACGGCTAAAATTACTCACGCCCGCAGCTCGAAAGCCGTCTGGGTACCGGCTATATGGTGACGAAGCGCATAGAAGGCTGCGATTCATTAAGAACGCCCAAGCATTAGGCTTCACACTGCACGAGATCGAGGAACTCCTCGATCTGCGAATTAGTTCGAGGGGCCGCTGCAGAGACGTACAGCGGAGGGCAGAAGCTAAGCTGAGGCAAGTTGAGGTGAAAGTGCGCGACTTGCAATCGCTGGCAACGGCGCTACAACGATTGATCTATACCTGCAGGGCGGGTCAGCCGACCGATCGGTGCCCGATTCTAAAGAGCTTGGAAGATGAACCGAAGACGCAGCGGCAGAGGCAAGCACTCAAACAGGACGCTTGACTCGGTACCGTGGCACCGGGCGTAGACTATCAGCGATTGGAATGGAAGGAGGTGATGTCGATGTGTCGATGGGTTGAGACTCTTGGCTTTTGCCCCTTTGAAGTGATTTCCGGCATGGCACAGTGGCTGCGGGGACTGTTTGCGTGATTCATGCTCTCGGAGCAAAGCGCGACAGGTCGGACAGCTGGTCGCTCTTGGCACTGAATCGTGTTAACCATTTTCTGATGATTCCATTTTATGATGGGAGGACAGGAGATGACTCTGAGGGTGACGGCCATCGGTTCGCTACTTTCGGCCTTCCTGTCGTCGCTGTGTTGTACTGGTTCGTTGATTGTGGGTGTCCTCGGGTTGAGCGCGAGCGCGACAGCATTCTATGCGAAAGCGCTGGTTTCGTATCGGCCGGTATTTGTTACGCTCGCGCTCCTTTCTCTCGCAGTAGGATTCATCTCAGTCTATCGGCGCAAGGAGGATTGCATGACGGACCCGGCATGTCGTGGCAGACCCAAGAAAGGGCTCCAAGTTGTTCTGTGGGTTGCCACGATCGTAACCCTCATTCTTATTCTGCTCCCGGATCTGTTGGCGGTCGGGATCTAGCGAGGCTTCCGAGGAGGGCAACATGATCTCTCGCATTCTACAAGTTGGTGGTCTCCTGGTGAGCCTTGCCCTGCTGGTGGTTGGCCAAGCACTTCCTATCGGTGAGCCTGGGGTATGGGCTGCGGAGGTACGTGATCTCCAGATAGTCACCCTCCAGATAGACGGTATCACATGTGGGGCCTGCGTGAAGGAGATTCGATCAGCGCTCGGGAAGGTCCCAGGCGTCCGAACGGTCGAATTTCAGATCAGGACGAAGTGGCTCTTCTTCCATGACTACTCAGACGCCCGGGCTATCATCAAATGTGAGCCAGGGACTGCTGCTGTCAGCACGTTAATTCAAGCAGTTGAAGGCGCGAGTAGTCTCACGAACACCTACAAAGCCAAGCCAGTGAGTTGAAGAAGAGAGGGGGACCATGACACACACGAATCACGGTGGCCACGACACCGATCCACTGTTCGCTGAGCTGCGGCGACTCAGCCCCAAGGTCACCGGGGGCATCATGCGGGCCCGGCAGGCGACGTATGAGAACGGGTCGGTCCCAGCCAAGTTCAAACTCCTGACCGCGATGGCGATTTCAGTGGCGATCCGCTGCGAACCCTGTATTCGGGCCTATGTCAGGATGGCCGTTGATCAGAGCGTCACGCAGGATGAGCTCATTGAATTCTTGAATGTCGCCATGACCATGCAGGGTTGTCCTGGCGAAGAATGGGCCCTGAAAGCCTATGCGGTGTACAAGGATTGTCTTGATGGTGGGTCACACGCAGATACATCCACTTGTTGTAATCATGAAGTTGAAAGTCAGACTAATGAGGAGATTGCGCCATGAATGGGCGTGCCACCGGACCAGGCCCCGCGCAACTACGGCGAGAATTTCCAGTTCCATAGAAAGATGGGAGCCGAAATCTACGGCAACCGGACTATTAGGATGTTGCTCCATAATGACCGATCCAATTCGGGTTGCCTTCTCAGTGGCTCCCGTTCCACTGGCCAAGGTGGTAGACTTGTTCGCGTCAGCTGGTCGGGTCACAGCCCTTGACAACTGAAACGGAGGGGCAATAGAGTAAATTTATGGAAATCAATCTCCATCATTTCCGGGCTTCTCTCATCGGGAGCATCATCGTGGTCTTGTCAGTGGTCAGCTTCAATGCGTACGCTTGTCTTGTGCCACTGTCCGGAATCTCCGATACCTCGATGGCGAACGGCTGTTCGACCCCGATCGAGCAACCGGCGCGCCAATTGTGCGATGCCGTCAATACTCTGGGAATAGAGTCTGGCTCCCAGTCGTTTTCGTCACTCAGTGAGCACCATCTGCTTGCTCCGCACACAGTGGCTGCGCTTCCAGCCCTAGATCATCAGTTCCACTGGATGTTCCACCTATATCATCCTCTCGACACGGGTTCTTCTCCGCACCAGTCTCTCGCAACCACCGTGCTTCGCATCTGATCTCCCCGGTTTTTCCTTAGCCGTTTCACCATCGCGTTATCTGTCTGGCGCTGGGCTCCAGCCCTTCCAGTCCCTCCTTCTCTAGCAAGGTGGAGAGTTTCGGATCCGCGATGGTCGCGAGTCAAACACCTACTCGCGAGGATTATCACATGAGTTGTTCAATTCGATTGTGGTTACTGGCAGTTCACCTCACAACCATAAGGAGGGCGTTATGAATGCCAAGTGTATGTTTAAGATGGGATTTCTGTCCATGATTGCCGCGACCGGCTTGTTCGGAGCGGCTGAAGGCTTTGCGGCTGATGCACTTAGAGTGGACGTCATCGGGACCATCGACGAGACGGTGGCCCAATTAGACAGCCAGCCGAAGTCCACCGAAGCGAATGTCCAGAGAGTGGACGTCATCGATAGCATAGGGTCCGGCGGACCTCTGTATGCCTACCCCAAGTCGATGAGAGTTGACGTCATCGATAGTATACAGGACCGAGGATCGCAGTATGCCCACACCAAGTCGCTGAGTCACTAATGCGATGCGGAAGTCTGCCTGGGGAGGACCAGACCATGGCCCTCCCCAGGAGGGCTCCCTTACCCTTCATCTGACCCCTTTGGGAAGGCATGATCAACCATTCATTTGTGTTTCGGTTATCCTGGCCGATGGCCGATGCCGTCATTGAGCACGACCGCGCAGCCACTAATTCTGGTTGCTCTGACCTCACCCCCTCCGTGACCCTTTCACCTAACATGGTACGCAGCTGATGGCGGATCTCATCCGAGAAGACGTTGCCTCGATTTGAGGGAGAGTTTCAGGCTAAGCCGAAACGAAGCAATCAGAAGTGGGTATGAGAAGACATCGTGCGAACAAAAACACGCTATGGTCGTTCCGGATCGGCTGGAGGAACCAATGATAGGGGATTAAGCAAAGGATCAGCCGCTGCTGGATCACATTCAGCGCCACGTCTCGGAAGAACGTCGACTCTATTCGTACCCCTCGCTGAACAATTCAGGTCGCGAACAGATGACGAAAATTCAGCCCGTACTCGATCAGTGCCGGAACCTCTTGCACCAGCGCCGTGCGCTGTGCAATGTCGGGCTGAACCCGAACGAAGCGCGTGTTCGTCCACCAAATGTTGTCGAGAAATACGAGCAGTAGCCCCGTATGCTTGTAAGACTGAGGACATGGAAGCGCCAACCGAACCATGATGCTGTTCTACGAGGTCGATCCCGCGCGGGTGGCCTCTTTCGTTACTCCTCTTCCGCTGGCCAAGATGTAAGATTTGTCCACGCCAGCTGACCAAGTCTTTGTGTATTAGAAATACCATTGACGGCTGAAATGAAAGGGAGATAGAATAACACTATGCCAACGCTTTCTCATCGTTTCCGCTCTTTTCTCGCGGGGGCCATCGTGGTTTTCTTGCTGGCATTCAGCTCCAATGCGTACGCCTGCCTCCTGCCGCTGTCCGAAACCTCTGATACCTCGATGGCCAACGGCTGTTCAACCCCGATTGAGCAACCGGCTCGGCAATTGTGCGATACCTTCAAAACTCTAGGGGTTGGGTCCGGTTCACTGTCGTCTTCGTTGCTTGTGGACCATCATCTGCAGGCTGACCATGCGGTGGCTGCGTTTCCAGCCGTGAGTCTTGATCTCCACTGGATGTTCCACCTATATCATCCTCTCGACACGGGCTCTTCTCCGCACCAATCTCTCGCAACCACCGTGCTTCGCATTTGACCTCCCCGGTTTTTCCTTAGCCATTCCACCATCGCGTTATCTGCCTGGCGCTGACCGCAGGTCTTTCCAGTCCCTCCTTCTCTCGCAAGGTGCAGTGTCCGGGGTTGGCAATGGTGGCGAGGAGAACAGCTATAGGGGAGGAATGTCACATGACTTGGTCAATTCGATGGTGGTTACTGACAATAACAGCTGTAACCCTAGTCTTCCATTTGGACGATGTCGCCCTGGCAGTCGATCAGAATCCACCAGAGCCATTAGTGTTATCAGACCTGATCCAAGAAGCGTTGGCCCGGAATCCCGAGATTGTTGCCGCACGGCAGCAGAGGGAAGCATCCTTGCAGCGGATTCCGCAAGCGCGGTCGCTGGAAGATCCGACCCTGTCGGTCCATTGGTGGAATTTCCCCCAGTCCTTCAACCTGGGTCGAGCTGATAACACCATCATCGGACTGTCCCAGAAATTCCCCTTTCCTGGGAAACTTGCCCTTAGGGAAGCGGTTGCCAGCCGGTCGGCCGAGGTGACTGAACAAGCGCTTCGCGCCAAGGAGCGGGACTTGATCGCCCGCGTGAAGCAGGCCTACTACGACCTGTTTCTTGCGCAGAAGGCGATTCAAATCCACCACGAACAGATCGACCTGCTCAAACAGTTTGTAGAGATCGCTACTGCAAAGTTCCGGGCAGGAACAGGCAGTCAGGTCGATGTGCTCAAGGCCCAGGTCGAGTTGTCCAGCCTGCACCAGCAACTCCCTGTGCTGGAACAAGGCCGTGACACGGCCCAGGCCAAACTGAACCAGCTGCTGGATCGGGATCCTCGGTTTCCCTTAGCGTCCCCCCAGCCGCCGGGTGAGGGGCGGTTCGACAAGGACCTTGATGACCTCTATCAGGTAGCGACAACGGCCAGACCCGAGCTCAAAGCTGCCGATCTGGAGGTTCAACGGAACGTGCAGTCTCACGCGCTGGCACAGCGTCAGTACTATCCGGACTTCGACGTGGCATTTCAGCGGTTCCAGAACTTTCAGGCCAATGACGGCTTTGGCGCCTACCTCGGGATGACCCTGCCTTTCGCATTCTGGACCAAGCCGAAGTACGATGCGGCTGTACAGGAGGCCGCCGCAGCGATTGCGGTCGCGCGCGCCGACCTACAGACGCTGGAAAACGTCACGCGTTTCCAGATTCGGGATCTGCTGGCTAAAGTCAGGGCCAGTTGGGAGGTGGCCGTGCTGTACAAGACCACCGTGTTGCCGCAAGCTCAACAAGGCGTGGAGGCTGCACGGGCAGGCTATCGCACAGGGAGAACCGGCTTTCTGGATCTGATCGAAGCCGACCGGGCCTGGAGAGGATTTCAGCTGGAATTCTACCGAGCACTCGTTGAGCGGGAGCACCGCCTGGCCGAACTCGAGCAGGTGATCGGTGCTGATCTGAATGGAATGAGCTAGAAGCACTGAGGAGGGAGGAATAGACCATGAATCGCAACATTACTAAAAAAAGTCTTGTTGTAGGTGTTGCAGCAGCCAGCCTGTTGGTTGGAGCCACCGTTGGGTTCTTGGCTGCGCATCGGATGATGGGCGAGATGGCCTGGATGACGGTGGAACAGAGGGATGTTTCGGGATCTTCAGAACGGGCAGATGCGATGAAAGACATAAAAGAGATGGACATGAAAGGGATGCCGATGGAGGGCGGGATGCCCATGAAAGACATGAAACCTATGCAAGGCATGTCCGCCGCTCCGTCCGGGGCTGTCGCGATTCCGGCTATCGCGAGACAATTGATCGGAGTCCGGAGCGCCCCAACTGCCTATGCTTCGTTGGAGGAGGAAATCAGGACCGTCGGTACTGTGGACTATGATGAGCGTGGGTTTACTCAGGTCACGCTGAAAATCTCCGGCTGGGTCCAGCAGGTGTTCGTTGATTCCATCGGCCGGCCGGTGCGCAAGGGCGAACCGCTGTTCACCATCTACTCGCCCGATCTCCTGACCACCCAGGATGAATACCTATTGGCGGTGAGAACGCAGGCTCAATTGGCTGCCAGTCCTCTCGATGACGCAAGAACCAATGCGGCTGCCCTTGTGGCGAGCGCGCGCGAGCGCCTCCGACTCTGGGATGTGACTGATGGTCAAATCACGGCTTTAGAGCGTCGTGGTAAAGCAGAGCCGGTGCTCCCGGTCTACGCGCCCTCCTCCGGGATCGTGCTGAAGCGAGAGGCCTTACCGGGGAAATATGTGGAGCCGGGCACGACACTGTACGAGATCGCAGATCTCTCCACGGTCTGGATCTATGCCGATATCTATGAATCAGAAGTGGCAGCCACAAAACTCGGTCAGCCCGCAACGGTCACCTTCGCTGCCTATCCAGGAGAATCGTTCCACGGCACGGTTGCCTATGTGTACCCGACGCTGAATACCGAAGCCCGCACGGTGCGGGTGCGATTGGAGTTGCCGAATCCTGGACTGAAGCTGAAGCCCGGGATGTTTGGAAACGTGACATTGCAGACCGCTGCAGACAAGACCCTGGTCGTACCGAAGGAGGCGGTGCTGGATACCGGCCTCCGGCAACTGGTGTTTCTAGATCAAGGCGAAGGGGTCTATCTGCCCTATCCAGTCAAGCTGGGCCGGCGGGGCCAGGATAACGTGGAAGTTCTCGAAGGTATTAAAGAAGGAGATCGGGTTGTGACCTCGGCCAATTTCTTGTTGGACGCCGAAAGCAAGCTAGCCTCGGCTGGAAGTATGCAGGCCATGATGGGCCAAATTGGCATGGGTGACTGGCAGATGCGCGGTGCCTATGAAGCCAAGATGGAAGGGATGGAGGGAATGGCTGGCATGAAGGGGATGGAGGGAATGCAAGGGATGAAGAGCATGAAAGGCATGGAGGGGATGAAGGGGATGGAAGGAACGACAGGTATGGAGAACATGCGCGGGATGCCGGGCATGGCTTCGGGCTCAGCCAAAGCCATTTCTGAAACTCGTACGGCGGGCGGATACGTACTGACCTTCACGACTCTTCCCGAAACGCCCAAGTCCGGCGACGTGTTGCTCAGACTGAAAGTGACAGATCAAGCCGCCAAAGCGATCACCAATGCTCAAGTGACCTTCATCTATACCATGCCGATGCCAGGCATGACCGATTCCAAGGTGACAGCGCACCATAGCAAGGAAGGACTCTACGAAGGCAAGGTGATGTTTGGCATGGCCGGTACCTGGGTGGTAACCGCCAACGTGACCATACCGGGCAAACCACCGGTCACCGAAAAGTTTCAATTCATGGTTGCCGGAGGGGGCATGTAACTGGGAAAAGCGGGCGTCCCATGGGAAAACAGCCTGTCTTGGCAGGCTGGGGGTGGGAGGGTGCAACAGCCAGCAAGGCGGGAGGTGAGAAACGATGATTACGCAGCTCATCGAAAGGAGCGCTAGGAACCCAGTCCTGGTGATCCTCGGGGTGCTTTTGCTTGCGGCAGGGGGGGTGTGGGCGATGTTCGCAGTACCGCTGGATGCGATCCCGGATCTGTCAGATGTCCAGGTGATCATCTACACCGAATGGCCAGGCCGGAGCCCCACGCTTATCGAAGACCAGGTCACGTATCCGATCGTCACGTCAATGCTTGCCGCGCCGGGCGTCAAACTGGTTCGGGGCGTGTCGGAGTACAGTTTCTCTTACGTGTACGTGATCTTCCAGGACCACATCGACCTCTATTGGGCTAGAAGCCGTGTGCTGGAATACATGCAGAAGCTTACGGGCAAGCTTCCTGCCGGGGTCGCGCCGACGCTGGGACCGGATGCTACTGGCGTGGGGTGGGTCTATCAGTATGCCTTGGTGGATGAATCCGGCCAGCACGACTTGGCTCAGCTCCGGAGCCTTCAGGACTGGTACCTTCGCTATAAGCTGGAGAGCGTTCCTGGGGTTGCTGAAGTCTCGCCGATCGGCGGGTTCGTTAAGCAGTACCAAATTGAGGTGGACCCCAACACATTAGTGGCGTATCGGTTACCGATTCAGACCGTCATCGAAGCGGTCCGCAACAGCAATGCGGAGGTGAGCGGCCGTGTCCTGGAAATGACCGGCGCCGAGTATATCATCAGGGGACAGGGCTACTTCCGTTCAGTGGAAGATATCGAGCTTGTGAGAGTCGGCACGGATGCACGGGGCACTCCCATCAGGGTTCGGGACATCGCTCGGGTGCAACTGGGACCGGACCAGAGGCGAGGGATCGCCGAACTGGACGGCGAGGGCCAGACGGTCGGGGGCATTGTGATCATGCGGGTCGGCGAGAATGCCCTGACCCTGATCGAGAGGATCAAGGCCAAGCTGGAAGAAGTGAAGTCATCGCTCCCCCCGGGCGTTCGGGTTGTTCCCGTCTATGACCGGTCGGACCTAATCCACCGTGCGATCGCAGTGCTCCGGGAAAAGCTTGTGGAGGAGAGCATCATCGTAAGCCTGATTGCGATCCTCTTTCTCTTTCACTTGCGCAGCGCTCTCGTGGTGATTCTTATCCTCCCGATTGCGATCCTCTTGTCCTTCATCCCCATGGCGTATCTGAAGGTCACCTCCAACATCATGTCTCTCGGTGGGATCGCCATCGCGATTGGAGCCATGGTAGATGCCGCCATTGTCATGGTTGAGAACGCCCACAAGCGACTGGAGCAGGCAGCAATCGGAGGAGAAGGATTCCACTCCATGCCGAACCGGACCGACGTGATCATCGCCGCCGCCAAAGAAGTCGGCCGCCCGTTGTTCTTCTCGTTGCTGGTGATCGCCGTCTCGTTCCTGCCGATCTTTGCCCTGCAGGCGCAGGAAGGTCGCCTGTTCACGCCGTTGGCCTACACCAAGACCTTTGCCATGCTCTTTGCCACAGGGCTTTCGGTCACGCTGGCGCCAGTCCTCATGGTCGCCTTGATCCGCGGTCATATCCGGCCGGAGACCAAGAATCCCTTGAACCGGGTCCTGATCGCCCTTTATCGGCCTGTACTAATGGGAGCGCTGCGAGTCCGCTGGCTTGTCCTCGTTTTGGCGATCACGGCGGTGGGACTCACGGCGCCGGTCTTCATGCGTCTTGGCGCCGAGTTCATGCCGCCGCTCAATGAAGGGACCATCCTTTACATGCCGACCACGGTTCCGGGCCTCTCTATCCCAGAGGGCGTCAAGGTCTTGCAGGTTCAGGATCGGTTATTGAAGACATTCCCGGAGGTAGAGCGGGTATTCGGAAAGATGGGGAAGGCGCCGACAGCCACTGATCCAGCCTTCACCGGGATGGCCGAGATTACGGTGACCCTGAAGCCGGAATCAGACTGGCGACCTGGCATGACCTGGGACCGTTTGCTTGATGAGATGGATGCCAAGCTGCGCATCCCAGGTTTCCCAAATATCTGGTGGATGCCGATCCAGACCCGCACGGAAATGATCACGACCGGGGTGCGTAGCCCCGTCGCGATCAGGGTTTTGGGACCGGACCTCAAACAGATCGAAGACATCGGTAAACAGATTGAACAGGTGCTGAACGAAGTTCCCGGGACCAGGAGCGCATTTGCCGAACGGCTCAATGAGGGATTTTACCTCGATCTCTTCGTCAACCGGAAGGAAGCCGCCCGCTACGGGCTGACCGTAGGGGATGTCCAGGCCCTGATGACCTCAGGCATCGGCGGTGAAAATGTCACCATGACCGTGGAGGGGCGCGAGCGCTATCCGGTGAATGTGCGCTATAAGCGCGAGCTGCGAGACGACCCGGAACGGCTCAAGCGTGTGCTGATCCCCACACCGACCGGTGCGCAGGTACCTCTCGGGCAGGTGGCAGACATTGTCCTGTCGAAAGGCCCGACATCGATCGCGGATGAGGCGGGATCTCTGGCTGGTTTGGTCTCCGTGGCTGTCAGCGGGCGAGATCTGCGTGGCTATGTGGAGGAGGCGCAGCGGGCAGTCAACCAGCGGGTGAAGCTCCCCGCCGGTTACACGTTGCGGTGGACCGGACAGTACGAGCATCTCGTCCGCGCCGAGGAGCGGTTAAAGCTGGTGGTGCCCGTGACGCTTGCCTTGATCCTTTTGCTCTTCTATCTCAATTTCCGCTCATTGACAAAATCCCTCATTGTGCTGCTGTCGGTCCCCTTTGCGATGATCGGGGCGGTCTGGTTCCTCTCTGTGCTGGGCTATAACCTCAGCGTGGCGGTCTGGGTGGGCATCATTGCGCTGGCCGGGGTGGCGGCGGAAATCGGGGTCGTCATGCTGGTGTATCTCGATGGAGCCTACGAGCGGCGGGTGCGCGAAGGTCGAATGGCAACGGCGCAGGACCTCCGCGAAGCCATCATGGAGGGAGCGGTTCAACGAGTGCGGCCCGTCATGATGACGGTGGCCGCGATCATGGGAGGCCTGCTCCCTATCATGTGGACCACCGGTACCGGCGCCGACGTGATGAAGCGGATTGCCGCGCCGATGATCGGCGGCATGGTGTCATCCACCATCCTGACGCTGTTGGTGATCCCCGTTCTCTACGCCCTGTGGCGTGGTCGGTCCATTCCGCCAGGAGACAGGCCGCTATGGACGAATGGCGACTTGGCGCCGCAAGAGTTGGAAGACACCTCGGCACCGGTGTCCCGATGAAGCGCGAGGTGTCGGGCTCGTGCCAATGATTTCGTGGAATCCACTATGAATGAGAATCATAGCCGATTATTCATAACGATTGCTTTGGTCCTCGGTGGTGCAGGCATGTTTGTTGCCGGTTCACGCTTGTCCCACATGATGCCCATGATGGGGATGATGGGGATGGACGATAATAAAGGTCAGGGCATGATGGGCCAGGAGCATATGAAGGAGATGATGCAACAGATGATGGGCGGGATGTTGCCCCCCGGCGTCAAGCCTCAAGAGCTTCCGGAA
>Ga0187892_10010360_pt1 | contig 11855 bp, 13 predicted proteins | sample MA1701073metaG_FD_139345 | JGI IMG/M metagenome (GOLD analysis project Ga0187892, IMG submission 139345) | Bio-ooze microbial communities from a basaltic lava cave in the Kipuka Kanohina Cave System on the Island of Hawaii, USA - MA170107-3 metaG ...
GAAGTGGACACCTGGGCCCCGGACTGGCTCATGGCCATGGAGCTCCGGCGGAACCTTGAAACCCATTTCCGCATTTTGAAGGAGAAGGTCGCTGAGCGGTCGCGCGCTCAGTGAGCAGGAAACCTGAACTCAGCCAGCTCTACTCGTTCTAACCCCTGCTTGACGAGAGCGCCGAGGTCGAACCCATGCTCGATCTTTCTGATCTGGTCCAGGCTGGTTTTGGTGCTCGGATGAGGCGGCACGAACAGTTTGCAGCAGTCCTGATCCGGTTCGATGGATGTCTCAAAGGTGCCGACCCGTTGGGCCTGTTCAGTGATCTCGGCCTTGTCCATGCCGATCAGCGGACGGAGAATCGGAAGCTGAGCCGCTTCTTCCACCACGCTGAGGTTCTCCGGCGTCTGTGACGCCACCTGCCCCAAACTATCGCCGGTGACCAGCGCCCAACACCGTTCGCGTCGCGCCAACTCCTCGGCGATCCGCAGCATCATCCGGCGGTACAAGACGATCCGGAACGGCGCAGGCGCTCCCAGCACAATCTGCCGCTGAATGTCGCCGAACTGGATCAAGTACAGGCGGGAATAGAGTTGGTACTGCGTCAGCGCGTCCACGATCTCGCGGACCTTTTCTTCAGAGGCACGGCTGACGTAAGGCCGTCCGTGGAAGTGCACGAAGACCGCCCTGCACCCGCGTTTCATCATGCGATAAGCCGCCACTGGCGAGTCAATGCCGCCGGAGATGAGGCAGGCCACTTTGCCGCCGCTGCCGGTCGGCAGTCCGCCGGGGCCGGCCTCCCGCTGGACGGAATAGTAGGCCTCCTTGGTCAGCATCTCGACGGAAATGGTCAGGTCCGGATTGCTGAGCCTGACCTTCTTGCCGGTCAAGGCGCAGACGTGGGCGCCGATCTCCCGATCAATATCCATCGAAGTCATGGGGAAGCGTTTGTCGGCGCGCTTCGTTGAGACGCGGAACGTGTTGAATCGCAGATTTCGCACCGATTCTCCAATGGCTGATTTCATCCCGTCCAGCGTTGTGAGCAGGTCTGGGGTCAGCGGCACCGACTCGGCGAGCGAGAAATGCACGACGCCAAAGACCTTGGCAAGGCGGGCCTTCACGGGCTCCCAGGCTGTGTCCTCTCCGAGGTTGACGCGAATGCGTCCGGGCAAGGGAGCAACCTGCGTCACACCGAGATCGCGAAGGGCTAGTCGGAGATGGCGCGCCAGCCGCTGCTCGAAGTAGGGCCGATTACGACCCTTGAGGGCCAGTTCGTGGTAGTGGAGAATCGCGCACCGCATTGTCTACGTGCCTCGTCGCTCGTGAAGCGTGAAGCGCGTCCGGGCCTACGAGATACGCTTCACGAATGCTGGGCTTCAAGATACCGTTCCGCATCCATCGCGGCCATGCAGCCGGAGCCTGCAGCGGTGACGGCCTGCCGATAGCGCGAATCCTGGACATCGCCGGCCGCAAACACTCCCGGCACGTTCGTGGCGGTCCCGTTCCTGGTCAGGATATAGCCCTTGGCGTCCATCTCAATCTGGCCTGCGAGCAGACTGGTGTTGGGACTGTGACCGATGGCCACAAACACGCCCGCGCAAGGCAATTCCGAAGTCTGACCTGTCTTCACGTTTCGCAGGCGGACTCCGGTAACCACCGCATCTCCCAGGATGTCGTCCACCACGGAGGTCCAGATAAACGAGATCTTTTCGTTCTTGAACGCCCGGTCCTGCATGATCTTGGAAGCCCGCAACTTATCCCGCCGGTGAACGACGGACACGCGGGTGGCAAATTTCGTGAGAAACGTGGCTTCTTCCATCGCGCTGTCGCCGCCGCCGACCACGACCAGTTCTTTGTCTCGGAAGAAATAGCCGTCGCAGGTGGCGCAGGTGGACACGCCATGGCCCATAAGTCGTGATTCGCCGGGAATCCCGAGTTGAATGGCCGACGCGCCTGATGCGATGACGAGGGTCTTGGTTTCAATGCGTTGCTCGCCATCGACCGTGAGGCTGAGCGGACTGCGCTTGAGATCCACGGCGGTGACCTCGCCGGCCAGAAATTCGGTTCCGAACCGTTCAGCCTGGGCGCGCATCTCTTTTATCAGGTCTGGTCCCATAATCGCATGGTGAAATCCCGGATAGTTTTCCACCTCAGTGGTCGTGGTCAACTGGCCGCCGGCTTGCACGCCTTCGATCAGCAGCGGGGACAAATTGGCCCGCGCGCTGTAAATCGCAGCGGTCAACCCAGCCGGCCCTGAACCGATAATGACGATGTTCCGCATGGCAGGACTTTAACACAGCGAATGACCAAGCGGAAGTGGCTGGCTTACGCTATTTGCTGTAGCTCGAAATAAATCCGCTGGACTTCGTGTTTGGTCTGCTCATAGGACAGAGTGCCGTCAATCACGTAATCGGCCAGTTTGACTTTTTGCACCAGCGGGAGTTGGGAGCGAATCCGGCGGAGGGCTTCAGTTTTGGTGAGATGGCTGCGATTGCAGAGCCGCTTGAGCTGTGTCTCCTGTGGAGCGGGTACCACAATGATCTTGTCCATGCGTTTGTGTGCGCCGGCTTCGATCAGCACAGGCGCGTCATAGAGAATGACCGCGTGGGGGTGCTTCTTGGCGATTTCTCGAGTCAGGCGGGCCTGCTCGCGGGCCACCCGTGGATGGATAATGGCGCCGAGTTGGCGAAGCTTAGACCGGTTTTGAAAGACGATGTTTGCCAGTGCGGCGCGGTCGAGAGTTCGGTCTGGACGAAGAATCTGCTTTCCGAACGCTCGGACAATCTCTCTCCAGGCCGGCTTATCCGGTTCGACCACCAGGCGAGCCAGCAGGTCGGCGTCGATCAGCAGCGCCCCGCAGTCTTGAAACATGCGTGCGACGGTGCTTTTCCCGGTGGCGAGACCACCGGTGAGTCCGACCAAGATCATGCCGGAGCATAGCATGTGTGAATGGTCAATGGCCAATCGGTCTGACAATTCCCATCGAATGACCACTGACCAATCAGGTCTCATTGCTAGCTTGACTTGTCGCAAGGCTTCCCTGTATCACGCTGTCATGGCCGCTTTTCTCTCTCATCGGGCCGCCTGCCTCGGAGCTGTGTTGGTCTTCCTGCTGTGCTGTAGGGCAATGGCTCAGGCCGATGAGACCGTCAAATCACCGATCGTCCAGGAGCCTCGCACCCTGGTGGTGGCGCTTGATGGCACAGGGCAGTACCGGTCTATCCAGGAGGCGATTGACCATGCCGTCTCAGGTGACACGATCCGGATCAAGGCGGGCGAATATCCGGAGGATGTGATCATCCACAGCAAGTATCGCCTCAGGCTCGTTGGGGATGGTGTGGACAAGGTCAAGATCCTAGGGCACAACCGAGTCGGGGCGTTTCACATCGGGAAGTGGCCCTATGGGGCGACGGAAGTGGAGATCAGCGGATTGAGTATTCAGGAACATGGCGGGCTCGCGATGGGAATCTTTAATGGGCGTGCCTTGGTGCTTCGTGAGGTCAAGATCAATGGTATGCTGTTCGGACAACAGGTCCAGGATGTCCGAATCGAAAACTGCGTGATCGGTGGGAGCGAAACCACCGGTGTCCAGTTGGCTGATTCCCAGGCCCTGCTGGTCGGCAACTTCATCCACGATAACGACCATGGAGTCACGGTTGCAGGTAAGTCGGATGTGCGCCTGGAACGGAACGTGATCACGCGGAGTCTGTTTGAGGGGGTAGTGGTCACGGACAGCGCACGCGCTGTGCTGCTCAGTAATACCATCGTCAAAAACGGCGGCGGAGTCGCCTTTCTAGGAAACTCGCGAAGTGACGTATCTGGCAATATCATCGGATTGAACAAAGTTGGGTTCGTGGTCGGAGCCTCGAGTACAGCCAATATTTCGTACAACGCGGTCTTCAATGGTGATGCCAACTACCTCCGAGCCGGTTCTCCAAATGTGTCGGCGCCAGAGCTGAAAGCGAAATCGGACCTCGCAGTTGACCCTCGGTTTGTGGACCCCAACCATGATGATTTCAGGTTACGATCGGATACTCCTTTGACCAAAGTTGGCGGGTTTGCCTACCTGGGCGCTTTGGCGCCAATCGATAGGTCTCGTTGACATCGTAAAAAATTATTCATTAAAATCATAAACTTACGAGCACACTCGACGACAGGTGAAATCCATGTGGTATGATACAGCCATCAGATTTGCGTCTGGCGCAAGACTTGCTACACTTAATAGTGAACACTCAAAGTCGGCGGAGACTCAAAAGGGTAGATCAGAAATGGCCAGCTACCGCCCAGAGCATGAAAAGGTCGGTCCTGAAGGGATTCCTTCCCTGGAAGACTTGGAACCAGGAAGACCCGTCGGGGCGATTTTGCCTATGTCCGAGCACGCACAACTAGCCATGCGTGACAGCATCGAACTGATTGACTATCTCCTGAACCAGGAACACATCACCTGGAGCTAGTCACACTCTTCTCCCCAGCGGTTTCTTCCTGAGTTAAGAACTCTCCTGGAGCAACGTTCCTACTCAACTTCCGCTAGGCTGTCCGGCGAGCGTTTCTCCGCGCAAGCCATCAACGATCAATGTCCTTCCACAACGTCGTCTGGCCTTTTCCGCTCAACGTGTTGAGTGTGATCCTCACCCGGTCTCTCCCTTGAGCAATCATTCCCCGTAAGGATCGTAGAGGGTGATCGACTAATCGGTAAGGACAGGGCTCAGCTTCTATCGTCATCGTGACTCAGTGGATGAATCAGGAAGACGACATGGAACCATCAGCGATCGAATCCGCGATAGTTCAGGAGCTGCAGAAGCGGGGGCGGCTCAGTTTTGAGGATCTCTTCCGGCTCCTTCCATCTTGCACCTGGAACCAAATGATTGCTGTGGTGGACCGGCTGAGCCGCGACGGGATCCTGACCCTGCGGCACCCTGACCGACTGACGTGCTTGGTATCACTCATGCCGCAGAGAAAGAGCGCCTCGGTGGATTCCAGACTGGCCCCACGATGATCCAGTTAATGAGCAACACAGTAAGAAAAACAGGAGAGGTTCCCTCCAGCGCCGCGAGAGAACGATCGTCTTCATTGCTGGTCGGGAAGGTATTTCTTGTTGCGCTGATCCTTTTGGCTGCATGGGCCTTCTTCGTTCTTGACCTGTCCCAGTACCTATCATTCGAAGCATTAAAGGAAAACAGGGAACGTCTCCTGACCTATACCCAAAGCCACTATGTTCTGGCTGTAGCGCTGTTCATTGTCGTCTATTGCGTGACGGTGGCCTTGTCTTTACCGGGCGATGTGTTCCTGACCATGGTCGGGGGGTTCTTGTTCGGGAGTGTGATTGGAACCTGCTATGTGAATATCGGCGCGACCAGCGGAGCGACGCTGGCGTTTCTGGCTGCTCGCTATCTCCTGCGGGACTGGGTCGAATCGAAATTCGGCGACCGACTCGGACTGATTCAGGAGGGATTCGAGCAGAATGCCTTCAGCTATCTCGTGATGCTCCGGCTGATCCCGGCCATCCCCTTCGTGCTTGTGAACCTGGTTGCCGGACTGACACGGGTGCAACTGGGCACCTACGTCAGAGCCACGATGCTCGGGATGATTCCGGCCAGTTTCGTGTTCGCCTATGCCGGCCGGCAGCTCGGCATGATCAATTCTCCTGGCGAAATTGCCTCGCCCCCGGTCCTGCTGGCCCTCACGCTCCTGGGCTTGCTGGCGCTGACGCCGGTTCTCTATCGCAAACTGGTGGCCAAGAAAACGAAGGGGGAACTGAGAGAACTCAGAATAGCCTGACTGAACAGAGAGAGGAGGTCACGATGCGGTGCGGAAGCTGTCGAGGTGTGATGATGAAATCTCAATCTTCGGATGTCCTTGATGACGGAGTTCCTTTTAGCATGAGTGCCTGGTCCTGTGCCGCCTGTGGAGACGTCGTGGAAGAGATCAAGGTGTTTCCGAAGAACGGAGAAAGACTGTCACGGCGGTTCCGGTATGTGGTCAGGCCTTGGACGATTGATGGTGGTGACGCAGGGACACTACCTCAGAGGAAGGGTCGTCAAGAGGTCTACGCACAGTAAAACTGAACTGGACGAACATGCGTGAGGCTCTCAAGCAACATTGGCCGGAATATCTGATGGAGGCGGCAGGGCTCGGGATCTTCATGGTCTCCGCAGGCGTCTTTGCCACGATCCTGGAGTATCCGGCCTCACCAGTTCATCAAGCCATTCCCGATCCCTTCCTGCGGCGGCTCTTAATCGGCATCGCAATGGGTCTCACGGCAATCGGCATCATTTATTCGCCGTGGGGGAAGCAGTCTGGCGCTCATCTCAACCCAGCCGTGACCTTGACGTTTTTCCGTCTCGGGAAAATCGAGCCCTGGGACGCAGGCTTCTATGCCCTGGCTCAGTGCGTCGGAGGGCTGGCCGGGCTTCTACTCGTAGCAGCGGTGCTGGGCAATCCCATTGATGATCCAGCAGTCAATTACGCCGTCACGGTGCCTGGTTCGGAAGGGCAGAGCACCGCGTTTCTGGCCGAGTTGTTCATCTCGTTTGGTCTCATGTTGGTCGTGCTGGTGGTTTCCAACCGGCAAAGCCTGGCTCCCTGGACGGGACTCTTCGCCGGGTTGCTCGTGGCGACCTACATCACCTTGGAGGCCCCCTTGTCGGGTATGAGCATGAATCCGGCGCGGACATTCGCGTCAGCGCTTCCCGCTTGGCTGTGGAGCGGGTTCTGGATCTACGTCACGGCTCCGCCTTTAGGGATGCTTCTCGCCGCGGAATTATATCTGTGGATGAAGGGGAAGGGTGGTGTGATCTGCGCCAAGCTACACCATCACAATGACAAACGCTGCATCTTCCGCTGCGGCTACATGGTTTGACGAATCTTCGCCTCGAGCTGCTCTCGAAAATCTCCCCTCAACCTGAATGCTCCCTCCACTGAATCACATAACTGAATCTTCTCGGCACCGCACGTTGTAAGGATTGTTCTGCTCACACGACAAACGCGCAGTAGAGGATCGATCCGCTACAACAGGAACCGCATAAGCGGGGTCTCAGCCACATTTCACAAGGAGGAGAGTCATGGTGAAGGTTCAGCTTCGTTCAATCCAAATGGGGCTGCTCTCGGTGTTAGTTGTCGTGGGCTTGGTGTACGCATCCAGCAGCTTCGCGGCTGACGCCCATACGACAGTGAAGTTCGAGGGCGTGAAGGCCAACAGTGGAACGGCAGCCCACGCTCGCCAGGGCAACAAAGACACGTTGACCTGGTCGGATGATTTCAAGATTCCGGACACGCCTGCACCGCACTGGCAGGTCGTGGACTCGAAGGGGAACGTCTATTTGCTCCAGCGGCTCGTCATCAAGGGCGACAAACAGAACAGGACGATCGCGCTTCCGTCCTATGTCCATGATGTCGCCAAGGTCCAGATCTGGTGCGCCTTCGCCGAGGTTCTCTTGGGTGAAGCTTCGTTCCAGAAGCCGGTCATGACGGCAGTGGGGGAGCGCGAGTCTAACATGATGATGTCAGCACGGTGACGTTGATTTCTATCGGCGTCGAAAGGCGGTGGTGGAGGTCGGGTTTCCCGGCCTCCGCCAACTGTGCGCAGGGAATCAAGGCAGTCAGCGGACGGGAGGAGAAGAACATGACTTTCCTGAAGAGCGTCGGGGTAGCATTGGCAATGACAGCGGTCGCCACTGTCGGCCACGCCCAGGTGATTGACAAAAAGGCACTCACGCTGGACGCAGCCAAGAAAGTGGCCGCAGCGGCTGAGGCTGATGCCAAAGCCAAGCAGGCTAGGGTGGTCATTGCCGTCGTGGATGACGGGGGGAACCTGCTCTTGCTCGAGCGGCTGGACGATACTCAGGTCGCCAGCGTCAATGTCGGGATCGGCAAGGCAAGGACGGCAGCGATCTTTCGGCGGCCGAGCAAGGTGTTCGAAGACCAGATCCGTGAAGGGCGGGTCGCAGCGTTGGCCTTACCAGGCGCGACGCCGCTCCAGGGCGGCATTCCCATTGTGGTGGACGGCAGGGTCATCGGCGCGATCGGAGTGAGCGGTGAGACACCTGGTCAGGATGAAGATATCGCAAAAGTGGGCGCTGAAGTGGCAAAGCAGTGGTCTTCCAAATAATGGTTCAACGATGAGCGTTCAGGGCATGAGGGTTGAGCCCTGAACGCTGATCGTTGACCGCTACGTCTCACGAGTCAAATGGAAGGAGAATGAACATGAGATACGCGAACACATTCTTGACTAGCGCATTCACGCTATGCGTTGCTGGCGGATTCGCCGTCGCGCAGGCGAACGATTCCGTGGCAGACAAGCGAGTGCTCACCATCGAAGGGGCCAAGAAAGTCATCGCCGGGGCGGTAGCTGAAGCGAAAAAGAAGAATGCGCCTGGTGGGGTGATCGCTGTGGTGGATGATGGTGGCAACCTCATGGCGCTCGAGCGGCTGGACGGAACCTTCGCCGCGGGGGCGAACATCTCCATCGGCAAAGCCCGCACCGCGGCTCAGTTCAAAAAGCCAACCAAAGTCTTCGAAGACATCGTCAATAAGGGTCGGACCACGATGGTGGCCTTGAATGACTTTACGCCGTTACAGGGCGGAGTGCCGATCACATGGGAAGGCAAAATCGTCGGGGCCGTTGGCGTGAGCGGCACCGCCAGCGCGCAGCAGGATGAGGAACTGGCCATCGCGGGAGCAAACGCGCTCGAGTCCATGGAAATGAGCGAAGCTCCGATGAACCATTCGCTGCCGGTCACCTACATCGAGAGCCGGACAGTGAAGGCGGCGTTCACGAAGGGATCGGTCCTGGTCGGTGAAGAGGAGAACATGATGCATGCGGCTCGCAACTACATGGTCCATGCGAGCCATCGGGACAAGGCGGGCATTGCGGAGATTCATGAGCTTGACACTGATATCGTCTACGTCCTGGAGGGCACCGCGATCCTCGTGACCGGCGGGACGGCCGTCGAGCCGAAGCCCATCGCGCCGCATGAGATCCGGGGCAAGTACATCGAGGGCGGTGAGACGCGGAAGCTGGTCCCGGGGGATGTAGTGATCATTCCTAACACGGTGCCGCACTGGTTTAAGGAAGTGTCTTCGCCGTTCAACTACTACGTGGTGAAAGTTCAATGAAGGAGGGCTGAGCGGTTGAGCCGTCCTCCGGCTCGCGCAACGCGCACGCTAAGAAGGTGCCGGGGCGCCCGGTGCTCTTCAAATGCAACGGGCCGATGACGCGCGCAATGGAGTCTTGCTCAACCGCTTGCCCGTTGTGATGGTGGAGGATGAGATGAGCTATCGAACGCCCATTCTTGTTGCTACTACTATTCTCCTGTTAGTGGCGGACCCGTTCGGCCAGTCAGCCTACGCCCAGCGGAAGGTGCTCGATGAACGGCCAGACGCGGTGGTTGATCTCATGACCGTCGAAGGCGTTGCGCTGGTCAGGGGCCAGTGGCGATACAGCGACACCAAGATTGTCGAGGTGAACCACAAGAGTCCGGGACGGGACCTGGGCCCCAGCGGACCGCCAAATCGGACGTATGACATCAGCCTTCATGCCGGTGCGGCAGACTTCGATGACTCGGCCTGGGAAGTACTCGAGCCGCAGGCGCTGGAGACGCGACGGTCAACCGGGCGGCTCTGCTTCAACTGGTATCGGATCAATGTGACGATCCCGGACAAGATTGGTGGATTCGATCCGACGGGCTCAACGGTCGTGTTTGAGATCGTGATTGACGACTACGCGGAGGTGTGGGTGAACGGGAAACTGCCGGTCGTGCTGGGGCAGACAGGCGGCCCGCTCATCAAGGGATTCAACGCCCCGAATCGAGTCGTGGTCACGCGAGACGCCAAGCCGGGGGAGCGCATTCAGCTCGCGGTGCTCGGCGCCAACGGGCCTCTGTCGAACCCGCCGGGGAACTTCATCTGGGTCCGGTCAGCCACGCTGGACTTCTACAAGGCCTCCCGGTTCGACCAGGCTCGTGAATTCGTCGGCGACATCGTCCGCAAGGATCCAGCGTTGGACACGATCGTGCCGCCAAACGCCAAACTGGAAAAACTGGCGACGGGGTTTTCGTTCACGGAAGGGCCGGTCTGGGTACCGCGCAAGGACGGCACGGAAGGCTATCTCCTGTTCAGTGTGCCCAACGACAACACCATTTATCGCATGACGGCGGACGGCGACATGTCGGTGTTCCGTGCAAAAAGCGGCTACAGCGGGTTCAACATCGGAGAATATCATCAACCGGGGTCCAATGGGCTCACGCTGGACAAGCAAGGACGGCTCACGATCAACCAGCATGGCAACCGGCGTGTGATCCGAGTCGAGCCGCGCGGCAACATCACGATCATCGCTGACCGGTATGAGGGCAAGCGCCTGAACAGCCCCAATGATCTTGTGTACAAGTCTGATGGGTCACTCTATTTCACTGATCCACCGTTTGGACTCCCCAAGGTGTTCGACGATCCGCGGAAAGAATTGTCGTACAACGGTGTCTATCGCGTATCCGACGGGAAGATTCAACTGCTCAGCATGGACTTGGATGCCCCCAACGGGCTCGCTTTCTCGCCGAACGAGAAATATCTCTACGTGGACAACTGGAACGAGAAGAAGAAGGTTGTCATGCGGTACGAGGTCAAGCCGGATGGTACGCTGACGAACGGCAGGGTGTTTTTCGACATGACGTTCGTTCCGGGCGAGACGGCACTGGATGGATTGAAGGTGGATCAGGCCGGCAACGTCTATGTCTGCGGCCCGGGCGGCATCTGGATCTTATCGCCGGAGGGTAAGCACCTGGGCACCATCAAAGGGCCGGAGGAGCCGCACAACCTCGCGTGGGGCGATGACGACGGGAAGACGCTCTACGTCACGGCCTTGAGCAGCATCTATCGGATTCGGCTAAACATTCCCGGAGTGCGACCGCTATGAGACTGTCGGGACGGGCGCTTCCGTTTATTCAGGCTTCAGTTGCTGTTGCGCTGATCCTTCAGCTCGCGCAAGTTCTCGATGCGAAGCCGAAGGACATGTCGGCAGGAGTCGGCGAGATCGTCCGGCTCGATCCACGCTTCGACAAGCTGGTCCCCACTGATGCTAGGTTGGAAAAGCTCGCCGACGGCTTCACCTGGGTCGAAGGGCCGGTCTGGAACAAACAAGGCAAGTACCTGCTCTTCTCCGACATTCCAGCGAATACCGTCTACAAGTGGAAAGACGGAGAGGGTGTGAAGCCGTTCCTTAAGCCGAGCGGCTATACGGGAGTGGCGCCCTTTGCAGGCAAGGAACCTGGCTCAAATGGGCTGACCTTCGATGCGAACGGACGATTGGTACTCTGTAAGCATGGCGACAGGCAGATCGTCCGGCTTGAAGCCGACGGCAGGTTCACGGTTCTTGCGGATCGTTATGATGGTAAGCGCATCAACAGCCCCAATGATCTGGTCTTCAAGTCCAACGGCGATCTCTACTTCACTGATCCGCCCTTTGGCTTGCCCAAAGGCTTTGATGATCCGGACAAGGCGCCGGTGCAAGGCGTTTATCGTTTATCGAAAGATGGGAAGCTCACATTGCTTATTTCTGACATCAAAGCGCCGAACGGAATAGCGTTCTCACCGGACGAGAAGATTCTGTATGTCTCCGACGTGGATCCCAAGCGGGCAGCCTGGCTGGCCTATGACGTGCAACCGGATGGCACGGTCAAGAATGGCCGAATCTTCGCGGATGCCAGCCGTTGGCGCAAGGACCCCTTCTTCGGGCCTGACGGGTTCAAGATTGACATTGAGGGCAACCTATTCGGCGCCCGTCCGGGCGGGATCAGCGTCTTCGCGCCGGACGGCACCCACCTGGGGGATATAGACACGGGCCAGCCCATCTCCAACATGAACTGGGGCGAGGA
>Ga0187892_10010361_pt1 | contig 11853 bp, 7 predicted proteins | sample MA1701073metaG_FD_139345 | JGI IMG/M metagenome (GOLD analysis project Ga0187892, IMG submission 139345) | Bio-ooze microbial communities from a basaltic lava cave in the Kipuka Kanohina Cave System on the Island of Hawaii, USA - MA170107-3 metaG ...
CGTCCTCGGCGAGGCCCTCGTCCCCGACGACCGAGAGCGCCACCCGGAAGATCCGGTCGGTGTAACGCTTGACGAGCACCGAGAATGCGCTCGGCGACCCGGCCAGCGCCTCGGCCACCAGCGTCGCGTCGTCGGGGATCGCGGTCAGAGGTCTGTCCTCGTGCCGAGACCACCATTGGACCCCCGGGCGTCCCGGTTTCTTGCGCTCGTTTCCCGCGAGGCGGGGAAGGGCCCATCACTGTAACTCGGCCCAGGGGCTCGCGGCCCGGCGGCGTGCGCTCTTGAGGCCGGGGCGGGCGAGGGAGGGAGGGAGGGAGGGAGGGAAACTCCCCAGGCCGGAAGAGGAGTGGTAGATTGACCGCCCTTCCCGAACAAAACCCCACAAGCAGGAGACGAGCCTCATGAGCACGTCCGCGATCGAGAGCCGAGGCTACAAGCGCCCCGAGGTCCTCGTGTCGACCGACTGGGTCGCCGACCACTTGAAGGACCCGAAGCTCCGCGTCGTCGAGTCGAACGAGGACCCTCTCCTCTACCCCTCGAAGCACGTCCCCGGGGCGGTCGAGGTCGACTGGACCCGCGACCTCAACGATCCGGTCCGCCGCGACTACCTGCAGAAAAAGGGCTTCGAGGCGTTGATGAGTCGGATCGGCGCCGCGCGCGACACGACCGTCGTTCTCTACGGCGACAAGAACAACTGGTGGGCGACCTACGCGTTCTGGATCTTCCAGCTCTTCGGGCACACGAACGCGAAGGTGATGGACGGCGGCCGGCTCAAGTGGGAGAAGGAGGGCCGCCCGATGACGAAGGACGTCCCCAAGTACCCCGCCACGCAGTACGCGGCGCCGGAGAGAGACGACACGAAGATCCGCGCCTTTCGCGACCACGTGCTCGCCCACGTCCAGGCGAAGAGGCCGCTCGTCGACGTCCGGAGCCCGCAGGAATACTCGGGCGAGCGGCTCCACATGCCCGAGTACCCGAACGAGGGCGCGCTGCGCGGCGGCCACATCCCGGGAGCGCAGAGCATCCCCTGGGGCCGCGCGGTCAACCCCGACGACGGCACGTTCAAGACCGCCGACGAGCTCCGCGCGATCTATGAAAAGGAAAAGGGGCTGAAGCCCGCCGACGACGTGATCGCGTACTGCCGCATCGGCGAGCGGAGCAGCCACACCTGGTTCGTTCTCACGTACCTCCTGGGCTACGGGAAGGTCCGGAACTACGACGGGAGCTGGACCGAGTGGGGCAACATGGTCGGCGTCCCGATCGAGAAGTGAAATGACGTCGCCGGCGCTTCCGGAGAAGCTCGAGCGGTTCCTCGAAGGGATCGATCTCCTCGAGGACCGCTCGGAGCGAATCCAGGCGCTGATCGAGATCGCCGAGCGCTTCCGCGAGGTGCCCGAGACCGTGGCGAAGCGCCCGTTCCGCGACGAGCACAAGGTTCCCGCGTGCGAGTCGCAGGCCTACGTCTGGGCGGTGCCGCGACCCGACGGAACGCAGAAGTTCTGGTTCGCGGTCGAGAACCCGCAGGGGATTTCCGCCAGGTCGCTCGCGGTCATCCTGGACGAGACGCTCTCGGGCGCTCCGCCCGCGAACGTGGCGGCGGTCCCGGGTGACGTCGTCTACCGCATCTTCGGGAACGAGCTTTCCATGGGGAAGAGCATGGGGCTCATGAGCATGGTCTCGATGGTGCAGAACGAGGCGAAGAAGCTGCTCCGGGGACGGGCGTAGAGGCGCCGCTCGTCAGGCCGACGGCGACCGCGCGACGAAGACGGGCTTCTGGCTCCGCTTCACGCACGTCTCCGCGACCGAGCCGAGAAGCGCCTTCGCGACCCCGCTCCGGCCGTGGGACGCGACGCAGATCGCGTCCGCGTCGAAGCGGTTCGCCGCCTCGAGGATCGTGTCGGCGACGTCCTCGCCCTCCAGCACGTCGAATCGGAACTCGATCCCCCGGCCGGCGGCCTCGGCCGGCACGAGCTTCCGGAGCGCCGTTTCGATCGTCCGCCTCCGCTCGGCCGATTCTTCCGCCGAAAGCGCTTTGCCGGGCGAGTAGTGCGCGTAGAGCGGATTCGGAGTCCCTTTCGATTCGAGCGCGTGGACGAGGTGGACGAGGCCTCCGCCCGGGAGGAGCGAGCACGCGTGAGCGACGACGCGCGCGCCTGCCTTTGAGAGATCGGTGGCCGCGAGAGCGCACCGGATCTCGGGGATCGCCGGGTCGGCGGGAGGCTCGGCGTCCGGCACGCACGCCACCGAGACCGGAGAGAGCTGGACGACGCCGTAGGAGACAGAGCCGTAGAAGAGTCGGTCGAGCCCGCGGCGCTGGTGCGAGCCGACGACGACGAGGTCGGACTTCTCGGCGCGCGCGATCTCGAGGAGATGATCGGCGGGCCTGCCGAAGCCCGGTCGAAGGAGGTAGCGGACGCCGTCCTTTCCCCCCGGGGCGAGAGTCTTGCCGAACCGGTCGGTCAGCTCCTTCGATAGCGCCTTCTCGAGCTCCTGATCGCGGCCTCCCGGCTCGAGCGGCTGCGGCCGCCCGAGGCGGTTCCGCTCGCGCGGCGGCCAGTAGACGTGGCCGAGCGCGAGATCGACCGGGCCCATCGCGCGAAGCGACGCGGCCCAGGCGGCCGCGGTGTCCGACGTCGCCGCGAACTCGGCTCCGACGAGGACGCGGAGCGGGCGCTTCCCGTTCGTCCACTCGACGATCGGCGCGGCCTGCCGCACGACGAGGACGGGGATCGCCGATTTGCGCACGACCTGCTCGGCGATGCTGCCGAGGAGCCACTTCGCCGCCCCCCGCCTCCCGACCGACGACACGACCACGACCGAGGCGCCGAGCGCCTTCGCGCGCGCGAGGAGGATCTCGTCGGGATGGCCCGTCACGAACTCCTCGATCACGTTCGCTCCGAGGGCGCGGAGCGCCTTCGCCTGGCCCGCGAGATTCTCCTTCAGGCCGGCGACGATCTCGTCGCCCGGCTTTCCCGCCGTCTTCGCGGGGTCGAGGAACTCGTTGACGTAGACGAGATGGAGCGGCGTCGCCCGCTTCGCGGCGAGGGAGGCGGCGGCCTTCCCGGCCTCGACCGCGCCGGGGGAGAAGTCGGTACCGCAGAGGATCGGCATCGTCTGGCTCCGGATTCGATTTCGTCGCATCGCATCGCGTCGCGCGGGGCCGCGGCTCGGCGCGGCGCCGAGCACGGTTTCTACCAAAACCGCGGCCCTGCGGCGGCTCAGGCGGGCGCGAATCGCGCCGTGAAGTGCGGGAGGCGGCGCGGGCGGTGCGTCATGCGGAGCCCGCGGATTTGGGGGGCCGCCGCCGCCACTTCGCGCGCGATCTCGATCACGCGGTCGACGTGGCTCTGCGTGTAGACGCGGCGCGGCAGTGCGAGCCGCACGAGCTCCAGCGCCGCGGGCTCGAAGCGGCCGGTGTCCGGGTTCTCCTTTCCGAACATGACCGAGCCGATCTCGCACGAGCGGATGCCGCCCGCGAGATACAGCTCGCACGCGAGCGCCTGGCCGGGGAATAGCTCGGGCGGGACACGTGGCAGGAGCGCGCGCGCGTCGGCGTAGACGGCGTGGCCGCCCGGCGGCCGGAGCGTCGGCATCCCGGCCTCCTCGAGGCCGCGCGCCAGATACCGGACGGTCGCGTGCCGGTACTCGAGGTAGCTCTCGTCCATCGCCTCCTCGATTCCGACAGCGAGCGCCTCGAGGTCGCGCGCCGCGCATCCGCCGTACGTCGGGAAGCCTTCCGTCAGGATGAGGACGTTCCGCGCCTCCTCGGCGAGCGAATCGTCGTTCAGCGCGAGGAAGCCGCCCATGTTGACGAGCCCGTCCTTCTTGCCGCTGAACGTGCAGCCGTCGGCGAGCCGGAAGATCTCGCCCGCGATCTCGCGGACCGAGCGCGACCGCTGTCCCGGCTCGCGCTCCCGGATGAAGTACGCGTTCTCGGCGAAGCGGCACGCGTCGAGGATGAACGGGACTCGAGCGTCGCGGAGCCGCGCCGAGACCGCGCGGAGGTTCTCGAGCGAGACGGGCTGGCCGCCGCCCGCGTTGTTCGTGATCGTCGCCATGCCGAGCGGGACGCGGCCCGAGTTCTCGCGGAGGCAGCGGTCGAGCGCGTCGAGGTCGAGGTTCCCCTTGAACGGGTGCTCCGAGCGCGGGTCCCGCCCCTCGGCGACGACGAGATCGACCGCGCGGCCGCCGTCCACCTCGATGTTGGCGCGCGTCGTGTCGAAGTGCCCGTTCGAGGGGATGACGCTCCCCTCCTTCACGACGAGGCCGAAGAGGATGCGCTCGGCGGCGCGGCCCTGATGCGTCGGAATGACGTGCCGGTAGCCGGTCAATTCGCGCACGACCGCCTCGAACCGGCGGAACGAGCGCGAGCCCGCGTACGACTCGTCGGCGGTCATCATCGCCGCCCACTGTGCGGCCGACATCGCGGACGTTCCGGAGTCGGTCAGGAAGTCGAAAGTGACCGCGTCGGCCGGGACCGCGAAGAGGTTGTCGCCCGCGTCGCGGAGGATTTTCTCGCGCTCTCCGCGAGAAAGCCGCCGGATCGGCTCGACGACCTTGATCCTGAACGGTTCGATGATCGTTTCGCGCATGTTAACGCCGGCGCCACAATTCCCGTGCCCGCGAAGAGGGCGGAAATGGAAGAAGGCACTGTTTTCGGACCAATCGGTCCCTGGTACCGTTAGAATAGGCCGGCAGGGCCGGCTGCCGGCGTCGAGGAGGCGCGAAAGATGAAGCTCCCATTCTCCGTCCGACCGCTCGGCCTCGCCGTGGCGGCGCTCGCCGCGCTGGGGACGAGGCCGGCGACGGGCCAGATCGACTTCGACGCGGCCCGCGTCGACACAGCGCCGTCGTGCGACTGGTGCGCCATCGCGGACTTCGACGAGGACGGCCGTCTCGACCTCCTCGGGGCGTTGTGGCACCTCCACCGCGGCGACGGACCCGGACTCTTCGACGTGATCGCTCTGCCGCCATTGCCTGGGTTCCCCGCGGCCACCGCCGACTTCGATCTCGACGGCCACGCCGACGTCCTCGCGCTCGATCCGCCGAACGGAACCGACGTGCAGTTCCACTGGGGCGACGGCACGGGCCGATTCTCGACCGGGCAGTTCCTCAACCTCGTGCTGACGAGCCGCGAAGCGGTCGTGGGCGATTTCGACGGGGACGGCGATCCGGACGCGGGACTGATCGCGGACTTCGCGCTGCCGGACGTCACCGCGCTCGCCGTGATCCGCAACAACGGGAACCGAACGTTCTCCGCGGGCGGCAAGTTCTCGTGCCGGCGCGGTGCCACGCAGGCGACCGTCGTCGATCTCGACCTCGACGGCAACCTCGATCTCCTGGCCTTCAACGACGACGACCCGGGCTGCGGGCCGGCCATCGGCCTCAACGTGCTCCTCGGCGACGGGACGGGGTCGTTCGCGGCGCCGGTCGCGTACGAAACTCCGTGCTCGAGGTGGGGGCACGCGGTGGGTGACGTGAATGCGGACGGAGTCGCCGACGTCGTGGTGGCGGCCAATCCGAGCGGGCTCCTGGTCGGCGACGGCGCGGGCGGATTCGCCCCTCCGATCGACATCGGGAATCCGGCGCGCGCCGCCGCTATCTCGGACGTGAACGGCGACGGCAACTCCGACGTCGTCCTCGCCACGTTCGACAGCTCGATCGTCGTGCTGCCGGGCGACGGGACGTCCGTGCTCGGCACTCCGATCGTGAGCCCCATCGGCTCACGTCCGGTATCACGGGCGTTCGTTTTCGACGTCGACGAGGACGGCCCGAGCGACGTCGTCCTGGCGGGAAGCTACCTCTCGGTCCACCGCGGAGACGGGTCCGGCCGGTTCCAGGGCTCGGTCATCCTCAGACCCGCCGGCGTCTTGAGCCCGAGGGACATCGCGTCCGCCGACTTCGACGGCGACGGCTTCCCTGACCTCGTCGTCGGGAACCACGGCGTCGTCGACCCGCGCGGCGGCGGCGGCGCCGACAACGTGACGATCCTCTTCGGCGACGGCGCGGGCGGATTCCCCGTCGAGATCAACCCGGTCGTCGGCCGGATCCCGAACGAAGTCGCCCTTGCGGACTTCGACGAGGACGGGCTGGTGGACGTCGCGTCCTGCCAGGGACTCCTTCTGAACAACGGCGATCGCAGCTTCTCTCCGGGTCCGGCTCAAAACCTCTTCAACGATATCCTGAGCGCGGGCGACGTCGACGGCGACGGCCACGCCGATCTCGTGTCCTTCTTCAGCAACCGGATCCGCGTCCTCCTCGGCGACGGCGCGGGAGGGCTCGGCGCCGCCATCGACAGCGATCCCGGACTCGGCTTCGCGCCGTCGATGGCCGTCGGGGACGTGGACGGCGACGGGCGCGACGACGCCGTCGTCGGCGTCTCGGCCGCTCCGTCGGGCGCCGCGGTCCTCCTCTCCGACGGAACGGGGAGCTTCTCGGCGTCGATTTTCACGACCGACGCCGTGACCGAAGTGCATCGCAGCCTCGCGGTCGGGGACATGGACCTCGACGGGCACGCGGACGTGGTCGCGTCCTGCGATAACACGACCCTGCTCCGAATCTACTTCGGCGACGGAACGGGCGGGCTCCCGCGGACGACGGCCCGGTCCGCGTTTTTCGGCCTCGCCACGGACGTCGCGATCTCCGACCTCGACGAGGACGGCGGCCCGGACGTGGCGGTGAACCTGACCCCGCACGCCGTCGCCGTCGTCCGCGGCGACGGTCGCGGCAGCCTCCGCGAGCCCGTGAGCTTCGACTGCGCGCAGATTGCGTCCGCGCTCCTCGCCGCCGACCTCGACTTGGACGGGCACGTCGATCTCGCCGTGACGGCGGTGAGAGAGATCTCGCTCCTCCGCAACCGGACGTTCGACGACCCCTCGCGGCTGTGCCGGCGCGGCAACGTGAATTCGTCCGCCGGACCGATCGCCGACGTGCTCCGGGTGAACGGCTCGTCCGGCGATTCGGTCCTCCGCCGCGTGCGGGTCGGCCGGTTCGATCCGTTCGAGATCTTCATGGCCGCTCCGCCGTCGAACGAGAGCGGCCCCGCGCGCTTCGCGCTTTATGGCTGGCTCACGTGGCCGGCCCCGGGGGATCCGGTCTGGCCGCTCCCGCTCGGCGTCGGCGACCTCTGCTTCCCGCCGCCGCGTGAGAATCCGCCGCGCCTCAAGGCGATCTGGAACAACCTCCGCCACGAGAGCTTCCTCGGAACGCCAACGCTGCCGTCGACGCCGGCTCCCGGAGTCGTGTTCCGGAAGATGAACGGCCTCAGGCGCCGCGTGAACTTCCTCTTGCAGGGCATCGTCGCCGACGCCGCGTCGCCGAGCGGCCGCGCCGCCGTGACGAACGCGATCGCCGTCGAGAGCCGCTGACGAGGGGCTCTCCCGGGCAAGGAATTCGCGCTTCCGTCCCGCGCCCCGTCCGGCGGCGGGAAAAGTGTTTCCGTGACTCGCGGAGTCCCCGGTCCTCTCCCGGTTCGTCGCCCCCCCCGCGGTGGAGCTTGGGCGGCGGGGTTGTCGTCCTCCCGCCGAGCGAGTCTCGAGTAGGACCGGGCAGACGCCGCTGCTCGGCGCATTGCAGCCGGCGCCGGGGATCGCCGTCCGCCCATGAGCGCGAACGCCGCGAAGCGGGCACCACGGAAAGCCCCGCGGTGCTTCCCCATGGGCGGGACGCCGTTCGCCGGAAGGGCGTGCGCGCATGTCGCGGCGGCGCACGGAGTCCTCCGGTTCCCCGTGGCGGTCCGACGCGCCGGCCGCGTGGCGCGCTTCAGTCGCGGCCGCGAGATCCCCGAAGAGATCGAGATGCCCGACCGTCTCCGCGCCCGGACCGTGAAGAAGGCCGTCCGGCCCGCCGGCTCTCTCCTCCTCCTTCTCGTCTTCGCGGCACTCGGCGCGTCTTGCGCCGACGGAGGGGCCGGACCGCAGGCGAAGAGCGCGCCCCCCGAGGACGCGTCGCCGCGCCGGGGGGGCGAGCTCCGGCTCAACTTCACCGGCATCTCGACGCTCGACCCGGCTCTCACGTCCGGACTCAACGAAGCCGCTGTCACGCGCCAGATCTTCGACGGGCTCGTCGAGCTGGACGAGGAGCTGCGCATCGTTCCCGAGGCGGCGCTCGCGTGGGACACATCCGAGGACCGCCGGACGTTCCGGTTTCGCCTCCGGCCCGGAATGCGATTCCACGACGGGAGCCCGGTCGAGGCCGCCGACTTCCTCTACTCGTTCGAGCGGCTGGTCGACCCGCGCGTCAACTCCCCGGCGGCCGCCTTCTTCTCCGTCGTCGAGGGAGTCGACGCGCACCGGGCGGGGCGGGCCGAGCACGTCTCGGGTTTGAGGGCCCCCGAGAGCCTCGTCTTCGAGATCACCCTGAACGAGCCGTACCAGCCGTTTCTCGAGATTCTCGCCATGCCGTGGGCGAAGGTCGTCCCGCGCCGCGCGGTCGAGGCCGGCGGCTTCGGCTCGAAGCCCGTCGGAAGCGGGCCCTTCCGGTTCGCGTCCCGGGAGCCCGGCGCCGGCATCCTTCTCGCCGCGAATGACTCGTACGTCCGCGGTCGCCCGCTTCTCGATCGCGTGGTCGTGACCGAGCTCGAGGGCAACGAGGTGATGGAGGCGTTCCGGCAGGGTCGGCTCGACTACCTGGGCGCGTCCGAGGCGCGCTTCGAGGAAGCGAGCCGCGGAACGCGATACCGCGTGACTCGCCGCCCCTCGCTGACGCTCACGTTCCTCGGATTCCGCCTGTCGATCCCGGAATTGAAGGACGTGCGCATCCGCCGTGCGATCTCCGCCGCGATCGATCGCTCGGCCATCGTCGCGGCGCTCGAAGGCCAGGCCGCGGTGGCGCGCACGGTCCTCCCCCCAGGCATGCCCGGCTACGACCCCGGCGCCGCCACGGACTCCTTCGACAGAGAGAGAGCGATCTCCCTCCTCGCCGAGGCCGGCCATCCCGACGGAGACGGGCTCGGGGAGTTCCGCCTCCTCGTCGGCGGCGTGCCGAATCAGACCATGATCTGCAAGCTCCTCCGTTCCCAGCTCGCTAGAATCGGAATCAGCGTCCGGATCGAGCCCGTCGAGAACTACGAGCGGTACCTCGAAGCCCTCCGCGAAGCCGAGCTGTACGTGTTCGGATGGGGCGCCGACTTCCCGGATCCGGAGAATTTCCTCGGTCCCCTGTTCAGGACCGCCGCCGTCTACAACTTCGGCGCCTATTCTTGCGCGGAGGTCGACCGGCTGCTCGATTCCGCCCGCTATCTATCCGACAAAGTCGCCCGGCTGAGCCTCTATCGAACCGCCGAGCGCCGGATCCTCGCCGACGCTCCGATCGTTCCTCTCTTCCACGACTCGATGGTCCACTACCTGCAGCCGGACGTGCGGGGCCTCGAGGTGAGCGCGCTCGGCATCTATCAGGCGTCTCTCCGCTCCGCGTGGAAGGCCTCGCCGCCGGCCCCCGAGCCGGCCCGCTGACGCGTCGCGCCCCGGCCCGGCCCGGCAGACGGGCCGCGACACCGGCCCGATTTGACGCTGGCGCATGAGTGCGGTAGTTTTTCCGAGCGAGTCCCTTCCGGCATCGAGTCCGGAATTCGACGCCTGCCGCCCCACCGGCGGCGTGAAGCGAGGTGCCTTCTCGAGAGTCGAATCAGCGCCGTCGTGACCCCCGGTTCCGGGTGGGCTTCCGAGCGGAAGAGCGGGAAGAGCCAACCAGCCGTCGGGGTAACCGCATGCCAATTGGATTCGCCGCGCGGAGATCCGCGCTCTCCGCGATCGCGTTCGCCGCGATTTCCGTCTCCGTCGCCGACGCCCAGCTCCTTCCGTCTCCTCCTCCGCCGCCCATCCTCGGGAGCTTCGACACGAAGGGCTCTCTTCTCGATCCGATCGAGAAGCTCTCCCCCCAGATCCGAGAGATGCTCGACGGCCTCGTCGCGGCCCCGTCCGGGCCGATCGAGATCATCATCCAGACCGACCTCCCGCTCGATCTCCGCTCGACCGTCGCGACGCTCGTCCGCCTGCTGGGCGGCACGGTCGGCCGGATGCTCGACGGGATCGACGGTCTCTCGGCGAGTCTGCCGCTCTCGAAGGTCCTCGCGGTCGCCAATTTGCCGGGCGTGACGCGGATCTCGATCGACGCGCCGATCCGCTCCAACCTGGACGTCGTGCCGGGCGCCATCGGCGCCGACCAGGTGTGGCCGTCCGCGCTCGGCGCGAGCGGCGTCGACGGCAAAGGAATCGGCATCTGCGTCATCGACAGCGGAGGAAACAAGACTCTCGCCGATTTCGTGACGGCCGGAAAGAGCCGCGTCGTGGCGTTCCAGGACTTCACCGGCCTCGGATCGGCGAGCGACGCGTTCGGCCACGGCGTCCACGTGACCGCGATCGCGGCGGGGAACGGAAGCCTCTCGAAGGGCGGCAACGCGAGCTACTGCGGGGTCGCGCCCGGGGCCTCCATCGTCACCTGCCGCGTCCTCGACGGAAACGGCGTCGGCAAGGTGAGCAACGTGATCGCCGCCATCGACTGGGCGATCGCGAACAAGACGACCTACAACATCCGCGTCGTCAATCTCTCGCTGGGGCACCCGGTCTTCGAGTCGTTCTACACCGACCCGCTGACCCGCGCGTGCGCGGTCGCGGTGAAAAAGGGGATCGTGGTGGTCGCGGCGGCCGGGAACAACGGCTCGAGCGACGGCGTGACCGTCTACGGCGGCATCCACTCGCCGGGGAACGCCCCGTGGGTGATCGGGGTCGGCTCCGTCGACACGGGCGAGAGCATCTTCCGCTCCGACGACGACGTCTCGTGGTTCAGTTCGCGAGGGCCGACGGCCATCGACGGGCAGATCAAGCCCGACCTCGTCGCGCCGGGCCGCGACGTCGTGTCGCTCCTGCAGCCCCAGTGCCGGATCGCGAAGGACCACCCCGAGCTCATCGTGCGCGCTGGGTCGTCGAACACGGCGAGCTACCTCCGCCTCAGCGGGACGTCGATGGCGACGCCGGTCGTGAGCGGCATCGTCGCTCTTGTCCTTCAGGCCAATTCGAGGCTGTCGCCGAACGCGGTGAAGGCCGTGCTCATGTACACGGCCCAGAAGATGACCGAGCCCAATCTCCTCGAGCAGGGCGCCGGCTACGTCAACGCCGAGGGAGCCGTCCGGCTCGCGCGGGCGATCGATGCGCGAGTCACCCAGGACGACGCGAGCTGGAAGCTGTACGTCGTCGAGCCGTGCTCGACCATCGCGAACGAGGTCGTCCTCTGGGGCTCCTCCCTCGTCTACGGGAGGACGGTCCTCTGGGGCGGCAACGTCGACAATCCGAGCGGCCGGCCCTGGGGAGACGGCTTCGTCTGGGACGACGGCATCCTCTGGAACCGCGGCGGGAGCTTCGACGATTCGCTCTCCGGAGTTCGCCAGAAGGCGTACGGCGAGTCCATCCTCTGGAGGTCGGCCGAGACCGGGGCCGAGTCGATTCTCTGGCGCCACACGCTCTCGTGGACCGGCGCGAGCGGCTCCGGCCAGGACCTCCTCTACGGAAAGTGGCTGGGCCCGCTCTGGGTCGGAAGGCTCGTCGACCCCGACTCGACCCGCGGCACGGGACTCTTCGTGGACGAGTCCGCTCCGCCGCCGCACTTCGAGTACGCGCCGATCGATTCCGAGGACCACCCGCCGAAAGTCATGACGCGGTGACGGCGATCGAGCGATCGTTGCCGTCGCCGTCCTCTTCCGCGCCCGGCGAGTCGACGCTCGCACGCGACGTCTCGCCGGCCGCGCGGTCGTGGACGAACACGCCGTCGAGGAAGCCGCCGGGCTCGCCGGCAGCCCGGTGGCCGGCGCTGCTCCCGAGCGCCGCGCACCGCCCGTCGTCCGAGAGGACGGGCGGCGAG
>Ga0187892_10010362_pt1 | contig 11851 bp, 8 predicted proteins | sample MA1701073metaG_FD_139345 | JGI IMG/M metagenome (GOLD analysis project Ga0187892, IMG submission 139345) | Bio-ooze microbial communities from a basaltic lava cave in the Kipuka Kanohina Cave System on the Island of Hawaii, USA - MA170107-3 metaG ...
CACCCGGAGCGGGCGGTAGCAGCCGTCGTTGGGCGGCACGTCGGGGGCGACCAGCGCCTTCATCGCGTAGTACACCGCCGAGCAGGCGATGAAGTAGGTCGTGTTCACGGGCCCGCGGGCCTGTGGCGCGGTGCCGGTGAAGTCGAACGTGGCCTGCTCTCCGCGGATCTCGACGCGCACCGCCACCCGGATGGGCCGGTCGTCGACCCCGTCGTCGTCGAGATGGTCCTCCCCTTCCCAGACCCCGTCGGGCAGCGCCGCGATCGCGGCGCGCATCTGCTGCTCGGACTCGGCGTGCAGGCGCTCGAAGCACGCGGTGAGGGTGTCGGCCCCGTAGCGATCGGCGAGCTCGACCAGGCGGCGCGCCGCCACGTCGTTCGCCGCGAACTGGGCGAGAATGTCCCCTTCCCGCTCCTCGCGGCCGCGCACGTTGGAGAGCACCAGGTCGATGGGGTGGCGCTCCGGCCCCGCCGCGGTGAAGAGGCGGATGGGCGCCAGCCGCAGGCCCTCCTGGTAGCACTCGGTGGCGGATGGCACGTAGCTGCCCGGCACCGCGCCGCCGATGTCCGCCCAGTGCGCCAGGTTGATCGCGAAGGCGATGAGCCGGCCCTGGTGGAAGACCGGGCGCACCGCCTTCACGTCCGGCAGGTGATTGCCGCCCACCTCCGGCAAGTTGAGGAACCAGACGTCGCCTTCGCGCAGCTCCTCCCGCGGAACCCGCTTGAGCAGCTCCTTCACCGTGAAGCCCATCACCCCCATGTGGATCGGGATGTCGCGGCCCTGCGCGATCAGGCGGCCCTCGGCATCGGTCAGGGCGGAGGAGAGATCGCCCGCCTCCTTGAGGAGCGGCGAGCGCGCCGAGCGCATGATGATCACGCTCATCTCCTCGGCGATCGCGTAGAGCGCGTGGCGGACGACCTCCAGGGTGATCGGGCTAACGGGCGAGGCGGACGGATGGCTCACGAGACGGGCTCCATATCCAGGACGAGATGGCCGCGCGCGTCGGCGGCGGCGCGCTGGCCTGGATAGACGACGATGGTGGACCACTCGTCCTCGATCACGGCGGGGCCGGTGACGACGGCACCGGCCGGGAGCGCGGCGCGATCGTAACGCGGCATCGTGACCTCGCCCGTCTCCGGAAAGTAGGCGCGCTGCGAGCCGGCGAGCGCGGCCGCCGCCCCCTCACCCTGCCCTCTCCCCCCGACCTCCCCCCTCTCCCCTTCGGGGAGAGGGCCGGGGTGAGGGGCGGCGGCCGCGGCGTCGCTCAGCCGCGCCACCACGCGCAGGTTCACGCACTCGACGCCCTCGCCGGTGGCGTAGCCGTAGAGCTGGCGGTGCCGCGCCTCGAAGGCGGGTCGGAGCCCGGCCGGATCTCGCTCCCACGGCAGCTCGATCTCGTAGTTCTGCCCGACATACCGAACATCCAGGCTCCGCCGCACGGCCACCGTGGAGGCCGCGTGGCCTTCCTCCAGGATCGGCCACAGGCACTGCTCCTCGAGGGCCCGGAAGCGATCCTCGACCAGCTTGCCGTCCCAGGCGTCGAGCCGGGCGCGATGCGTCTGCACCGCGTCGTAGCGCAGGGGCGAGACCAGGCAGCCGAGCGCGGAGAAGGCGCCGGAGTGCGCGGGCACGATGACGCGCCCGATACCGCACTGCCGCGCGAGCGCGCCCGCGTGCACGGGGCCGGCGCCCCCGTAGGCGATGAGCGAGAACCGGCGCAGGTCGTGCCCGCGCTGCACCGAGACCAGGCGCAGCGCGCGCAGCATGCTCGCGTTGGCGACCTCCACGATGCCGTGCGCGGCCTCGAGCGTCGAGAGGCCGAGCCGCCGGCCGATGGTCTCGACCGCGCTCCGGGCCCGGTCGGGGTGGATGCGAATGGTCCCGCCATAGAGCCGCGCCGGGTTCAGGTAGCCGAGGACGAGGTTGGCGTCGGTCACGGTGGCGAGCGTGCCGCCCTGGCCGTAGCAGGCCGGGCCGGGGACGGCGCCCGCGCTCTGGGGGCCGACTTTCAAGGCCCCGACCTCGTCGACCCGCGCGAGGGAGCCGCCGCCCGCGCCGATGGACTCCACCGCCACCATGGGCAGCCGAACCGGGAAATCGGCCAGCCGCCGCTGCGACGTGGTCTCGGCCGCGCCGTCGCTGATCAGGCACACGTCGGTGGTGGTGCCGCCCATGTCGAAGGCGAGGGCGCGATCGACTCCGAGCGCGCGCGCCACGTGGGCGGCCGCCGCGACCCCGGCGGCGGGGCCGGAGAGCGCCATGGCGAGCGGGCGCGCCTTGGCCGCGGCCACCGACATCATGCCGCCCGCCGAGTGCAGCAGGCGCAGGGCGGGGCCGCCCCCGGCGCCGCCGAGCGCGGTGGTGAGGCCGTCGACGTAGCGGGCGGCCAGCGGCATCACGCTCGCGTTCAGCGCGGTCGTGCAGGTGCGCTCGTACTCCCGGAACTCCGCGTTGATCTCGCTCGAGACCGAGACGTGGCGGAAGTGCGGCTCGAGCGCCCGCCTCAGCGCTTGCTCGTGCGCCGGATTGGCGTAGGCGTGGAGCAGGCAGACCGCCACCGCCTCCACCCCTTCGGCCCGCAGGGCGGCGACGAGGCCGTCGAGCTCACCGAGGGCGAGCGGGGTCTGCACGGTGCCGTCCGGCCCCACCCGCTCGGTGATCTCGAGGCGCCGGCGGCGGGGCACCAGTGGCTCCGCCCGCGCGGGCAGCTCCAGGCGGTAGAGATGCGCCCGGTTCATCCGCGCGATCTCGAGGACGTCGCGGAAGCCGCGGGTGGTGACGAGGCCGACCGGCGCGACGCGCCCCTCCACGATGGCGTTGGTGACGGTGGTGGTGCCGTGGGCCAGCGAGGCGCACACCTCGCCCGCCCGCAGCAGCGCGCGCAGGCCGTCGAGCACCCCCTGGGCCCGGTGATCGGGCACGGTGGGGACCTTGCACGAGCGCACCTCCCCGGTGGCGTCGTCGACGGAGACGACGTCGGTGAAGGTACCCCCCACGTCCACGCCGACGCGGAGACGGCTCACGCCCGGATCGAGGCCCTCGTCACTTGCGCTCGGCCCACTTCGGCAGCGGATACATCAGATCCCCGGTGGCGAGCTCGAACGGCCAGGCGATCTTGAGCGCCCCGCCGCGCCACTGGGTGATCAAGGGCGTGCCCAGCTCGTTCTGGCCGGTCTTGGGATCGAAGGCCACGCCCTTCCACGGCATGATGAGCTGGTTCGGCTTGAGGTCGGTGGCGACCAGGGCTTTGCGGATCGCCTCGGGGTCGGTAGCGCCCGCGCGGTTGATCGCCTCGGCCAGCACCATCATGCCGGTGAAGGCGCGCGAGGTATTGTCGTTGAGATCCTTGCCCGACCGCTTCCGGTACATCTCGTTGACCCGGCCGATCACCGGCCGCTTGCCGGCCAGATCCAGGGAGAAGACCGAGCGGGACATGACGCCGTCGGCGTCCTTGCCCACCCCGGCCACGAAGTCGCTCTCGATGAAGCCCGCGTTCTGGGCCAGGATCATCGGCGGGTTGTAGTCGAGCTCCCGCGCGGTCTTGATGAACAGGATCGCGTCGGAGGTGTAGGAGGTCGGCAGCAGGACGTCGGGATTCGCGGCCTTGAGCCGTTGCACCTCGGTCTGCATGCCGGTGGTGCGCGCCCGGTAGGCGAGCTTCTCCACCACCCGGTAGCCGCCGGCCTGCGCGAGCTGCTCCTGGACCCGCGCCGAGTCCGCCCCGAAGAGCGTGTCCTCGTGGAGGATGCCCAGCGTGGCGATCTTCGTCCCGCGCCGGGCCTGCAGGTCCTTCAGGAACTCGAACATCGCGATCGTGAAGTGCTCGTCGTGCGGGCTGGTGCGGAAGAACCACTTGAAGCCGCGACGGTGGAGCGTCGGCGAGGAGGACTCGCCCGAGAGGTACGGGATGCCGAGCCGCTCGCACACCACGCTCGCGGTGGCCGAGACGCTGCTGTGGTAGGCCCCGTAGAGCGCGACCGCCTTCTCCTGGGTGATCAGCCGCTCCGCCTCGGACTGGCCCAGCTCCGGCTTGCCCTGGTGGTCCACCAGGATCAGCCGCAGCTTGGCCCCTCCGAGCCCGGGCAGGCCCTCGGTCCGCGCGAGCGGCAGGTCGAGGTCCTGGCGGGTGTTCACGATCTCGGCCGCGGTCTCCACCGCGGCCTTGGCGTCCACCCCCGCCTGCGCCACCGGGCCGCTCAGCGGGTAGAGCACTCCGATCACCACCTCGCGGCCCTGCCCCCAGGCCCGCGGCGCCGACGCGGCCAGCGCGCCCACTCCCAGGAGCTTCACGACGTCACGTCTACGCATGGCTTGCCTCCTCCGCCCGATGGCGGAACTCGCCCCCGCGGTTGCTCCGTGGTGCGCCTGGCCGGTGATCACTGGAGACCGCTTCGCGAGCGGGGATGATTGGTCGAAGAAGTCGCAGAGCGGCCGATTCACGTCGCGCCCAAGAATGGCGGAGCCGCCGCGCCACGTCAAGGCCCGCCGACCGGCGGGTTGCGGCGCCGCGCGCGCCTGGACTATCCTCTCGCTCGGAGGACACGATGGCAGAGACGGTGACCTGGCCCGACGGCGCGCGCTGCGCGGTGATGATGACGTTCGACCTCGACGGCGAGAGCCCGTGGATCCACCGCGACCCCGCGCTGGCCGAGCGGCCGCTGCACATGGGGATGGGCGCCTACGGACCCAAGACCGGCATGCCGCGCATCCTCGAGCTGCTCGACCGCTACGGGATCAAGACCTGCATCTTCATCCCGGGATGGATCGTGGAGCGCTACCCCGCCCTCTGCGAGGAGATCCTGAAGCGCGGGCACGAGGTGGGCCACCACGGCTACCTGCACGAGAAGCCGTTCTTCATGAAGAGCCGCGAGGAGGAGGAGGCGCTGCTCGTCAAGAGCCTCGAGATCTTCAAGAAGGTGCTCGGCGTGGTCCCGCTCGGCTCCCGCACGCCCTCCGCCGACCCGAGCCGGCACACCATGGAGCTGCTCGCGCGGCACGGGTTCCTCTATCACAGCAACGCGCTCGACACCGACCTGCCCTACTGCCACGAGACCGCGCACGGCCCCCTGGTGGAGTTCCCCACCGCGTGGTGCAACAACGACGCGCCGTTCTTCCTCTGGAGCGCGGTGCCGCCGGTGGGCAACGGCATCTGGAGCCAGCAGGACGTGTGGGAGATCTGGTCCGAGGAGTTCGAGGGGCTCTACGCCGAGGCCGGCTTCTTCAACTGGCTCGCCCATCCCCAGATCATCGGCCGGCCGGCGCGCCTGCGCATGGTCGAGCGGCTGATCCGGCTCATCCTCGGCAAGGGCAAGGTGTGGTGGCCGCGTCCGGACGACCTGGCCCGCTTCTGGCTCGCGCGCCGCAAGCAACCGGCGGCCACCACGTGACGGCGGGCGGGCGGCTCGCGGGCAAGGTCGAGCGGCGGCTGGGTGCCGGGATGAGCGCGATGCGTTACCCCTGGCCGGAAGGGAAGAAGTCCGCCGCCGTCCTCTCGTTCGACTTCGACGCCGAGTCGGGCTTCCTGTTCCGCGAGCCCGAGAAGGCCCGGCGCAGCCTCGGCGACCTGGAGGAGCGCCGCTTTGGACCGCGGGTCGGGGTGGACCGGATCCTCCGCCTGCTGGATCGTCTCAAGCTCCGGGCCACCTTCTTCATCCCGGGCTGGACCGTCGAGCACCACTTCGAGCCGTGCCGGCGGATCCGGGAGGCGGGCCACGAGATCGGCGCCCACGGCAACGTGCACGAAGCGCTCGGCTTCCTCGACGAGCCGCAGGAGGAGCGGGTGATGCGCGAGCAGCTCGAGATCCTGGCCTCGCGCCTGGGGGTGAGGCCGGCCGGCTACCGCTCGCCCTCCTGGGACGTCAACGTGTGGACGCCCGACCTGCTCAAGCGCCACGGCTTCTCGTACGACAGCTCCCTGATGGGCAACGACGTGCCGTACGACGTGCCGACCACTCAGGGGCCGCTCACCGAGGTGCCGGTGCAGTGGCTGCTCGACGACGCGCCGCTCTTCCGCCACGTCTACGGCGCCACCAATGCGATCGCCGATCCGGGCCGCGTGCTCCAGATGTGGAGCAAGGAGTTCGCGGCGATGCACGCGGAGAACGGCTGCTTCGTGCTGACCTGCCACCCGTTCGTGAGCGGGCGCGCCTCTCGCATCGCGCTGCTGGAGGATCTGGTCACCTACATGCGCCGGGCGCGCGGGGTGTGGTTCACCACGTGCGAGGAGGTGGCCCGCTGGCACACCGGCCGCCCGCCGGCGACCCGCCCCGCTCCGGGGGCTCGCTCGAGGGCACGCCCTAGCCGCTGACCGCCCGACGCCCGGCCTCGCGCACGAGGCGGCGGTCCGCCTCCGGCGTCGGGGCGGGTGGGATCCGCAGCACGAGGTCCTGGGTATGCGTCGGGATCACCTTCCCCTCCGGCCAGTGCGTTCCCCACGGATCCTGCCCGGCCGCGACCGCGCGGATGCCGTCGCGCACGATGCGCCGGAGCATGATGACCCCGCGGTCGGTGGAGGCGAGGCGCTCGAGCGCGTGGACCGCGATGTCGCGCTGGCTCGACTGGGCGTCGTAGTCCGCCGGGAAGCGCCGCCGGGCCTCGTAGGGCCGGTCCCCGGATTGCCCGAAGCCGGGCCGCGCGACCTGCTCGGGCGTGAGTCCCCACGCGGGATCCACCTGGGCCAGCTCGAAGTTCGTCGTGTGCGTGTCGTCGTTGGGCACCGCCCAGCGGATGATCACGGGCCGGCTCGACGCCTTGGGCGCGGCCGCCTCCTCGATCTCGCGCGTGAACTGATGCACGTTGGGCGGCATGAAATCGCAGACGCGCACCCAGACCAGGTCGTTCACGCGGCGGCTCGCGATGTAGACCATGCCCGCGTCGGTGGTGAGCCAGTCGAGCTCCGGTACCACGCCGAAGGCGGGGGTGAACTGATAGCCGCTCGACAGGGCGTGCAGGAACGCGGTGTGGACCGGGTCCATGCTGTTGTCCTTCACCTGGAGCCAGTTACAAGGCAGCGCGAACTCGGCCGCCGGCATCAGGGTATGGCCGGGCACCTCGAACGAGTCGTAGAGCGGAAACGCGGGCCGTCGATCGGGCGGGCCCAGAAACGCGAAGAGGAGCCCGCAGTGTTCATGCGTGGGATACGCGCCCTGCCACACGCGCTCGCACAGGCGACTGCCCGCGGGCTCGCCGGGCGTCTCGAGACAGCGCCCGTCCACGTCGTAGACCCAGTCGTGGTAGCAGCAGCGCAGGCCGCGCTCGAGGGGAATGCCGAACTCGAGCGACGTGCCGCGATGCGCGCAGTGCAGGTGAAGCACGCCGCTGCGCCCGCCGCGATCGCGGAAGACCACGAGATCCTCGCCGAGGATGCGCACGCGGCGCGGCGGGCCGTCCAGGTCACGCGCGAACGCCACCGGCTGCCAGAACCGCCTCAGGTATTCGCCGCCTGGAGTCCCCGGACCCACCTGGGTGAGCTCCGGATCAGGCGCCGGCGTCGTCCGACGCGCGTAGCCATCGAACGGGCTGCCGGGGGCGGGCGGATCCAGGGCCATGAGTGCCGCTCAGCATGGGGCCGGTCCGGAGACGCGTCAAGGCCTCCCTGGCCGTTACAGGACCATGCAAGATCTTCGTGGTAGGCATTTCTCCTATCGAGGGTGGGGGGGACCCAGGAAGGGGTTTTCAGTCCCCCTGTCAGCCATAAAACAACATATATATTAAATAGTTACTATTGGAATGGGGCTTGCTGTTCCAGCCCCCTATGGCTAGACTACTGCGGAACCTGCTGACCGGAAGCGCGCTCTTCCTCGCTGGCTGCCTGGCCCTCGCTGGACCGGCCGGAGCCGAAGCTGACCCCCACATTGTAATGGCCGTGGATCCGACCCCGATGGAGCCGGTCGGGGTGGTCCAGGCGGCGTGGTCAAGAATCCCAGAAGCTGGATGGGCCGAAACCTTCGGGCAGCCGGCCGAGGGGGTCATCAGTCTGGCCCTGGTGACCGAGCCGACCCCGGCGACCGCCCGTCCGGCCCCGGCCGCGGCGTACCGGGTCCAGGTCAACGAGCACGTCCGCTACTTCCTCGACCGGTTCCAGACCGGCTACCGGCGCGCGGTCACCGAGGGGCGCCTTGCCCGCTCCGGACGCTATCTCCCCATGATCCTGGACATTTTCAAGGAGAAAGGCCTGCCGGAGGAGCTGGTCTTCACCGCGATGATCGAGAGCGGCTTCAACCCGGTGGCGGTCTCCCGGGCCGGCGCCAAGGGCCTCTGGCAGTTCATGGCTCCGACCGCGCGTCTGTACGGTCTTCGCGTGGATCATTGGCTGGACGAGCGCCTCGACCCCGAGAAGTCCACGGTGGCCGCGGCCAACTATCTGCGTGATCTCTATACCGTCTTCGGCTCGTGGGACCTCGCCCAGGCCGCCTACAACGCGGGCCAGGTCCGGGTCCAGCAGGCGATCCAGGGCACGGGCACGCGCGACTTCTGGGTGCTCCACCGTCGCAGCCCACACCTGCTTCCCGAGACGAAGAACTTCATTCCCGCGATCCACGCCGCGACCCTGATCGGCCGCCAGCCCGAGCAGTACGGCTTCACGGTGGTGCCGGAGGAGCCGGTGCGCTACGACGTCGTGACCGTGCCCAGGGGCATCCGCCTCCTGCGGCTGGCCGGGCTATCGGGCGTCGCGCTCGCCGACCTCGAGCAGCTCAATCCCGAGCTCTGGCAGAAGCAGACGCCGCCCGATGCTCCCTACGAGCTGAAGGTCCCGCTCGGGACCGCCGGCGCGATTCAGGTCGCGGTCGAGATCGACACGGCCCCTCGCCGGATCGCGCCCGCGCCCCGGGCCGGCGTTCACGTCGTGCAGGCGGGCGACACGGTCTGGCGCATCGCCCGGCAGCACGGCGTTTCCGTCGCGCAGCTCGCGCGCTGGAACGGGCTCGAGCGGCCCGACCGCATCTTCCCCGGCGAGCGACTGCGCATCGCCGCCTCCTAGCCCGAGCCCGCGCCCGGTCGACCGGCTCACGCGCCGGTTGACCGCGCGCGGCCGCCGTGGAGAATAGCGGCCCGGAGGATCTCATGGGTCGACTCGACGGCAAGGTCGTGGTGGTTACCGGAGCGAGCCGCGGCATCGGCGCCGACGTGGCCCGGCTCTTCGCGGCCGAAGGCGGACGCGTCATCTGCGCGGCCCGCACCCAGCAGGAAGGCCAGCATCCCCTCGCCGGCTCACTCGAGACCACGGTGGCCGGCATCCACCAGGCGGGCGGAAAGGCCCACGCGGTCGCCGCGAACATCGCGGAGCCGGCGGAGTGCGCGCGGCTCATCGAGGAGGCGCGCCGGCACTACGGCCCGGTGGACGTGCTGGTCAACAACGCGGCGCTGACCTACTACATCCCGGTGAAGGACTATCCGGTCGGCAAGTGGCTGCGCTCGTGGGCGGTCAACTTCCAGGCCCCATTCGTGCTGAGCCAGCTCGTGCTCGGCGACATGATCTCCCGCCGGAGCGGCGCGATCGTCAATATCTCCTCGGGCTCCGCGATCGGACCCGGACGCGGGCCCTATCCGGATCCCGCCGCCGGCGCGCGCGGCGGCACCTGCTACGGCGCCGAGAAGGCCGCGCTCGAGCGCTTCACGCAGGGCCTGGCCTCGGAGGTGTTCCAGTATGGCATCTCCGTGACCGCGGTCTCGCCCTCGCAGGTCGTGCCCACCCCCGGCACCGTGTACCACCAGCTCGTGAGCGGCCTCGACGACCCGCGCGGCGAGCCGCCGCTCCTGATGGCGCGGGCCGCGCTGCTGCTGGCCACCGAGCCGGTCGATCGGGTCAGCGGCCGCGTGACCTATAGCCAGCAGATCCTCCGGGAGTTCGGCTGGATCGAGACCGCCCGCGGCCGGGGAGTCGACACGCGCGGCAGCGGCTACTCGGAGATTTGATCGGAGGGGGCCTCGAAGGCCCCCTCCGAACCTCCCCCTCGACCCGGTTGCGCCGGCGGAGCCGGCGCTCGAACACGTCCGACTCGACAGATACAACGGCACCGCAGGTCCCTTGACGAGGGCGGGCTCCCGGCGCAAGATGCGCGGGCGGAGGCACCGGACCCATGCATTTCGGGATCTTCCTGGAGGAGCGGCGCCGCGGCGTCAGCGAAGGCGCCACGCTGCGCGAGACCCTCGATCTGGCCGACGCGGGAGAGGCGGGGGGCCTCGACGGCATCTGGCTCGGCGAGATCCATTTCAACGGCGGGCGCTCGATCCAGTCCGCCCCCCTCGCGCTCGCGAGCTTCATGGCCGCCCGTACGCGGCGCCTCCGTCTGGGCATCGCGGTGCAGGTGCTCCCGCTCGGCAACCCCCTGCGTATCGCCGAGGAAGCGGCCACCGTGGATCAGCTCAGCGAGGGTCGCCTCGACTTCGGCATCGGCCGGAGCGGCTCGGCCCGCACCTACGACCTCCTCGGGGTGCCCTACGGGGAGAGCCAGGCGCGCTTTCTCGAGTCGCTCGAGATCATCCGCCTGGCCTGGAAGGGCCAGCCCTTCAGCTACGAGGGCAAGTTCTACCGCTTCCAGAACGTCACGGTGTCCCCGACGCCCTACCAGGTGCCGCACCCGCCGCTCCGCATGGCGGCCAACTCGCCGGAGACCTTCCCCCAGGTCGCGCGCCTGGGCCTGCCGCTCTTCATCGGGCTCCGCGACCTGGACATACCCGCGCAGCGCGGACACCTCCGCGCGTACCGGGAGGCCTGGCGCGAGGCGGGGCATCCGGGGGAGGCGGACATCTACCTGCGCATCCCGGTCTACGCGGCCCCGACCGAGGCGGCCGCGCGCGAGGAGCCGCGGGAGGCCATGACCTACTTCTTCGAGCGGCACGTCCAGCTCGTCCGGTCCGGCCTCGGCCGGGGCGACACCGGTCCGCTCGACCGGCGCCAGGTCCTGGCGGACCGGATCACCGCGATGCCGTACGACGAGATCTTGAAGACCCGCGTCGCGTTCGGCACCGCGGCGTCACTGCGCGAGCGCCTCGGGGAGATCGCGGAGGACCTGGGGCTCAGCGGCATCGTCGCTGAGCTGAACCCCAGCGGCCTCCTGTCCCTCGATCAGATGCGGCGGACGCTCGACATCCTGACCCGCGAGGTGATTCCTACTTTCCGCTGACGAAGGCCTGCACGCGCGTCCACGCGTCGGCCGAGTCCTTCGCGAACTCGGTGTACTTCCGGTCGAAGAAGCTGTGCGGCGCCCCCGGGTACACCTTCAGGTCGTGCTTGATCCCCGCCTTGCGCAACGCCCCGTCGAAGGCCTCCACGTCGGAGGGCGGAATTCCCTCGTCGGCGCCCCCGAAGATGGACTGCACCGCGCACTTGTAGCGCGGCACCGCGTCGACCGGCTTGGGCCGGTCCGGCCAGCGCTTGAGCCCCGACGGCCAGCCGTAGAAGCCGATGACGCCCGCGTAGCCGAGCCCGCTCGCCGCCTGCAGGTACGACAGCGCGCCGCCGAAGCAGAAGCCCACCGAGTAGAGGGACTTCACCTGCCCGCCGTCGGCGGTGCGGAGATAGGCGACGGCGGCCGCGATATCGGCCTGCAGCGTCTCCGGCTTGGTCAGGGGGACCTGGGACATGAAGTCGAACTTCTCGCTCCGGTCCTCGGAGGGCGCGGTGCGCGCGAAGAAATCGATCGCGACCGCGTCCACCCCGATCTCGGCGAAGCGGTCGGCGAGCTCCTTGTAGTACGGGTGCAGCCCGCGCACGTCCGGGATCACGACCATGCCCGCGCCGGTGGGCTTGGCCGCGCGGGCCGCGTGAGCCATGAAGCGGGTGCCGTCGCTCGAGGTGAGCTGAAAGTCGCGGGAGCCGGCCGCGCCGCCCGAGATCGGAGGAATCGGA
>Ga0187892_10010363_pt1 | contig 11850 bp, 10 predicted proteins | sample MA1701073metaG_FD_139345 | JGI IMG/M metagenome (GOLD analysis project Ga0187892, IMG submission 139345) | Bio-ooze microbial communities from a basaltic lava cave in the Kipuka Kanohina Cave System on the Island of Hawaii, USA - MA170107-3 metaG ...
AACTGACCAAAGGGACGACATTACGGATGCCTGTCTACGTTCCTGGGGCACTCTTTTCCGTCGGCGATGCGCATTTCGCTCAAGGCGACGGGGAGAGCTGTGGGACTGCTGTTGAAATGAGCGCGACTTGCTACTGTTCCTTCAATGTCCTCAAAGGTGCGGCAAAGAAGTATGGCGTTAAAGACGTACAGTTTTATCGCAACGATTATTTCACGACGCCGGAGATGGCTGTACCACGTCGATTCTTTGCGACGACCGGGCAGTCGTATACCCGTGAAGGCGTGGCGCATTCTGAAGATACAACCCTGGCGGCCCGCAACGCGTTGCTCAACATGATTGACCATTTGGTCTACGAGCGTGGCTTCACCCGCCAGCAAGCCTATGCGATTTGTAGTGTCGCAGTCGATTTGAAGGTCAGCGAACTGGTTGATGTACCGAACTTCGTGGTCTCCGCTTTTTTGCCGCTCGATATTTTCGTCTAGACGAGAGTGCTTCAGATAAGGACAAGAGGTTATGATAAAGAAGACTCGCTACGACTGGATGACCACTGCCCGTATGCGTGCGAAAGCTGCGATTGAAGCCGGAAACAAGGAAGAAGCGCTGAAAGCGATTGACGAAATATGGGACGAGGGGCGACCTATCCATGATCTCTATGGTGATATGGCGGCGGTATTTCTTGATTACATTAAAGACAAACTGGGCGAAGATGCGGTTGATGAATCGTGGCGCTACGTTGGTGAGAAAATCTGGCGACCAGTGCTTGAAGCGTATCGCAATGAGCCTGAGAAACTGGCAGCGACCTACGCTATGTTCCTCCGTTCGCATGGCTACGACTTCACCTGTGAAGAAGATGACGAGAAATTTACCTTCCTCCTCCATTACTGTCCAAGCGGAGGACGGATGCTGCAAGAAGGAAAGGCGGCAACGTCAACACGTCATCCGCTCAATCTTGGTGTCACCACGAAAGAGCATCCGTGGGGATTCAATCAAAAAGGCGTGCTCTACTACTGCGCGCACACACAGTTATGGTTTGATGCCCAGCCGAGAGAATGGGGGATCAACCTGTTTGCGGCACAATATGGAGAATTTAACGAGAAGGGTGAAATCGTCGGACTGCCCTGTACGGTGGCGATACGGAAGCGACCGTAATCCATGCTCGGCGCAAGATGATTATTGCGCGAAAGTTGGGACTCTAGAAAGCAATGAATCGGAGAAACGGAGACGGGGAGAATCGGAGACGTTTCCCTCACCGATTCTCTGATTCTGTTCGATAATCGTTGTAACGAGAGGGGAGAGAGTCATGTCCATTCAAACTAATCTCAAACTATGGGAAGATCACATTACTGGTGAGTTCGTGACCAAAGATGTCGAACAGTCGCTGGCGACGATGGTCGAAGATGCGTCGGTGATGCACATGCCAACCCGTTCAGGTGGGAAGGGGAAGGCTGAACTCCGGGCGTACTATCGTGATATGTTCATTCCGTCGATTCCGTCGGAGTGGCAACATACGATGACCAATCGGGTCCTGACAGAGAATACTATCGTCGAAGAGGCAAAGGCTCGTTTCCGCCATACCAAACAGATGGAGTGGTTCCTGCCGGGCGTACCACCGACCAATAAATGGATTGATGTCGAGTTAGTGATCGTCATCGAGTTCCGTGACGGCAAGATGGCGACCGAGCGTATTTATTGGGATCAGGCAGCGGTGTTACGGCAGATTGGAAAATTATAGGACGCCCTCAAGCAAAACAATAAAGAGGCCAGTTACGGTGTCGTGCATGAAGACCGATTTCGAGCAACAAATAGTTTTGCGGGCGCGTTGGCTCAGGTTGGGGAATGCTTAACTCCCGAGGTCGCACGAAAACTGGCGAACTTGCAAGCTGGCCCGGAAGTCATAGCGCGGGTAGAGGAACTCGCTGACAAGTGTAACGAAGGCACGCTCACGGCTGACGAACGCGCCGAATACGAAAGTTCTGTCCACGTCAACCACGTGCTGACGCTGCTCAAGGCCCGAGCTCGAAAAGTTCTCCAATCTACCGCCATTCCCTCAGCCTAATGGACACAAGCGTACGACGCCTGGTCCGAGACCGCGCCCGTCGCCGGTGTGAATACTGCGGCCTTGCGGAAGTACATGTTTATATCCCACACCACATTGATCATATCCGACCCAAACAGCATGGTGGAGATGCTTCTCTCGCTAACCTTGCCTTGGCCTGCCAAGGATGCAACCTGAAAAAAGGAATAAATCTGGCGGGAATCGATCCCGAGAATAAATCTCAACGGAGATCCCTATGAACACCATTCCCCCTGACTTCCTCGCATCACTTCGCCAAGCTCTCGGCGATACGGCTGTCGATGTCTCTGAGGACACCATCGGTCGATACAGTCGAAATCTACTCCCAAGTGGTGACCGCCGACCCGCGGGTGTTGTCTATCCGTCTTCGACCACAGAGGTGCAGGCTATCGTCCGCTTTGCGAATCGCCATCGGTTTCCGCTCTACAGCATCAGCACAGGTGAGAACCGAGGACTGGGACTCAAAAGTCCGATCCAACCCGGATGTCTCATTGTCGATGTTGGCAAACGCATGAACCGTATCCTGGAGATTGATGAAACACTGTGTTTTGCTGAGATCGAACCAGGAGTGACGTATCAACAAATGTATGACGAACTGGGACGGCGTGGTCACAAACTGATGATGGACACGACGTCTGGTCCGCCCAACGGCGGCATTGTCGGCAACACGCTTGATAAGGGAGCTGGCTATTCGCCGTATTTCGATCATTTCGGAATGAGTTGTGGGTTTGAGGTGGTGTTGGGTGATGGACGAATCCTGCGCACGGCTGATGGTGCCCTGCCCGGATCGCAGACGTGGCATATCGCCAAATATGGCTATGGCCCCTTTCTCGATGGGCTGTTTTTGCAGTCAAATTTTGGCATCGTCACTCGCATGGGCGTATGGCTCATGCCGCGCCCGCCAGCGATCCGTTCGTTCTTCTTCATGTTTCCCGATGACGAAGACTTTGGGGAGATTATTGACCTCATTCGACCACTCAAGCTGAACAATGTGGTGCCGTCGCTCTTCAAAGTGACCAGTGACCTCTATGCACTGGGAACTGTGGCTACGTATCCATTTGAACGCACGGGTGACCGCACGCCGCTTCCTGACGAAGTACGTTGGGAATTTCAACGCGAGCATGGGGTTGGGGCCTGGTGTGTGTCCGGTGCCTTTTATGGCGCCTCTGACGAGGTGCTCATTCCGTTGATTGAACGCATGAAGGCGCACTTCGAACGTTCGGGAAAAGCGCGGTACGTCTCTCACGAGGAGGCACAAGAAAGCCACGTCCTCAAGATTCACATTGACACTTTCACCGGTACGCCAACGACGAGTGAGCTGAGTTTGCTCAACTGGCGACCTGGAGGGGGGAACTGCTGGTTCTTGCCAGCCATGCCGATGGTCGGAACGGTGGCCAATCAACATCAAGCGCTATCGCGTCGTATTCTGCGAGAGCATCGTTTGGAGTTCATTACCGAGTACGTGTGTGGACCACGCATGGCCCGTGCGTTGCACGTGATCGTCTTCAATCGCCAGGATCAAGACGACTGTCAACGCGTGATTGCTTGCTATCGTGCGCTGATGAAAGCGTATGCAGACGCTGGATATCCAATCTCCCGCGCACCGCTCGATTTCCAAGAAGAAGCGATGGCACGGCTGGAAACTTTTCCTGACGTGTGTCGGGATATTAAGCGTGCCTTGGATCCCCAAGGAATTTTGTCGCCGGGGAGATATGGGATCAAATAAGAGAGATAGGCTACAGGCTGAAGGCCGTAGGGGTTACTCTACTCCTACCTGTCCCCTGCAACCTCGCTTTGGCTGAAAGCTGAATGCTGATAGCTGAGAGCGAAAAGGGGGAACATATCAGCGAAAGAAAACCTGAAAGGGTGCACTGTGCGCACCAACCAATCTCTATTCCCATCCTCTTCCTCTCGGTGTATGCTCCGAACGACATCACCGTCATTTTCCAGGGGAAAAGTATGAAGATACGCCACGCTACTCTGCTGCTCAGCTTCCTCCTCTTAGTGATGCTCGCACTGGTTCCGACTGCGTGCCGTCAGGAAAAAACACTCTCCGAACAAGAGCAAGCCTCTCCTGAATCGAGACAAACCCAGGCAGCCGAGGCTACGAAACGGTTGGCAGACGCAGACGATGAGGCGATACGCTCAAGGAGTCCATCTGTTGCAGAAGAAGTCTCTCCTGTCGCTCTCCAAGCAGAAGAAGGCGACCTTGCCGGGGCCATTGCGACCTATCGGAAACAATACGACCACACCAACCCAGAGGGGCTCGTGGCGCTTCACCAACTCGGTATTCAAGCCCTCCGTTTGGGGCTTCGTCTTGGTGATCCACACGAACGCAACGTTATTGCGACAGTGCTCGGTCGCTTAGGTGATCCTGCTGCCTTATGGGTGCTCGACGAGGCGATCCATTCAGACGAGCCGATGCTCCGGCGCACAGCCGCTGATGCGCTCGGTGATCTCGCTACCCCTGGTGCCGTGTACCTGTTGCGACGCTTGTATGACTCCGACATGGAAAGCAAACGGCTTGCCCTTTCGGGCTTGCGCCGCACGGGGGATAAAACTGCCGTGCTTTGTTATCTTGATGCGATCACCAGTGAAGATGCAGCACTACGCGCCCAAGGGATTGGTGGTCTTGGGGAAACACGGATAAGAACCGTACTCCCGGCGTTACACAAATTTCTGAAAACCGAAAAAGATCCGCTTGTTGGCCTGACGATTGCCCACTCGTTAGCAGCGGTAGGAGATAAAGAGGGCCTTGTTCATCTCAAAGCAAAATTGGCCGACAAGCAGGAGCAAATACGAGATGCAGTTGTCGGCCTGTTCGGTACGCTTGATGATCCTGCGGTTGTTCCACTGTTGCAAGCGGCTCTTCAGGCTGACCCTTCAGAGACTGTTCGCACAACGGCAGCGGCCTCGCTCACCCACTTCAAAGACGCCACCGGGCTGCCATTACTGGAAAAAGCTTTGGGAGATATCGACTTTCGCATCCGCCTTGGCGTCGCCATCGCTTTATCTCGTATGGATTACGAAACGGCGAAGCCGCTGGTGATAAAAGCCCTCGGCTCAGAAGATCCGTTGGTACGGACCAACGCGTTGAAAGTCGTCGGAGATAACGAGGACACCGGCGTCACGTCGATGGTTCTTGAGGCGGTGGGCCGAGAGAGGGATCGCTACGTCAAATCGCAGGCGGTGTGGACCCTGGGAAAAATTGGTGATGCGAAGACAGTGCCGGTGATTCTGGAATTATTGGCTGAGGAACGAGAAGAGGTTCGCCACTCTGCTGCAGAAGCGTTGGTGCTGCTGAGTGATCGACTGCTTGCAGAGGGGGAAAGGGGAGGGAAGCAATGAAAAATGCAAAATGAAGAATTAAAAATGAAGAGAAGAATCCTGTTTCACTCTTCATTCTTCATTATTGTCAGGAAAGAACAAGGAGGATCTGCACAATGGCTGCGTTCGATGCCCGCTGGATGGAACGCTGGCAGAACCTGGTCAACCAGGACAGCGTCACCAAAGTCATTGGCCGACACTTGTCGGCTGAGGTGTTATTCGAGTTTGGTAATACGGCATACGTGGTGTCCTACCTCAATGGGACGGTGGCGCGTGTGGCGCAACATATCGGCCCTGAGACAACGTATGAGTTCGCCTTACGTGGACCCGTAGAAACCTGGGGGAAGTTTGTCCAACCAATCCCACCCCCTATGTATAACGACATCTGGGCGATGGCTCACCCACTGCACGGTCGCCTCAAGATCGAGGGTGATGTGAAAGTGATGTGGCAGAACCTGCGAGCGTTTACCTGGACGCTCGATCTCATGCGCAGCGTGAAAGAGTAGGGAGGGGAGCATCATGGCCAAAGTCGAACCTATCACTGGACGTTATATCTATGTACCCTACGAAGGCGAAGAGTACCGGATCTTCTACGAGGAAGCTGGCCAAGGCATTCCGCTGCTGTGTCTCCATACCGCTGGAACCGACTCCCGCGAGTGGCGACACCAATTGTGTGACCCTGATATTAATAAGAACTTCCGGGTGATCGCCCTCGATTTACCTCGTCACGGGAAGTCCATTCCGCCAACCGGCTGGTGGAAGGACGAATATAAGCTTACCGCCAAGTTCTATTCTGAATTTGTCATGGCCTTTTGCCGTGAACTCGGGTTACACAAGCCGGTGATTATGGGCAGTTCAATGGGCGGCAATATCTGCCTTCACCTGGCCCTCAATTTTGCTGATCAAATCCGTTCCTTGATCGCTATTGAAGCGTGCGATTATTCGCCAGGCTGGTGGCTTGACTGGTTGTGGAACCCCCACATGCATGGTGGTGAAGTGGCCGCAACTTCGGTCTATGGCCTCATGGCTCCGCAGAGCCCGGAAGAATATCGCCGTGAGACGTGGTGGTATTACTCCCAAGGTGGACCGGGCATCTTTAAGGGTGACCTGTATTTCTACAGCGTCGATCACGACTTTCGTGAATTGTGTGGGAAGCTGAACGGGAAAGTGCCTATCTACTTTATGACCGGCGTCTATGATTTTGCCTGCACGCCGGAAATGACTGAGCAAACCGCCAAGAGGGTGAAGAATTCCGAGTGCATCATTATGGAAGAGATTGGGCACTTCCCGATGTGTGAAAGCCCGGTCACTTTCAAGAAATACCTCATGCCAGTGCTGGCCAAGGTCCTACTAAACCGGTAAAGCTGCAAAACCGGAAGATGGAAGAAATACTGCATTGGCTGAGGACTGAGAAGTTGAGCAATCACGCAACACGTATGACGTATTACGTGTTGCGTATGACGTGGGCATGCTAAGACAGCGTGAATGAAACGCATAGGGAGGACCGGTCATGAAATTCAACCTTTTCATCCTGCCAACGATCCCTGGAACGTTCGAGGAACGTGAGCGCCTCCGCCCCATTGGACGGAACAACGACAAGTATCAACAGATGCTGCAAGAAGTACGCGATATGGCACAAATTGCCGAGGATGTCGGCTTCGATGCGATGTCGACCACTGAGCATCACTTTCATTCCGAAGGCTTTGAAGCGTCGGTGGCACCGTTGATGCTCTATACCGATCTCGCGGCTCGTACGAAACGTATTAAGTTCGCATCGTTGGGATTGGTGTTACCGACCTGGGACCCGATTCGCGTGGCGGAAGAGGTTGCTGTCCTTGATCACCTGACGAAGGGCCGCTTTATTGCGGGGTTCGCGCGTGGATACCAAGACCGTTGGACGAACGTCCTTGGGCAGCACTACCACGTCACCGGTGCACCAATGGATGGCTCGGAAGTCGATGCACACAACCGGGCCGTGTTCGAGGAAGTCTTTAAGATCGTCAAGATGGCTTGGACTCAGGAAACTGTTCGGTTTAAGACGAAATACTACGAAGTTCCAACTCCTTATGAAGAGGGAATCCGCCGCTGGCCAGTGGCCAAGAACTGGACCGCGAAATATGGTGCACCTGGCGAAGTGGATGATGATGGATATGTGCAACGCATTTGTGTGATTCCGAAACCGTACACCCTCCCACATCCACCGATTTGGCAACCGTTCTCTGTCAGTGAAAAGACTATCCGCTGGTGTGCAGCAGAGAATATCGTGCCGTGGATTCTCGTGTCGCATCCACCCTCATTCCGCCAACTCTGCGAGGCGTATAGGGATGAAGCAGCTCAGGCAGGCCGGAGGCTTGAACTTGGACAGAGTGTTGGTGCGTTTCGCTCCGTCCATCTCGGCAACTCCTACACCGAAGCCTACTCCCTTGGTGCCCATGCCCAGGGGACCGGATTCATTGAATACTTCTCTGGCTTTGGCTTCTTTGAGGCCTACCGCTTCCCTGGCGAAACGACACCGGTCCCTAACACCTTCGAACGAATGGTGGAGGCGAAATACTCGCTGGTTGGGACCATCGACGATATTAAGCGCGAAGTGGAAGCGTTGAAGAAGAACTCCAACATCGAGTGGTTCGGGTGGTATTTCGACCAGGGACTGCTCTCGTGGGACGAGGCCAGACGGCAACTCGACCTGTTTGCGAAAGTGATACCGGAATTTAAGGACTAAGAAACGAGAAGTGATAATCGCGTACTGAGGAAGGGCGTGTCAGTGACACGCCCTTTGTCTTTCTGTAGATACACTTTTATGAAAATTCTCCTTACCGGTGCAAATGGACAACTTGGACAGGCATTACAGGCAGTACTGGTGCAGGACGAGTTGGTTGTGTGCGATCATCGGCAACTCGATATTACCCAACTCGATCCTGTGCGCGGGGCAGTACAGACTTCTTGTCCAGATCTCGTCGTGAACGCAGCCGCTTATAACAATGTCGATGGTGCAGAGAGTGACCCTCTTGTCGCCTATCGTGGGAATGCCTTAGGCCCACGCAATCTCGCAGTGGCCACGGCAGCGGTCGGTATTCCTCTCCTCCATGTCTCGACCGATTATGTGTTCGATGGAGCTAGTACACGCCCCTACCATGAATTTGATCGCCCTCAGCCGCTCTCCGTTTATGCCGCGAGTAAACTGGCTGGTGAAGAGGTGGTGCGCTCGCTCAACCCGAAACATTACCTTGTCCGAACAGCCTGGCTCTATTCAATTGTGGGTCGAAACTTTGCCAAGACCATCTGTGCACTCGCGCAGCAACAAACGGAAGTCCGGGTGGTCAATGATCAAGTTGGTTCGCCAACGTATGTGCCACATCTTGCAGCAGCGATAGCAACGCTGGTGCACACCGAGGCATACGGAACCTATCATCTGACCAATCAAGGGGCCGTGAGTTGGTATGAACTGACCTGCGCCTTGTATCGTCAACTCGCTCTTGCGACACCGGTCCGTCCGATCACCACACTTGAATTGCCACGCCCAGCAAAACGGCCAGCGTACTCGGTGCTGACGACAATCCAAGACCCTATGATCTTGCTTCCACCCTGGGAGGAAGGAGTTGCCGCGTTTGCCAAAGCTGTTCGTGAGGGAAAGAGGAACGAGTAAAAGAGGAGGGGGCGTGCGTAAACTCTTTCACTACTGGTTTCGTCGTGAGACGGTGATTCGTGCCGTCAAGGTGGCTGCGGTGGTCGGCCCGATTCTGACGGTGATCAATCAAGGGGATGTCCTCCTCAACGGTCCGTATTCCCCACGACTCTTTTTCAAGATTTGCCTGACGTTTCTTGTCCCGTATAGCGTGTCATCCTTTTCCTCGGCCCGCACTTATATTGAGAATGAGCAGCGTGGGATACGCTGAATATGAAAAAATCTTCCTCTCGCCTGGCCTCTCATGTTGAACCCGCAACCGTACCTCAGACCGAAGGGGCTTTCCGTCGCGAACTCGGACTGCTCGATGCCAGCGCTATTGTCGCTGGCTCGATGATTGGGTCGGGAATCTTTATCGTCTCGGCAGACGTCGCACGCACTGTCGGTTCGCCTGGCTGGTTACTCCTGGTGTGGGGACTCAATGCGGTGATCACCATCTTAGGCGCGTTATCGTACGGAGAGTTGGCGGCGATGATGCCGCGCGCCGGAGGTCAGTATGTCTATCTGCGCGAAGCTTACTCTCCGCTGTTGGGATTTCTTTACGGTTGGACATTGTTCCTGGTGATTCAGACCGGCACGATTGCAGCCGTTGCTGTGGCGTTTGCAAAATTCCTTGGAGTCCTGGTACCGTGGATTTCGACCCAACATACCCTTGTACAAATTGGGTCAGTGTCGCTTTCGACCCAACGCGTAGTGGCGATTGCAGTCATTGCCGTGCTGACTTGGTCGAACAGTCGTGGCATTCGCGAAGGGAAGATCGTCCAAAACGTTTTTACCTCTGCCAAGGTCGCGGCACTCCTCACCCTTATTCTCTTGGGGCTCTTTGTGGCGAATAATGAGGCTGCGGTGACTGCGAATTTTGACAACTTTTGGGCAGAAACTTCGCTTTCTTTAGGATTCTTGATGCTCGTTGGGGGAGCGATGGTTGGACCCCTGTTTTCGTCTGATGCCTGGAACAACGTGACATTCACTTCGAGTGAAGTCAAAAACCCCCATCGGACGCTGCCGCTCAGTTTGCTTGGAGGTACTGGAGTGGTGATGGCGCTCTATTGTCTGACCAATCTGGCCTATCTTTATATGTTGCCACTGGCGGGAGTTGCAGATGGAACTACGGTGGTTGAACGCGGCATTCAACATGCGGCTGAGGATCGCGTAGCCACGGCGGCGGCGTCGGTGATTTTTGGTTCCAGTGCTGCGTCGATTATGGCGGTGGCGATTATGGTCAGTACCTTTGGCTGCCTCAATGGACTCATCCTTGCTGGGCCGCGTTTGTATTATGCGATGGCACAAGACCGCCTCTTTTTTGCGCGCACTGGGATGCTCAATACCGCCGGAGTGCCAGCCGGAGGATTATGGTTGCAGATGGGCTGGGCGTCGCTGCTCACGTTGTCGGGAACCTACGGCAATCTGCTCGACTACGTGGTCTTTGCGGCATTACTGTTCTACGTGCTCACTGTCACTGGGCTGTTTATTTTGCGTCGAACGCGACCAGAGGCGGAACGGCCGTATCGGGTGCATGGGTATCCGTGGCTGCCCGGCCTCTATGTAGTGATCGCGTCGGCTATTATGATTGATTTGCTGTTTGTGAAACCGGCCTATACCTGGCCGGGATTACTCATTGTGTTGACGGGGGTACCCGTCTACTTCTTGTGGCATCGTCAAGCGAGCCCATCACCACACTGAAAATGAGAATCTGTCATTGCGAGTCTTACATAGCACAGGCGCTAAGTGTAGAGGCAGAAACGTGAGAGCGATGCCCGCAAATGCTCTCTCCCGAATGGGAGAGGGATAGGGTGAGGATGATCACGAAAGCTGGCCCCCGCAAATCATCTTCCTCTTGCACTCTCCCCAAACGAGGGAGTCATCGGCGAGCATGTTCTTGGGGCAAGGGTGCCGGGCCAATGTACTGCGCGCGTGGTCGAATGAGTTGATCGAGTTGGTATTGCTCGATCGCATGCCCGATCCAGCCGATCGTTCTTCCCATGGCAAAAAGGGCAAGCGCTGCGCCAGAAGGCAGGTGCAAGGCATGCGCCAGAGTCGCCAGGGCAAAGTCGATCGTTGGATGCTGGTTAATAGTGCGGCGGACCTGGGCAGTGATGGCTTTGCTCAGCATGATCGTTGCGGCATTCGGAGAGGCTTTCATCGTCAGATCCAGTAATGCTTTTCCGCGGGGATCCCCTTCTGGATACAACTGATGACCAAAACCTGGGAGCCGTTCCCCGCGTTTCAAGCGATGGGTAATCGCCGCCTGAGCATGTTCGGGTGCTCCGACCTCGCGTAAGAACGCTTCGACTTGATCCGTGTAGCCACCATGCTTCGCCCCTTGTAATGCAGCCAGTCCGGCCATGACGACGGCGTAGGGAGGAGAGCTAGCTGAGGCGGCGCATCGCGCGGTAAAAGCCGAGACGTTCAGTTCATGATCGGCACACAGGATGAGTGCGGTTCGTAGCAGCGACGTTGCAGCCGGATTGTGCGGCACCCACCCCTCTTGGAGAATGCGGGAAATGTCTCCCTCACTCCTGGTGCGCCCAACCGCAGTGAGCGCTAAAAGTCTCAAGATGCGCGCCCCGGTCTGTGCTACTGCCAATGGATGTAAATCGTACGCGGCGACATCTTCTGTTGCTGCCAGTGGCAACATGACTTGGAACAATTCGAGCGGGGCTAAATCGGACAGGACATCGGACAACCGCCGACGCAGGGCGAGGCAGCGTGCAGGAAGTTTTTTGTCGTGACTGTCGAACAAGGCCGCGGTGTTCATTTCGCT
>Ga0187892_10010364_pt1 | contig 11849 bp, 10 predicted proteins | sample MA1701073metaG_FD_139345 | JGI IMG/M metagenome (GOLD analysis project Ga0187892, IMG submission 139345) | Bio-ooze microbial communities from a basaltic lava cave in the Kipuka Kanohina Cave System on the Island of Hawaii, USA - MA170107-3 metaG ...
TCCTGTTTCGGCTGCACACGGACTTGTTCCTCGAACTGCCCGGCACCCTGTTCCTCGGGTTCATGGGCTTGCTGTTGGTCGCTTCGCTCGTGTCCGGTGCCGTGGTCTATGGCCCGTTCATGCACAAGCTGCCATTTGCTGCGGTGCGCCGCGAGCGCTCGAAGCGCACCCAGTGGCTAGACCTGCACAATCTGCTCGGCATTTCCACGTTGACTTGGGTACTGGTGGTGGGAGTAACCGGGGTTATCAATACCCTGGCGACGCCGATATTTGGTCTATGGAAGGACACCGAACTGGTCGCCATGACTGCGCCTTACAAAGATAAGCCGGCGCTGATCGATAAGGGCTCAGTAGAACAAGCGCTGCGCACCGCCTATGCCGCTGCACCCGGCATGGAGCTCAACTGGATTTCCTTCCCCGGCAATGACCTCGCCAGCCCGCACCACTATGCCGCCTTCATGCACGGCAGCACGCCACTCACCTCCAAGCTGCTTAAACCGCTGCTGATTGATGCGCAGACCAGCCAACTCACCGATACCCGTGAGATGCCCTGGTATGTCAGCGCCTTGCTGCTCTCTCAGCCTCTGCACTTCGGTGACTACGGCGGCCTGCCGCTCAAGATCATCTGGGCGCTGCTCGACCTGATCGCGATCGTTGTCCTCGGCAGCGGCCTTTACCTATGGCTTGCGCGACGCAGGCACCCGATCGAAGAAGAGCTTGACGACCTCGCGCGGCAGAACGATCTTGGTGGCGCCGTTCGGGATGTCGTATGAACAAGCGCTCCCGTCCACAGTCCGGTTTCTGGTTCATCTGGAGAATGCCGATCTCGCTTGCGCTTTTGAGCTGCGCCGGTTTGCTATCAACGCTCTTCGGCGATCGGATTTGGGATGCCCTGTCGTGGGCGGCATTAGGCTTCCCGGTGGCGCTGATCGTTTGGTGCACGCGACCACGCCACGCTAAACGAGGGTAAAGAGTCCGACGACATCAGTGACGATGATAATGTGCGGCTCATTAACCTGCCAGCGAGTTCTTCGGGATAGCCACAGTACATCAACGCATAACTGGAAGCTATCCGTGAACTGTTTATAAACCCAAGATCACGAAGGAGGATGGGCGTGACCCGTTCTTTGCGTACAAAGTTGCCAGCCGTCATCGCGGCGCTTTTCGTCATTTGGGCACTGCGGGGCGGGCGTCCGGAAGTCGTTCATGCGCGAGCCCCGGAAAGCCCCGAGATCGCGCCCCTCGTCTCCTGCTATCACAACCTGCTGCGCATGTGGGCGGAGCTGTGAAAAGCAGTGCGACGGGCCGGAGATCTACGCCCGTGGGAGCCGGCCGGCCGCTACCCCCGCTCAAGCTGCGCCATGTCTGGCGCTGGCTGCACCGTTGGATAGGACTGCTGGCGGGCCTCGCCTTTGTGTTGCTGGGATTGACTGGGAGCTTGCTCGCCTTCCGCGATGAGATAGATGCCTTGCTCGCTCCAGAGTTTCATCGCACGAGTGCGCAAATCCTTCGAGGAACTCCTCGCCCTGGCACGCGCCCGTAACCCCGGAATGTCACAGGCAATGCTTGCGTTCGATCCCTCGCACGGCCCTTTCCGCCTACTTTATCGCCATCCCGTCCAGGAGATCCCCCAGAGTGACGGGCCGCGTTACGAGATCGCGCTCAATCCGTACACCGGCGCGGTGCAGGGCAGGCGGCTGCGTGCTGGTGGGATCTCCTTTACCCGCACCGAGATCATGGGCACGCTTTTTCAGTTACACGCCAATCTGTGGGCCGGCAAAACGGGGCGCACGATAGTGGGCGTCATCGCGCTGCTATTGCTCTTCTCCTCGCTCTCGGGGATTTCTCTCTGGTGGCCAAGCAAGGGCGAGTGGCGGCGCGCGTTGTCCATTAACCGCGTGGCGGGACGGATCCGCTTTCACTTCGACCTGCACCGCGTCGCCGGCATCGGTGCCGCGGCGCTGCTGGCGGTCATCGCCTTCACCGGGAGCTTCTTCGCCTTCAACGCCTTCTACAGAGGGATGATCGACCCGTTCTCCAAGACCACGCTGTTCGACCCACCGCCGAAGGTGGAGCCGCGGCAGCCGCACGCGCCCCTGAGCGTTGCCGAGGTCCTAGCCATCGCGCAGCAGCGCTACCCCGGCGCGGCTCCGCAGTCTCTTGGGTTGCCTGAGTTGCCTAACCCTGTGTATACGCTCACCCTGCGCGTGCGCGAAGACATCAACCAACATGGCGGGGTGCGCCTCATCATCGATCCATGGAGCGGCGAGGTGCTGCGCGTGCGGGATCGCAAGCGCTCCAATGCCGGCGATACCGTGCTGATGTGGATGTTTCCCCTCCACACCGGCCAGGCCTTTGGCACGCCCGGCCGTATCCTGGTGCTTATTACGGGTTTGGCGCCGCTGCTGCTGTTCGTCACAGGTGTAATGATCTGGCAGGCCAAGCGACGCGCCAAGACGCTCCAACTAACGCCGCAGACGATAGTGGCTTACAAGAGACGAGCCACAGAGCCAATGACCTAAGCAATCACAGCACAAAACCCGCCAGCCACGCCGCCCCTCTGCGGATAGCCAGCCAACGTGAACCTATGACAACACAAAGGAGGCTATCCGTGAAACGTTACAAAAAACATCCTCTAGCGGTCGCGATCGGCATGCTGTGCAATGCGCTTCACGCGCAATCAGCTGAGCCCGGTCCGGTCGTGCTTCCCGAAGTCACGGTAAAGGGTGCACGACGCCCGGCCTTTAAATCCGATACCGCCACCACCGGCTCTAAGACCGAGATGCCCATCCGCGACATCCCGCAGTCGATCAGTGTCGTTAGAAAGGAGATCATCGAATCGCAAAACGCCTTCAGCCTACGCGATGCGCTCAAGAACGTGAGCGGGCTCACCATCGCCGCGGGCGAGGGCGGGCGCACCGGCGATTCCATCACCCTGCGTGGCTTTGCGGCGAACTCCGACACCTACCTCGATGGGGTGAAGGAAAATGGCCAATACTTTCGGGATACCTTTTTCCTCGAGCGTGTCGAGGTGCTCAAGGGTAGCTCCTCCATCCTGTTCGGACGCGGCTCGACCGGCGGGGTGATCAACGAGATCTCGAAAATGCCGCTGCGAGAGACCCTGGCTTCGGGAGATTTCACCTACGGCTCCTTCGATTTCAAGCGCGCCACGCTGGATGTGGGCACAGCGCCATTAGAAAACCTCTCCGTGCGGCTGAACGGGCTCTACCAGGACGCCGATTCATTTCGTGACTTCAATTTCACCGACCGCTGGGGATTGGCGCCTTCTGTGAAGGTGAACCTGACCCCGGATACTGATCTCAGGCTGCATCTCTTGCATCAAGAAGAGGATAGCGTCTTTGACTACGGCGTGCCGATGTTTCGTGGCGAGCCTGCCGACGTGCCTATCGAACAATTCTATGGCTTTCCCGACGACCGCTTGCAGGAGTTCGATGTCAACGTAGCGACCGCGGCCTTAAGCCACCGTTTTACGTCGGAGCTCTCGGTCAAGAACAGCTTTCGCTACGGAGACTACGAGCGCTTCTATCGGACTCATCTTTTCAGTAATGTGGCCGATCTCGGCTTGGCATCTACGGTCAGCCGGTCGCAAGCCCTGCGACTGAGTACCCAAGAGAATTATTACAACCAGACCGATTTTGTCCTGACCAAACCTGTTTTCGGGTTCACGCACACCCTCATGTTCGGGGTCGAGGTCGGTTGGGAGGACTTCACGTTTCAGAGCAAGGACTCGAGCGGTGTAACGCCGATTTCGATCTTCGCCCCCAGGCTCACGCCCACGGTTGGTGCGGGGCGGGCCGATGATCTCAGCGGGACCCTGGCCACGGATCGCACCACCGAGACGGAGACCGTGGCCGGCTACGTGCTCGATCAGTTCGAGATCACGCCAGAGTGGAAGCTTTTGGGAGGCGCGCGCTACGACGTGTTCAAGGCCACGCAAGACGAGCGGGTCGGGACCGGTGACTTCAGCCGCACAGACACGGAATGGAGCCCGCGCGGCGGGATCATCTGGCAGCCCGCCGACTGGCAGTCGTACTACTTCAGTTACGGTACCTCTTTCAACCCTTCGGCGGAGACCTTTTCGCTCACCCTTGCCAATGCCGACCTACCGCCAGAAGAGAACCGCACCTTCGAGGCGGGCGCCAAGATCGATTTCCTCGATGGGCGGCTCAGCGCAAACGCAGCACTGTTCCGGTTGGAGAAGACCAACGCCCGTACCACCGATCCCAATGACCCCACCCGTAACGTGCTCGCGGGCGAGCAACGCACGGATGGCTTCGAGATCGAGCTTGCGGGCGAGATCCTACCGAATTGGAACCTTTCGCTCGCCTATGCCTTTCTGGATGCCGAGGTGGTGGAATCAAACAGTACGGCGACCGGTACCGTAAGTGGCCTGGTGAAGCCGCTCAAGGGTACAGAGCCGATCAATGTGCCCGATCACAGCGGTGTGATCTGGACCAGCTACCGGCTCTCCGAACACTGGGAGGTGGGTGGCGGGGTGTTCTTCGCTACCGAGCGCTTCACCGACAGCGTCAATGAGGTAACTTTGCCAGGCTATGCACGGCTGGAGGCGATCCTCGCCTATTACCAGAAGCACTTCGATGTGCAGTTGAACGTCTTTAATCTTGCCGACACCGAGTATTTCGAACCGGGGCAGGCGCGCTCGGCCCTGCCTGGGGTGCCGCTCTCGGCCAGGCGACACTCAGAGTCAAGTTCTGAGAGCAAGAGTCATGCTGCTCGTGATCGATAAGGTCCTCACGGCGCAGGAGCTTGCCCATATCCGAGGTAAGCTCGCTACGGCGCGCTTTGGCGATGGTCGGGTGACAGCGGGTGAACTTGCCTCCCAGGCCAAGCACAACCTGCAATTGCCCGAAGGCGAGGCGGAAACCCGGGCTTTGGCGCGTCTCGTGATCGAGGCGCTGCAGCGCAATCCCTTGTTCGTCTCGGCGGCGCTGCCGCGGACGGTCTATCCGCCGCTCTTCAACCGCTACCTTCCGGGCATGGACTTCGGCGTCCACGTCGATAACGCCATCCGTATGGGCGCGGCGACGCTGCGCACCGATGTCTCGGGCACGCTGTTTCTATCCGAACCTGAGGAGTATGAGGGCGGAGCGCTCATCGTCGAAGACACCTTCGGCACTCAGCGGGTGAAGCTCCGCGCCGGTGATCTGGGGTTATATCCCTCGACGAGCCTGCATCGGGTGGAACCGGTGACGGCCGGGGAGCGCAACGCCGCCGTGTTCTGGGTGCAGAGCCTAGTGCGTGACGACGGCCGGCGCAGCTTGCTGCTGCAGCTCGACGGCACCGTCCGCAGCCTGCGCCAGCGTGCGCCGGACAGCCCCGAGATCGCGCCGCTCGTGGCCTGTTATCACAACCTCTTGCGCTTGTGGGCGGAGCTCTAGTGAGGAGCGGCGAAGCGACGCGCGTGATATCCACCGCTGGCCGGCCTGGACTGAATGCGCGCACCTTTCGGAACCTCCGGGTACGGCGGCACCGCCGGAAGCTATCCGTGAACCGTGTATGAACCGAAGATTACGAAGGAGGATGGGTATGACGAATTCTTTGCGTGCAAAGTTGCCAGCCCTCATCGCGGCGCTTCTCGCCGTTTGGGCACTGCGGGGCGGGCGTCCGGAAGTCGTTTATGCGCCTTTCCAGGGCTACGTGCCGCTCTTCCTTGACGATCTCCTTGGACGGTACCTGAGCGCTGGGCAGCAGTCTGAGAAGGCGATCAAGGTCATGCAAGGTGGCCTTGGCAGCCGGCCGCTGGGACTCAGCGGACACCATTGCACGGCTGCCCTCGGGATGTGTCACGGGACGGTCCAGGCGCTTGATCTTTCGTGGATGGATTTCCGGCCACGAGCGAGAACGCGGTTTCGCGATCCGATCCCGAGTGACCGCTTCGGTGGCCGGGTGACGACAGGAGCGCTTGCCGCAGAGGCTAAGCACGACCTGCAGTTGCCGGCGGGCGTGTCCGTGACCCCCGGCTACGGGGTCTTAGATCTCTACCCAAGCGGGCTGCCGAAGGGGGCGGTCTACTCCGGACCATAAAAACACAAAGGAGGACTATTCGTGCGCAACGCAAATACATTGAGACTTTTGCTCTCTGTCCTTCCTGCGAAAGCAGGGATCCAGATCCTTCAAAAGAGCGACTGGACCCCACCTGTAGTTTACCCCGTGCTACGACACGGGGCTGGAGCGGTGAGGGTCCAAGGTTTCGGGGGCTCTAAACGAAAGTCCTTTCATCGTATCGCCGCCGTACTTCTGGCAATGCGCGCCGTGCCCTGCGCGTTGGCTGAGGAAACGGTAGTCTTGCCAGAAATCACCGTCACCGGCGAGCGGGAATACCCCGGCGAGACCGGCGTCGCGAGCACGGCCACACGCCTACCGGAGTCAATCCTTGATACCCCCCGGTCGGTCAACGTCGTGCCGGAAAGCGTGATCGCGGATCGAGCGATCCTCGATCCGCAGGAAGCGATCCAGGACGTGAGCGGCGTGCAACGTGGAGCGACTCGGACGGGTGTCGCGAGTCCTACCTTATCCGCGGCTTCGCTCAGCAAGCGCTCTTCAAAGACGGTTTCCGGGCCGGCCAGTCCGCAGGGATCACCGAGCTCACGTCCGACGGGCCGACTGACGTCACGAACCTCGAGCGCATCGAGGTGCTGAAAGGCCCGTCCGCCATTCTCTATGGGCGGGGCGAGCCGGGAGGCACGGTCAATTACATCATTCGCACGCCGACCTTCGAGAACGGACTCGATCTTCAGCAGTATTTCGGCAACTACGACTTCTACCGCACCGAGGTCCACGTGAACGGTGCTCTTGCGTCCGAAGCTCCTGCGTCCGAACAATTCGCCGCACGGCTCGATGCCGCCTACCAGACGAATGGGTCGTTCATCGATTTCGTCGAGTGCGAGCGCTTCTTCGCCGCCCCGTCCGCCCACTGGTGGCTCGGGCCGGATACCGTGTTGACATTCCGCGGCGAATACGGGAACGACGATCAGTCGACGACCTTGGCGCTACCGGTGGTCGACGGTCGCGTCCTCGATGTGCCCTACGACCGCTACTTCGGAGAGCCGGGGTTCACGGAAATCGAGGCCGAAAGCTCGCGCGGCTTGGCGACGCTGGATCACCGCTGGACCGAGGATCACGCTACGACGCTATCGCTTCACGGCGTCCGGAGCGAAACCGACGGTGGCAACTTCATCTTCTTCCCCTTCGCGGGCCCTCTGCAGGATCCCATGCCCGGGGACATTACCCGCGCCGCGGAGGTCATCGACTTCACTAGCGACTACTTCACCGCACGCATCGATCACATATGGGACTGGACGATCCATGAGGGAGCGTCGCCGCGATCAGCCGACCGCACGGCTGGCAAGAGGACGGGCCGGCTGTTTCCGGAGGTGCAGAGTCAGCTGCTCATCTCGGTGGACGTCGATCGCCAGGCGATCGACGGCGACCGCGTACTGAGCGGCCATAGCCCCCTGAATCCGTTTCGGCCACGCTATACGGGCTACGCCCCGCAGCCGCTCCTACCGGGCTTCCCGACCGTCTTCTTCGAAGACCGCTCGATCGAAGCCGAGGCCACCTCGGTGCTGCTTCTCGACCGTGTTTCCTTTGGTGAAGCCGTGATTCTGTCGTTCGGCGGGAGATACGAGTGGTTCGAGGCGAGCAGCAAGAGCACATTCTCCCCGCTGGTCTCCTTCCCGAACAGCGACAACGATCTGGACGAGGCATCCTTCAATCCGTCGGTCGGTCTCCTGCTGAAGATCACTCCGGACGTGTCGCTCTACGGCAATTACTCGGAATCGACGTTCTCTTTTCAGAACATCGGCCTGCCGACCGTGACCGGAGAATCCCTCGACCAGGAACGCTCGCGCCAATTTGAGGTGGGCGCGAAGGCCGAGTGGTTCGATGGGCGTCTTTTCGCTACCACATCCCTGTTCCAGATCGACAAGAACGATGTCGCCGGCAACGATCCCCAAAATCCGTTCTTCTTCGTGAACCGCGGCAAAGAGCGCAGCCGGGGTATCGAGCTCGACGTCGCCGGGGGGCCGCTTCCCGGCTGGCGGCTGACGGTCAACTACGCCTACATCGATGCCCGGATCAGCGACGATCCGACGGGCGTCACGACGGGAAATCGCCGCTTCGGTGTCCCTGAGCACAGCGGCGGCTTTTTCACCACGTACGAAATTCAGGGGGGTCCGCTGCGAGGATTCGGGGGCGGCGGCGGCCTGTTCGTTTCCGACCGCGTGGAACTGGACAACTTCGACACCGCGGAGCTACCCGGCTGGGAGCAGTTGGATGCGGTGGTCTTTTATCGGCGCAAGCACTGGATCGCCCAGCTCAACGTCAAGAACCTGCTGGACGAGGAGTTCTTCTACGCGCCGGGCGCTTTCAGTGTTTCCGAAGTGCAGCGCGCACCCAAGCGCACGATTCTCGGCTCGTTGATCTTCAAGTTCTGAGGCCTTCAATAGCACTGGGCGCATGAGGGCGCGTGTTGTTATTGCGGGGGCGGTGCGCAACGCCGAAGACCTGGGATCCAGGAAAAAAGACCGGGTTCCAGCGTGCGCTGGAATGACGAGAGCAAGAACTGGAAGCGTGCTACGCCATTTTTTGCAGCTCGTCCCTAATCACCCGCCGGAGCGTGCGCTCCAGAGATCCATCCTTTTCCTGCATGTGGGCACGCAGGGCTTCGTTAATGAGCGTCTGGTAATTACCGCCACCCTTTACCCGCGACCGGAACCAGGCGAGGACCTCTTTATCGAGGCGAATCGTGATGCGCTCCTTGCCTGCATTTTCGGCTTGAGCCTTCACCAGAGCCGGGACCTCTTTTGCCCGCTTGGCCTTGCTGAGATCGTATTCCTCGCGCATGGGTCAACCTTCGTAGTTCCGGGCCTCTCCCGGACTGGCCTTGCGGGCGGAGATGATGCGGATCACCTCCTTGTCCTGCTCTGTTCAAACCACCAGCAAGACCTCGTCGGCGTAACCGCGGCCCAGCGTGAGATAGCGGGCCTCATCCTCGGCGTCCGGGTCTTCGAGGGTGCGGTTGAAAGGATCGAGCAAGGCGCCCACGGCGTCCGCGAAATCCACCCGGTGCTTGCGGAGATTGGCGGCCCGCTCGGATTCGTCTCACTCGAATCTCACGCGCTCATTATATGCACATAAGTCTGTACGTTCAATGGGTTCAACTGTGAAAGGCGGGAGGTGAGAATGCCGGACATGCGTAGAGTCTGTATATTGCTGCACCGCTATGCTGGGCTCGCGATGGCGTTCTTCTTAGTGGTGGCCGGGCTCACCGGCAGTGTGCTCGCTTTCTACCACGAGCTCGAGTGCTGGCTGAATCCACAGCTTTTCACCGTGCCGGTGCGCGCCACACCGCCGCTCGATCCGCTGATCTTGCGCGAGCGGGCAGAGGCGCTTGTTCCGCAGGCGCGCGTGGACTCGGTGTCGCTCGAACGCCGGCCGGATGAGGCGTTCATCGCCCGGCTTGCGCCGCGCACCGATCCGGCCACCGGCAGACCGTACCCGCTGCGCCACGACCAGCTCTTCATTGATCCCTACAGCGGCGAGAAGCTTGGCAGCCGGCGCTGGGGTGAGGTGTCGCTTGCCCGGGAGAACCTGCTGCCTTTCTTCTATACGCTCCACTACAAGCTAGCGCTGCCGGGGGAGATCGGGACTTGGATCTTCGGCATCGTGGCCCTTCTCTGGATGCTCGACTGCTTCGTGGGGTTCTATTTGACGCTGCCGCGGAGGAACAAACGCCCTCACCCCACCGTTTCCCCGGGAGGGAAACGGGAACGCGACGCCCACCCAAGCGGGATGGAGTCTACGATTGGACTCTACAACCCTCGCCCGAACGGAGCGGGAGCAAGACGCAGTTTCTGGTCGCGCTGGAAGCTGGCTTGGCAAGTGAAGTTCGGTGCTGGTCCTTATCGCATCAACTACGATCTGCACCGCGCGGCGGGGCTGTGGGTGTGGGCCATGCTCTTCGTGCTGGCCTGGTCGGGGGTGGCGTTCAATCTCGGCGATCAGGTCTACACGCCCGTGATGAAGCTTCTGTTCGAGATGCGGGATGAGGAACACCCCAAACGCCCGCAGCCACTCGATGCGCCGCCGCTTTCCTGGCGCGAGGCGCATACCGTGGGACAGCGGCTCATGGCGGAGCAGTCGGTGCGGCATGGTTTCTCCATCGAACGTGAAACCTGGCTCTCCTACGACCGTGACTCGGGCGTGTACTACTACGCTGTCAAGAGCTCGCGCGACATCGGAACAGACGGCCGCACACGGATCGCCTTCGACGCCAACACCGGCGCACTCAAGATCCTGGATCTGCCCACCGGCCAGTACGCCGGCGATACCGTTACCCACTGGCTGACGAGCCTGCACATGGCCAAGGTCTTTGGCCTACCCATGCAGGTTTTTGTCTGCCTAATGGGTCTCACGGTGGCGATGCTATCCGTCACCGGGGTCATCATCTGGTCGCGAAAACGCAGCGCGCGCCGCACTCGCCTGCCAAGCGCGACACCCATGCCGGCGAGCAGAGGATCACCCATTCACCATATAGGTACAGTGCCTGATCCATGAATTGACCGATTTTCCATTAATCCAGCCAGCCATCCCGCCCTCGACGGATAGCCAGCCAGCGAAAACTCATGAAACCTAAGGAGGCTATCTGTGAACGATCGGAAACAAAGAAAACAACTCGCCTGCATTGCGACCCTCGTGCTTTTCGGGTTTGGCCTGCACGCCCAGGGTGCCGATCCTGTTGTGCTGCCTGACGTTCACGTCACCGAAAAGCCTGCGCCCGCCGATAGCCGCACCGGCGTACCGCTCAAAGACCTGCCGCAGTCCATTCAAGTGCTCCCGCGTGCAGTCATCGAGGAACAGAAGGCCTACAAGCTCGATGAGGTGTTGAAGAACGTGAGCGGGATCGCGATCGACAATAGCCGCGGGTTCAACGAGGTGTTCCTCATTCGCGGGTTCAGGCCGGTCGAAGGATCGGTCGTGCTGCGTGACGAGTTTCTTCAGGCTACGGATGATCTCTCGCCGTTCGCCGAGCTCGCGAACATTATCGCGTGGACGGTGCCTATACCAACGCGAACTGGTTTCGTGAGTTTCCAGAGCCATTTGATGGCCAGTCACAAGATTTTGAACGAATCTTCGTAAGCCCACGCTTAAAATGGGAAATCGATGCACGCACTCACGCTGAAATCTTCTTCGAGTATCTGGATGACGCACGACCCTTCGACCGCGGCCTGATTGCTCTCAACGGAACAGCCAGGGGACTCCCCGATCGATCTCCGGCTTGACGATGTGCACAGCAACGTCGAGGTGGAGCAATTCCGGGGAGGCATCCGCTGGTCTCATGACTTGAACGAGGATTGGCGCCTCAGCAACTCGTTGGTTGGGAATTTCGCTCTAGACGAAGATCTCCGGATCCAAAATCGCGCCCTGCAAGCGGATGGCCGCACCCTCCAGCGCCAGGTTCGACGACGAGAATCAGAATACGAAATCTACACGACCAGTTGGGATTTGACCGGGCATTTCGATGTTTTGGGTACAAAACATAACGTCTTGCTCGGTGGTGATTACTATTATGATAGCGAGCTTTTGCTCTTCGCCATAGGCCCAGATTTTCCGTCGATAGACATCTTTCGCCCGGTCTTCGGTTTACCGCTGCCTCCGATCGAACGTGGCGGTGAAGTCGCAACCGGCGCTGGCGTTCTTGGCGGCGATCAGGCAGTCGGCAAAGCCGGCAGCGGATTGCTCATACGAGGCGATAGCGGCCAGGAACATCTCGCGGTCTTCCACGGCAAAAGTCGTGGTGGCAGCCA
>Ga0187892_10010366_pt1 | contig 11846 bp, 10 predicted proteins | sample MA1701073metaG_FD_139345 | JGI IMG/M metagenome (GOLD analysis project Ga0187892, IMG submission 139345) | Bio-ooze microbial communities from a basaltic lava cave in the Kipuka Kanohina Cave System on the Island of Hawaii, USA - MA170107-3 metaG ...
ATACGCGGAGGTGTACACGCGCGAGCCCGCGCGGCCTTCCGCCGAATTGCAGTCCGAGATCGAACAGCTTTGGCGCCAGGGAGGGCTCGCCGCTTACGCGGCGACGAGCGTCGAGCTGCTCGAGGCGCTCGTCGGCATCGTGACATTGCGTTGCCGGGAACTCATGGACTCGACGGCGCTCGTGACCGGCTCGACTCGCGTCGCGGAAGCTGCGACCCGCCTCGGCCTTGGGTCACCGATCATCCTCGCCGATTCACCCGACGATGCAGCTTTGACTGGCGCACTGATTCGATGGCGCGCGAGCGGCCACTAGGCCGGCGCATAGTCGAACGAGTCGATGTAGATGCGCTCGGGATCGGCACCCTGGCGCGGCAAAGTGCTGCGCACCGCATCGATCAATGCCGGCGGCCCTGCGGCATAGATGTCGAAACCGGCGAGCCCCGCGATTCGGTTCAGCACCGCTTCGTGCACGAGCCCTGATTCATGCGTTTCACTTGCCGCCTGTTCCGACAGCACGGGCGCGTAATGAAAGCGCGCATGCTTCGCCGCGAGCGCGCGTAGCCATTCGTCCTCGTACAAATCGACGGAGGTGCGCGCGCCCCAGAACAGCATCGCGTCGCGCCTCCCTTCGGTTTCCAGCACTTCACGGATCATCGCCTTGAGCGGCGCGTAGCCCGTCCCGCCTCCGATCAGAAGGAGCGGCCGCTCGCCCGGCCGGTAGATGAATTGCCCTAGCGGCCCTTCTATGCGCAGCAGGGCTCCGGGCTTCAGGTCGCCGAAGACGCGCTCGCTGAATTCGCCGCCCGGATTGCGTCTGACGTGCAGCTCGAGGAGCGCCGAGTCATGCGGCGGATTTGCGAGCGAAAAACTCCGGCGGCGATCGCCGGACAACATGACGTCCACGTATTGGCCGCATTGCCAGGTAAAGGGCTCCACGCCCGGCAACCGCAGCCACAGGGCCATGACATCAGGCGCCAGCCGCTGCATGCGTTCCACGCGCGCCGGCAGTTCGCGGATCGCTACATCAGTGACGTGGCGAATCTCGCGGATCTCGATGACGAGATCCTCGATGGCGCGCGCCTGGCAGATCAGCGCGTGGCCATCCGCCTCCTCCGCCGCGTCGATGCCGATCGGCCGGCCGTGCGGATATTCGAACCGGCCGCGCAGCACGCGCACACGGCAGACGCCGCAGGAACCGCCCTTGCAGCTATGCGGCAGGTTCAAGTGTTCACGCAGCGCGCCGCTGAGAATCGGCTCATCGGCTTGTGCGTGAAACTCCAGACCCGAGGGCAGCAACCTGACTTTCACACCATTATTATGAGGCGGCCGGAGGGGTCATATCGGCCGTAAACAATCGCAGCTGGCGTTCGTCGAGCGCGAACGGCGAATCCACGGACATTATCTGGCGAGCGGAATCTCGCGTGCCAGCCCCAGCCACCGCAGCGAGTCCAGCTTGTTATCGATCTGATAGAAGCGGGTCGCCTTGATCATCGGCAGCGCCTCGGCAAACCGCTTGACGTACTTTTTGCGCAGGTTCAGCAAGTCCCGCTCATACGCGAAATAGTCAGCAAGCAATGCGTCAGCCTGGGCGTCGGTAAGCGTGTCGCGCTGCGCCGCATAATCGGTGATCAACTTGACAAGCTGATCATTGATGCGTGCGACCGCTGCGCGATACTCGGCGTAAAGAGGCCAGAATACAGCGGATTCCTGGTCCGTCAGCGGCATTGCCTTGGCAACGATCGCCTGGCGCTCGGTTTGCGCGACGCTGCGGAGCAGTTCGATCTCGGCAGTCATGTCGGCAAACTTCTCGTTGACCTGCGAAGCCGCGGGCTGCCAGGCCAAAAGAGCGGCGAGCAGCGTGGCGCCTGCAACACGGAATTTCATGTCGTCCTCTCACTTGACCGCATACTCGCGCGCTTCGAGGCGCACCGACGTTAACGCCCATCGCAGCGCCCCAGCCGTGTCATTGTTCGCGACCTTTCGGATGATCGCGCGCCGATGTCCAGCGCGTCAAGAACGTGAACGTGAAAAAATTGCTAGGGAATCAACAGCGTACTGCCGGTCGTCCGGCGGGTTTCAAGGTCGTGATGCGCCTTTGCAGCATCCGACAGCGGATACGTTTGGCCGATGTGCACCTTGACCTTGCCGCTGCCGACGATCTCGAACAGTTCCCGCGCGCCGCGCGCAAACTCCGAAGCCTTCGCGACGTATTGAAACAGCACGGGCCGTGTCAGATACAGCGAGCCGCGCTTCGCCAGCTCCAGCGGCACAATCGGCGGCACCGCGCCGGAAGCATTGCCGTAGCTGACCATCAGGCCACGCGTTGCGAGGCAGTCGAGCGAGGCAAAGAATGTGTCCTTGCCGACACCGTCGTAGACGACCGGCACGCCGCGCTTTCCCGTGATCTCGCGCACACGCACGACGAGATCTTCCCGCGTGCTGACGATGACTTCGGCCGCACCATGGGCGCGCGCGAGTTCGGCCTTTTCGTCGCTGCCGACGACGCCGATGACTCTTGCACCGAGCGCCGCGGCCCATTGCAGGACGATCAGTCCGACACCGCCCGCCGCTGCGTGCAGCAGCACCGGTTCCTTGCGCCGCACCCGATGGCAGCGGCGGATCAGAAACCAGGCCGTGAGGCCCTTCAGCATCAGCGCCGCACCCTGCTGATCGGAGATGGAGTCAGGCAGCGGCACGACGCGCGCCGCGTCCATGACGCGTTCCTCGGCATAGGCGCCGGGCGTACTGCTCGCGTAGGCGACGCGATCGCCGGGTTTGAAGGCTGTCACCCCGCGGCCCGCCTCGGTGACGACGCCGGCGGCTTCGCGTCCGAGACCGCTCGGCATTGGGACTGGATAAAGCCCGGATCGGTCATAGGTGTCGATGAAATTGACGCCGATCGCGGTTTGCCGGATGCGAACCTGCCTGGCGCCGGTCGGGCCCGGATCGACCGCCTCCAGGCGCATTTTTTCCGGCCCGCCGTGCTCGTGAATCCGGATCGCTTGCGGCATATTGTTACTATTCACCAATATTTACAGGGGCTCAAATGCGACCGTTTTCGAAACCGCTCGTCGCAGTCTTCGCCGCGTTGCTCGTCGCCTGCAATGACGAATCCGAAGGAGACGGCGCGCCGGCCAAGATTCCCTTCGTTCCAGGCCAGGGATCCGAGGAAAAGCTGACCGGGACCGAGCGCGACATCGCGCAGCTCGCGATCGACGCCCTCGCCGCGGATCTCCAGATCGCGAAGGACAAGATTGCGATCGACACAATTCGCGCGGTCGACTGGCCCGACAGCAGCATCGGCTGTCCGCAACCCGGTCGGGCTTACCTACAGGTCGTCACGCCGGGGCACAAAATTACGCTTCGCGCGAACGGGCAGATTTACTTCGTCCATGAAGCGAACCACCACGCAATCGTCTGTCGCCAGGCGAAGGTGTTCGGCGGTATTACGCCGCAGCGCGAGATCGTGTTCGCTAAGCAGATGCTCGCCGCTCAGAAGGACCTGGCCGATCGACTCGGCGTGCCGACCAGCGATATCCGGCCGGCATTGGGCGAAGAACGGACCTGGGACGACGCGTCACTCAGCTGCCCGGAACCGGGAGTCGAATATCCGCCGGGCAAAGTCACCGGCTGGGTTTTGACGCTCAAGCACGGGATGCGCGATTACACGTATCACACCGACCTGAGGCGCACGATCCCCTGCCCGCGTATCACCGCGGAATGATTCCCAGCGCATAAGAAAAAGGGCCGTCCGGTCGAAACCGGACGGCCTTCGTTGCGTGTCAACGCGGCCGGATTACGGCCCGCAGGGCAGGAGATCGCAGAATCCCGAGCCCGGGTCATTCTCGATGTTGACGATGGTCAGGCCCTGGATGCCCGTGGCATCGCTGTGCGAAACCGCACCGACCTGCTTTTCCGCCGGACCCGTGGGCAGTCCGGTCCAGGCGACGTCGACAGTGTCCGTTTGCCCGATGACGGCGCTTGCCGGACCCGTCGCCGTCATATTCCCTTCGGGACCCAGCACGGTCCAGTCGAACAGGATGCTCGTGGCATCCGCTCCGCCCGCGGTCTCGAAGCCGTGTGCGAAAACCACGTACGGATCGTCGATCGTCGGATCCGACACTGGGAACGTCACGCTGACACGTTCCGTCGCTGTGAACGTGAAGCTCTGGTCGATCAGCGTGCAGAAGAAGTCCGGGCAATAGAACAAGTACAGATCGATGTCGTGCGTCGGGTTGTCGTTGTACGCGTCGAACAGCGACCACTGCGCATAAGTCGTGCCCGGCGGCAGGTCGGCGAAGAACACGATCGGTTCATCCGGCCCGAAATCGAAGCCGAATGAATCGAACGGGTCGTCCTCGACGACAAATCCCGTCAGGAACGGCTCCACCAGTCCGTGCGCGCCGGCGGTGTAAGGCCCGTTGTAGCCGAAAGTGACGTCAAAGGACGCCGCTCCGTCCGAACCCGCGCTGGTGATTTCCTCCGGCACGATGATCCTCTGTGCGCTCACCGCGATCGGGCTGCGAACGACATGGCCATCGTCGTCCTTCCAGGTGATCCTCCCGAAGCGCCATTCGCCCTGAGGCGCATCGACGTTCGTTATCGTGACCTCGTAGGACTTCGATTCGCCGCGATGCAGGCGTAATGACCTGGGATTTACCTGCACTCTGAAGCCCGGCGGGTGCTTGATATTTACTTCATAGTCGGCATACGGACCCACGTTGGTCACCGTGCGGCGAATCGTCTGCGTTCCGAGCAGCTCGCCGATCGCGATGGACGGCAGATTGAGATCCGCCGGAATCAGCGAGAAGCCTGCGCTCGCTAGCGCTGCGCAAGCTGCTTCATCGACGAGAGGCGTGACGGTGCCGCAGCTCGCTGCCTGGTAATCCATCAGGCCTGCGTCGTAGGTAAGACCCGGGTCGATCGCATCGTTCGGATCCACGTGACCCGCACCGAAGTCGAATGGATCCGCCGGTGTCACCTGATCTTCCTTGACGACGCTCTGGCGCGCGGTCGTCATCAGCGCCGACTTGATCTGTGCTGGCGACCAATTCCTGCGCTTCTCCTTGACCAGTGCCGCGAGTCCCGCGATGTGCGGCGTTGACATCGAAGTGCCCGATGCGTACTGGAAGAAGCCGCCGGGCGAGCCGTCATTATGGTCCGGTGTATCTCCGGCCAGGATCTGGACTCCGGGTGCCGTGATATCCGGCTTGAGCCAGTCGGTTTCGGTCAGGTACGGGCCGCGAGATGAGAAGCCCGCCATGATGTTGCCTTCGAGCGATTCGGTGATGAATATGCCCGGTGCGAGCGTCGCATTGACCGGTCCGCCGGTCGCCAACTGCGCCTGAATTGCTGCTCCCGGTGCATTATCCATCATCACGCCCGGAATCATTTTCGTGAGGTCCGTCGGATCGACGCCCATGACGACCTTCGGGTTCTCCGTGCCGTCCGGCAGGATATTGGTGTACATGAGAACCGCGATCGCGCCGGCATTGACCGCGGCTTCCACTTTTTCGACGAAAGTACAGGTGCCGCGAATGATCAGAACGATCTTTCCGGCAACGTTCGCAATGGGCCCTCCGCAGGCATCGAGTGGATTCGCCGCGACCACGTCGTTCGTGATCGGGCCGGTTTCCGACAGCGGCTTCGTGATCGCACCCTCGAGCGCCGGAAAGTCGCCGGCGACCGGCGCCGGCGAATTGATGCGCGCGGCCAGCGCGAAGCCGGTGCCTTTGACCGTTGAGGCAGCGACCGAAGTCACCCAAGGCTCGCCTGCTGCCGTCGATCCCGGTCCCGGGCCTTCATTGCCTGCAGAGCGTGCGATGAATACGCCAGCGTCGGCCGCGTCAAGGAAGGCAAGATCCTGCGGATCGGTGAAGGACGCAGCTGTGCCAACTGAGAATGTCAGGATGTGCACGCCATCCGCGACCGCGGCATCGGTTGCCGCGGCGCTGTCGGAGAATGCGCAACTTGCGGTTGGCGCGCCGATTTCCTGCCAGCAGACCTTGTAATTCGCGACGTACGCGCGGGGCGCCATGCCACTGATGAAGGTCAGCGGTGTACCGCCCAGCGAGGCTTGGACCCGCCTGCCAGCCGCCGTCGTCGACGTGTGGCTGCCGTGTCCGTCGGTGTCTCGCCCGGATTGAATTTCGCCCGGGACCATCACGTCATCAAACGCCGCGCCGGCCAGGAAGCCTTCGAAGAAGTAGCGTGAGCCGATCAATTTGTTGTTGCAGTCGTCCGCGGCCCAGGCTTCGCCCGCCTGGCAGATGCCGTTCCAGTTGTTGGGCGGCTTGAGGCCCGTGTCGTCGTAACTCGGGTGTTCCTGGACGACGCCGGAGTCCATCACGCCGATGATGACGCCCCTGCCCCGCAGGTCCAATGCGCGGCGCAGGCCCTTTTCCTCGTTGAACAACCTGAGGAAACGCGGCGAATTATTGGTGTCAACGGGTATCTTGCGGTCTTCCCAGACATTCAGAACGTTCTTGTTCTTGCGAAGCCTTGCGGCTTGCGCGGCGGTCAAGTGCGCGGCAAAGCCGTTCAGGGCATGGCGATAGCTGTAGATCTTGCGGTTGCCGGCGCCAACCGACGCCAGCAGCGCATCCTGCTGCGCTGCTAGATGCTCGGTGTACAACTGTACCGTGCCCGAGCGCGCGTTGTAGCGCTCGCCGTGTGCGGGAGCCGTCTTCGCGAACCCCGCGACCCCACCCTCGTAAGAAATGGCGGGCTTCGCAGCCATCTGCACGACGTAAACCTTTGTTCCACCGCGTGCCTGGTCGGTCTGGGCCGGATCCAGCCGCAGTCTGGCGGCCAAATCGGCTGAAGGCGCGTTGCGGAGGTTTTGCGCAGCAGCCGGACCGCCGGCAGCCACCGTTGCCGCAATCGCGGCCAAAACGACGAGCACTGATCGCATAATCGCTGACTCCCCTTTATCAGGTCGGCACTGCGCAAAGAGCATTGGTTACGGCACTGGCTGTTGTGCTTCTACCGTCTTCGAAAATCCCCGCAAGCTGTTTACAAGAGTTATGTCAGGAATACAACCGGCAATTGGCGAGGTTAAGTTCAATCGTTGGTTTTTTGCAGCGCGAGGGTGCGCGGTCGGAAAATCAAGTCGCGATCAAAAGGAAGGCCTCGACATCGTTCGATGCGAGGCCTTCGGGTTCACGGTCGAGTCAGATCGTCGGGCGCGTCACGCTCGATTGGCGCGAGGCAGCAGATAGTGATCCTGAACCCATTCGGCCACCTGCTGGCCCTGCTTCCGTGCCGCGGTGTCCGCGAAGCGGAAGTGGATGCCCAGGTAGATGCGGGCGTTGACCACTGCCTGAGCGGCCGCCGAGAAGCTGCTGTAGGTCCGCGTCTTTTTGACTGCGAGCGGCGCATTGCTCGTGACGTCGAAGGCAATGTTGTCCCTTCCGAAGTACAGTTCGAGCAACTTCGTAATCGCGCCCGTAATGCAGTTCGCGCCCGAGGTGTAGTCCGGATAGGACGGATTGGTGATCAGGGACACCCACATGAGATCACCGGCCGTGTCCGGGTTGCCGTCCAATTCTCCTTCCTGGATGGCCGTTTGTGGACGCCAGAGATTAAAGAACCTCTTGCTGTCCCAAGAGGTGATGAGCGCATCCGCCGCGGCGAGATTGGCAAGCGCAAAGAGCCGGGCGCGATCGCCGATTCGCGGAACTCGCTTGTCGACGATTGCCCGTATGGCGCGATTCCACTGCACCGCAAAGTTCTCGCTCCAGAAGTGGGCGATTTCCGTCTGCTCCGCAGTGCGGGTGCTGTTGACGAGAGCGCCCTTTGCCTTGACCTCGCTGTAGTCGGTCGTATAGCGGGCGCTTGTTAATTCAGGCGGCGGTGGCGCGCGGAACCGTGCCGGACCCGTCAGCGTGAGCGGCTTGAAGTCGGCGAGCGGCACGAACGCCATCATGGTAGCCGGCGCTATCGGACGCCATTCCCCGATGCCCGTACCGCCGATAAACGGCGCCGGAGGCGGAACGGAGTCCGGACGCCGCAGCGGCACGTACAAGGCAGCGATGGCCTCGCCAACGGCCACACCCGGGTCGCCCGTCAGGCCATTGTTAGCCAGATACGTGGCATGCGTGGCGTCCAGGGTCGCAACCTGGGGGCTGGCCCGCATAGAATCCCACAAGGACCCCATGCGCGGCGGCCACTGCTGCCGCCACCTTCGAGCCCGCGGGCTTGGGCTTGACCTCAACGTAATAAGGTTCGAATCGCTTCTCGTAAGCCGTATCGCGTCGTGTACGGCAGCCTGCACCAGTCCCAGATCAGGTTGGCCGATCGGGCCTGGGTGTCCGGTGGCGACAGCCGCCGCGGCGATTTCATTCCAGTCGGTTACGGTGTCGGCGAAGACTGGTGTCGCCCAACTCAGGGTTGAGCCCACTATCAGTCCCGCAAATATCTGTCTCGCGTTTGTGCAGTTGCCCGATCAAGGTCCCCCGCATCCGCGCGATACATTAAGGGTCGGACTGCACATGTCCTGACGAAACCCTGATATCGATCTGATATCGCTCCGGCGACCATTGGACCGATCTGTCATGTACCTGACATGCACGCGGCGGCGGATAGGTATCGTCCCAACACATGGACGCACCAAGAATAACTAGCGCCGATCGACCGTCTCACCACGCATTTCGACTGGGAGTACTCGAGGTCGATCCGAGCTCGGGCCTGATTTCGGGTCCCGGCGGACGCGAGCAACTCGACCCCAAAGTCATGGACGTGCTGGTGCTGATGACGCGCCGTGCGGGGCAAGTTGTTTCACGAGACGAGCTGCTGGCGCGGCTGTGGCCGAACTCGGTTGTGACGGACGATGCGGTCACCCGCTGTTTCTATGTGCTTCGGACGCAGCTCAGTCAGGCGGGGGACGACCCGTGATACCGGTCAATGATTGAAACGCTGCGGAAACGCGGTTATCGGTTCAACAGCGAGATCGCGTTGTCAAAACCGCAGCCTGTCGCGGCTTCGAGTAAAACAGGTGGTCGCCGCACAAGCGTGTTTACCGTCGCGATTATCGCCACATTCGCGCTTTTCGTGATCGTGAGCGCTGGTTAGAAGGGATTCGACTCAAAATCGACAATTCCAGCCCGCTCAAGCGCGAGGTCTGATGTTTGCGTTCAGTCGGAACAGGTTGACCGGGTCGTACTTGCTTTTGATCGCGACCAGCCGCTCGTAGTTGCCGCCATAGGCACCGCGCATGGCGCGGTCTTCCGCGACGTCGGCAAGATTGGTGTTGGAATAAAAACCGACCGTGAAAGCCTCCATGGCTGGCCAACGGGACCTGACCCATTCGATGTTTTGCTTATCCTCGGAAGAATCATCGCCGCTGACCTGGAGAATCACGCTGTGCCGCGCGTCGCGGTGCCACAACGCTGTGGCATCCTGCGCGACGCGACCCATTGCGCCACCGTGCGCGGGAAGCGCGATTCGGGGCGCGCGCACCGTTGCACCCGCAAAGGTATCGATGATCACGTCAATCAGATCGCTGTCGAGCTGAGTTACGATCCCGGATTTCGTGTAGTAGCGACGACCGATGCGCGCGCGCTCGTCGTCCTTTGTCTGAAGCTGCGTATAACTCATGGGACCCAGCTCGTCGCTAAACGGTTTTCCCAGTTTTCGATAGGGCGCGAGAGTGCGCTCGGCGCTTTGATTCGGGCCGCTGTAGCAAACGTCCAGGATCGCCAACTTGTCGCCCGTCGGTGACACGGCCAGAACGGGCTCGACCCATAGCTCGTCGGGTGCCTGCTCCCAGGCATCCGCGAAACCTCGCAGCACTTTACGCGCCTGTGCGAACGGATAAACGAGATGGCCGCCGTACACCTGGCCATCGAAGGGATGCAAGCGATACTCGAACGAAGTCACGACGCCGAAATTGCCGCCGCCACCTCGCACCGCCCAGTACAGATCCGGATTCTCGTTCGCGCTGGCCCGCAGGAGCCGCCCATCGGCAGTGACAATATCCACGGTCGTCACGTTGTCGCAGGACGTACCAAACCTGCGTGCGAGGCGGCCGAACCCGCCGCCCAATGTCAATCCGCCCGCGCCCGTGTGCGAGACGGTTCCGGTTGTCGTTGCGAGACCGAATGCCAGCGATTCACGGTCCAGCTCGCCCAATAGCACGCCAGGCTCAATGCGCGCGGATTTGCCCGCGGGATCGACCCGAACGCTACGCATCGGCGCCAGATCGATCATGAGCCCGTTGTCGCACACAGACTGTCCCGACATGCTGTGGCCGCCACCACGCACGGCGACGAGCAGTTGGCGGGCGCGGGCAAAGTTCACCGACTGGACGACATCCGCGGCGCCAGCGCAGCGCGCGATGAGCGCCGGTCTGCGATCGAACATGCCATTCCAGATTTTTCGCGCGTCGTCATAGCCGGCTGCATCCGGCAGCAAGAGCTGCCCACGCAGACTGCTGCGGAAATCGTCGATGTCGGATCGCGAAAGGACTATCTGCCGGCCGTCACCGGTGACGGCGGAAATTTCGGCGGCGGTCGAGGTAGCCGCTGCGAATACTCGACCAAACGGCAGCGCAGTGGCCCCAAGCGTTGCCACTGCAGAGGCGCAGAAGGCTCTTCTATGCATGACCTGCTCCCATTAGCTACTGGCCGACACTGGATGGCTCGCGAACACGAGTTCCGCAACCGGCCGCCCGCCGATCAGGTGTTCCTGAATGATCCGCTCGATGTTCTGTGGCGTTGCGTGCCGGTACCAGGTGCCGTCGGGATAGATGAGCATGATCGGGCCCTCGCGGCAGATGCGCAGGCAGTCCACTCGAGTGCGCAGCACACCGCCGGCCGTGTCCGCGAGTCCGACCTCGCGCAGGCGTCGCTTCAGGTACTTCCACGACGCTTCGCTCGTCTCAGCCGGCGCGCAGTCGCCGTGCACGCACAGGAACACGTGCCGGCGCGCTCCGCCGAGCACAATCTTCGCGATCGCTTCTTCGACCGTCGCAGCTCTCGGGCTTTCGGCCAAATCCGTCAAAGCGCTGCCTCGTCCGTCTCGCTGGTGCGGATGCGCACCACGCGCTCAATCGTCGTGACGAAGATCTTGCCGTCGCCGACCTTGCCGGTCTTCGCGACACCGATGATCGCCTCCGTCACCTGGTCCACGAGATCGTCGCGCACGGCGACCTCGACCCGCGTCTTCGGCACAAAGTCGACGACGTACTCGGCCCCGCGATAGAGCTCGGTGTGGCCGCGCTGGCGGCCGAAGCCTTTCACTTCGGTCACGGTCATGCCGGAGATGCCAATCTCCGACAGCGCCGCGCGCACGTCGTCGAGCTTGAAGGGCTTGATGATGGCGGTGACAAGCTTCATCGCGGCTCCTGAGTCCTGCGACTGGTCCGGGTACTCGCGCAGATTCTACGTATTTGCCGCACATAAGTGGCGGGTCGCGATGTGCCTCAATGGCTAGCTTGGCGCGAACCGGCGGGATGCCTGGTTCACGGAGACACGGCAATGGAACAGCCAGCCAACCGGCGCCGATCCGGCGTCATTCTCGCAGTCATTTCTCTCGCGGCATCGGCGCAGGTGGACGCCGGCATCGGCCGCACGCCCGGCCATGCGTCCGTCTCAAGCGATGGTGAAGCGATCTACTCCATTCCGATTGTCTTGCCGCCCGGCACGAACGGGATGACGCCGGCGCTCTCGCTGGTGTATCACCACCGGTCGCTGGGCGGCTTGCTCGGAATCGGCTGGTCACTTGGTGGGCTGTCGCAGATTACGCGGTGCCGACCGACGATCGCGCAGGACGGTTTCACGAGGCTCGTGAACGGCACTGTCACGGATCGCTTCTGTCTTGACGGCCAGCGACTGGCAGTCATGAAC
>Ga0187892_10010367_pt1 | contig 11842 bp, 8 predicted proteins | sample MA1701073metaG_FD_139345 | JGI IMG/M metagenome (GOLD analysis project Ga0187892, IMG submission 139345) | Bio-ooze microbial communities from a basaltic lava cave in the Kipuka Kanohina Cave System on the Island of Hawaii, USA - MA170107-3 metaG ...
CCCCCTATCGGCCCGCCACCGAGAGTGGTGGCCTCGCCATCGCCGCCAACCCCATCCGAGGCCCCTCCGCCGCCAGACGAACAATCGAGGTTTAGTCTTGGAGTGTGTCGCTATACGGCGAGAAGCCTGAGGTCGCATCGCCGATGATGGGGTTCGCGCGGCCGTGTTGTTTCTTGTGCTGCGCTGATGCGAGGGACGATCCCCCGGTCGCAGAAGGTCGTAGCAGTGGGTGAAATGGCGAATGCTTCGACGGGAGCCAGGTGGGTGGCGGATCGACGCGGATCCGACGGAATGATCAGCGGCGGATTTGATTCCGCCGAACTGTAGATCGTCCGACCTTCGAACATACGCGGATCCGGAGTATCGAGAATCGGGAGTTCACCTCTCTGGTGGCTCGGCGCACTACGAGTTCGGGTTCAAGGGGTTTACGGACGCCGGGCTGTCACAGGTAAAAGCCGCAATCATAGTGCCGGATGAAACCGTTGGAGATCCGCTGGGCGCGCGCGGCTCGTGAAAGGCCGGGATCTCGATCGACCATGCGATGAGGGCATCGACGATATCGCGGAACTGTGGAATCTCGCCGGTGGCGTATAAGTGCGCAGAGGCGGTCGACGGACTCCAGTGCGCTGGTTCGTTCGTCGGCGTTGTAGAGCCGGTAGAGTTCCCGGAGGGTCTGCCTGTCGAGGCGGGGCCGATGGGCGGGTAGCGCACGAACAGGTCCTCCAAACCGCGCGCGCTTCTGCTCGTCCATCGTGTCGGGCCGTCGCAGGGGGCCGAACCGGGCCGCGAGGTGGTGGAGCTCGAAGGCCGGACGGGCGTAGCCCGAGGCTCACGCCGCTGCAGCTCCGTCCTACGAGCAACAACCCGGCGGCGAACCAGCGGCACACTCGGCAAATCGGAATCGGATCGGATGGAGAACACGTTCACCACCAGGCCGGGAGAAGGCGAGGACCCCAGGCGGGACGAACTGTCCCGGAAGGGAGCGCCCCGAGGGGAGACATTGTGGACACGGGCAGGGCTTCGACTGTCTCACCCCGCGATGGCGGAGATCGTGGTCGTGCCGGAGCGGCGGGCGACCGACGCGGCAGCGGCGACCGCCGAACCCGTCAGGCCAGGCGTTTGCCGTCGAGGAAGACGGTGATGGCGCCCGTCGGGCATGCCTCGGCCGCCTCCAGGATCGTCTCCAGGTCCTCGCCGTCGGGGTTGTGGACCCGGGACATCCGCTGCTCGTCGAGCTCGAACACGCCCGGCGCCCGGTTGATGCACGCCTTGGTGGCGATGCAGCGGGGGCTCACCTTGATCTCGACCGCGCCCGGCTCGGCCATGGCCGCGGAGCTTATCGGGGGCCGGCTCCGGTAGCCTCGGGTTCACATGTGCGGCATCGTCGCGGTCCTCCGCCGTCCGTGCCGCCGGCCGGCTCCGTCCGGCGACGACCTCCTGGCGGCCCTCGACGTCGCCCTCGGCCTCCTCGCCGACGACCTCGGCTCCCTCGGTGACGCGGCGGCCGCAGTGGAGGAGGTCAACCTCCGTCTGCAGGGGGTTCCCGGCGTCACCGCCCTCCTCGCCCGGTTCGACCTCCCTGCCGCCATCGACGCCCGGGCCGCCCGCCTCGACGCCGAGGTGTCCCGCATCGAAGCCCTGCTCGACGCCGGCGGCCACGGCCTCTCGACCGCCGCCATCGAGGCCGTCAACGCCGCCCTCGTCCGCCTCAAGGACGGGGCGTGGGCCATCCGCCACGACCGCATCCGCACCGCTGCGGCGGTGGCCGACCTCGCCGGTCCCGACGCCGGACCGGCGGCCGTCGAGGCCTACACGTCCATCCAGGTGGCGCTGTCGGCCCTCGACCGCCTCGAAGTCAGGGGGCGGGACTCGGCTGGGCTCCATGTCCTCGTGGAAGGCCACGGGCTCGATCTCGACGCCCTCGACGTCCGGGAACTGATCGAGGCCCGAGGGCGCGACCGTCTGTTCACCTCGCTGGCCGTCCGCAGCCCGGGCCGCCACCTGGCCTTCGTCTACAAGGCCGCGGCCGAGATCGGCGAGCTGGGCGACAACACCCGCCACCTGCGCGGCGCCATCCGCAGCGACGAACTGCTCCGCCGGGCCTTGCGCGCCGACCAGGCGAGGGCCACGGTCCTCGGCCACACCCGGTGGGCCAGCGTCGGCATCATCTCGGAAGCCAACGCCCACCCCCTCAACCAGGAGGAGGAGGGGCGGGAGCCCGGGCCCTACGTGGTCGGCGTCCTCAATGGCGACGTGGACAACTACGCCGCCCTCAAGGTGCGGGAGGACGTCATCGTGCCCGTCGAGGTCACGACCGACGCCAAGGTGATCCCCGTCCTCCTCTCCCGCCGCCGGGCCCAGGGCGAGGACCTCGAACACGCCTTTCTCGCCACCGCCAACTGCCTGGACGGGTCGGTCGCGGTGGCCGCCGCCACCGGAGACGACCCCCGCAAGCTCGCCCTCGGCCTGCGGGGAAGCGGCCAGGCCCTCTATCTCGGCTTGGCCGAGGATGCGTTCGTCGTGGCCTCCGAGCCCTACGGCCTGGTCGAGGAGACCTCCCGCTACCTCCGCATGGACGGCGAGTCGGGCGACGTCCCGGGCCAGGTCCTCATCCTCGACGCCGACCGGGCCGGCGACCTCGACGGCATCACCCGACTCGGCTACGACGGCACGGCGCTCCCCATTGCAACCAGGGAGCTCCGCACCGCCGAGATCACGACCCGCGACGTCGACCGGGGCGGCTTCCCCCACTACTTGCTCAAGGAGATCTCCCAGGCGCCGGTCTCGGTGCAGAAGACTTTGCGGGGACGGCTGCGGCACACCGACGACGGGCACCGGACCGTGGTCCTGGGCGACGAGACGCTGCCTCCGGCGATCAAGGAGCGCCTGCACTCGGGCACCATCCGGCGCATCGTCGCCGTCGGGCAGGGGACGGCCGCCGTCGCCGCGCAGAGCCTGGTGGCCGTCCTGAGCCCGCTCCTGGCCGGGTCGGAGGTCACGGTCGAGGCGACGCTCGCGACCGAACTGTCGGGCTTCGGGCTGGCCGACGAGATGGGCGACACCCTGGTGGTGGCCGTCAGCCAGTCGGGCACGACCACCGACACCAACCGTACCGTCGACCTCGTCCGGGCCCGGGGCGCCGCCGTGCTCGGCATCGTCAACCGCCGCAACAGCGACCTCGTGGAGAAGGTCGACGGGGTGCTGTACACGTCCGACGGGCGGGACGTGGAGATGGCAGTGCCGTCGACCAAAGCGTTCTACGCCCAGGTGGCGGCGGGCGTGCTCCTGTCGGTCGCCATCGCCGAGGAACTGGGGGCCAGGCGCCGGGTGCCGCCCGCCCTTCTCGCCGGCCTGGCCGCCCTGCCCGCGGCCATGGAGGAGGTCCTGGCCCGCCGGCCCGCCATCGCCGCCGCCGCCCACCGCCACGCACCACCCCGGCGCTACTGGGCCGTGGTCGGCAACGGGGCCAACCGCATCGCCGCCCAGGAGCTGCGGATCAAGCTGTCGGAGCTCTGCTACAAGTCGATCGCCTACGACCAGACCGAGGACAAGAAGCACAGCGACCTGTCGTCGGAACCGATGATCCTGGTGTGCGCGGCTGGCCTGTCGGGCACGACCGCCGACGACGTGGCCAAGGAGGTGGCGATCTACCGGGCCCACAAGGCGGCGCCCGTGGTCATCGCCGACGAGGGGGACGGCGCCCGCCGGTTCGACGCCGCTCTGGAGACCATCCCCGTGCCGGTCACCGATCCCGCCCTCGGGTTCGTGCTCGCGGCCATGGCCGGCCACCTGTTCGGCTACGAGGCGGCGCTCGCCATCGACGCCCAGGCCCGCCCGCTGCGGGAGGTCCGGGCCGCGGTGGAGGCGGTCATCGGGGGCGAGGACGGGCTCGACGTACTGGAGGCGCTGGCGCCCCTGGCGGTGCCGCCGGCCCGCACGTTCCTCAGCGGCCTCCGGGGCGGCTCGTACAACGGCCACCTGGAAGCGAGCACGGCGGTCCGGGTGGCCAACCTGCTCCGCCACGCCATGTCCGACCACGGCCTGGAGGACTACGAGGCCGAGACGGGCCGCGTCGCCACGCCCACCGCCTTCCTGGCCGACCTGACCGACGGCCTGACCAAAGCCATCGGGGAGCTGACCCGTCCCATCGACGCCATCAAGCACCAGGCCAAGACGGTCACGGTGGGCATCTCCCGATCGGAGGAGGCGCTCTACGCCAGCCCGCTGGTCCGGGCGGTCCTGGGCGCGGGCACGCCGAGGGATCGCATCGGCTACCGGGCGCTGCGGTCGCTGGCCACCCTCGAACCGGCCGTGGCCGAGGTCGCGGGCTGGACCCGCTACCAGATCCAGTGGTCGGACGACGCCGGGGCGATCCACGTCGTCGACCGGGGCGGCATCGCCCGGGACATTCCCACCCGCACCGACCACGACCCCCGCTTGCGAGGCTCCAAGCACCGGGCTGCAACCCTGCGGGAGGTGCTGGTGGCGAGGGGTGGCGCCGACCAGCGGACGGTCGTGATCGTGCCCGAGATGAAGGGCGACGTGACCGGGATCACGCTGCTGCAGGCCGTGTTCCACGACCGCCTGCCCGCCGAGGTCGCCCAGTCCGTCCTCGCCGGCTACCTCGACCGCTACGACGCGCTGGTGGACGCCGTCACCGAGCGGGTGCCCGTCTTCGACGAATCGGTGCTGGGCGAGATCCCGATCGTCGACCTGCTGACCCTCCCTGTGCACGTTCTGGCCGAGCAGTGGCGTGGGCGGGAGTAAGTTCGTCCTTTCCTATGGACCGACCGCCGCCCGACCCGCAGAAGCTGCTGACCGCCTGGATGGAGTGGGAGCGCGGCGAGACGCCGCCCGGCCGGGTGATGAGCAACCTGAAGACGGCGGGCATGCGGGAGGTGCTGGAGGAGCTGGCGGCGGCGGACGGCGTTGCGGCCACGCCGGCCGGCGCGCCGGCGGAAGCCTGAGCCGCTACCGCCAGGTCATCCCCCGCCCGGCCGGCGCCCGGCCCGGGTCACCGGTCCCGTGGGCGTCCCCGTTCGCCGTCACCATGGACGATGTGCGGGCGGTCTGCGCGTCGCCGGCGGGCGCCGTGCCACCCGACGCGGTCGCCGCCGCCCTGGTCGCCGTGTTCGAGGAGGGAGGGGAGGCACGGATCGTGCTCATCCGCCGGGCCCTCCGGCTGCCCCTCAACCCCGGTGAGATGGCCTTCCCGGGCGGCATGGTCGAGGCTGGCGAGACGATGGTCGAGGCCGCCCTCCGGGAGGCCGACGAGGAGGTCGGCCTCCCGCCCGAAGCCGTCGAGGTCGTCGGCTGGCTCGACGTGGTGACGGGCAAGCAGTCGGGCTCGACGGTGCTTCCGGTGGTGGGCGTGTTGCGCGAACGGCCGGCGCTGGTCCCGTTCGAGGCCGAAGTGGCGGCGGTGACCGACGTCGCGATGTCCGGCCTGCTCGGGTGTTGCCGCACCGAATGGTGGGACGAGCGGGACATGTACTTCTTCGACCTGGGTGAGGATCTCGTCTGGGGGCTCACCGCCCGGGTCCTGTACGACCTTCTCTGCCGGCTCAGCGGGCGAGCAGCGCCACCAGGATCGGCGCCAGCACCAGAGCCCCGGGACGAACGAGCCCACCTCCCCACCCATGGATGACGGGCCGACGCAGAACAGCAGGCTGGCGGCCACGAACCCCTCGGTGAACGTGGACCGTTCCTCCAGCCGGACCAGTTCGCCGATGGCCCCGCCGGCGATGAGGGCGACCAACGGGAAGACGGGGTTGTGGCCGTCGGCCGCCGACTGCACACCGATCACGATCGTCATCAGCCCGATCCCGGATAGCACCGTCGTGCGCAGCCGTTCCGGCAGCCGGGCGCCCGCCACCACGCCGATCGCCGTCCCCGCCAGCACGGTGGCGATGTTGACGGCGGTCCCGATGCCGCGCAATCAGTCCGCGGTCTTCTTGGCCCGGCTGGGGGCGACCCGGGGCGGTTCGCCCGGCATCTTCGGGTACACGGGCGGCCACGGGGCGTCGAGCAACCCGCTCGCCTTGTCCCGCTCGTGCAGGGCGAGGAGCGGGTCCAGCGCCTGGAGCTCGTCGTCGATACCCGCCCACGGGTCCCCGCCGGCAGCCACACGGGGCGGCACCGACACGATCGTGAAGATGTCGGGGTGGACGTCGGCCAGCTCGTCCCACGCGAACGGGGTGGACACGCTGGCGCCGGCCCGGGCCCGCACCGACCACGCCCCGAACACCGTCTTGTGGGGCGCGTTCTGGTTGAAGTCGACGAACACCCGCGTGCCCCGTTCCTCCTTCCACCACGCGGCGGTGATGAGGTCGGGACGGCGCCGCTCCAGCTCGCGGGCGACGGCGACGGCCGACGAGCGCACGTCGTAGGAGGTCCATTGCGGCAGCAGCCGCACGTAGATGTGGATCCCCTTGTTGCCCGTCGTCTTGGGATAGCCCCGCAGGCCGACCTCCTCGAACAGGGCCTTCACCTCGCCGGCCGCCTCCTGCAGCATGGGCCAGGTGACGCCCGGCGTGGGGTCGAGGTCGATGCGCAACTCGTCGGCGTGGTCGGGGTCGGCCGCCTTCGACGGCCACACGTGGAAGCCCAGGCAGGCCATGTTGACGGCCCACAGCACATGGGCCAGGTCGGCGATGACCAGCGCCCGCGACGTCGTGCCGTTGGGTGTCGACACGATGGTCGTCTCCAGCCAGGACGGCGCGTTCTCGCCCACCCGCTTCTGGAAGAACGACGACCCGCCCGCCCCGTTGGGGAACCGCTGCAGGAGGACCGGCCGCCCGCCCATGGCCCGCAGCAGCGGCTCCTCGACGGCCTGGTAGTAGCGGACGAGGTCGAGCTTGGTGTCGCCCCGTTCCTCGAAGAACACCTTCCCGGGAGAGGTGATGGTCAGCGTGCGCCCGCCTGCCTCGACCTCCACCCCGTCGGCACCGGCCATCGAGGCCACCGTAGCCAGCCCTGCCGCTACCGTCGGCCCCGATGCGGCGGTTGCTGGCGTCGATGGTGGTGATGGGACTGGCGAGCCCGGCCGCCGCGGCAGCGCCCGCCCCGTCGGGCGACGTGAAGGTCCTGCGGGTGATCGCCCGCCTGGACCTGGGGGTGACGGCCGGGTACGGGGCGATCGCGACTGACGGTTCGACGGCCATCATCAGCACCGGCCCGTGCGCCGACGGCGGCAGCGTGAAGGTCGTCAGCCTGGCCGACCCCAGGCGGCCGCAGGTCGTCGCCGACATCGCCGAGCGGGGGCGCGCCGTCGCCATGACCGGGGGCGGTGTCGCCGCGGTTGCGCGCGATGCGTGCGAAGGGACCGGCGTGGCGGTCTACGACCTGGCCGACCCCGCTCAGCCTGCCGCCGCCGCCCAACTCGCTGCCGCCGCCGGCACGATCGACCTCGTGACCCGCAGCGAGGGCCGCACCATCGCCGTCCTCGGCGGCGCGACCGTCCGGTTCGTGGACCTTTCCGACCCGGCTGCACCGTCCGACCTGGCAACCTGGGCGCCGCCCGACCGGGCGCGCTGTCGCGCCGCCCACGCCTTCGACCAGGGCAGGCGGGCGCTCGCCCTGTGCGCTGACCGGATGCACCACCTCGACCTCGAGGATCCGTCGGCGCCCGTTCTCATCGGGACGGCGCCGCCGGCCGACGGTGCCGTCCTTCCCGACCGGGCGGCTGCCGCCGTCCTCGCCGATCGCACGCTCGCCCTCCTCTCCCAGGAGAACGGCCTGCGAGTGCTCGACATCGACCGGGTGCCGCGCCAGCTCGCCGTCCTCCGCTCCCCGGGCAGCCAGGCGCCGGCGGGCGCCGTCACCAGCGGTGATCTGGCGTTCGTGGCCTGGCGGGCCGACGGTGTCCAGGTCGTCGACCTGGCGGCGGACCTCATGCCCGCCGTCGCCCGGTTCGTCCCGTTCGGGCCCGAGCCCGACGTGATCGCCGTCGCCCTCCTGCCCAACCACCTCGTCGCCCTCGACGCCACGTCGGGCCTGTGGGTCGCCGAACGCCCGCCCGAGGGGCCCAGGACCTCGAACGAGGACGACCTCAAGCTGTTCCTGGCCCTCCTCGGGATCGCCGGCCTGGTGGGGCTGTTGGTCGTCCCCGCCGTGGTCCGGGCGCTGTCGGCGGCGGGGCGGGCGGTGAGCGCCGCCCCCAGCCGCCGGGTCGCATGAGGGGTCACCGAGTAACCCCGGGACCGCCGGTATGGTTGAGCTTTGGGCGCATGAAGGGGTGATTCCGGTTGGCTGAAATCGAGATCGGCATCGGGAAATCGGGCCGCCAGGCGTACGGGTTCGACGACATCGCGATCGTCCCCAGCCGGCGCACAAGAGATCCCGAGGATGTCGACATCTCGTGGGAGATCGACGCGTTCCGGTTCGAGCTGCCGGTGATGGGGGCGGCCATGGACGGGGTGGTCAGCCCCGCCAGCGCCATCGAGATGGGCAAGCTCGGCGGCGTCGGCGTCCTCAACCTCGAAGGCCTGTGGACCCGGTACGAAGACCCCGAGCCCCTCTTCGACGAGATCGCCAACCTGCCCACCGACAAGGCGACGCTACGCATGCAGGAGATCTACGCCGAGCCGATCAAGGACGAGCTGATCGGCCAGCGCATCCGTGAGATCCGTGAGGCGGGTGTCACGTCGTGCGCCTCGGTCACGCCGCAGCGCACGATGCAGTTCGCTGAGGCCATCCTCGCCGCCGAACTCGACCTGCTGGTCATCCAGGGCACGGTCGTGTCGGCCGAGCACGTGTCCAAGACAGTCGAGCCGCTGAACCTGAAGCAGTTCATCCGCTCGTTCGAGATCCCCGTGATCGTGGGCGGGTGCGCGTCCTACCAGACGGCCCTTCACCTCATGCGCACCGGCGCGGTGGGCGTGCTGGTGGGGGTCGGGCCCGGCCACGCCTGCACCACCCGGGCCGTGCTCGGGGTCGGCGTGCCCCAGGCGACGGCCATCGCCGACGCCGCCGGCGCCCGCATGCGCCACCTGGTCGAGACGGGGGTGTACGCCCAGGTCATCGCCGACGGCGGCATGTCGACCGGTGGCGACATCGCCAAGGCCATCGCGTGCGGGGCCGACGCGGTGATGATCGGCTCGCCCCTGGCCGCCGCCCACGAGGCACCGGGCCGGGGTTACCACTGGGGGATGGCCACCTTCCACCCCACGCTGCCCCGGGGCGCCCGGGTCAAGACCACGACCCGCGGCAGCCTCAAGGAGATCCTTGTCGGCCCCGCCCACGAGAACGACGGCCGCCTCAACCTGTTCGGTGCCCTGCGCACGTCCATGGCCACCTGCGGCTACGGCGACGTGAAGGAGTTCCAGAAGGCCGAGGTCATGGTGGCGCCCGCCCTCCAGACCGAGGGCAAGAACCTGCAAATATCGCAGGGCGTGGGGATGGGCGCGTAAGCTGTCGGCTTGGAAGACCACGACACAGTCCTGGTTGTCGATTTCGGGGCTCAGTACGCCCAGCTGATCGCCCGGCGGGTACGCGAGGCACACGTCTACTCCGAGATCGTGTCTCGCCACACGCCCGTGTCGGAACTGCTGGCGAGGCGGCCGGCGGGCATCATCTTCAGCGGCGGTCCCAAGTCGGTGCACGTCGAGGGTGCGCCCTCCATCGACCCCGCCGTCTACGAGTCCGGGGTGCCGGTCCTGGGCATCTGCTACGGCGCCCAGCTGGTGGCTCAGCAGCTCGGCGGCGAGGTGGCCCGCACGGGCTTGGGCGAGTACGGCCGCACCGAGCTTGAGGTCATTGCCCGCTCCGCCCTGTTCGGCGACCTTCCCACGACGCAGGACGTGTGGATGAGCCACGGCGACTCGATCGTCTCGGCGCCCGCCGGGTTCTCGGTGACGGCCGCCACCGACGCCGTGCCGGTCGCCGCCCTGGAGGACGCCGAGCGCCGCATCTACGGCGTGCAGTTCCACCCCGAGGTGGCCCACACCACCCGGGGCCAGGAGATCCTCAAGCACTTCCTCTACGACGTGTGCGGCTGCCGCCCACGGTGGACGATGACGTCGATCATCGAGCAGGCCGTCGAGGCCATCCGCGCCCAGGTGGGCGGCGAGAAGGTGATCTGCGGCCTGTCCGGCGGTGTGGACTCCTCGGTGGCCGCCGCCCTGGTCCACAAGGCGGTCGGCGACCAGTTGACCTGCGTGTTCGTGGACACCGGGCTGATGCGGGCGGGGGAGGCCGAACAGGTCGAAGACACGTTCCGCCGCCAGTTCGGCGTCGACCTGGTCCACGCCAAGGCGGCCGACCGCTTCCTGGAGAACCTGGCCGGCGTGGAGGACCCGGAGCGCAAGCGCAAGATCATCGGCGAGACGTTCATCCGGGTGTTCGAGGAGGTGGCGGCGGAGACGGCGGGCGACGCCAGGTTCCTCGTGCAGGGCACGTTGTACCCCGACGTGATCGAGTCGGGCACCAAGGACGCGGCCCGCATCAAGTCCCACCACAACGTGGGCGGGTTGCCCGACGACATGCAGTTCGAACTGGTGGAGCCGCTGCGCAACCTGTTCAAGGACGAGGTGCGGGCGGTGGGCGAGGAGCTGGGCCTTCCCGAGGACATCGTGTGGCGCCAGCCGTTCCCCGGCCCCGGCCTGGCCGTGCGCATCGTGGGCGACGTGACGCCGGAGCGCCTGGAGATCCTGCGCCAGGCCGACGCCATCGTCGTCGAGGAGATCAAGAAGGCGGGCCTGCACCTCGAGCTGTGGCAGGCGTTCGCCGTGCTCATCGGCGTGCGCACCGTGGGGGTCATGGGCGACGAGCGGACCTATGCCCACCCCATCGTCATCCGGGCCGTCACGTCGGACGACGCCATGACCGCCGACTGGGCCCGCCTCCCCCACGACCTGCTCGACCTGCTCGCCCGTCGCATCATCAACGAGGTGCCGGGCGTCAACCGGGTGGCCTTCGACATCACGGCCAAGCCCCCCGGCACCATCGAGTGGGAGTGACCAGCTAACTCTCATTGCGTTTTGTGCCGGTACCCGGCACAAAACGCAATGAAAGTAGGCGGCGGCCGTCGCCTACCGTTGCGGCCGTGACCGCCAGCCCGATCCGCAACGTCGCCCTCGTGGCCCACGTGGACCACGGCAAGACGACGCTGGTGGACGCCATCCTGCGCCAGACGGGTGTGTTCCGGGCCCACCAGCAGGTGGTCGAGCGGGTCATGGACTCCAACGACCAGGAGCGGGAACGGGGCATCACGATCCTGGCCAAGGCGGCGTCGGTGCGGTGGCGGGACGTCAAGATCAACCTGGTCGACACCCCCGGCCACGCCGACTTCGGCGGCGAGGTCGAGCGGGCCCTGGCCATGGTCGACGGCGTCCTGCTGCTGGTCGATGCGGCCGAGGGCCCGCTGCCCCAGACCCGCTACGTGCTGTCCAAGGCGGTGGCCGCCGACCTGCCGGCGGTGGTCGTCCTCAACAAGGTCGACCGGGCCGATGCCCGGGTCGAGGAGGTGCTGGACGAGGTCTACCAGCTGTTCCTCGACCTCGAGGTGCCCGATCACCACATCGAGTTCCCGGTCATCTCGGCCGTGGCCCGGGAGGGACGGGCGTGCGCCGGTGTGGGCGTGCCGCTCCCCGACGCCGACCTGTCGCCGCTGCTCGACGCCGTCCTCCACGCCGTCCCGGCGCCCATCGGCGACCCCGCCGCCCCCCTCCAGGCCCTCGTCACCAACCTCGACGCTTCGGACTACCTCGGCCGAATGGCCATCGGGCGGGTCGAGCGAGGGACGTTCCGGGCCGGCCGCCCCGTCGTGCTGGTGCACGGGGACGGCGTCTCGCAGGCCCGCAAGCCGGCGCAGCTGCTGGCGGTCGACGGGCTGGGCCGCACG
>Ga0187892_10010368_pt1 | contig 11842 bp, 9 predicted proteins | sample MA1701073metaG_FD_139345 | JGI IMG/M metagenome (GOLD analysis project Ga0187892, IMG submission 139345) | Bio-ooze microbial communities from a basaltic lava cave in the Kipuka Kanohina Cave System on the Island of Hawaii, USA - MA170107-3 metaG ...
GATCGCGCCGTTCGTCGATCGCGAGCCGCAGCATCTCGCCGAGCTGCTCCGCCGCGCGCGCGGCGGCGCGCGGGTCGGTCGGGATGAGCTGCACGACCGTGTGCAGCGCGTTGAAAAGGAAATGCGGATGGATCTGCGCACGCAGCGCCGCGAGCTGCGTGCGCGCCGCGAGCGCCTCGAGCTCGGCGGCGCGTGCCGTCGCGCGGCTCGCGTACGAGATCCCCGCGATCATCACGTAGAGCCAGATGCCGAGCACGAGGTACGGCACCAGGCCGGGGGCGCCGACGAGCCTCGCCCGCGCGCCGAACAGGCTCTCGAGCAGAACGTTGAGCCCGACCCACGCGAGCGAGAACACCGCCGCACCGAGCGCATGCCCAGCGACGAAGCCGATCCGGAACGGATGCGGCCAAGGCCATCGCAGCGTCGCCGCATGGACGGCGAGGCCGAGCAGCGCCGCTGCGATCGCCATCCGCAGCGCGACGCGCACGGCGGGCGCGAGCTCACCACCGTGCGCGCCGACGATCAGCGCGGTGAACAGCGCCACGGCCGGCAGCCAGCCGAACAGCAGCGGAAGTACGAAGCGCGCGTGTTGCACTGCGCGACTCTAACGCGCGGCCTCGACGGGAGTCGCGGCGGCGCGCGTCGCGTCGATCACGAGCACGGCCTCGTCCCAGGTCTCGCCGTCGGTCGAGCGATCCTGGGTGAGGCGGAATCCGTCGGCGGTGATCGCGCTGAAGCGGGACCGCGTGCGATAGGGCTTGCCTTCGCTGTCGGTTCCGCTGCCCTCGATCTGCATCTCGCCTCCGGCCCAGTGCGCCTTGCCCTGCGTGAAGCGCGCGCGGTACGCGTCGAGCGTCGCGACGAGCCACGCACGCTCGCCCGGCGACCAGATCCGCAGCGAGCGGCCGAGTGACACCGGATTGCCGGACGCGTCGACGATGCGGAGCTCGTCCTCGACACCACGGCCGTCGAACGCGCGTTTCGCGTTCCAGCTCCCGACCGGGCGCGGTGCACCATGGATCATCGCGGCAAGCGTGCCGACCTTTGGGCGCGCCTCGATCGTCCAGCTGCCGACGAGGAAGTCGAACTGTCGCGCTTCGGGGCCTAGCCCGGACGCGACGGCACCGCCTGCGCCGTGCTGCGCAGCGAGCGGTGTGGCGAAAAGGACAGCGACGGCGCACAGCGCCACTCGGACGAGCAAACGGAACGACATGGCACGACTCCCGGTTCGGACTCGGCCGCAGCGTGCCACCCCGGCGTACCGCCGAAGCTCCGATTTCGCCGAATGGGACGCCGGCACCGTCGAACGGCGCGAGCGACGGGCGCGACTCGACTAGCGTGGCGTCCGATGAACGCCGCCATTGCAATTCCCGCCACGTCAGCCGCGCCGCTCGCCACCCTGCGCGGCGTCTCGAAGCGCTACGACTCGCCCGCCGGTCCGCAGCTCGCGCTAGACGCGATCGACCTCACGATCGCGCGCGGCGCGCTCGTCGCGATCGTCGGCGCGTCGGGCAGCGGCAAGTCGACGCTCCTGAACCTGCTCGGCGGCATCGATCGGCCGAGCGCGGGCGAGATCGTCATCGCGGGCCGGTCGCTCGGGACGCTCGGCGAATCGGCGCTCTCGCGCTGGCGCGCGACCTCGGTCGGCTTCGTGTTCCAGTTCTTTCAGTTGCTGCCTACGATGACGGTGCTCGAGAACGTGCTGATGCCGATGGATCTCGCACGGCGCTGGCCGGCACGAGAGCGCCAGGCGCGCGCGCAGGCGCTGCTCGCTCAGCTCGGCGTCGCGGAGCAAGCGGCGAAGCTACCCGCGACACTGTCGGGCGGGCAACAGCAGCGCGTCGCGGTCGCGCGCGCGCTCGCGAACGAGCCCGAGCTCGTGCTCGCGGACGAGCCGACCGGCAACCTCGACTCGGGCAACGCCGCCGCGCTGTTCGCGCTGCTCGCGCAGATCGCGGCGCAAGGACGCACCGTCGTGCTCGTGACGCACGAGCGCCAGCGCCTGCCGTCGAACGCGCGCGTCGTCGAGATCGCCGACGGCCGCCTCGTCGCGTCGAAGCGATGACGGCGATGCTGCTCCGCAAGGCATGGCGCGACGCCGTCCACCATCGCGCGCGCAGCGCGCTCGCCGTCGCGGCGCTCGCGCTGTCGCTCACCGCGGGCGGCACCGTGCTCGTCGCGTGGGCGATGGTGCGGGCCTCGACCGTCGAGGGGTTTCGCGCGAGTCTGCCGGTCTCGGCGACGCTCGTGGTCGACCGTGCCGACGAGGCGTTGCTCGATGCGGTCCGAGCGATGCCGGAGCTCGCCGCCGTGCGTGCGCGCCGCGTCGTCTCGGCCTCCATTGCGACCGACGGCGGACCGCGCCGAGCGCTGCTTCGGGCGTACGACCGTGCCGATGCGAACGACATCGGCCGCATTGCACCGTTGTCCGGCGACTGGCCGCCGCGTGCGGGCCGGATCGTGATCGAACGCTCCTCGCCCAGCGCCGATGCGCTCGCGATCGGCGCAAGGCTCGACGTTGCGCTCGGCGAACGGGCGGCCGTAGCGCTCGTCGTCGGCGGCGTCGGGCAGGACGTCGCGCTCGCGCCGGGCTGGATGGAGCACACGGTCTATGCGTTCGCCGACGCCGCGACGCTCGAGCGCCTCGGCGCGCCGCCCGGATACGACGAGCTCGAGCTGCGCGTGCGCGACAGCACCGCGAGCCGCGCGAACGTCCGCGCCGTCGTCGCACGTGCCGCTTCGATCGCGCGCGCGCAAGGTCGCACGATCCGCCGCGTCGACGTGCCGCGTCCGGGCGAGCACATCCACGCGGCGCAGATGTCGTCGCTGCTCGCGACGCAGCTCGCATTCGCGGTGCTCGCGTTGCTCGCGGCGGCGCTGCTCGTCGTCAACCTCGTCGTCGCGACGCTCGCGGCGGAGCGTCGGACGATCGGGGTACTGAAGACGCTCGGCGCCGGTGCCGGCACGGTCGCGCGGCATTATCTCGCTCATGCCGCGGTGCTCGGTGCGGCAGCAACCGCGCTTGCGCTGCCGGCTGCCGCGCTGTTCGGCGCACGCTACGGCGCGTTGAAGCTCGAGCTGCTCAATTTTCCGCCCGACGCCGTGTCGGCGCCGTGGCTCGCCTGGCTCGTCATCGCGGGCGTCGGCATCCTGACCGCGCCGATTGCCGCGCTCGCGCCGATCGCCCGCGCCGTCGCGCGGCCGATCGCCGAAACGCTGCGGGAGGATCGGCTCGAGTCGGACGCGTTCGCGCGCAAAGGCCCGCGACTGCCGGTGCGTGCGATGCTGCCGCGCCCGGCGCGCTGGGCGCTCGACAACGCGTTCCGCCGCCCGCGCCGCACGCTGCTGACCGTGGTCGCGCTCGCGCTCGGGATCGCGGTGATGCTGGCCGCCGCGAACCTGCGCGACGCCGTCGTCGGCGCCGTCGATCTCGCGTTTGCGTCACAGCGCTACGACGTCGCGCTGACGTGGCAGGACGCACCACCGCGTGCGCTCGTGGAGCGCATCGCCGCGACGACCGACGGTATCGCGTCGCACGAAGTCTGGCTGCGCGCGCCCGCAGCCGCGCTGGGCGAGGACGATCTCCCCGGCGCGACGTTCCCGCTGCTCGGGATTCCACGCGATTCGACCCTGTTCGCGCCGGTGCTGCGCGCGGGTCGCAAGCCCCGCTCCGGCGAGCGCGACGCGACCCTGATCAGCCGCGGTATCGCACACGACGCACCGGATGCTGGCGGCGGCGGCACGCTCGACCTGCGCCTCGGCGCGGGCAAGGCCCGTTTCGTCGTGACCGGCGTCGTCGACGGCGCACCGCAGCCGCTCGCGTTCGTGTCGCGCGAAGCGCTCGAGCGCGGCGATCGCGGCGCGGTCACGCCGATGCTCGTCGTCACGACCGTGGCGCGCGACCTCTCCGGCCAGCTCGAAGCGATCCGGCGCCTGCGTGAGGCGTTCGACGAAGCGGGGCATTCGGTCGCCCGGAGCGTACGGCCCGACGAGAGCCGACGCGTCATCGAAAGCCACCTCGTGATGGTCGTCGAGTTCCTCGGCGCAATGGGCTGGCTGATGCTCGGGGTCGGCGCGATCGCGCTCGGGTCGACGCTCGGCATCGCCGTGCTCGAGCGCGAGCGCGAGGCCGGGGTGCTGCGTGCGCTCGGAGCGTCGCATCGTCGGATGTTCGCGCTGGTCGAGCTCGAAAGCCTCGCGGTTGCGGTCGCGGCGTTCCTCTTGGCGCTTCCGTTGTCGGCACCGGTCAGCATGCTGCTCGGCGAGGCGTTCGGCCGCGTGATGTTCACCGTGGCGTCGCGGCCGCTGCCCGGACCCGCAGCCATCGCATCGGCGTTCGCCGTGACCGTCGCCGTCGCCATGCTCGCGGCGCTCGTCCCGGCGGCTCGGGCGATGCGCCGCCCCGTCGCGATCGCGCTGCGACGCGCTTGAATCGCGCGCGCGCGGCCCATACCTTGCGTACTCGGCCGGCGCACGTCAGACGACGCGCGCGGCGCACGTCACGGCGGAGCCGATGAACCCGATCACCCTCGCGACGCTCGCGGATTTCCCGCGATTGCTCGAAGCGCACTACGCCGCGTTTCCCGACGCCTACAGACATTGGACGCCCGCATCGTGGGACGGGATCCCGAGCGAGCACTTCACCGCGCTCGAGCAGGTCTGCCACGTTCGCGACATCGAGATCGAGGGGTATCACGTCCGTTTCGATCGCACGCTGCGAGAATCGAATCCGACGCTCGCCTCGATCGACAGCGAGACGCTCGCGGTGGAGCGCGGCTACGGCGCGCAGGACGCGCGCGAGGCCTTCGCAGCGTTTCGCGCGGCGCGCGCGAAGACCGTCGCGCTGCTGGAAGGTCTCGCGCCCGACGCCTACGACCGCACCGCGGTGTTCGAAGGCTACGGGCCGCTGACGCTGCGCAGCCTCGTGCACTACCTCTGCAGCCACGATCAGCAGCACCTCGCCGGCCTGGAGTGGTTGCTCGGCAAGATCGAGGCGGACCGTGGGGCGATCGCGGCCGCGTGACGAGCATCGGGGCTGAAGCCGCGACTGGCTTCTCGCGCCCACGATGTCGCGTAACATTGCGCCGATGGGAGAGACGATTCGATGCTGACGGCGCACGCGGCGCTCGAGCGCCTGATCGAGGGCAACCGGCGCTTCGTCGCCGAGATCCGCAGCGGCGAGACGCTCGCGAGCGAATCGCGCCGGCGCAAGGTCGCGGCGGCGCAGAATCCGTTCGCGATCGTGCTCGGCTGCTCGGATTCGCGCGTGCCGGCGGAGATCGTGTTCGATCAGGGTCTCGGCGATCTGTTCGTGATCCGCGTCGCCGGCAACATCGTCGCGCCGTCGCAGGTCGGCAGCGTCGAGTTCGCGGCGGAGCGGTTCGCGACGCGGCTCGTCGTCGTGCTCGGGCACTCGCAGTGCGGCGCGATCACCGCGACGCTCGAAGAGCTCGCGCGGCCGGCCGGCTCGCAATCGCGCCATCTCCGTTCGATCGTCGATCGCGTGCGGCCGGCGGTCGAGCCGCTGTTCGCGGCGGGTCGCAGCCTCACGCACGACGAGCTCGTGCACCAGTCGGTACGCGCGAACATCCGCGCCTCGGCGAACCAGCTCCGTCACGGCTCGGAGCTGCTCGAGAGCCTCATCGCGCAGGACGATCTGCTCGTGGTCGGCGCCGAGTACTCGCTGGAAACCGGCGTCGTCGAGTTCTTCGACGGCATGCCCTGAGCTAAGCTCGGCGGCGGGTGCACGGTCGCGAGGCGACCGTCATGCAGCGCAGCCAACACATGATCGGGATGCGCGACGCTCCCGACCCGCTGACGCCACTATGGCACGCGACCGCACCGCGGTTCGTCGAGCCGGTTGCCACCCGGAACAACCTGTCCTCGCTCGCCGTCGATACGCTCGTGATCGGCGCGGGCGTCACCGGGCTCTCCACGGCGCTGCACCTCGCGGAACGCGGCGCGCGGGTCGCCGTGCTCGAGCGCGACGGCCCGGGGCTCGGCAGCTCCGGTCGCGCGAACGGCCAGATCATCGCGGGGCTGCAGAAGGATCCCGATGCGTTGATCGCTGCATTCGGAACCGAGCAGGGCGAGCGCATGGTCGAATTCGCCGGGAGGGCGCCCGACCTGCTGTTCGAGTTGATCGCCCGGCACGGCATCGCGTGCGACGCCGAACGCACGGGCTGGGTGCAGGCAACGCGCTCGGCCCGCGAGATGAAATCGCTCGAACGCCTCGCGGCGTCGTGGGCGCGACGCGATGCGCCGGTGCGGATGCTCGATCGAGGCGAGATCACGCGTCTGCTCGGCACGGACGCCTACGCGGGTGGCTGGCTCGATCAGCGCAACGGTTCGATACAGCCGCTCGCCTACGCGCGAGGCCTGGCTTCTGCCGCAGTCGCCGCGGGTGCCGAGGCTCACTACGGCGTCGAGGTCGGCGAGCTTCGGCGCGAGCGCGGGATCTGGCGCGTCTCGACCAACTGCGGCGAATTGTCGGCTGCGACCGTCGTGCTCGCGACCAACGTGTACACGTCGCAGCTGCGCGGTGTTGCGAGGACGTTTCTCGGCCGCACGTATCTGTCGGCGTACAGCGTGCAGCTCGCGACCGAGCCGCTCGACGAGGCGCTGCTCCGCCGCGTGCTGCCCGAGCGCCATACCGCCGCCGACACCGAGCACGTGCGCCTGCGCTACTTCAGGCTCGACCGCGAAGGTCGTTTCGTCATCGGCGGGCCGGGATGGTTGACGCCGCCGCGGTCGGCGTCGGCGGCGAGCTTTCGCGTGCTCGAATCGTCGATGCGCCGCATGTTCCCGCAGCTCGCGCGCGTGCGCGTCGACTACCGCTGGGCGGCGCGCGACACGCTGACGCCCGACCTGCTGCCGCATCTGTACGAGCCCTGCCCCGGGCTCTACTCGGCGCTCGGCTACAACGGGAGGGGCCTCGCGATCGGTACGGCGCTCGGCAGCGTGCTCGCGCGGCGCGTGCTCGGCGAGCCTGCCGAGACGCTTCCCTATCCGACCACGCGGGCATCGTCGCTGCCGCTGAATCTGCCTTCGGCTGCGGCATACTACGCAAAGGTCGCGCTCGCGCGTCTGCGGCGTTGACCCAAAACCGGGACAGGTACAGTTAATTCACCTTAACTGCACCCGTCCCCTTTTCTCAGGCGGCGGCGGCGACCGACTTGCGCGGGCCTTCGACCAGCGCGTGGCGCACGCCTTCGATCACGAGGTCGAGCTCATCCGAGCCGAGCGCGAAGTGCGGCGTGAAGCGCAGCGAGTTGACGCCACCGTGGATCACGCCGATGCCTTTCAGGCGCATGTACTCCTCGGTGCTGCCGGCGCCGTAGCACTTGAACTCGGCGGAGAGCTCGCACGACACGAGGAGCCCCGTGCCCTGCACGCTCGTGATGTAGCCCGGCAGTTTCTTCGCGAGCGCCTCGAGCTTCTCGACCATCTCGCGGCCGCGCTGGCGAATGTTCGCGCGCAGCTCCGGCGTCAGCAGGCCGAGCACGGTCGTCGCGACGTCCATCGCACGCGGGTTGCTCGTCATGGTGTTGCCGTAGACGCCCTTGCGATAGAGACCCGCAGCGCGCTCGTTGACCGCGAGCACGGAGAACGGGTACTGGCCGCCGTTGAGCGCCTTCGAGTACGTCTCGAGATCGGGCGCGTCGAGCTTCTCGAAGCCCGGATAGTCGACGATCGAAAGCACGCCGTGCGCGCGGATGCCGGCCTGGATCGAGTCGATCAGGAGCAGCGTGCCGTGCGCCTTCGTCAGCTCGCGCGCAACCGCGTAGAACTCGGGCGGCAGCGCGCGACCCGGGTTGCCTTCGCCCATCACGGGCTCGATGAATACGGCCTCGATGTGGACGTGGTCGCGCTCGCATTCCGTGAACGCGCGATGCAGCGCGATCGTGTCGTACGGCTCGACGACGATCAGCTGCGGGTCGGTGTGCTTGTGGCTCGCGAGGTGTTGCGCGTAGGTCTTGCGGGTGGAGTCGGAGTACATCGCCGGCAGCTCGGTGCGGCCGTGGAACGCGCCACGCACCGCGATGCGCTTGACGCGCCAGCCCGCGTGCGGCGCGCCCGGGTCGGTCATCAGCTTGGTGTTGATGTCGGCGATGCGACCCGCGAGCGAGACGGTCTCGGAGCCCGAGTTGAGGCAGAGGAAGCGCGAATACGGCGAGCCGCCGCGGGTATGGCCGATCTCGCGCTTGAGCGCCTTGCCGAGCCGGTACTGGCTCGCGTTGGGCGTCATGATGTTCGCCATGGCCTGCGGCTTCGCCATCGCGGCGAGCGGCGCGGCCGGCGTGTGGCCGAAGCCGATCATGCCGTAGCCGCCGACGTCGTAGATCACCGCACCCTTGGTCGTGACGATCCACGAACCGCGCGCAACGAGCGAGACGTACGGATTTACAGCGTCTTCCTGGTAGAAGTTGACGAAGTCGGCCTGCACCGCGCGGACCTGCTCGTCCTCCGGCATCGCCATCAGCTCGGGCAGCTCGGCGACGAGCGCGCGATGCGCCTCGACCGATGCCTCGATCGCGGCCCTTAGATCGGGATGGTTCGCGGCGAAGCGTTCGATGGTGGCGTCGTCGAGGCCGATGGTGATGCGGGCCCCGCCGTGGCGGCGCAGGATTTCGAGTTGTTCGACGAGCTTCGACATGGCGCGACTCCTCGCGGCAGAATCACCGCGAAATCAACTGTTTAGGAAAGAAACTCAGCATAGCACCCGGATTTCCCCGCCGTAACCCCGCGAGCGGAGTGGCTCCGGCTTTCTTGCGCGATTCGAAGGGCCAAGGGGCCGGGTGACAACGATCACCCGGGCCGAATGACTTCGGCGGGTTCAGCGGCGGCGGCGGGAGCGACTACGATCGCGCCATGCTCGCGGACTTCCAGCATCGGCACGCCGACACGTTCAGGCGCCTCGAACGAGCGCTGCTGCCGCCCGTCATCGAGCCGGGCGCGATGCCGTGGATGTCGCTGCTGTACCTGACGTTCCCGCTGATGCCCGCGCTGATGCGCGACTTTCCGCAGCCGAACTGGTCGCTGACGTTCTTCGCGATCGCGGCGTTCCTGCCCCTGTACTTCCTGTTCTACTGGGTGCGCGGCTGGCACCGCATCTTCTTGCTGATCGCGATGGCGGGGCTCGGCGCGGCACTGTTCCCGGCGAACTTCTTCGCGAACACGTTCCTCATCTACTCGAACGTGCTCGCGGCGTTCCTGCCGGTGGGCGCGATGCTCGCGGTCGTGGTCGCGACCCAGGCGTTGTTCGCGGGCGCGCTCGTCGCGCTCGGCTGGGAGCGCACGTCCGAGCTCTTCATCGTCATGAACCTCTTGACCGCGGGCATCGCCTCGGTTTGCAACCGCTTCTGGATCAGCACCGCGCGCAAGAACCAGGCGCTCAGGCTCTCGCAGGACGAAGTGCAGCGGCTCGCGCGGGTCGCGGAGCGCGAAAGGATCGGGCGCGACCTGCACGACGTGCTCGGCCACACGCTGTCGGTCGTGGCGCTGAAATCCGAGCTCGCGGTGCGCCTGTTCGAGCGCGACCCGCAGGCCGCCGTGGCGGAGATGCGCGAAGTCGAGCGCGTCGCGCGCGAAGCGCTCGGCCAGGTCCGTCGCGCAGTCTCCGGCATGCGCGCGCTCGGCCTGCGCGCCGAGTTCGCGAACGCGCGGCTCGCGCTCGCGGCGGTCGAGGTCGACTTCGAATACCGCGCCGACGAGCTCGCGCTGCACCCCGAGATCGAGACCGCGCTCGCGCTCGCGTTGCGCGAGGCCGCGACCAACGTGATCCGGCATGCCGCGGCGCGGCGCTGCCGTGCGGATCTCGGCCGGGTCGGCGACGAGGTCGCCCTCACGGTGCAGGACGACGGGCTCGGCGGCGCACATACCGACGGCAACGGCCTGCGCGGCATGCGCGAGCGGCTCGAAGCCGTCGGCGGCCGGCTCGAGCTGGTGTCGAATGCGGGCCTCGGCACCGAGCTCACGATCCGCGTCCCGTTCCGCGGCCCGGACGAAACGACCTCGAAGCCCGAACCCGCCACCGCCCCGCGCAAACTCATCGCCGTGAAGTAGACAAGAAAGCGGGACGGGTGCAGTTGAGCCGTCTCAACTGCACCCGTCCCGCTTTTCGCTTTCGGGTACGCTCGCGCCCATGATCCGGGTGCTGCTCGCGGAAGACCAGGCGATGGTGCGTGGCGCGCTCGCGGCGCTGCTGAAGCTCGAGAGCGACCTCGACGTCGTCGGCAGCTACGGCGACGGCGAAGCAGCATGGGCCGCGATCCGTCAGCTCGCGCCCGACGTCGTGCTGACCGACATCGAGATGCCGCACCTCACGGGGCTCGAGCTCGCGCAGCGCGTGCGCGACCACGGGCTCGAGTGCAAGGTCGTGATCCTCACGACGTTCGCGCGTCCGGGCTATCTGCGACGCGCGCTCGACGCCGGCGCGAGCGGGTATCTGCTCAAGGACGCACCAGCCGAGAAGCTGGCGGATGCGCTGCGCAAAGTCCACCGCGGCGGCCGCGCCGTCGACGCCGAGCTCGCGCTCGAAGCATGGTCGGAGGCCGACCCGCTCAACGATCGCGAGCGCCAGGTGTTGCGCCTCGCGGGTGAGGGTCAGTCCGCCGGCGAGATCGCGGAGCAGCTGAACCTCTCGCAGGGGACGGTGCGCAACTACCTGTCCGAAGCGATCGGCAAGCTCGGCGTCGGAAACCGGATCGAGGCGTATCGTCTCGCGCGGCAGAAAGGGTGGTTGTAGGCCGGACATCCGGAGGATGGCCGGCGAGTCGAGGTGCTGCCGGCCATGCTTCGCATGTCCGGCCTACTCCGGCGTCGCACCGTAGAATTCCCCGGTGAAGAAATCGGACTTCCGCTACGACCTGCCCGACGAGCTCATCGCGCAAGCCCCGCTCGCCGACCGCAGCGCGAGCCGACTGCTCGTGTTCGACGCGGCGCACGATACACTCGACGATCGCACGTTCCGCGATCTCCCCGTGCTGCTCGCGCCGGGCGACCTGCTCGTGCTCAACGACACCCGCGTGCTGCCCGCGCGGCTGTTCGGCAAGAAAGACACCGGCGGCGAAGTCGAGATCCTGATCGAGCGCGTGCTCGGCACGCACGAGGCGAAGGCACAGGTACGCGCGTCGAAGCCGCTCAAGACGGGACGCTCGATCGCGCTCGCCGACGGCACGGCTGTCACTGTGCTCGCGCGCGAAGGCGAGTTCTACCTGCTGCGCTTCGAAGCGCGCGAAGCGCTCGACAAGCTGCTCGCGCGCGTCGGTCACATGCCCTTGCCGCCCTACATCCGGCGTGCCGACACCAGCGAGGACCAGTCGCGCTACCAGACCGTGTTCGCGCGGGAGCCCGGCGCGGTCGCGGCGCCGACCGCGGGGCTGCACTTCGACGATCCGCTGCTCGAGCGCCTGCGCGCGCGCGGCGTCGAATTCGGGCACGTCACGCTGCACGTCGGCGCCGGCACGTTCCAGCCCGTGCGCGCCGAGAACCTCACCGACCACGTCATGCACAGCGAGTGGCTCAACGTCGGCGCCGAGCTCTGCGAGAAAGTGCGGCGGACGCGCGCGGCCGGCAAGCGCGTCGTCGCGGTCGGCACGACGGTCGTGCGCGCGCTCGAATCCGCCTCGCGCGGCGGCGCGCTCGAACCGTTCGCGGGCGAGACGCAGATCTTCATCTTCCCCGGCGTTCCGATCCGTGCGGTCGATGCGCTGATCACGAATTTCCACCTGCCCGAATCGACGCTGCTGATGCTCGTCGCCGCGTTCGCCGGCCGCGAAGCGACACTCGCGGCCTACCGCCACGCCGTCGCCCGCCGCTACCGCTTCTTCTCCTACGGCGA
>Ga0187892_10010370_pt1 | contig 11840 bp, 8 predicted proteins | sample MA1701073metaG_FD_139345 | JGI IMG/M metagenome (GOLD analysis project Ga0187892, IMG submission 139345) | Bio-ooze microbial communities from a basaltic lava cave in the Kipuka Kanohina Cave System on the Island of Hawaii, USA - MA170107-3 metaG ...
CCTGGTCGCCCGGGAAGCGGCCGGCGCGCAGGGCTCGAAAGATCTCGGCCCGCCCCTCGTCATCGCGCACGAGGCCGAGGAGCGTCGCCGCCGCCCGGCTCACGTGGGGATCGCCCGCCGCCGATGCCCGGACGAGGACCTCGGTCGGACGCCGGCCCCCGGCGCGGGCGAGAGGCGCGAGGTAGAGCCCGGCCCGCCAGGGGTCCGCCCGCGCGGCGACGAGGAAGTGCTCGGCCCCGTCGGGCAGGAAAGCCGTGAGCTTTTCCTCGGCGAGCGGGTCGGCGCGCGCCGCCTCGAACGCCCGCCTCAGGTCCTCGGGAATCGAGACGGGGAGGGGCGCTTCGTCGGCGCGCGCGCCGCCTTCGATCCCGAGCGCGAGCAGGAGCGCGAGGAGGACCAGGGGTCGGGAATCTCTCATGGGCGACCTCCGGGTTCAGGTCGGCTCGTCCGGGGCGGCCGTCTCGCTCAGGACCCGCTCGAGGCGATCGGCGGCGCCCCGCGAGGCGGCGGCGTCCAGCCGCGCCGAGCGCGCCGATCAGGGCGTAGCCGAGGCGCGCCTCGCCGAGCGTCCGGGCGCGCCGGACGAGCGTCTCGGCGAGCTCGCCGGGCTCACCGCCCGGGCGGGCAGGTCCGAGCGATGAGGGCATCGAGCGCCTCCGCCTCGAAGTCCTTGCGGCGATCGCGCGCCGCGTCCACGAGGGCGGCCGATCGCGGGTCCTCGAGCGCGCGGGCGAGGCGGTCCATGTCGTCGATGGCGCGGAGCCGGTCCTCGAACGACTCGCCCGCCGCCTGGAGAGCGAGATCGCGCCGCTGCTCGCGGTCGACGGCCTCGAGCTCCCGATCCCGCGGCTCCGCCACGCCGCCAACGTAGCGGAGGCGGGGCGCGGGCGTCAACTACCTCGCCAGCCGCTCCGCGATCGCCCGGTCGACGGACGCTTTCCCGCCGCCCGGCGACCAGGAGCGCGAGCGCGATCCCGATCGCGAGGATGTGGTACTCGAAGCCCTCGCCCTTCTGCGTCCCGAACCAGTTCATGAAGAAGCCGTGCGGCCAGTGGACGAGGGCGATCGTGCCGGCCATGACCGCGCCGATCCCGAGCGCCGAGAGCCGCGTGAGGAAGCCGGCGATGAGGCCGAGGGCCCCCGCCGACTCCGCGAGATCACGAGGAAGGCGAGCGCGGCGGGCGTGCCGCCCTTCACGAAGAGGTCCATCGTGCCGGAGAAGCCGTGGCCGCCGAAGAGGCCGACGGTCTTCTGGAGGCCGTGGGGGAGCATGACGATCCCGAGCGTCAGGCGCAGGACGAGCGGGACGATCGAGTCGTCGGTCCCGAAGAGGCGAGACAGCATGTGCGATTCTCTCCTACGGAGAATTGTCCTGAAACGAACTATCGGTCCGAAGAGATCAGGCCCGCTTTCCCTCGAAGCTGTCCCGGCCCATCTGCTCGTGCGTCCAGGTGACGCGCGGGACGCTCCGCCGCTGCATCCAGGAGGGCTGCGAGAGCGACGCCGCGCTCGGCGAGCGCACGGGGGCGGGGACGGTCTGCGGCGCGTGCCTGCCGCGCCTGAAGGAGATGCTCGGGCGGCCCGACTGGACGCCCGTCGTCTGCTCGGAGGTCATCCGCGTCACCGACGACATCCGGAGCTTCCGCTTCCGCCCGTGCACGGGCGGCTTGAAGCCGGCGCGTCCCGGGCAGCACGTCGTCGCCCAGGCGCGGATCGACGACCGCTGGGTCGAGCGCCCCTACACGCTCAGCTCGCCGGCCTCGCAGACGGACTTCTACGAGATCACGGTCAAGCGCGAGCCCCGCGGCCTCTTCTCGAGCTGGCTCTTCGACCAGATGCAGGGCGAGGCGCTCATCCGCGTCTCGAGCCCGCAGGGCGACTTCGTCCTCGACGACGGAGACGCCGCGCCGCCCGCGGTCTGCCTCGTCGGCGGGATCGGCATGACGCCGGCGCTCGCGATGCTGCGGAGCATCGTGGCGTCGGGCAGCCGCCGGCGCCTGCACATCGACTACTCCTGCTCGCACGCCCGCCAGTTCGCCTCCGGCGACGAGCTCGAGCGCGCGGCGCGCGAGCACGCGAACGTCACGCTGAGGCGGCGCGCGACGCGCGAGGCCGGCCACATCGCGCGCGCCGACATCGCGGCCGACCTGCCCGGGGCGACCTTCTTCATCTGCGGCCCGACCGCCTTCCAGCGCCACGTCCAGGGGATCCTCGCCGCCATCGGCGTCCCGCGCGCCCGCATCCGGACCGAGGAGTTCACGCCGCAGGGCGACCGGCCGCCGACCGAGAAGGCCCGCCGGACGGGACCCGTCGGTCACCCGGCGGCGAAGGCCCCGCCCACGCGCGCCCCCGGCCCGCGCCCGGGCGACGCGCCGGCCGTGCCCGAGGTGCTCGCCTCGCAGCCCGGGTCCGTCCGCGACGAGGCCCGCGCCTACCTCCTGCGCTTCTTCCACGAGCACGGCGTCCCGCAGGCGTTCGAGGCGCGCTGGCGCGAGGTCGAGGCCGAGATCGAGCGCACGGGCACCTACGAGCAGACCTACGACGAGCTGAGCTTCGGGGCGAAGCTCGCCTGGCGCAACAGCGCCCGCTGCATCGGCCGCCTCTTCTGGCACCGGCTCCAGGTCCGCGACCTCCGCCACCTCGCGACCGAGGAGCAGATCTTCGAGGCCCTCTGCGAGCACATCCGCCTGGCGACGAACGGCGGCAACCTCCGGGCCGTCATGAGCGTCTTCCGGCCGCAGCGGCCGGGCGAGCCGGCGCCGCGCCTCTGGAACCCGCAGCTCATCCGCTACGCCGGCTACAAGCAGAAGGACGGCTCGTGGATCGGCGACCCGGCGAACGCCGCCGTCACGCGGGCGATCCTGAAGCTCGGCTGGCGGCGGCCGAAGCGCGAGCGCACCCCGTTCGACATCCTGCCGCTCGTCATCGAGCTCCCGGGGCGCGCGCCGCGCCTCTTCGAGGTCCCGAAGGACCTCGTCCTCGAGGTCCCGCTCACCCACCCCGAGCACCCGTGGTTCGCGGACCTCGGGCTGCGCTGGTACGCGCTGCCGGCGGTCTCGGAGATGCTCTTCGACTGCGGCGGGATGCTACACGCCCGCGCCCTTCAACGGCTGGTACATGGGGACGGAGATCGGCGCCCGCAACTTCAGCGACGAGTACCGCTACAACCGGCTCCCGGCCATCGCCGAGAAGCTGCGCCTCGACACGCGCCGCGACCGATCGCTCTGGAAGGACCGCGCCCTCGTCGAGCTGAACATCGCCGTCCTCCACTCGTTCGAGAAGGCGGGCGTCAAGATGACGGACCACCACGCGGCGGCGAACGACTTCATGGAGTTCGCCCGGCAGGAGGCCGCGGCGGGGCGCCGCATCGACGCGCGCTGGAGCTGGATCGTGCCGCCTCTGTCGGGGTCGGCGACCCCCGTCTTCTACGTCGGCTGGCACGAGACGGAGATCAAGCCCAACTACTTCTATCAGCCGAAGCCCTACAAGGGCGAGAGGACGTGACGGCGCCGCCCTCTCGCCCCTTCAAGCTCAGGGCATGACCTTCTGGAGGGCCGACTTCCACTTGTCCGCCGCCGCCTTGAAGGCGTCGAAAGGCCCCCACGCAGTCGCCGGCGTCGAACCTCGCGATCCCCCGGTCCCGGTAGCCGATCCCGACCTGCAGCTCGAGGAGCGCGTCCGCGATGGCGCTCGGGGACGCGCCCGAAGCGAGGATCTCGGCCTCGACGAACGCCTCGAGGCCGATGAAGAGCAGGACCACCGGGTACGAGGCGCAGTCGATCCCCTTCTGGGCCGCGTCCTTGAGCTTCCCCGTGGCGCTCTCGAGCAGGACGAGCGCCGTGTCGTTCTCGCCCTCGGACAGCCGGGCCAGTCTCGTCGAGGAAGATCAGGACCGAGGCGAGCTCGTCGAAGCCGTCGTCGCCCGGGCCGAGCCCGGCGAGGCTGGCTGCGACGGCGGCGCGGAGGGCCGCGATGTCGAAGGCGATCCCGCCCGGCTCGAGCGCGTAGACGTAGGCCGAGCCGGAGTTCATCCCTCGATCGTCGTCGAAGCGCGCGCCGACGACGACCGTGTCGCCGTCGACGGCCAGATGGCTGCCGAAGACATCCCCGGCGGCGGCGTCCGAGGCCGCGACCTTCGTCTGCTCGGCGAAGGCCGTCCCGCTCCGCGAGAAGACGTAGGCCGCGCCCGAGCTCTCGCCGGCGCCGTCGTCCCCCGGGGCGCCGATGACGGCGATGTCCCCGTCGAGGGCGACGGCGCGGCCGAAGACGTCCGACGGCGCGCCGTCCGAGGCGACGAGCCTCTGCCGCTCGACGAAGGTCGCGCCGTCGCGGACGAAGACGTACGCCGCGCCCGCGTTCAGGACCGGGCCGACGTCCTTGCCCTCGGCGCCGGCGACGAGCGTGTCGCCGTGAAGGGCAAGGCACGGGCCGGCGGAGGCGCCGAGGAAGTCGGCCGAGGCGGCGTCCGAGGCGACGAGCTTCTGGAGCTGCGTCCAGCTCGCCCCGGTGCGGCCGAAGACGTAGACCGCGCCCGCCCCGAGGGCCGCGATGGCGCGCGAGCCGACGACGACGGTGTGGCCGTCGATGGCGAGCGCGTCGCCGAAGTTGTCGTTCGTGGAGGCGTCCGCCGCCGTCAGCTTCTGCTCGAGCGTCCAGACGCCGCCGCTCCGGACGAAGACGTAGGCCGAGCCGGCGTTGCCGCCGGCGTCGTGGTCGTCGAAGTGGGCGCCGACGACGGCCGTGTCGCCGTCGAGCGCGACGGCCTCGCCGAAGTCGTCGAACTCGGCGGCATCCGGGGCCCGGAGCTTCGCCTGCTGCGTCCACGCCGTTCCGGTCCGGACGAAGACGTAGGCCGAGCCGGACCCGGTCGGCGGGTCGTCGCCCGGGGCGCCGACGATGGCCGTGTCGCCGTCGATGGCGACGTCGGTGCCGAAGAGGTCCAGCGCGAAGCCGTCGGCGGCCACGAGCTTTTGCTGCTCCGTCCAGGTCGTCCCCGAGCGCACGAACACGTACGCCGCCCCGCGGAGCCCGTTCGCGATGGCGCCGACGACGGCCGTGTCGCCGTCGAGATCGACGGACCACCCGAAGGCGTCGCCGGCCGCGCCGTCCGAGGCCGTGAGCTTCGCCTGCTCGGTCGCCACGAGCGGGTCGATCGTCACGGGATACGCGGCGCCGGCCGCGTCGACGACGAGGGCGAGGCGCCCGCGATCCAGCTCCATCCGCGCGGAAGCCGCCGGCCGCCGGCGTCGAAGGCGATGAGGCCGTCGTAGCGAAGGGCCGGGTCCGCGGCGCCGGGCGCGGCCCAGGAGACGGCCCGACCCTCCGCGTCGAGGGCGGGCTCGAGGTCGGAGCGAACCGCCATCTCCACCCGGACCGGCAGGCCGCGCTCCGTCCCCGCGGGCGGGGCGTTCAGGGTGAAGCCCTGCTCGATGCCGCGCGGCCCGTTCTCGTACCACTCGACGAGGTCCCCGCGGCGGTACTCGACCCGACGGCCCCCGACCGAGGGCGCGGCGGCCGCCACGGGCTCGACCGCCCCCTCCGCGCCGAAGCCCGCGACGCGGATCTCGAGGCGCCAGTCGGCGCCGGCGCGCGGAGCGACACGGACCCCCTCCGTCGTGAAGAACGCGTCGATCCCCTGCGCCGGGTTCGGGGCGTGGAGGACGGGGGCGGAGCCGGCGCCGTCCGTCGCCTCCACGCCGCTCGACGCCGAGACCGCGTACGCCGCCGCCGCGTCGCGCTCGAGGGCCGCCCGCACCGCGGCGCCGAGGTCTCGCGACGGCGACGCCGCGGCCCGGGGCGTCCCGTCGCCGCGCTGCGCCTCGCCCGGGGAAAGGAACACGAAGCCCGTCGCCGCGCAGACGGCCTGCGGCGCGCGCGCCGGCGCGGGCCGCGGCCCTCAGTCGTCGAGCGTGGCGAGCTGGTGCTTGATCGCGTACTTGACGAGACCGGCGACGCCGCGCACGCCGAGCTTCGCCATGACCGTCGCCCGGTACCAGTGGACGGTCCCGATGCCGATGCCGAGCTGCGCGGCGATCTCCTTGCTCGCGAGCCCCTCGGCGACGAGCCTCACGATGTCGCGCTCGCGCGACGTGAGCCGGTCCGGGCCGGGCGCGCCGGCCTCGTGCGCGAGGAGGTCGGCGACCGCCTCGCCGATCCCGCGGCTCAGGAAGACCTCGCCCGCGGCCGCGGCGAGCACGGCGTCGAGCAGCTCGCGCGTCGTCGACTCCTTGAGGACGTAGGCGGCGATCCCGGCCTCGAAGCCGGCCTGGACGAAGTCCCGCTCCTTGTGCACGCTGACGAGGACGATCGCCGTGCGCAGGCCCAGGTCGCGCGCCTTCCGGGCGACCTCGATCCCGGTCATGCGCGGCATCCCGATGTCGAGCACGGCGACGTCGGGCGATCGCTCCTCGATCGCGCGCAGGGCCGCCTCGCCGTCCGACGCCTCGGCCACGACCTCGATCGAGGGCTCCCGCCGCAGCAGCGACACCATGCCGTCGCGGACGATCTCGTGGTCGTCGGCGAGAAGGACCCGGATGCGGCTCATGCCGATCCTCCGACCGGAAACGAGACGGCGATCCGCGTCCCGCGCCCCGGCGCCGAGTCGACCTCGAGCCGGCCGCCGAGCCAGCGGGCCCGCTCCCGCATGCCGACGAGGCCGAGCCCCGTGGCCCCGCCCGCGGACGACGGGTCGAACCCGACCCCGTCGTCCTCGACGGCGAGATCGATGCCGCCCGCCGGCGAGGCGGCGAGGCGCACCGTCGCGCCGCGGGCGCGCGCGTGCCGCGCGACGTTGGCGAGCGCCTCCTGAGCGATGCGGAAGATGGCGAGGGCCGTGTCCGCCGACGTCCGGACCGGCTCGCGCTCGACTTTTAGCGCGACGGGGCACTCGGGCGTCGACGCGCCTCGCACGAGCTGCCGGAGGGCGGCGACGAGACCGAGCCGGTCGAGGACGGGCGGTCTCAGGTCGTGGGAGATGTGGCGAAGCTCGTCGAGGAGGCGCTCGACGTCCGCCCGCATCTCGTCGAGTCGCACCGTCTCCTTCGGGCCGACCTCCGCCCCGAGCGCGTCGATCCGGTTGCAGATCGCGGCCAGCGCCTGGCCCGCGCTGTCGTGCAGGGCGAGCGCGATCCGCTCGCGCTCGGCCTCCTGGTTCCGGACGACGCGCTCGCCGAGGCGGCGGACCTCGTGCTCCGCCCTCGCGCGGTCCTTCTCGAGCGCGCCTGCACCTCGGCGAGGCGGTCGACGTTCTCCCACGCCGCGCCGGCGAGCGCCGCGACGTAGGCGGCGAGGCGACGCTCCTCGTCGCCGAACAGCCCGCCGACGCCGCGGTGGGTCGCGACGAGGCTAGCCCGCACCGCTCCGCGAACGACGATCGGGGCGACGAGCGACGAGCGCGGCCGCAGGCCGTGTCCCTCGTCGATCGACACGACCGGCGCGACCGCCTCGACGGCCGCGCGCACGAGGGGCTCGACCTCGGGCTCGGAGGGCCGATCGCCGACGCCGAGCACCCGGCACGCATCGCCGCGCAGGAGCGTGCGGCCCGCCTCCTCGACGCGGCGGATGAGCGCCGCGTGCGTCGGGGCGGTGGCGATCTCGCGGCCGATCGCGAGCAAGCTCTCGAAGCGGTCGGCGAGGGCCGGCGTGATCGGCGTCGCCGCCGGCGAAGGCGTCCCCTCCTCGGAGCCGAGCATCCAGACGGCGTCGGTCCCGCCGTCGCGCAGCCCGCGCCGGCCGGCGGCGGCGTCCTCCGCCGCCTCCGGCCAGCCGAGCGCCGCGCCCGCGTGCGCGCGCGCGAGTCGTGCCAGCGCCTCCTCGATCGGCAGCCCGCAGCGCCGCGCGAGCGCGATGCTCTCGTCGAGGAGGCGGCGCGCGCGGCGGGGGCGTCCCTCGAGGACGGCGACGAGGGCGCGCTCGCGGAGCGCGTGCGGGCGGACGATCGGGTGGGCGCGCGAGTACCGGAGCGCCAGCTTCCCCGCCGCCCGCGCGATCCGGACGAGGGCCCGCCGCCGCCGCGGGTCGAGGGGCGACGTCGCCTCGGCCGCCCGCCGTCGGGCCGTGGCGAGGAACGACGCCTCGATCGGGACCACCCAGCTCCGGCTGATCGGGCGGTGGACGCGAAGCGCCTCCTCGAGCCGCGCGGCGGCCTCGTCGAGCCGCCCCTCGCGCAGGATCCGGATCCCGTCGGCCGCGAGCGCGCAGCCGCGGGTCGCGGCGCCGCCGCCCGGGCCGGCGAGCGTCGAGGCGATGAGCGGCTCCGGCACCCGCCCGCCCGAGGCCCACGACCACACGTAGATCCCGAACGCGTGGGCGTGGTCGAGCCCCTCCGCCGCCCCCAGCTCGCAGAGCCCGCGCGCCATCTCGGCGCCCTCGGCGGCGCGGCCGGCGAACGCCGAGCCCACGGCCATCATGATGGTCGCCGCGTACCCCCGGTAGGGATCGCCGGAGCGGATCGCCGCTCGCCGCGCCGATGCGAGCACGGGGAGCGCCCTTCCCACCTCGCCGGCGAACAGGAGCGCGCTCCCGTACCAGGTGTCGACGTGGGCCTCGACGGCCGGGTCGCCGGCGTCGCGGGCGAGCGCGCTTCCGCGCGCGCCGTAGGCGATCGCCCGCCGGTGGAGCGGGATGTGGATGAGGATGTTCACGTGGTCGCCGTACGCGCGCGCGACCTCCGCCGTCCCGGGGCGGCGCTCGGCGAGGTTGAGCCCGGCGAGGTGCGCCCAGAGGAACGCGCTCGGCGGGCGGTCGAACGAGTACGCGTGGGCGAGCCGGATGTAGAAGTCGATGGCGAGGCGATCCGCCTCCTCGATCTCGCCGGGCGGGGCCCGGCCGACCGCCCGGCCGAGGACGGTGTGCATCGCCTGGCGGACGAGCTGCGCGCCGAGCCCGGCGTAGCGGCCGGCGCGCCCGCGCGGGACCCTGCGGCCGAGCGCCTCGAGCGCCCGCTCGAACGCCAGGGCGGCGACGCCGGTCTCGCCCTTCCCGAGCGCGACCTCGCCGAGCTTCCCCTCGATGCGCGCGCGGGCGAGCGCATCGCCGGCGAGGGCGCGCGCCGCCTCGAGCCAGCGCGTCGCCTCGTCGAAGCGGCGGCGGAAGAGGAGGACCTCGCCGAGCCCCTCGGCGACGCGTCGCCTCGTCTCGCCGTCCGCGGCGGCGGCGCCGCGCTCGGCGATGCGGTAGTAGGTCTCGGCGATCTCGAAGGCGAAGCTCCTCCGCGCCGCCTCCGCGGCGGCGATGGCGTGCGGGAGGGCGCGCTCGGGCTCGGCGGCGCGATCGAGATGCCAGGCGAGGTCGAACGGCTCGGCCGCGCCTCGACCGCCGTCCTCGATGCGGCGCGCGGCCGCCCGATGGATGCGCGACCGCGTCTCGTCGGGGAGCGCCTCGAGGAGGGCCTCCCTCACCTGGTCGTGGACGAAGGCGAAGCGGCCCTCGCCCAGCGCGAAGAGGAGGTGTCGCCGCCTCGCCTCCTCGAGCGCGGCCAGCGTGCCCTCGACCGCCTCCCCGGCCAGGGCCGCGACGGCGTCGGCGGCGATCTCGCGCCCGAGGACGGCGCCGATCGAGAGGGCGCTCCGCGCCTCGTCGGGGAGCCTCTCGATGCGCGCCGCGAGGGTCAGGGCGGCCCGCCGCGAGGTGCGGGCGACCGCCATTCCCTCGGGTCTCGCGCGCCATCCCGACGCGTCGGCGGCGAGCGCCCCGGACTCGACGAGCCCCTCGAGGGTCGCCGCGGCGAGGAAGGGGTTGCCGCCGGCGAGATGCGAGACGAGCGAGACCGCCTCCTCCGGGAGCGGGCCGGCCATCGAGAGGAGGAGCCGCCTCACGTCGTCGCTCGGGAGCGGCGCAAGGCGCACCCGCTCCTCGGGCGACGCGCGGTGGAGCGGGGAGGACGCGGGGACGTCTTCCGGCCGGAAGCCGACGACGCAGAGGACGAAGCTCGCCTCGCCCGGATCGTCGGCGCCCGGCCCGGGGGCGAGCCAGCGTTCGAGAAGCGCGAGCGTGACCTCGTCGGCCCACTGCGCGTCGTCGAGGATGATGACCGCCGGCCGCTCGCGCGTCCCGAGCGCGGCCGTGAGGGTCGAGAGCGCGTCGACCGTGCGGCGGAGGCCGAAGCGCTCCGGGCCGAGCGGCGCCTTGGCCCGTGGACCGAGGACCTCGACCAGCGCGGGGAGGGCGACGACGGCCGCCTCGCGCCGGTCGCCGAGCCTCCCGCCGAGCCTCGCGGCGAGGGTCGGATCGGCGCGCGCGCGCGCGACGATCTCGCGCGTCACGCCCGCGAGGAGGTCCGTCGGGTGGGTCGCCGTCGCCGTCGCCCCGCGACCGCGCAGGACCCACGCCCCGGCGGAGGCGGCGCTCGAGTGAAGCTCGTCGAGGAGGCGCGTCTTCCCCTCGCCCGCCTCGGCCTCGACGGAGACGTACCCGGCCGCGCCGCGGCGCGCTCGCTCGAGCGCCGCCTCGAGCGTCGCGATCTCGTCGGCGCGCCCGACGAACGCGGGGGCCGCGAGCGTCCGGCGGCGATCGGTGGACCCGATGGCGAAGGGCGGCGCGTCCAGGCCCGACGCGAGCGCCGCCGCGATCTCCCCGATGTCGCCGCGCGCCGCCTCGGCCGTCGCGTAGCGGTCGTCCGGATCGGGGCGGAGGAGCCTCTCGATCGCCTCGTCGACGGCGCGCGGGACCGCCGCGCCGGCGCGACGGAGCGCGCGCGGCCCCGACAGGTGCTGGCGGAGCACCAGGCCGGCGGTCGCGCCGTCGAAGAGCGGCCGGCCGGCCAGCGCCTCGAAGAGCAGCGCGCCGACCGCGTAGAGGTCCGTCCGCCCATCGACCGCCCGCCGGACCAGCCCGGCCTGCTCCGGCGCCAGGTAGCGGACCCGATCGAGCCCATCGGCGCCGGTCCACCCGGATGCGATCGCGCTCCGCGACCAGGCGAAGTCGACGAGCGTCGCGCCGCCGGAAGGCGAGAGGATGACGTTCGACGGCCGCACGCCGCGATGGAAGACCCCGACCGCGTGGGCGGGCGCGAGCGCATCGAGGATCGCCGCCGCGACCGGGAGCGCGTCCGCGAGCGCCAGCGGTCCGCGCGCGAGGCGCGCGTCGAGCGGTTCGCCCTCGACGTGACGCCGCGCGAGGATGAGGCGCTCGCCCTGCCGGTCGACGCTCGGCGCCTCGGCGGACCGCCGGGCCCGGCGAGATCGGAGAGCCGCTCGATGTCGCGCTCGATCTCCTCGACCGTCGTCGCGGCGAGCATCGCGAGCGGGACGACCCGGACGACGACCTCGCCGCCGCCCTCGCCGTCGTCGCCGAGGAACGTCTCGATCCCCGACGCGACGCCGAGAGGGCGGCGCAACCCGTAGCGGCCACGCGGGGCGCGCACCCCATCCGCCATCGGCGGGCTCCTCCCCGGTGATGGTGAGGTCCTCACCGAAGGGAGCCAGGATTCCCTCCGCCCATGATGTCCGCCCGCCCGCGGGCCGGCAACCCGCATCCGGCGGGCGCCCGCCCCTTTAGTTTCATGGGTCGGGCGCCGCCGCCCTCCAATGAATGGGTCCCTCCTCCTGCAGTTCCATGGGTTGCCCGCCGCGGCCCGGCCCCTAACCTTGGGTGGAAGGCGAAAAGGGAGGCCGAGTGATGGGGAAGCGGATCGCGACCATCGTGGCTGCGCTTTGCATCGGATTGTTGCCTTCGCCGGATCGGGCGTCCGCCGACGGAGGCGACGACGGGAACGGCGACGTCTTCTTCCTGCGACCCCTCGTCGTCACCCGGGTCCAGGTGAACGAGCCGGCAGCGGGCCAGCTCTCGATCGAGGGGCATCACTTCGGGTCCCAGCCGCGCGTGTTCCTGGCCGGAAAGGC
>Ga0187892_10010371_pt1 | contig 11839 bp, 24 predicted proteins | sample MA1701073metaG_FD_139345 | JGI IMG/M metagenome (GOLD analysis project Ga0187892, IMG submission 139345) | Bio-ooze microbial communities from a basaltic lava cave in the Kipuka Kanohina Cave System on the Island of Hawaii, USA - MA170107-3 metaG ...
CGAGCGCTATTGGCGTATCTGGCAGGCAGGCTCGGGCTACGGTGCGCAAGAGGTCTGGGAGCGTACGCGCTCTGGCGGAGCGCAGGTCTCTGCGAGCAAAGTTGTCCTAGGTGTGCCTGCTGACGTGGTCGAGAAGGCTCGGCGTCTGCAAGCTTTGGCGATGGACGAGAGCGCAGCGCCGCAGGAGCGCGAGAACGCGTGGAAAGCGTTCGAGAAGATTTGGCAAGAGCACCATTTGCCGGCAGACTTCGGGTTATGAGTACACCAGAGAAGCGGCTCGAAGTTGCTATCAGCGTTTTGGGCGACGATGCGTGGGTGAAAACTTGGATTCACCACACCGCGGTCGTCAAGCTCCTCGACGCGCTGATTGAAGCCCGCGAGATCGCGAATCTCGCCACCGGTGAACTTTCTGATCGCGAGATGTTGGAGCACCCGAGATTCACAGGGCCGCTCATCGCGGGGTTTTGCGCTTGCGGGGGAAAGCTTTCAGGCAGGTGTTACGCGTGCGAGAAAAATGATGACTAACCCTCTCACCTTCCGCATCCCGAGGCGCACTTACCTTGATTGGCTCCGCGGCGCGAACTTGATAGTGTTAGAGCGCGCCGAGCGTGTTCAGCTTCGCGATGGAGTTCAGTGGCGTCAAGATCACCCTGAAGACGCCGCGCTGCTCGATGCCCTCGTTGGCAAGGTCGTCCGCTTGCGCAGTTCTCGCACGACCAACGGCGGTCAGAAACGTATGCGCGGTGAGCCGTTTCTCGTCATCGATACCTGGTTTGGACGTCTGCACGGCATCGAGCCTGTGGTTGCTCAGGGGAAGCTTTCGGTACCGATTCTCTTGAAGCCTGAATGGGTTAGTCTCGACACCAAGACGCCTTTCATGGTATTTGGACGACGTGAACTTGACGGTCTTGCGCAAAATGGCCGAGACGGCGATGGCGTGGCGGAGAGCCCGCCAGGACCTCCGCCGTAGGCAGCAAGAGCTCGACCTCGTAGTCGAGACCTTGATGTCGCACGACCCGAAGCTGTCGAAGGAGAAGGCTGTCGAGGTTGCGCAGGGAAAGAGTTCTGGCTTTGCTGCCGCGCGAAAGAAGTACCTAGAGTTGACAGACAAGCTCGAGTTGGCGGTGTTTGAGTTCGAGAAGGCGTTTGTGAAAGCAAAGGCCGCAGGGAAGAAGAGCCCGGTGCCGTGGCGGGCCATCGCCGGGGCGGTTGCTGGTTTTGCCGGTGCGGTTGGGAAAGAGTTGGAGCGCCCGGTGCCCGCTGGCATTCACGGCAAGGTCATCGACGTGCAAGGAGAGTCGGTGTGAAAGCGCCCGAGAACGTGCAGGTCATCAAGACCCCGCGCAAGGAGGTGGAGAAGTACCGGCTGCGCTATGAGCCCAGGAGCTTGAACAGCGTGTTGTCGGCCGCGGCGAGGCGCTCTATGCAATCGGAAGTTCCGGTGTTCATCTTCCCGGTCGCCACGGGCTACAAGACATCACTCAAGCGTCCGTCACTGCCTTTTGGGCATCCAATGTTTCGGGTGGTCTACAAGGGCGAAGAGACAACGATCGAAAGGTATTGAATGCTCTCCCTCCCCGACCCCGCGATGTTCTCTGGCTTCGGTGCGCTGCAGACCGTCACCGACCGGCCCGTCGCCTTCTACCAAGGCATCCTCCGCGCGCTGGGCGCTCCGGTCGGGTCTGATGGGGCCTACGGTCCGGTGACTTCCGGTGCTTGGGCGGTGCTTGCGAACTCGTTGAACCTCGACCCGACGTTTCAGCGTGTCGATGGCCGTACGGCTCGCGTTGCGACTTCGACGCTCAGCCGGCTGGCGACTGAGGCGGCTGTCCGTGCGGGCCCTAAGTCTAGGGGTGCGGACCAGTACGAGCGGCTGAACAACGCCATTGTGGGCGCTTCGCGCCTGGGAGCCGCCTGGGACGCCTTGGCGCGCGACTGGGCTGACGCTACGGGGCCTGTCCGGCGTTCGCTCCTGATGGCCGTCCCGACGGTCTGGGCGAGGGTTCTAGAGCGCTTCTGGAGCCGCTACAGAGGCCTCTGGACCCCAGAGCTGTGGGACAAGGTCGTCCCGCCGGCGCTGGTCCAGCCCGGCGGCCAGGTGCAAGCGTTCAAGGACCTGTGGGCTCCTGCCATGGACACCGCGCGTGGCGCGCGCGACGCCGTCGTGCGCTCGGCAGCGGAGAAGTTGAAGTCCGTCGCCCGTGAAGCCGGTGAGGATTTCTCCAAGGGGGGAACCTCCGCGACCGAGGCGTGGGTGTGGGGTTTGGCTGGTATTGCGGCTACGGTGGGGCTTGGGTGGTTGTGGCTCCGTCGGCGACCGGTGCGTGCTTTCTAGCGTTTTCTGATTGCTTCGAGCACTTGGGGTGGAAGTTGCCCGTTGATCATGTCCAGAAAGTCGGCGCCTTTCCATTCTTTGTCGGGATCCCAAGCGTTTTCTTCGGGGTCCCAGTACAGGACAGCCGCTACCGAGTCAACGAACCTGCGAAGGTCCGCGACGGGTAGACGTTGGATCGCTTGTGCGACCCTGTCCGGTCTCTTGGCCACAGCCTAGCGGCTGCGGCGGTGCTTGAGACAGCGCTTGGTGATCTTGTTCACGCCGAACCGGCAGTGACGACCGGAAGCGCGGCGACCACCGCAGCGACGAAAGCGACCTTTGGCTGTTCTGCAACGACGCATTTTCTGTTCTCCTAGCATTTTCTGTTCTCCTAGTACCCGGCTCCATGCCGGGAAAACTTGTGCGCGCCTTAGCAGCTGCGCTTGTGCTTGAGGCAGCGTCCGGTGCGCTTGTTCACGCCCAGGAGGCACTTTCCCCTTCGACCGTGCCTGCCGCGCGGCACGCGACCGCGGCAGCGCGTGAACCTCCCGCGCTGCGTTCGGCAGAGACCCTTTCGAACTCGAATCATTCCGAACATGACGTACCCTCGCTTTCGAAGATGAGCCTACCAGAACTCAGTTACCCTAGGCAAGTGGTGGTCTAAATGGCGGTTTTTAGGGGGCGGTCGTATGGGTTATTGTTATAGAATTCGGTAGGCGAATGCCAGCACCGAAGCCGGAGCGGGCGCGTTGTCGAACTTCACTTTCAGCGATTCTCCTTTGCGCAAAGTGTAATACCGCCATTGTGACCCAAACACGGCTTCAAACGGGCTCGTCGGGCTACTCGGAGCCAACAAACGGTCGGCAATTCCGTCGTTGACGAACCACTTCGCCGCCTCCCCGCTCGGGTTGAAGAACAGGTGTGGCGTTTCGGCGCCTGGAAATAAGAAAAGCTCATGAACCTTGTCTGCCGCAGGCGCAGGGATAACCTCGTGCAATGCGGCATCAGAAATCGTGAGTCGTGCGAGCCCAAACAAAGACGCGTCGAAGTCGAGCCAGGTGGCGAACACTCGGACCTCTGCTCCCACCAACAGCTCGCATTTAAGATCTTCGTTTTCACCGGTCAGCACCCATGCGCCGTGGTTGAGAACTTCTGCACCAGGGATCGTGCTGTCGTTTGGAATCAATCCTCCGTTTGGGCCGCCTAAGTTCACGGAGCCGAAATAAAAAGTCACTTCAGCGTCTCCACCAGACTCGTTTGATACGACGACGCCCGCTGTCTGGCCTTCAATCATCGCCATGAAGCCGGAGAGCACAACGAGCCGAAGTTTACCTGCCTCTGGGGACGGGATGACGGTAGTTGGAGTACCTACGGTTGAGATAGCGGTAATCAACGAGCCGTGACCAACGACAAGTCCGCTGCCGCCGAAGTTAGAGAATGTAAACAGCATTACCGCACCAGACTATGGACGATCTCTAGCTCGACGAGAGCTTGATCGGTTCCGAGCTGAGTGAAATTCACGCGGATCTCGTTGCCGGTTCTGCCGATGTAATTAGCGTTGGTGACGCTCGGTCCAAGTCCCCATACGCGCACGACGAGCCAAGTGTCGACAGCGGCGGCTCCGCCGGCGAGTAGGTTGTCGAGCTTATCAAGATCGACTCCGGCGTCGAATTTATTGATGCCGTTGTCGGGCACGCCCGTGTTCTTGCTGTGCAGGACGCCCTCGGGGGTGAGGATGAGATTTGGAAAGCTCACGGTGTGGCACCGGCCGGCTTGCGTGTCAAAAGCCATGCTGCAGCGGCGACGGCTGTCCATGGGAGCACCTGCATGAGGAACCCGCTGAACGTAGGTGGGGTCTGGTAGGAGCGCGCCTCAGTCATCCATGGAGAGTCATCTTGGCCGAGTCCGGGAGCTCCCCATGGGCTGTTGGGCTGTTCTAGGCGAGATCTCTCGACGACCTCGGGAGCTTTCTTCTCGAAGTACCGCGACGGCCACTGGACCTTCCTCTTGGGGTTTGGCCAATTTGCGCAGGCTTTTTTGGCCAGTGCTTGCGCGTCGTGTGCACTTTCGACTCCGACCACGTGTCCTGGGTGGTCGGGGGTGACGCAGAATCTGAGGTGCGGACGTCCCTCGAGCCATACGAGTTGGACAGGACACGAGGAGCGGTCTTCGCACGGCTTCGAGGTTGGTTTGCAGTACGTGTCGGGCTTGCCGCTCTTCAAGCGGCCGGTGAACTTCGTCTTCGGGCCGCTCTTGGTGCGGTAGGTTTCCTCTTCACACCCGCGTGCGCGGCGCTCTTCGGCAGTGCGCGGCGGGATTGCGGATGGAGAGGTGTACGTGAAGGCTCGAGTCCCGACACGGATTGGCGGCAGCTCCGCCGGCACCGACGGGCCTGCGGCTTCGAACTTTGTCTTCGCTTTCGCCATTTCAGTGCAAAGTGTAGTTCACGCGCAGGTGCGGATGCACCCAGCAGGTGCGGCAGCCGACTTTAGTCGGATTCCCGCGAGCATCTGAGCCGACAGCGCCGCGACAGGAGGGGCCTTTCTCGACTGCGTAGGCTTTGCAGTTCCAATCGAACTCGCGGCCCTCGGCTTCTCCTACGGCATCGTGGTGAAACACGGTGGTCGGAGAAGCCCAGCCAGGTTCACGGATGTCCGGACCGTGCTGGTTCACGTGGTAGGCGCTCGGTCGCAAGACCAAGTTGGTGTCGCCTTTGTTGACTTCGGAGACGAACTGAATCCACTTGTCCCCCATTGCCCAAATGCGTGTTGGTGCCCAGAACACGATAGAGTGCTCGTTTCGACGCGGATGGAAATGGTCGCACACGGCTTTCCACGCCATCAGGTAGCGCGGGTGGAAGAAGTCTCCAGAGCCGTGGATGCGGAAGAACTTCTTTCCGCGCCACTGCGACGGCTCACCCTCGAGCTTGAAGTCCGCGCGTTCGATGCCATCGATCATGACGGAGACGAACGAGCTCTCGCGAGGGTTGTCGGTTGGACGGCCTCGGGGATCGATAGTGATGGCGCGACGCACCCAAGCATAGCGGACCGTCTGGTGGAACTGTGTGCTCCCTGTCGCGTATGAGCCGCCGGTCGCGTAGCAGTATTCGCAGATTGCCTCCACAAGATTGACCTGTCGTTTTCCGATGACAGGTAGAAGTAACCGCGCAGCTTGGCGTCGTACTCGGTCGTCCACTGTGCTCTGCCCCGCGGTGGCGCCTGGGCATGAGCCCCCCATCACAGGAGCGCCGGCAGGTAGAGAGAAGCTCGGCCTTCCCGTCTTCGCCGTCCAGGACAAGAGGGACGTGGTCTCGACCTCGGCGAAGGGGTTCCAGGCGGGCCCTGTCACTGGACGGTCCACGCGCAAGACTACGTTGCGCCCCTTGTAGCTTGGGTGGATTTGCGCGCCCTCGAGTTCTTCGCGGATGACCTCGCGGGTGTAGACATCCTGCATGAGGCCGGCGTGGGATTGGTCGATTACGGCTTCCGGCGTCGGGCACAAGGGGTCGTCGTCCATGCGCCCGAGCCCGTCTGAATGTGAACGACACTCGAAGTATTGCTCCTCGAGTTCGGTTGTTTGCCCGTCTTCCGCCAGATGCGGTTTCAGCGCGGCCATGTCACGCAGGATACGCGGTGTCGATGTAGTTTTCAACTTCAGGGGGTGTGAACTTGTAGAGTAAGAGCTTGTTCTTCATCTCCGTACGCCCTGTGCCGATTCGCACCAAGATGTTGACTGCGGCCTGGACTTCAGGCTTGGGCGTGCCGGTACCTTTGGCAATGCGGAGCTTGGCGTCGGCGGCCATCGCTTCCATGCTCCAGAAGTACATTAGAGTTCCTTTGGCTCGTCGATGAGGAAGCACGAGCTCTCGAACACGATGTCGCCATCGGCAGGTACGGACGCAAGAGTTACGCGAAGCTTGTCCGGGTACGATAACCCGTACCCCGCTCCGAAGGTCGCCAAAACCGGCGTCACCGAGTTCGCGGGCACTGGGAGCGCGGTCTCGACCTGAATGTCTCCTTCTTCCGCTTCGAGGGTGACATTCGCGGTAGTCGCGGTCGTCGGACTGTAGTTGAACAGGAAGGAGCATCTGAAGGTGTTTTCGAACGGTAACGAGCTCGGGTAGAGCGTTCGTCCTGGTTGGGGTTTGAGGACGATGATGTCCGATGGCGGCATGACGATGCGCGGGGTCTCGACGCGGCCGGAGATGATCTGTTTCTGAGTCCACCACCAGAATCCTCCGCTTGCGTTTGGATCTCCCGCGGTGATGACCAGCTCCACCTTCTCACCGGGGGCGAGGACCCACAAAGTGATCACCCCCAAAAAGCTCGTGAAGAGCGGGAAGGTAATGCCGCCGGGTATTGGCCCCGAGGTGGAGAGCATCTTCCGTCCCTGGGCGTCGACGATGAAGACGTCGACGGTGATGGGGGCGCCGGTGTTGTTGATCAAGTACCCGAACACAACCGGTAGCGCTAATGACAAGCAAACCGGGTCTTCACCTTGTTTGCGCTCCAGTAAGGTGAACGGCGTCCCGGTTATCTTCTTGATGCGGCTGTCGAGCTTTGAACAGTAGGCTCCGAGCGGCGCTGGGCGCTGCTCATTGTTTGCGCCAGCACGTTGCTGTAGAGGGATGTCGCCGCGAGACATGGCTGAAATCTACCTCACCCGCGGGCCTTTTGGGTAGGCCTCAGCTCCGCGAGCATCTTCTCGAACAGTGTGTCGGAGGCTCGATGGTTCTCTTCAACCTTCGAGATTGCCTTGTCATATCGCTTCCTGGCCGCCAAAAGCCGGTCCAACGTCGCACAGCCGTCGAGAGTAGTGCACGACTCGCGATGAAACCGTATCTCTTCATCGAGGCCGCCGGCGATGCCGCAGGAGCGCATGCTCGAGATCCAAGCCTGTGCTGCATCGGCTACCAGTAGCTGGCCTTCGAACTCGCCCAAGAGCTTGGCGAGTACCTGGTACGTCACGACGTCGAGGTCGATTTCAGTGTCTCTGAAACGCTCGACGTAGAGATCACGGATTTCGTCGACCGATGTCCTCAACGTCTCGGCGAACTCCTCGCAGAGCTCATCCTCTGGGTCGGGCTCGGTGGGGTTCACACCCATTCGATGTCCAGGGTGTCTAGGATGGCTGAAGCGAGGTCCAAAGCGCGCTCCGCCTTCTCGCGCGCTTCGCTTCTGCGAGGACCGTAGCCACGTTCTTCGTCGGACACGTCGAACGCTTCGTCGTACCTCTCGACGATGCACTCAAGGAGCGCGTACAACCCCTCGGGCGTGAAGCGGTAGCCGTACTTGCCGTGTGGCGCTGAGAACTCTTCGAATGGGTCGTGCTTGCCAGCGAAGCGCCGTTCGATAATCAGTAGACACTCCTCGACAGCTTCGAAGTCGCTACTGACAAGTTCCACAGGGTAGAGCTTGCCAACGCGCTCGAGGACTAGCTTCTTATTGGGAAGCGTGCCGTAGGTGAGTGAGACACGCGGGAACTCGTCGCTTTCGCCTAATCCCTTCGGGTCGAAATGCTTGCGCAACAGCGTTTCCGCATCTACGTCCGACCAACGGTTGCGTAGAAGCTGGCCTTTCACCCAACTTCGCGGTTGTTGTCCGCGATAGCGCTTCAACGCGTCGATCGCTGGAACTTCGTCTGGGGTGCCGAGACGTGGAGGAGGCAAGTGAGGGGCAATGATGTCACGTTCGCTGCGAACTATGTCGAGGTCTTTCGGCGAGACCCCCATCACACCCTTGCGGTCCCACTTCACGTACAGTAGCCCCCCGCCGGGGCCCGGCAGATATGTCCTGGGCTTGTAGCCTGGCATGTACGTGACTTCGCCCTCTTCACCTTTCGCGGGCGGGTTCGTGTAGGCGAACGAGTGCCCGATGAAGCGAACGCGGGTGCCGAGACGAGTGCTTCGTGAGATCACGTCAGCCTTGTTTTTGCAGCCATCGGCTGCGGGTCGAGTCTGCAAGGCTCAAACAACGAGATGAAAGCCAAGAGGACAAGGAGCCTCATAGGCTCGTCCTCAACCCTGTATGCATCTCGATGACGTGAAGGAGGTTGTCCGCGTAGATGCCATCAACCTCGTAAAGCGGGCGCCCTTTACTGTCCACGAACCGGACTGTGTACGTATCAGACGGGTCGAGGCGGATTTTGATCCATTTCACTCGCTTTGGGTTCGCACCGACCTTGAACGTGAGCGAGTCTTTGTCGCCCATTGGGTCCTTGGCACCGATCATAACGCGCGCCCGGCCGAGCTGGCGCCAGATTTCGTTGGCGACGTCGAGCCCATTCAAGTTCGCGCGGTAGTCCTTCGGGTAGAGCCACAACAATTCGCCGGTCTTGAACTGAGTCTCGAAATGGTCGGCCCAATCCTTTGCGGCGTTGAGTTTGGCTTGCTCAGAAAAGCGATGGCGCTCGATCTCGCGCTGGTATCTCGCCGCGGCGCAGTCCGCGTGCTCTAGGAACAACTCGATCGCATCTTCGCGCGAGTAGCGCCCCGCGAGCTTCTCGGTGACCAACTTTTTGGCGATGGGCTTCCACGACTTTTCGTACAGCTCGCCTGTGTTGTCAGCGAAGAGTGTCAGCTCCTCAGCATCTTCTTCGTCCGAGACGTGGAATTCCAAGTCCTTATGCGAGAGAGACCCTGAAACATCCCCTTCGAATGCGTACGCACGGACGTTTGGCAGAGGCCTCGGGCCTTTCTCCCATCCCTTCCCACGGTGCAGAATCCAAGCAGCTCTCGCCTTCGGACCTGTAAACGGCATGTCCCTTTCGTAGGGCACAAGCGCAATCCAACTGTCCTTCCCGCCCTTTAACAGCGCTTCCGCCCATCTCTTCGCTTCGCCTTCACTGGCGTACGGACCGCCGTGACCGCCTGTGCTGTAGATCAATTCGAATCTCATGCTCGCCTCACGGAATTTTCCCAACCGAATGCGCTCTCACTTCGAAACGCTCGAATACGCTCGCCTCGGGGTCTTCATCGTATAGCTCGCCGCCGTAATCTCCAGCCCATGCCTTCGCGCCGGCACGAGACCACGTCACGATGTCGATAACGGCTTTCTCGCCGCCACGCGAAGCCGAATCAGCTTGTTGACAAGCGAAAGCCCACTTGTCGTGGACAGTGGTCTTTTCGCCGGCCGAGACATGGAACTCCAAGTCCTTATGCGTGTGGCCCACTACTCTACCGCTCCGGGCACGCTCAGTACCCCTTCCAGAGCTTCTTGACCTTCTTACCCAACGAAGGACACGCGTCGAGGAAGCTCTTGGCGCCCAGGGACATGCCCGTGCTCTGACGTTCCCATCTCGAAAGAAACTCACCAGCGTAGTGCCGCGCACGAATGTCGGGCCGCATAGGCGAGAACGACGGAACGCGTCGAAATTTGAGGTCGAAGGTCGAGAACGGCTTCCGGCGCCGGAGTACCTGCTTGGCTGTCAGGGCTCCGATGAGCATGTACGCTCGCGACTCCGGCGAGGCGCGGTGCTTCCTGAATTCCCGGACGGGTCGAAGGACATCGCAACGCGCAGGCACGGCGCTACAATACCCCAACACCCGTAGCCTTGACAAATCTGAGGTGATACCTTCTGGACGTGCTGGGCTTCTCACCCCGACCTGGACCGCGTCCTAGGCCACGACCTGGACCCAGACCTCCGCACAGACCGCGCCCTCGCCAGGCCTTCGTCAGCTTCCGTCGCGGGGGGCTCTGGCCGGAACCTGTGACCCAAGAGGTTGTCGCGGTCGAGGTGTCGCCGGTACAGGGGGCGGAGGCGCCGTTTCGCATTCTTTCCAAGATCCGCGAGGCCCAGCGCCCCTACGCCATCGTCGTCCACGCCTTCTACGGCCAGACGCTCGATGAAGCTGAACGCTACTACCGCGCACACCTCAAGAGCGACCAGTTCTTGAACGCCTGCTCGACCGCGGGCAAGTTCGGAAAGACACCCTGCCGCGAAGAGCGCGTCGCTGAGAAATGGGACGGCCGAAGCTGAAGGCGGGCGTGAGGTACCCCACAACACCAGAGCGGATCCTCCTCTCAGGCCTCGGTGCCGTACCGAAGCGGATTCGAACTTGCGCGAGCGACCGTCGAAAATACAAAAACTTGCGGCTGAATCCGTGCGTGGAGTATTTCGAAGTAGACGAAAGCGCAGAACCTATTTGCTCCTCGCGAGATATCGACACGCTCTTCCACAACACCTTCGATATTGGGGCGACCGTCCAAGAATCGCTGTACACCGCATGTCTCGATAGCCGAAACAAGGTGATAGGCGTGTCTGAGATGTTCAAAGGCTCGGGTAACGAAGCTGCGGTGGACACCACACTCGTTCTTCAGACAGGAGTTCTCGTCGGGGCGGTCAGCATCATCGTGGTGCACAACCACCCGACTGGAGAATACGCACCGAGCGACGCGGACGTGGCCCTCACCAAACGCATCCAACAGGCCGCCAAGCTCGTCGGACTCAATCTTCTCGATCACGTCATTGTCACGCACAAGCGTGGGAAGTATTTCAGTTTCACAGACGCTGGGCTCCTCTCATGACTCGTGCCTTGCCGCTCCTCCTCATTCTCTCTGTCGGCTGCGGCGCGTCCGCCGTCGAAGCCGCTCGCGATACGCTCGTCACGGCTGCCCACGCCGCCGTTCAAGCAGACCACCTCTTCGCCGATGCCTACGAAATCGCCGCCAATGCCGCCCGCGATTCCTCCTCAACTCAGGCCGAGAAGGACCAAAAGACGACGCCCTGGATCAAGGCAGCCGACGAGTTCGAGCGCTACCACGCCGCAGCGATAGCAGCCCTCGTCGCCGCCGAAGTCGCTCTCGACGACTTCGAGCGCACAGGCGAGGCGGGCTGCTGGGACGAAGCGCTCGCGTGTGCCGCTGCGACACTGCGCGACATGGCGGCCGTGCTCGAGGAACGGGGTTTGAAGATCCCGGCCGCGCTCGCGAAGGTGCTGACGTTGAGTGAGGGTTTGACGTGCGCGGAGGATCTGAAATGAAATTTCACACACCACCAAAAAATCAAGGACAGACCGTTGAGGTATCCTACGCAGGCGTTGCTGCTGGAATTATCATGCGCGTCCACGACCGGAGTGACCGAAGCACCTCCTACTACCTCGCCCGCTGGACAAACAAACTCGATCGCTGGTGGGACGCAGTTGGACCGTGGAATGCAGAGCCTCCAACGAAATTCGGACGTCGCCTCTCAGAAAAGGAAGTCGCGCGTCTCGATCCGGACGAGGACGAGGACGAGGGTGAAGGGCTAGGTGCAGTGGTGCCGCGTAACTACGCAATCGACAACATGGACGGAAACGAACTGACGGCGGGACTTACAGAGCACAAATGTGGACCGAGTTGCACAAGAAATCGCAGACCGCATGGGTGAACCTGTGGAGGTCTATTCGATAGACGGCGAATGGATTACCGATGACGATTGGCATCCGGCCGAACAGTGGGTTGTCAGACCGCGCGCCCGACGCCCCAAACGCTGACTCTCGCCACCGCAATAGAGGCCATGCTGTGAATCAACCCCAACACGAACACG
>Ga0187892_10010373_pt1 | contig 11839 bp, 8 predicted proteins | sample MA1701073metaG_FD_139345 | JGI IMG/M metagenome (GOLD analysis project Ga0187892, IMG submission 139345) | Bio-ooze microbial communities from a basaltic lava cave in the Kipuka Kanohina Cave System on the Island of Hawaii, USA - MA170107-3 metaG ...
CGCAGATTCGCGAAGCGCGGGCGCAATGCGCGGAAGAGCGACGCCGCGATCGCCTCGCCGCCGATCCAGACGTGCTCCGGATAGCAGCCGGGCTGGATCACCTGCAGCATCGCATCGCGGCGGCGCGTCAGCCGGCCGAACTCGACGAGGTAGCCGGCGCCGTAGTCCTCGTACATGCCGTGGTACTCGGACACCGGGCCCTCCGCGACCGGCGACGCGGCGTCGACCTCGCCTTCGAGGACGATCTCGCAGTGCGCCGGGACGTCGAGGCCGTTCGCCGTCCGCGCCACCTCGATCGGACGCCCGAGGAGGGCACCGGCGACGCGGAGCTCGTCCTCGCCCTCGCCGAGGTACAGCGCGGCGGCGACCAGTACCGCGGGGTGGTTGCCGAGCGTCACCGCGATCGGCAGCCGCCGGCCGGCAGCCTGCGCCCGCCGCGCGAAGATCGCGAGGTGGTGATTCGGGGCGATGCCGATGAACGCGCGGTTGCCGCCGAGCGGCTTCAGCCGCGCGAACGACAGGTTGCCGCGGCCGGTCGCCGGGTCGCACGCCACGATCGCCCCGGCGGTCAGGTACGGCCCGGTCTCGTGCTCGAAGAAAGTGGGAACGGGGAGCGTCGCGAGATCGGGCCGGTCCATCGCGGCCGCCTGGCACGGCGCCGCGCGGACGCGCCGCGGCGCAACCGGTGAATCGATCGCGGCCACGATCCGCTGCTGCAGCTTCGCGACCGTCGTGCGGAGCCCGAGCGCGATCCGCTCGCGGTCGCAGAGCAGGTTGCCGAACACGCGCATGCGGTGTCCGACGACGTTGTCGAAGCGCAGCGCCGGCCCGGCGCCGGCGAGCGCGAGGTGCGCCGAGATCTCGAACTTCGGGTCGACCGCCCCGGCGACCGCCCTGAGCCAGCCCCGGCGCTCGAGCTCGGCGAGGTAGTTGCGTACGGACTGGCTAGCCCGCACTCGTCGACGCCGCCGCGAAGCCCGCGACCCGGACGGTCGCCCGCCGGTCGGCGCGCCTCGCGACCAGGGCGCGCGCGTCGGCCGGCCGACCCGCCTTGAGGTACGCGGCGATCAGGCTGTGCTCGACGAGGTCGCGCTGCGCGCGGCTCCCGCCGATGCGCACCGTCTCCGGCCGGGCGCGCTCGAAGGCGCGGATCGCGCCGCTCCAGTCGCCTTTCGCGTAGGCGCCGAACCCTTCGACGATCACCGGCACGACGCCGCCCGTGGGCGCCTTGCCCGCGGCAATCCGCTCGCGGAGCTCCCCGGTCAGCCGCTCGAGCGCGACGCCGTCGCCGTCCGCCACGCAGGCGAGCGCGACGTGGACGTCGGCGAACGCGAGGCCGCCCTTGGGGAACGAGTTGAGCGCGTAGTCGTGCACCTCGTGCCACAGCGCGGGCCGGCGCTCGCCGCCGGCGAGCTCGGCGCGCCACAGGAACGCCGCGGTATCGGACACGACGTTGATCGGCGGGCCCCACGCGCCACCCGGATGGACGCCGGCCCGGTAGGCCTCCCACGCGCGTTCCACCTTCCCCAGCGTGAGCGCGGTGAGCGCGACGTGCCACGACAGGTGACAGTGCAGCAGCCCGCGCCGGTCGAAGCCCGGCATCCAGCCGTCGAGGTACTCCATGGCGCCTGCCATCTCGCCCATCTCGTGCAGCACGTGCACCCGGATGTGCGCGCCGTGCGCGTTGCGCGGGTTGGCGGCCATGCTCGGCTCGATCAGCCGCCACGCTTCGTCGAGCCGCCCGCTCTCGCAGGCGGCGAAGGCGTGCACGCACCGGAACCACCAGTCGTCGCCGTAGTGCGGCGCCAGTCCGGACAGGAAGCCGTACAGCTCCTCCTCCCGCTCCTGCCGGCCGCTGAACCCGATCAGCCCGAAGACGCCGGTCGCCGGCGCGAGCACCATCGCGTCGCGCGGCCACTGCGCGAGGTGCTCGCGCGTCGCCGCGAGCGCGTCGACCGGCTTGCCCTCGAGCGGGAGTGCGACCGCGTTGACGTGGCTCTGCTCGCGCGGCGTGGCGGGTTTCGCGAGCTCGCGCGCCCGCGCCGCGGCCTCGCGCGCCGGCTTGACGTCGGCGTCGAGGAAGCACCCGCGCGCGAAGCCGATGTGGGCGAGGGCGAACGATGGATCGGCCTCGATCGCGCGGCCGAAGTGCTCGCGCCAGCCGGCGGTCGCGGAGAGGATGCAGTCGGCACCCGCGACGCAGGCGTCGCGCGCGGCTGCGGAGGCGGTGGAAACGGCGAGTCCGTAGCGGTCGGCGAGCATGGCAGCCTCCGTGCGGTTGCCGCGAATCGTAGCGGGGAACCGTTCCGGGAGCCAGCGGCTAGGCGCGCCGCGCGCGCCGCATGAAGCCGAGCTCCCACGCGATCAGCGCCCCGCCGAGCGCGAGCCCCACGACGTCGGTGTAGATCGCCCCGGGGAACATGTCCGCCGGGATCAAGGTCAGCACGCCGGCGGCGATGAAGAGCGCCCGTCGCGACGGCGGGATCGGCGCATAGAAGAACCCGACCACCCCGAGCGTCCCGAGCCAGATCCCGACCGCCGCGGTCGCCACCGCCCAGGCGATCACGAGCGGGCTCCCCTGCATCAGCAGGCTCGGCGAGAGCACGAAGAGGAACGGCACGATGTAGGCCGCCCAGCCGATGCGCGTCGCCGTCCAGCCGGTCTTGTCGACGTCGGCGCCGGCGATGTTCGCGGCCGCGAACGCCGACAGCGCGACCGGCGGCGTCACCATCGACATGATCCCGAAGTAGAGCAGGAACATGTGCGCCGCCATCGGCGCGATCCCGACCTTCACCAGCGCCGGCGCGATCAGCGTCGCCATGATGATGTAGACGCCCACCGTGGGCAGGCCGAGGCCGAGCAGGATCGCCATGACCGCGGTGAGCGCGAGCAGCCACGGCAGGCTCTCGCCGGTGATCGCGAGGAGCTGCAGCGTCATGCCGAACGCGAGGCCGGTGATGTTGAGGATGCCGATGAACATCCCGGCCACCGCGCAGATCAGGATCAGGTCGACCACCGCGCCGCCGGTGGCGACCAGCGCCTTCAGCATGTCCTTCAGCGGCACCCGCTCGCCCTTGTAGCCGAAGGCGAGCGAGCAGGCGACGAGCACCGCGGCGGCGGCGAGGGCGGCGTACTCGGCGCGCCAGTTCCAGACGACCAGCGCGTACACGAGCAGCCCGAACGGCAGCGGGAAGTACCAGCCGGCCTTCAGCACGGCGAGCGTCTGCGTCGTGCGCGCGGCGGGTTCGCCGCGGATGCCGCGCTTCGCCGCCTCGAGGTCGACCTGGAAGAAGAGGGCGAGGTAGTAGAGGAACGCCGGGATGATCGCGGCGACCATCACCGCGACGTAGGGCACCTGCAGCACCTCCGCCATCAGGAACGCCGCCGCGCCCATCACCGGCGGCATCAGCTGCCCGCCGGTCGAGCCGACCGCCTCGATCGCCGCGGCGATCTGCGCCGGGAAGCCGGAGCGCTTCATGAGCGGGATCGTGACGACGCCGACCGCCGAGACGTTCGCCACCGCGCTGCCCGAGATCATGCCGAAGAACGCCGAGCCGGCGACCGCGATCTTGGCCGCGCCGCCGCGGTAGCGGCCCATCCACGCCATGGCGAGGTCGGTGAAGAACGCCGAGCCGCCGCAGCGGCTGAGCAGGGTGCCGAGCAGGATGAACGGCACCACCACGATGATCGCGATGTTGAGCGACGTGCCGAGGAGCGCGTTGGTGTCGAGCCCGAGGTAGACGAGCAGGCGCGTGAACTCGACCGGCCGCGCCTGGAACACGCCGGGCAGGTGGTGGCCGACCATCGCGTAGACCATGCCCGCGAGGGTGAAGCCGACGAGCGAGAAGCCGGTCATCCGCCGGGTGCCTTCGAGCACCAGCGCCGCGAGCGCCGCCGACATCAGGACGCCGTCGAGCGGGCGGCTCGCGAGCTCGTAGACGAGCGCGGGGTAGCGCCAGGCGACCCACAGGCAGAGCGCGAGGCCGAGGAACGCCGCGACCGCGTCCCACCACGGCACGCGCCCCTTGAAGCGCGCGGCCGCCGGCGCGGTGAGGAAGCAGAGCGCGAGCGCGAGGCCGAGGACGGTGACGAGGAACTGCTCGGTGTAGAGCGCGACGCCCGCCTTCTGCGGGAGGTCGAGCACCCACGCGATCACGCAGGCGACGAGCGTCGCCTGGAGGACGAGGATCGTGCGCGCCCAGGGGCGCGGCGGCGCGGCCGGCGGCTGAGGGCTCGCGATGAACGCCTCAGCCATTCTTCACTGCTTCAGGCCCTTCTCGCGGTAGAACTTCTCCGACCCCGGGTGGAACGGCGCCGGCATGCCCTTGAACATGCCGTCCGGGTTGAACCCGCCGAACGCGCGAAGGCTCTCGACGAGCTTCGGCTTGTTCTCGTACATCGCCTTGGCGATGCGGTAGACGACGTCGTCCTTGACGTGGCTGCCGGCGACCACGAGGTAGTCGTACGCCATCAGCTTGGTCGGCCCGGCGAGCCCGGCGTACGCGGGCGAGGGGCTGACCGTCGTGACGTAGGCGTACTGCATGATCTTCTGCATCGCCGCGACCGCCGCCGGGTCGTCCGAGACCGGCAGGTAGCGGATGCCGCCGACCGACTTGTCGATCTCCGACACCTTGGCGGCGCCGAGCGCGAAGAAGCCCCCGTCCGCCTTGCCCTCGGCGAAGTCGTCGACCCCGCGGATCACGTTCGGCACCAGCACCGGGACGATGTCCTTGCCGGTGAGCCCGCCGGTCGCGAGGATCGCGTCCACGACCCGGTTCAGCGTGAGCTGCGCGGTGTAGCCGTATGGCAGACGCTTGCCCTTCAGCTCGGCGATCGTCTGGATCGGCGAGTCCTTCTTCACGAAGATGCTCGAATAGAGCGGAAAGATCACGGCGAGCACGCGCACGTTCGGCTGCCTGCGGCCGTTGTACGGGCCCTCGCCGTTCGCGGCTTCCTGCGCCTCGAGCACGTTGCAGACGGTGATGTCGAGCTCGCCGGAGTTGACGAGCGGCAGGATCGCGCTCGAGCCCGAGTAGGGCTGGACGCGGCTCTGCAGCTTCTCGGTCTCGGCGATCACCTTGGCGATCGCGGAGCCCATGTTGTAGCCGATCGAGCCCTGCGGGGCGGTGCCGATGCCGAGCGTCTGGGCGCCGGCGGGGGCGAGACAGGCGAGCGCAGCCACGCCCGCGAAGATCGCGAAGACTCGCATGGTTTTCCTCCTCCTGGCCAACCGCGGCCAGTATAACCGCGCCCCCGCTGGCGCCGGTAAGATCGGCCGTCCACCAGGAGAAGGAGCAGACCATGAGAAGAACGATCATCCGGTGCCTCGCTGCGGCGCTCGCAGCCGCCGCGGGCCCGGGCCTCGCGCAGGAGTTCCCGACGAAGCCGGTGCGCGTCATCGTCTCGTTCACGCCCGGCAGCGCCACCGACATCGTCGGGCGGATCGTGACCGCGAAGCTGGCGGAGTACTGGGGGCAGCCGGTGGTGGTCGAGAACCGCTCGGGCGCGGGCGGTGCGATCGGCTCGGCGGCGGTGTCGAAGGCGGCGCCGGACGGCTACACGCTGCTCATCAACTCGTCGGCGCACACGGTGAACCCCGCGATCTTCGCGAACCTGCCCTACGACACCGTCAAGGATTTCACCGACATCGCGGCGCTCGCGATCCAGCCGAACGTGCTCGTCGTCGCCGCCGGCTCGCCCTACAAGACCCTCGGGGACCTGCTCGCCTACGCGAAGGCCAATCCCGGGAAGCTCAACTTCGGCCACGCCGGCGTGGGCAGCGGCACCCACCTCAACACCGAGAAGCTGCTCGCGCAGGCGGGCATCACTGCGACCGTGGTGCCGTTCAAGGGCACGCCGGAGGTGGTCGCGGCGATCCTGAGCGGCTCGGTCGACTGCTACTGGGTGCCGATCTCCGCCGGGCTGTCGATGATCCGCGGCGGCAAGCTGCGGGCCCTGGCGATGAGCACCGGGAAGCGCAACCCGCAACTCCCCGACCTGCCGACCACCGCCGAGGCGGGCGTGAAGGGGGCGGAGACGGCCCTATGGTTCGGACTGTGGGGCCCGCCCGGGATGCCGCGGGAGCTCGTCGCGAAGATCAGCGGCGACGTGCGCAAGGCGGTCGCCGACCCGGGCGTGCGCGAGAAGCTCCTGAACCTCGGCAACGACACGCTCGACATGTCGCCGGCCGAGTTCTCCGCCTTCATCCGCGAGGAGATCGACGTCAACAAGCGCATCCTCGCGGCGGCGGGCGTGAAGCCGCAGTAACGCCTGCTAGCGGGAGATCTCGGTGGCGCGCGGCGCGAAGCTGATCCGCCGCGTCTCCACGATCCGCTTCTCGGTCGCCGCGCCCTCGACGATCTCGTAGCCCATCAGCGCAAACACCCGGCCGCCGACGAAGAGCGGCCGGGAGTTGCCGTACCAGTCGACGCAGGACGCGCGGCAGCCGTCGTTCTGGCCCGCGCCGGGGCGCGCTTCGAGGAGCCCGAGCTCGCTGAAGCTCAGGCCCCGGTTGCGCAGGTAGAGGAGCGCCGCCGACTCCTTCCGGAGCTGCCGGCCGGCCGACTCGCCGCCGCCGACGATCGGCAGCCCGAGCATGCCGTCCGACTCCCCCTCGGGCTTGTAGAAGAAGCCGTGGCTGCGCGTCTCGCCCTGCGCCGCGTTCGCGCGCGTGTAGCGGTCGACCGCGACCGGATACCGCGCGAGGCGGACGCTCGTGAAGTGCAGATCCTTGCCGTCGCTGCCGACTGCGACCGCGTTCGCGCCGAGCGCCTCGATGCGGTCGACCGCGTGGGGGAGCGATACGTCGTACACGTCGGCGCCGGCGTAGCGCACCGCGTAGAGCTGCGACTGCGCGGTCGCCTGCGGCCGGCGCCATCCCGTCCCCGCCCCGTAGAGAAGGTACGCACCGACGTACCGGCTCTGCAGCGCATAGCCCGCCGGCTTCGGCAGCGCGCGGTATGCGCCGGCCGGTGCGGCGTCGCGCCCGTCGGAGAAGCTCGCCAGCGGCACGCGCAGCAGCGCGAGGTCGCCCGGGTTGGTTTCCGCCGCCCACATGCCGTCGCCGCGGCCGTTCGACCGCACGAGCACGTTCAGCATCCCGTCGTCGCCTTCGAGGAACGAGAACTGGTCGATCGGCGCACCGGCGGTCTTCAGCGCGCTCGGCGCCGACCCGTCGAGCGGGATGCGGAAGAGGCTCGAGCCGGCACCGGCGGCGCCGCCGCCGCGCCGCCACTGCGTCGCCCAGACGAAGACGGCGCTCGGGGAAACGTAGAAGACGCGTCCCGGCGGGCCCATCACTGCGGTGCTCTCGCATTCGAGCTCCGGCTTCGCGAGCTCGCACACCGAAACGGTGTGGAGCGCGACGCCGGCATGCGGATCGAGCTCGTCGTCGGTGCGATAGATCCGCGTGGCCGGCGCGATGCGCTTGAAATCGGCGGGCAGCGCGCCCGGCCGCCACCTGCGCATCGCCGGGAACTGCGCGTACGGGTCGCCGGCGAACGGGTTGAGGTACAGCGGCGAGTAGAAGACGAGCTTGGTGCCGATCAGGCGGCTCGCGTAGTTCCGCGAGGAGTAGTAGTCGTTCGAGCGCAGGTGGTAGGTGCCCCTGTGCGTGAGCCGTCCGGCGCGCGAGATGTCGAAGAGGCCGACCTCGGTGCCGCCGCGCGCATAGCTGTAGCCGATCACCGCGATGGTGTTGCCGGAGAGCAGCATCTCGTCGTACCACGCGCCGCGCGGGTTGACCTCTGGGCCGAACGCGTCGGCGTGCGACACCGGCTCGAGCGCGCCGCCCGCGATGCGCACGGTGAAGAGGCGCCCGCGCCGCAGCACGACGAGGTGCTCGCCGTGCAGCTTGACGATGCCGCCTTCGTCGACGCCGGCGTGCTGGACGTTGGTGACCGAGTCGGCCATCGCCTCGGCCGCCTTTGCCGCCACCGCCGGCGCAGCAGCCGGCACCGGGGGCGCGAGCTGGCTCGACAGCCCTTGCGCGACCGACTGGTCGCGGCGCCCCGCCTCCTCCTTGCGCCGGCGCTCCAGTTCCTCGGCCCAGCGCTTGAAGAGATCGGCGAGCTCCTGCTCGCTCGCGAACGCGGTCAGCGTCTTCCGCGGTGCGGTAGAGGGGCTTGCCCCGGCGGGGGCGGAGATCGTGGTTGCGGCGAGTGCCGCGAATGCGGCCGCCAGCAGCAGGGTTCTCGACATCGCTCGTTCCTTCTGTTCGGGCGGCGGAGGAATTCCGCCTCGCTGCCGGTAAACGGCCGAAGGGAAGGGGTGGGGTTAAGCGATCTCCCGCCGGTGAGACGGGTGTTGCAGGCGGCGCGCAGTGCGCGCGCCGCCCCGACCCGCATCGCTACTTGGGCGGCGTGCGGCCCGCGGTCGTGTAGAGGTCCGCCAGCGGCACCACGCGGCCGTGCAGCGGCAGGATCCGGTCGACGGCGAGCTTCTGCCGCTCGATGTTCTCGATCAGGTTGACGTTGTTCGCGTTCGGCGTCGCGGGCGGCTTCGCGTTCGGCGGGATCGGCGTGTAGGCGTCGCCCTCGATCAGCAGCCGCTCCTTGGGCAGGTACACCATCAGGAACGTGTCGGTGTGGATGCTGTCGCCGATGCGGCGGAGCTCGACGACGCGGGCGCCGTCGGTCAGCGTCATCGTGTCCTTCACCGGCCGCACGGCCGCCTTCCTGCCCGATTTCGTGAGGAGGTCGGGCGCGATCTTCGCCTGGGTCGCCAACGCGCGGTCGAAGTACGGCTTCGCCTCCGCCTGGGTGACGACGGTCGCGCCCTCGGCCGCCGCGGCGCGCAGGCCGCCGGAGTGGTCGAAGTGGTGGTGCGAGTTGATCACGTAGCGGATCGGCTTGCCGGGCGCGAGCTTCTTCACCTCGGCGATCACCGGCGCGGTGCGCGCGTCGTTCAGCGGCGCCTCGACCAGGATCAGGTAGTCCTTCATCTCGATTGCCGCGCTGTTGTGCGAGCCGCCGGCGATGAACCAGACGCCGTCAGCGACCTTCTCGGCGGTGACGCGCTCGGCGGCGCTGCGCACGTTGTCCGGCACCTGGATGTCGGCGGCCGCGTTCGGCTGCACTTCCTTGACCGTGAGGTCGAGCGTCGGGTGGCCGCCCTGCGACAGCTGGATCCGGCCGGGGAACTTCACGCCGCCGTGGTCGCGGTAGTTCGAGTAGACGGCGACCGCGGACACTTCGCCGAGCACCGGGTCGGGGAGGCGCGATTCCACGCGCTCGACCAGGTAGTCGTCGTTGAGGAAGGCCGTGGCCGAGAACTTGCCCGGCTCGGTGAAGGAGACGGCGGCGAGCGACTTCCCGTCCTTCGTCACCCACTGCACGGTGGCGTTGTTGCGGGCCGCGGCGTTGAGCACGCCGTGCGGCGAGATCCAGAGCTGGTGGGTGCGGTCGGTGACGAACCGGGAACCCGGGACGGCGCCGCCCGGCGTCGCGTTCCAGGCGAAGTTGCCGCTGACGTAGAAGTCGTTGCGCGCCTGGCCGGAGAGCGGATACCCGCCGCCGCCGCGCGGCTCGCCGCGGTTGAAGGCCATCTCCTCGCGCATCGACCCGCTCGCGTAGTTGATCGTGCGCGCCTGGCTCTGGATGTCGATCTTCGGCCACGGCATGTCGGGCTTGTAGGCCTGCCCGAAGGTCCAGCCGGTGCCTTCGCCGGCGTAGCGGATCGTGTTCGGCGCGCCCATCGCGGCGGACGCGCGCTTCAGGACGGCGGCAGCCGAGTCCTGGGCGAGCGCTGCGCCGGGCAGGAACGTCGCCGCGCCAATCGACAGGGTCAACCGGCCGAGCAGGGTCTTGCAGGACATCGACTCCTCCATTGTTGTGCGGGGCAGTTACGGTAAACATCGCAGGATGGGGTTTCTTCCGGTCCTTTCCGCCCTTGCAGCGCAGCAACGCCGCGGGCGAAGGCCGGAGCGTATCCGAACGGTCAGCGACCGGCCGCGCGGGGCTTCGCCGCGAGCCGCGCGATGGCGATCAGCACCAGCGTCGCGGTCGCGACCTCGAGCCAGATCGTGAGGTTCATGCCCGCGGTGTGCGCAGACGGCGGGGCGACGCCGTAGTGCGCGAGGCCGTACAGGCCGAGCGCGGCGTAGAGCGCGAGCGCGCCGATCCCGGCGATCCGGTAGCCGCGGCGCACGAGCAGCCAGCCGGCGACGCCGACTGCCGTGACGCCCGCCCAGGCGGCGAACACGCCGGCGGGCGTGAGCCACGCGGGCATGTTGGGGTAGTCGGCCAGGTAGGCGGCGTTGTGAACGTGGTGGGCGAGGCTCGCCGCGGCGTACGCGAGCACGAGTGCGAGCAGCCCGCCCGCCCGGATCGGTTGCGATGGATCACCGGTCATCGTTTCTTCCTTTCGCCTCTGCCCGTTCAGCCGTCGGCCGCGCACCGCACACCGATCTGCCGGTGACCAGTGGCGGGATTGCGGAAGGCGACGGTGCGATTCCAGGCGACGAGCTTGTCCGGCGTGTCGTCGAAGATGTAGTTGCCGCCGCGCACGATCCGCTCGCCCGGCGTGGCGGGGTCCTCGCGTCCGTCGTCGAGGCGATACGGGTAGGGGCGGTCGAGCGTGCTCGTCCATTCGAGCAGGCTGCCGGCCATGTCGAGGAGTCCTTCCGGCGTCGCGCCCTGCGGCCGGCTGCCGACGGGCAGCGTCGTGCCGCTCGGCAATCCGATGACCGCGAGCGCCGTGGTCGGCGGCGCGTCGCCCCAGGGGAACGGGCGCGCCTTCGGTCCTCGCGCTGCGGCCTCCCATTCGACTTCGGTCGGCAGGCGCGCGCCGCGCCAGCGGCAATAGGCGAGCGCGCCGGCCCAGGTGGTTTCGGTGACCGGGTGATCGTCGTGGCCCGGGTTGGCGACGAAGCGTCCGTCGCGCACGCCGATGCGTGCTTCCTCGTCGTCGAGGTCGATTATCGTGTACGGCGAGGGCCGGCTGCTGAACTCGAGCAGGAGCGGGCGGTCGGCGGGCGCGATGTTGTCGAGCGCGAGCTTGCCGCCGAGCGCCGTGCCGAGGGGTTTGACGGGCAGCGCGTTGAGGTACTCGGCGAACTGCGCATTCGTGACCTCGGTGCGGTCGATGCGGAAGGGCTTGATCGTCACGCGGTGCTCGGGCATCGCGGCGCGGTTCGCGAGCGGGTGCTGCGCCGGCGAGCCGATGACGTACGTGCCGCCGGGGATCCGGACCATTGACGCCTGCTGGCGGGCCGAGGCGGGCGCGGTCTGCGGGTTGAAGGGCGTGGCCTGCGGAAAGCGGGGCGGCGGGGTTGTTGGCGAGGCGGTCTGCGCGATGGCCGGGCTCGGAGCGGCGAGAGCGAGGAGTACTGCCGTGATCGCCGGGTGCATGGTCGCCGGCCGTGGCCTGGTTTCCTTGATGACCATTTTCCCGGCGGTCGTTTCTTCCAGAGATTTGTCGGGCATGTCCCCGGACTGCTCTGTCAACTATCTCCCCGGCCGCTCAACCCACGACTTCACGTCTTCGAGTCGCACTCCGCGCCCAGCGCGCAAGCTGGCACGCGCCCTCTCGACTCGATCAAGGAAGCGCGGGTCGTTTCCTCGCTTGCGTCATAGAACACCCGCACCTCCCCTAGCCGCAAGCGATACTGAGGTTGCGACAGCTTCTTCAGACGCTTGACTCGACTACGGTTCGGCTTCGTCGGTTCGTGGCGAAGGTCACCGGGTAGCGGAGGATCGCGTGCATTCTGTTGACGCCCAACGTGCAGGTTGAGCGGCGCGCTCACGGTGGCCCGAAGAGCACGGCGATAAACGAACATCAACCACGCTTCCACGCGTCCGCTCGAACCGTGGGTTGGGCGCGGCAGTGACCACAGAGCCAG
>Ga0187892_10010374_pt1 | contig 11837 bp, 10 predicted proteins | sample MA1701073metaG_FD_139345 | JGI IMG/M metagenome (GOLD analysis project Ga0187892, IMG submission 139345) | Bio-ooze microbial communities from a basaltic lava cave in the Kipuka Kanohina Cave System on the Island of Hawaii, USA - MA170107-3 metaG ...
TCTTGGGCAATGTCGACACGATCGTCTTTGATAAGACCGGCACGTTGACCGAAGGCAAGCCAGCCTTGATAACGATCCGCGTTGCCCCTCCGTGGACCGACCGGGATCTCCTTCGCTTTGCGGCGAGCCTGGAGCAAAGGAGCGAACATCCGCTGGCCGAGGCGATCGTGGCCGGTGCGCAGGGCCGAGGGGTAGATCCGGCAGCTGCCGCACAGTTCCAGTCCGTCACCGGCAAGGGAGTGTCGGGTCTTGTCGAGGGAAAACCGGTAGCTGTGGGGACAGTCTCTTTTCTACGAGAGACGATCGGTGTATCCGCCGACAAACTGGCTGAGCTTGATGAGGAAGCCGAGCGGCTTCGGCAGCAAGGACAGACGGTCGTCTTCGTGGCCATCGACAGGAAGGCTGGAGGTCTGCTGGGAGTAGCAGATCCGATGAAGCCGACGACGGCGGAGGCGGTTCGCTTGCTGAAAGAAGATGGACTCAGGTTGGTGATGCTGACAGGCGATCATCAACAGACAGCTAATGCGGTGGCCAAACAACTGGGGCTTAACGAAGTGATGGCCATGGTTCTACCGAACAAGAAAGGCGAGATCGTGGCCAGCTTGAAATCGGAAGGTCGCGTCGTGGCGATGACGGGTGACGGCGTCAATGATGCGCCGGCGCTGGCCCTCGCCGACGTCGGGATCGCAATGGGCACGGGTGCGGATGTCGCGATCGAAAGTGCCGGGATGACTCTGGTCAAAGGGGACCTCCGTGCATTGGTGCGCGCCCGGCGGTTGAGCAAAGCAACGATGCGAAATATCCGTCAAAACCTCTTCTTCGCGTTTATTTACAACATCATTGGCGTGCCAGTGGCCGCCGGGGTGTTGTACCCGTTCTTGGGACTCCTCCTCAGTCCGATGATCGCGAGCGCCGCCATGACGTTCAGTTCCGTGTCGGTTATCTCGAACGCGCTCCGGCTCCGAAGAACAGTCCTGTGACGTTCCATTTGATCTCAATCGGGAAAAATTGACAGCGGGTAGGCAAGATTGCAGCTGCTTCTGCAATCATCTCGCGGATGGGCCTCCGCAGGATCTCCTGCTCAAGATTTCTGTACTTCGGCTCTGATCTTCCCAGCCCGCACCTTGTCATCGCTCCGCTATCAAAACTTTTTCTGTTCGACGCAAGGTCACAGTGGTCCAGTTCATTGCCTATGTGTTTGCGGCGGTGAGGACCAAAAAAACAGACCGGGCTCCGAACTTGTGGGTGAACACTTGGAGGACTTTCGCATGATATGGCTTAGACGACTCCGTGGTCTAACCGTCGCGGTCATGGGTACCAGGAAGGCGTCGTCCATTCAACGGGACTCTTACAGGCCGGTAAGTGATCATGAAGGGACTCGTGACCCCCCTTGACTCCGTACTATGGTACAGGGTGTATCAGTAAGCGGTGAGGGGCATATGACAACCGAATTGAAGATCGGGCAGCTCGCAAAAGATGTTGGGGTGAATATCGAAACGATTCGTTACTACGAGCGACGCAACTTGCTCGGCCCCACCTTGCGGCTGCCATCCGGCTATCGGCTGTACAATCGCGAGGCGCAGCGACGTCTTCGCTTTATCAAGAACGCCAAGACGTTGGGCTTCACGCTGCAAGAGATTGCGGAGCTCCTCAATCTTCGTGTGAGTTCGACAGCCCGTTGTGGTGATGTCCAACGAAAAGCGGAGTCTAAATTGAAACAAGTGGTAGGGAAACTGAAGGACTTGCAGGCCCTCGCTCGATCACTCCGGGGCTTGATCGGGGCCTGTCGAGCCGGACAACCCAGCGATCACTGCCCGATTCTGACGAGCCTGGAGGAGAAAGGGGAGGGAACCCACGAGGCGACTTGGAATCGACGAAGACATCGTTAAAGGCGAGGATTGACGATTGTCCGAGGACCGAAACGATTTGGCAAGGGGGTGAGTCTCATGTGTCCATATGAAGAGTGGTTGGGGTTTTGTCCATTCGCTCTGATGAGCCGGCTGTGGCGGGTCATCACTGGGCAGGCAATCGAGTCAACGTGGGTTTCAGTTGATTGGGCTGGTCGCCGATAACTTTGGGCCAAACGGAAAGAGCGAAAAATGATGGCAGATCATGGAGGTGAGGTCGTGGAAATGGCTCGACTGGATCTCGACAGTTTACTGAACGTGTTCCCAACGGAGTTCCTCGATCTGACAGTCGAAGAGCAACGAGTATCCCTCCAGCTGTATCGGCTGCTTGCCGAAGGACAGCCAGTATCGCGCAAACGCCTCGCTGACGCGCTGAATCTTTCCATTCAAGATGTAGAAACAATAGTGTGGCGATGGCCAGGTGTCTATGACGATGACGGAGGGCGAATCGTTGGCTATTGGGGGTTGGCACTCCCTGAGATGGACCACCGCTTCGAGGTTGGTGGTCAAAGGCTCTACACATGGTGCGCATGGGACAGTTTGTTTATTCCTCAGATCCTGCAGACCACGGCACGTGTGGAATCCAGGTGCCCAGAGACTGGGTGCACCATCCAACTCACGGTCGGACCGGAGGGAGTTGAGTATCTGGATCCAGCAGATATCGTCATGTCCTTTGTGGTGCCAGATGAGTCAAAGCTACGCCAGGACGTAATTCAGCACTTTTGTCACTATGTCCACTTTTTCCACTCTAAGGAGGCTGGCGAGAGATGGATCAGCCAGCATCCAGGCGTAGTCTTGCTCTCCATTGAGGACGCTTTTGAGCTTGGACGAAAAAAGAACGCGATTCAATACAGGGGTCTTTACGATTCTTTATCAGAGAATCGCGCATGTGGCATAAGCCACTGCAATGGACAGGAATAGCGAATGTTTCTAGACCAACAGGTCAAGGCATGACGGCGATGGAGGAGTTACAGGTCAGACAGCAAAGTAAGGCGACTGCGGTGACAGCAATAGGGGCGCTGGTGGCCTCATCCTTTGCCTCGATCTGCTGCATTGGGCCGCTGGTCTTCGCGGGGCTCGGTGTGGGAGTCGGGGCCACGGGTTTCTTGGCCGGCACGGCGGGATTCTTGAAGGGACTCTTGCCGTATCGGTCGGTGTTCATTGGCCTGACTGTGCTTCTGCTGGGCATCAGCTTTTATCTAGCATATCGGAAGCCGAGAGCCGTTTGCACTATAGGAGCGAGGTGCGCTCCTAGTGCAACTTCTAGTGTGAATCGGACGTTCCTTTGGGGTATTGCGATCTTCACAATCGTCCTGGTCTTGGCGCCATACTGGCTGGAGATCCTGACGAGATAGCCGGAACGAAGACTCTCATGGTCGCTGAAAGGACATGAGCACGAAGTGCCGAGAGATTGTTATCGAGGAGGTGATCGGTCATGCGGGAATGGATCGGAAGGTCGGTTCTGATAATGGCGGTCATGATCGTACTTGGCCCAATCAGCGCTCATGATGTTGCAGCGGACAGTCAAGGGTCGCAGACGGTCACCTTAGACATAGACGGGATGACCTGCGGGGTTTGCGTCAAGGAGGTCAAAGCCGCGCTCGCTAAGCTGTCCGGTGTCAGTGCGGTCGAAATTACCGTGGGGAAGAAATGGCTGTTCTTATCCAACTACGCGGACGCTCGCGCCGTCGTCACATTTGATCCTGGGCAGACTCGCGCGGAGGTGTTGATCAAGGCTGTCGAAAGTGCCAGCACCGCACTGTCGGCGTATAAGGCACGGGTGCTTAAAGAATAAGTTCGAGAGGCTGGGTGAAAGGAGGGGGAACATCATCATGGGGTACGAGATGAACAAAGAGGCTGGGTTATTTACTGAGCTCAGAAAGCGGAGTCCGAAGGTGACCGGCGGGCTGTTGCGAATGCGACAAGAGGCCTATCGCGATGGAACGGTGGCGGCGAAATATAAGCTGCTGACCGCCATGGCCATCTCAATTGCAATCCGCTGCGAGCCCTGTATTCGAGCCTACGTCAAGATGGCTTGCAACAAAGGTGTCACGCAGGAGGAATTGATCGAATTTCTTGAAGTGGCCATGACGATGCAGGGCTGTCCCGGAGAGGAATGGGCGCTCAAGGCCTACGCGGCGTACAAGGATTGTATTGATGGTGGATCAGACGCAGAGACGTCCGCTTGTTGTAAGAATGAGGTTAAGAGTCAGACTGATGAGAAGGTTGCACCATGAAGGGGCGTGCCGCTGGAGCAGATCTCGCACAATTATGACGAGTTGTGGGAATTTCTGAAGAGCATGCTGGGCATTGCAATCTACCGGAATCAGACCATGATGCTAGATCGATACGGCGTGAGTGCCCTCTTCCGTCACATCCATTCCGCTGGCAAGGATGGTGGACTTGCTTGCGTCAGCTGATCGAATCATTGTGTATTAGAAATACCATTGACAGATGAAATGGAGGGGGCCTAGAGTAATAATATGGAAATGCGTTCCCATCGTTCCCGGGCTTTTCTCGCTAGGACTATCACGGTATTCTTGTTAGCGTTCAGCTTCAATGCGTACGCTTGTCTCGTGCCACTGCCCGGAACCTCCGATGCCCCGATGGCGAACGGCTGTTCGACCCCGATTGAGCAACCGGCTCGGCAATTGTGCGATACCTTCAAAACTCTAGGGGTTGGGTCCGGTTCCCTGTCGTCTTCGTTGCTCGTGGACCATCATCTGCAGGCTGACCATGCGGCGGCTGCGCTTCCAGCCGTGAGTCATCATTTCCCCTGGATGTTCGACCGTTATCATTCTCTCTACACTGGTTCTCCTCTGTACCGGTCTATCACAACCACCGTGCTTCGTATCTGATCCCACCGGTCCTTACCCCTTTTGTCATAGCTCTACCTGTTTCAGGCGAATCTGTAACGGCCTGGTCGCTCCTGTTTTTCAGATGGAGTTTTGCATTCATCGTCGGATCAGGAGGGTACCCGGAGACCGCCGAGGAGGATTCTCACATGAATAGCCACACAAGAATTCGGCATTTGATCGTTGGAGCAGTGCTGACAATCGCAGTAGGCATACTCTCACATGCCAACGCAGAAAATCTGTCCCCAGGTGGAACGTTGTCTTTATCGGAGTTGATCCAGGAGGCCTTGACTCGAAATCCGGAGATCGTGGCGGCGCGGCAGCAATGGGAGGCCTCCTCACAGCGGATCCCGCAGGCGCGCTCACTGGACGATCCGACTCTGTCAGTCCAGTGGTGGAACTTTCCTGAATCATTCAACCTTGGACAAGCCGGGAATACCATTATTGGGCTATCCCAAAAATTCCCCTTTCCGGGGAAACTCACCTTGAAAGAAGAGGTTGCCAGCCGTTCGGCCGAGATGAGTGAGCAGGCGTTGCGCGCCAAGGAGCGGGACCTGATCGGCCGCGTCAAGCGGGCTAATTACGATCTGTTTCTGGCCCACAAGGACATCCAGATCCACCACGAGCAGATCGACCTGCTCAGGCAGTTTGTGGAGGTTGCCACCGCAAGGTTCCGGGCAGGAACCGGCAGCCAGGTTGATGTGCTCAAGGCCCAGGTTGAGCTGTCCGCCCTGTACCAACGTCTCCCCGTGTTGGAACAGCAGCGAGATACGGCCCAGGCCAAACTGAACACGTTGTTGGATCGGGATCCACGCTTTCCGTTGGGCCCTCCGCACGAGCCACGTGAAGTCCGGTTCGACAAGGATCTAGACGAGCTGTATCAGATAGCGGTCAACGCCCGGCCGGAACTCAAAGCCGCTGAGCTGGCAATCCAGCGGAACGAACAGTCCCACAAGCTGGCTCAGCGTCAGTACTATCCTGATTTCAATGTGGCATTTCAGCGATTCGTGAACTTTCAGGCCGACGACGGGTTCGGCGCGGTGCTGGCGATGAATCTCCCCTTCGCCTTCTGGACCAAGCCGAAGTACGACGCCGCCGTCCACGAGACCGCGGCGGGGGTCGCGGCAGCGCGAGCGGATCTCCATACGCTTGAAAATCTGACCCGCTTCCAGCTTCGCGATCTACTGGCCAAGGTCCGAGCCAGTTGGGAGGTGGCCATGCTCTATCGGACCACAGTGCTGCCACAGGCTGAAGAGAGTATCAAGGCCGCGCGGGCTGGATACCGTACAGGAAGGACCTCCTTTTTGGACCTCATTGAGGCTGATCGAGCACTACGGGAGTTTCAACTGGCGTACTGGCAAGCGCTGGTCGAGCGAGAGGCCCGCCTGACTGAAGTAGAACAAGTTGTCGGTACAGAATTATGACTAAGGAGGGACAGCTTATGTTTATGCACACAGTCACTCAAAAGCGAATCCTGAAGTTTGCCATGGTAGGTGGGGTACTCGTGCTACTGCTTGGATTCTCACTTTTCACAGGTTGGGAGCGACTCCAATTGGGAGTCCAAGAGAAAACTAGATCCAGCACGAATGTTAAGGTGGATCCGGAGACAGATAGGGTTGAGGGAAGCCCGATGGCTCCTAGCCAGGACACGGGTCCTGCGCAAGCCTACGCCATGATGGCGCCTGTGAAACAACAGTTAATTGGGGTGAAAACCATGGTGGTAGAGAAACGACCGCTGGAGACCGTCGTGCGGGCTGTTGGGAGAGTGGACTATGACGAACAGCGAGTTGCCCATGTCAATTTGCGGATCTCGGGCTGGGTCGAGGATCTGTTTGTCGATTACACCGGACAGGTCGTTCGGAAAGGTCAATCCTTGTTCACCTTGTATAGTCCGGATTTGGTGACGACACAGGATGAATACCTGCTCGCGCTGAGGGCACGGGACAGAGTCAAAGATAGCCCCATTCCGGAAGTGCACCAGCAGGCGGACCAAATGGTGGAAGCCGCGCGCGACCGCCTGCTGCTCTGGACCCTGACCGATACGCAGATAAACGAACTGGCGCGGCGGGGCAAGGCGCAAACGTATGTCACGATCTATTCGCCGATACGAGGTTACGTGATTGACAAGCAAGTGTTCAAAGGCACGTTTGTCCAGCCGGACATGAGGCTGTATACCATCGCGGATCTGTCGTTGGTGTGGGTCAATGCCGAGATCTACGAATACGAGGTCCCCTTCGTCGGGGTTGGCCAAATGGCTACGGTAACCTTCGCCTCCTATCCAGGGGAACAGTTCCACAGTCGGGTGTCTTACATCTATCCCTACCTGAACAAGGACGCCCGGACCGTCAAGGTCCGTCTGGACCTGCCGAACCCCGATATCAGGATCAAACCGGACATGTATGGGGATGTGCTCATCAAAGTGGATCGGGGGAACAAAGTAGCGATTCCGGAGCAGGCCGTGCTCGATTCTGGTAGGCAGACCCTTGTCTTCGTTGTTCGGGGAGAAGGATTGTTTGAGCCACGAAAGGTGAGGCTCGGTCCTAGGATTGGGTCCTATTATGAAGTCCGCGAGGGTCTCGTTGAAGGGGACCGCGTAGTGACATCGGGCAATTTCCTCATTGACTCGGAAAGCAAACTGATGGCCTCCACAAACATGATGGGGGCCTTGGGCATGGGCGGGATCAAGATGGAGCAGGCCCAGATGGGAGAGATGGATATGGGAGGCATGGAAATGGGCGGAGCCCCGACGCCAGGCGCAAGGCCTATGGCCGCGCCGAAGCTGGAAAAGAAGGTGGGAGGGCTCACCGTGACCCTTTCGACTGAACCGGCGCCGCCCCGCATTGGGGACAACCGGATCCGTCTCAAGCTGACGGATGAGGCCGGCAAGCCAGTGTCAACTGCCAAAGTACTGCTGACCTATACCATGCCCATGCCGGGCATGATTCCGGCGACCATTCCAATGATGCTAGGGAAAGACGGGATGTATGAGGCCAAGGCGAATCTGGGCATGGGCGGGCAGTGGGACCTCACCACCACGATCCAGCGTGCGGGTCAGCCAGATGTGAGCGCCGCGTTTTCGGTGACCGCCGGCGGAGGTATGCCCGGCATGCAGGGAATGTAGGAGGGAAATTTCCGATTAGTGTGCGGTCTACAGGAAGCCTGAGGTTCAAGAGCTGGGCTATGACAACAAAGTCTCTTTCGAAGAGACTCCCCAAAGGGGTCGCACCCTCAGTCGCTTCTGGATTGTCGGCCAGCTCCTTCATCGGAATGCCTTCAGCTGAGCTGTTGGCCAAGAACGCTCAGGTGATGATAGCCACTTGATTATGAGAATGAAGCGGCCCGGTTCAGCCTGAAGGCGAAAGAAATGGACCAGATGATGGAGGAGTGCCGGGGGGATCCAGAAAGAACAGAGCGCATCATGTCCCACGGCAGTCTGAAAGTTGATTTTGTCCAACAATGTGAGATCTGGTCGCTTCATGCAGGAATGCTGAAAGGAAAACTGAAACACCGGCCAAATCTCATTGCGAGTTTAACCCGTGAGGCGACGAAGAGAGATGGACAACCGATTTCGGTGTTACGAAAGGCTTTACGAACGAGATGGGTGAACAATGATCGAACGTATCATTGACTGGAGCGCCCGAAACGGGTTCCTGGTCTTCCTGGCAACACTCTTTCTGATGGGGTGGGGGCTCTGGGCCGTCTATCAGACCCCGCTGGATGCCATCCCCGATCTCTCGGATGTGCAGGTGATCGTCTTCACTGAATGGCCCGGGCGCAGCCCGGATTTGGTCGAGGATCAGATCACCTACCCCATTGTCACATCGATGTTGGGCGCACCACGGATCAAGTCCGTCCGCGGGCAGTCTTTCCTGGGCCTCTCGTTTGTTTACATCATCTTCCAGGATGGCACCGATATGTACTGGGCCCGAAGCCGGGTCGTGGAGTACATGCAGGGAGTGACCGGCAAACTGCCCGAGGGCGTCTCTCCTACGCTGGGTCCCGATGCGACCGGGGTTGGCTGGGTCTTCCAGTATGCGCTGGTGGATGAGTCTGGCCAGCACGACCTCTCCGAGCTGCGCAGCTTTCAGGACTGGTATCTGCGCTACTGGCTCCAGAGTGTACCCGGGGTCGCCGAGGTGGCGTCCATCGGAGGCTTCGTCAAGCAATACCAGGTCCAAGTGGACCCGAACAAGCTGCTGGGCTATCACATCCCGCTCAAAACGGTCATTGAGGCCATCCGGCGCAGCAACAACGACGTCGGAGGGCGCGTGATCGAAGCAAGCGAGAGGGAATACATGGTGCGGGGCAGGGGCTATATCCGGTCATTGGACGACATCCGACACGTTCCTCTGGGTACAGATCGGCAGGGCACCCCGATTACGGTGCGAGACGTGGCCCATGTGACAATGGGTCCCGATATTCGTCGCGGCATCGCCGAACTGGACGGTAAAGGAGAGACAGTGGGCGGCATCGTGGTCATGCGATACGGAGAGAATGCGCTCGCCGTGATCGATCGCGTGAAGGACAAACTCAAGGAGATCACGCCCTCCCTGCCAAAGGGCATTCAGATCATCACAGTCTATGACCGTTCCGATCTCATCCTCCGGGCCATTGCCACCCTGAAGGAGAAGCTGATCGAGATCAGCCTCGTCGTGAGCGCCATCAGCCTGGTGTTTCTGTTTCATCTTCGCTCGGCACTGGTCGCCATCCTGACCTTGCCGGTCGCAATCCTGCTCTCGTTCCTTGCGATGTACTATCTGGGGATCACCTCGAACATCATGTCACTGGCCGGCATCGCCATCGCCATAGGAGCCATGGTCGACGCAGTCATCGTGATGATCGAGAACGCCCATAAACGCTTGGAACAGTGGGACCGAGCCGGACGGCCAGGCTCTCAGACTGACGTAATCATCCGCGCCGCCCAAGAGGTCGGCAAGCCGCTCTTCTTTTCGTTGCTTATCATCACGATCTCCTTTCTGCCGGTCTTCACACTGGAAGCGCAGGAGGGGCGCCTCTTCCGGCCTCTGGCCTTTACCAAAAGCGCGGCGATGTTGTTCGCGGCGCTGGTCTCGATCAGTCTCGCGCCTCTCTTCATGGTGTGGCTGATCAGAGGAAGGATCGCACCGCAGGAGAGGAATCCCATCAACCGGATGCTGATTTGGCTCTACCGACCGTTGGTGTCCGGGGCGTTGCGTGTGCGCTGGCTGGTCGTGATCCTGGCCGTCGTGGCGGTGGGGAGTTCCGTTCCTTTATATGGGAAACTTGGATCCGAATTCATGCCGCCGCTGAACGAAGGGACGATCCTGTATATGCCGACTGCCTTGCCCGGCATCTCGGTGACTCAGGCAGGCATGCTGCTGCAGCGGCAAGATCAGTTGCTCAAGCAATTTCCTGAAGTGGACCATGTTTTCGGCAAGATCGGCCGGGCCAGGACACCGACCGACCCTGCGCCGTTGAGCATGGCCGAAACGGTGGTCACGCTCAAACCAGCCGAACACTGGCGACCCGGGGTCACATGGGAGTCGCTGATCGCAGAGATGGACAAGGTGGTGAAGTTTCCCGGCATGCCCAATATCTGGTGGATGCCCATCCAGACCAGGACCGAGATGCTGGCGACCGGGATCCGCAGCAATCTTGGTATCAAGATTCTTGGGCCGGACCTGGCTGAGATCGAGCGGATTGGCCTGGCAATCGAAGGGCTCGTGCAAGGCATTCCGGGCACTCGCAGCGCCTATGCGGAGCGTGTGACCGGTGGCTATTACCTGGACTTTCATGTCAATCGCGAAGAGGCAGCCCGCTATGGGCTCACGGTCGAGGATGTAGAGGATGTCATCGAATCAGCGATCGGGGGCAAGAATATCACGCAGACTGTCGAAGGCCGCGAGCGGTATCCTGTGAACGTCCGCTATTTGCGCGAGCTACGCGAAGAGCCGGAATCGCTGCGTCGGGTGCTCCTGGAAACTCCCACGGGCGCCAAGATCCCGATGGCGCAACTGGCTCGAATCACCATGGCTAGCGGCCCTCCCGCGGTTCGCGATGAAAACGGCTCCCTAGCCGGTATTGTGTTCGTCGATGTGGCGGGACGGGATTTGGGGAGTTACGTGCAAGAGGTGCAGCAATTGATCCGGGACCGCGTGGCATTGCCCGCCGGATATTCGCTCGCGTGGGGCGGGCAATTCCAGTACCTCGAACGGGCCAAGGCTCGGCTGAAGGTTATGGTGCCAGTCACGATCCTTCTCATTTTCGTGCTGCTCTATCTGAATTTCAAATCGGTGACGAAAAGCCTGATCGTCCTCCTGTCAGTGCCGTTCGGGGCCGTGGGTGCGGTCGTGTTCCTGTACCTCCTCCATTATCATCTGAGCGTGGCGGTGTGGGTGGGGATTATTGCCCTGGCCGGTGTCGCAGCCGAGACCGGGGTCATCATGATCATCTTTTTGGACGAGGCCTATGAACGGCGGCAGCGAGAGGGCCGTCTCCGCTCGATGGCCGATCTTCGGGAGGCCATCATCGAGGGAGCGGCCCAGCGATTGCGGCCGGTGATGATGACCGTCACGGCGATCATCGGTGGTCTCCTGCCGATCATGTGGACGACCGGTACGGGGGCCGATGTCATGAGACGAATCGCGGCGCCGATGATCGGCGGGATGGTATCGTCCACCATCCTGACGCTGTTGGTGATCCCCGTTCTCTATGCCCTGTGGCGTGGCCGGTCCGTTCCGCCAGGAGACAGGCCGCTATCGACGAATGCCGACTTGGCGCGGGAAGAGCAGGAAGATGTTTGATACCTGTACCTCGATGAAGCGCGATGCATCAGGCTCCTGCCGATGATTTCGTGGAGGGCGCTGTGAATGAGAACCGTAGCCGATTATTCATAATGATAGCTTTAGTCCTCGGTGGTGCAGGCTTGTTTGTTGCCGGTTCTCTCTTGTCCTGCATGATGCCCATGATGGGAATGATGGGGATGGACGATAATAAAGGTCAGGGCATGATGGGCCAGGAGCATATGAAGGAGATGATGCAACAGATGATGGGCGGGATGTTGCCCCCCGGCGTCAAGCCTCAAGAGCTTCCGGAA
>Ga0187892_10010375_pt1 | contig 11837 bp, 12 predicted proteins | sample MA1701073metaG_FD_139345 | JGI IMG/M metagenome (GOLD analysis project Ga0187892, IMG submission 139345) | Bio-ooze microbial communities from a basaltic lava cave in the Kipuka Kanohina Cave System on the Island of Hawaii, USA - MA170107-3 metaG ...
AAATCGATGTCCTTCACCACGACCATCTCGTCGTATTCTTCGGTGAAGAGCGCCTCGCTGAGAACATCGCGCGGGTTCTGCCCGTAGCCGGACGTCAAGTACTGCAGGGCCTTGGCGACGCGCGCGGGCGTGCGCTCGAGGCCCTCGCGGGCGGGATCTTCGCCGAGCTCCTTCAAGAACTCGCGGACGACTCGTTCCAGCGCCGGCGACTCCCCTGACTGTGATGCTGTCACGCCGCGTGCCCCTCCCCCACGTACTCGAAGACGTTGTTGGCCGTCTCCACCACCGCCACGCGCTCCAGGCGCCCGGTCGGCAGCGTCGGCTCCAGCCACTGCCAGAAGGTGCGGGCGAGGTTCTCGCCCGTGCTGATGATGCGCTCCAGCTCGGGAACGGTCGCGGAGAGGTCATGGTGATCCACGCGGCGGAGCACCGCGCGCTCGACCGCCGCATCGACCGCGGCGATATCGGCGGCCATTCCGGTCACGGGATCGAGCTCCCCGGCGACCGTGACCTCGAGCAGGTAGTTGTGCCCGTGCTGCCGGTAGCACTGCCCGTAGGTGTCGGCGTTCTGCTCGGCGGTGAGCGCGGCGTTCTCGAGCCGATGCCCCGCACTGAAGTGGTACACACGCGTGAGACGCAGCCGGCTCACGAGCCGAAGTACTCCACGTAGAACGTGGGGTCTTCCCAGAGTCGCAGGCGATAGAGCCGTTCGCTCCCGAGCTTCGGCATGAGCAGCTCCCACGCCGCGCGGACGAGGTTCTCGGTGGTCGGAATCACGCCGGAGGCGAACAGCGCGTCGCGGTTGAGATCAGCATGATCGAAACGGGCCAGCACGACGTCGCCCACCACCCGTTTGAGCTCGCCGAGATCCATCACCATCCCGGTGACCGCGTCGACCGGCCCGCGCACGGTGACCTCGAGCACGTAGTTGTGGCCGTGGGTCACGGTGAGATTCCCGAAGATGCGCAGATTCTCCTCGGCACTCCATTCCTCGCGCCAGTAGCGGTGCGCCGCCGAGAACGAGAACTTCCGCGTCGCGTGGACCGGACCCATTCAGCCTCCCCGTGCGCCTTCGAGTTGCACGGCCGATTTTACCGCGTCCAGGAACCGCTCCGCCACGTGGGGCGGCGTGAAGGCGGCCGCGCGCTGCCGCCCCGCCGCACCGAGCGCGCGGCCGCGCCCGGGGTCGCGGAGCAGCTCCTCGAGCGCGTGCGCGAGCGCTCCCGGGTCGCGCGGCGCCGTGAGGATCCCGGTCACGCCCTCGAGCACGACTTCCGGCACCGCCGCCGCCCGGCAGGCCACGACCGGCAGACCGGCCGCCATCGCCTCCAGGAACACGAGACCGAAGCCTTCCTGGATGGTGGGAAGACAGAACACGTCGGCACCCACGTACTCGGCCGCGAGCTGCGCGCGCGACACGTCCCCGAGCAGCGCCACGCCCTCACCAAGCCCGAGCTCCGCGTGCAACCGGGCGAGCGCGGCCGACTCGGGCCCGCTCCCGACGATCCGGACCTGGACCTCGCGCATCCGGGCGCGCAGGATGGCGGCGGCCCGGAGCAGATCGCCCAGGCGCTTTCTCGGATATGCGCGGGCGACGCTCAGCACGACCAGCGGCGCTCCCGGCGAGCGCGCCGGCCGCCGAGCGGCGGCCCGCCTGAGCTCCTCGCCCCAGCGCTCGAGATCGATCGGCTCCGGCACGACGGCCAGCCGGTCGGCCGGAACGCCGTACACGTGACCGGCGACCTCGGCCGAGTATCGGCTCGGCACCACCACCAGGTCCGCGCGCTCGGTGTTCAGCCGCTCCCAGCGCGCCTGCAGCGCGAGCAGCCGGCGCGTCCATCCACGCTCGTTCGTCAGCTCGTCGGCGATGATGCCCTTCAGGCTCACGACGAACGGCACGCGGTGTCGCCGCGCCCACACGAAGCCGTCGAGATCGACACCCAGGACGAGGTCCACCGCCCGCGGCGGTACCAGAGCCACCCCCACGTTGTAGAGCCAGCGGTCGAAGGTGTGAAAGCCGGAGCGAACGCGCAGCGCCCGCACGGTCACGTCGTGTCCGAGTGCGGTCAGGCCGCGGGTGAGTCCGGCGATGGCGACGAAGGTCCCGCTGCCCTCGAGCGGGTTGGGCGGCGTGGAGGAGAGGACGCCGATGCGCACGGCCGGCTCTCGCGGAGGGGCCGTCGAGGCCCCGTCCGATTCCTACCGGCCGGTGAACTTGGGGGGGCGCTTCTCGAGGAAGGCGTGCGTGCCCTCCCGGTAGTCCTTGCTTTCGAACGTCTGGATCCCGAGCGCCCGCAGGCGCTCGCGACGCGCGTCGGTGATCCCGTCGAAGATGGCCTGCACCTGGGCCTTGGTGCCGCGCACGGACAGCGGCGCGTTCGCGGCGACCGTTCGCAGGTAGTCGTACGTCGTCATCTCGAGCTCGGACGGATGGACCAGACGCTGGATGAGCCCGATGCGCAGGGCCTCCTCGCAATCCAGGGTCCGCGCCGAGTACAGGATGTCCTTGGTATAGGCCGGACCGACCAGGTCCACGAGCTGATGCACGGCGTCCAGCCCATAGATGATGCTGAGCCGGGCGGCCGGGATGCCGAACTTCGATCCGAGCGCCGCGAAGCGCAGGTCGCAGGCCATGGCGACGGCCATCGCGCCGCCCATGCAGAAGCCGTAGATCATGGCCAGCGTCGGCTTCGGGCACAGGCGGATGGCGGAATACGCGGCATCGGTCTGGGCGCCGTAGGCGAGCGCGGTGGCCGTGTCCTTGCGGTTCTCCTTGAACTCGGAGATGTCGGCGCCGGAGGCGAAGGCCTCGGTGCCGGCCCCGCGATACACGATAGCGCGCACCGAGTCATCTTTCGAGAGACGCTCGGTCGTCAGCGCGATCTCGGACCACATGGCCAAGCTGATCGCGTTGCGCATCTTGGGGCGATTGAAGACGACGGTGGCGATCGCCCCGTCCTGCTCCACCAGAATGTGGTCACTCATGCGGATCCTCCGCGGTGTTCCTGCACGATGCCGTTGGCGAGCAGCCGGTCGACCGCGGCCGCCTCGTAGCCGAGCTCCTCGAGAACCTGCCGCGTGTGCTCACCGGTCATGGGCGCGGCGTGCCGCACCTCGGCCGGGGTACGCGAGAGCGTCAACGGAAGCGCCAAGACCTTGTGCGGCCCCCACGCGGCATTGCTGACCTCGCGCGCGAGGTTCGCCCGGCGCACCTGCGGATCGGCGAACACCTGGTCCACCGTGTAGATGGGCCCGCACGCGACGCCGCCGGCGTTCAGCAGCTCCACCCATTCCGCGGCGGTGCGGGTGTGGAACACCTGCTCGAGGATAGCGATCGTCCCTCTTGGCACGCAGGACGTGAAGCCATCCGGTCACGGCATGGAGCGGCGTCCGGAGTTCGTGCGAGACCATCGCGAGGAACTCATCCTTGGCCCGGTTCGCCTCATCGGCTTCCCGCCGCGCACGCTGCGTGGCGGCGTGGATCTCGCGTTCGTCTTCCAACAGACGCTCTCGCTCTCTCTCCAGACGGACGCGCTCGCTGATGTCGCGGGCGATCGCCGAGGCTCCGATGACGGCGCCGGTTGCGTCCCTCACGGGGGAGATCGTGACGGAGACGTGAAGGCGCTTTCCATCCTTCCGGACGCGCTGCGTCTCGTAGTGCTCGACTCGCTCGCCGCGCCGTAGTCGCGCCATGATGGTGGGCAGCTCGTCGGGATGATCGGGCGGAACCAGGACGTCGATGCGGCGTCCAACGATCTCCTCGGCGGTGTACTGGTAAAGTCGCTCGGCGCCAGGGTTCCAGCTCACGATGATGCCGTCGAGCGTCTTGCCGATGATCGCGTCGTCGGACGACTCGACGATTGCGGCCAGATGCCGCGCGGCCTGCGCGGCCTCTTTGCGCCCCGAGACGTCCCGAGCAATCTCTGACGCGCCGACGATCGTCCCCCTGGCGTCACGGATCGGGAAGACCGTCAGCGAGATAGCCCCGCGGCGACCGTCCTTCCGAAGACGAATCGCCTCGTAGTGAGAGACTTGCGCGCCCCTCTTGATCCGGCCAAGAATCTCGGGCTCCTCTTCGGCGTGGTCAGGTGGGATGAGGATGGTGATGGACTGGCCAACCGCCTCACGAGCGGTGTACCCGAAGAGGCTCTGGGCGCCCTTGTTCCAGCTCCGGATGAGGCTGTCGAGATCCTCACCGATGATCGCGTCATCCGAAGACTCGACGATCGCGGCCAGGTGGCCCCCGGCGGCTTCCGCCGCTTGGCTCCGGAGCAGAGTGTCTTCTGATGGCTCCATCAGACCTCTATCTGGCTGGCCCTGCGGCGACTCTCTCCGGCCGCACAGACTACCTCTTTCGAGCGGGTGGCGTGGACGCGCGGTAATGCTGCCGCGCGCGCTCGACGAGCGCGCCAATCGTCGTCGGAACGAATTCTCGGGCTGCGAGGATCGCGGCTTGCGCATCCGGCATGGCCGACGGACGGGAGTAGTCGGCCAGAAATACCTGGCGAAGCGAGTCGCCGTCGCAGGCCGAGCCGAAGACGTCCGCATACGCCGACTCGACCGCCAGCTCCAGTCGCACGTAGTCCTTCATGTACGGCCCGGACGAGGCCACTGCTCTCGCGAGGGCAAGCGCCTTCGCTATTCTAGCATGACATGCTCGGGCGCAGCTCTGTTCGTCTGATGGGCACCAGGAGGGCCGTGACAATCGCGTGGAAGCCGCGCTGTGGGTATGGTGGCGGCGGGAGGACTCGAACCTCCGACACGGGGCTTATGAGACCCCTGCTCTGCCACCTGAGCTACGCCGCCGCACGCCGGACGCGAACAGAAACCGTACCGGGTTGCGAAACGCGAGTCAAGCCGTCGACGCCCTGACACTCGGTCAGTCTGGCCCGAGGTCCTACGACCGCGGCAGCGCCGCCGGCGGGCGGTCGATCTTCGAGATGACCGCGCGCAGCTTGCCGTCCGTTCCGGCGCGCATCGCTTCGGGGGTGAGGTACTCGAGCTCGATCCGCATCTCCTCGCCGACGAAGCGCCGGATGGCGTGGACGAGCTTCGCCTCGCTGGTCGGAGTGTAGGCGGGCGAGGCCACCACACGCACGCACAAGTGGTCGATCGCTTCCTGGATCACCTGGCCCTGCAGCAGCCCCGGCACCTCCTCGAACACCACGAACAACGTGGTGCTGACGTGACCGGCCGGCGTGACGATCACGTCCGCCTGCCGGCCGCTGATACGCCGGACCAGGGGCATGGCGCGGCCGCACGGACAGCTCGGCGTCGGATCGTCGATGTCCACCAGGTCGCCGACCTCATAGCGCAGCAGCGGCATGCTGAAGTTGTGCAGCCCGGTGCCCACCACCCGGCCGGACACGAGCTTCCCGCTGCCGCCGTTCCCGCTGTGCCGCGACAGCTCCGAGACCGCATCGACCACCTCGAAGATGCCGTACTCCGGGTTGATGTGGCGCCCGCCGGCCAGACACTCCGAGATGGCAACCGTGCGCTCCGTGTGCCCGTACGAGTCGTACACCTTGCAGCGAAACACCTCCTCGATCACCGCGCGTTGCGGCGGCAACAGGACCTCACCAGTCGAGAAGGCGCCCTGAAACCTGACGTCGTCGACTCCGGCCTGTCGGAAGAAGTGCGCGAAGTAGTAGAGCGTGGACGCGACGCCCTTCACGAAGCGGGGCCGATACCGCCGGATCGCTTCGAGGAAGACGGGCACGCGCTCGGGACCGAGCCACAGCGTGTTCAGCATCAATCGTCGGGTGATGGGCTCGGCGAAATATGCGCGACCGGCCAGCGCCGGCTTGTTCAGGAACATCTGGCTGGTGAGCTGGATGAACGGCATGCCCAGGCGGTAGCCGGCCCAGCTCCAGTGGCGCCAGTAGTAGGCGAACTCGAGCATGCGCGCGGGCTTGTCGAGCAGGATCGTCAGCGGGTCGCCGCTCGTCCCGCTCGTCGCGGTGACCTCCGGCAGGTAGCGCGCCTTGTTGACGGCCTGGAGCCGGTCGAACTCCGTCCGGAGTGTTTCCTTCGTCAGGATCGGCAGCTGCTGCAGGTCGGCGACCGTTCGAATGTCCGCCGGCGTCAGCCCGAGGCGCTCGAACAGGCTGCGATAGTACGGAACGTTGCGGTACGCGTGCCCGACGATCTGCGCGAGGCGCCGGTCCTGATAGCGCACCAGCTGGGCCAGCGAGAACCACTGGCTGCGCTCGAAGAAGCGCCTGAGCCTGAGCAGCGTGACAGGGTACAGATGATTCTGGATGCGGAAATCGATCATCGGGCCGGCAGCGAGCTACTCACGCACCCGCTCGCGGTTCTTGACGCAGCACAGGAGGATCATACCCGAGAGTCGGGCGGACGGAAATCACCGATCGCGATCGGTCGGCCAAAGTGGTCGGCCGCGCGCGGACGGGGAGGGCGGCGAAGCGCCGGTCATCGCTCGTCGGGCCCGGCGAGCTCCTGCTGGACTGCAAGCGTGCCCGCGCCTGTGAGCTCACGCAAGGAACCCGTCCGCGCCTGATAGTCGTACGCGAACACGTAGGCCGGCCGGCCCGGATATCGCTCGAGCAGCCTCTCGTTCTTCTCCCCCAGGCTGCGCACGTAGAGCACCGGGCCGTCGAAGTGGATGCCGTTCCGGATGAGATCCCGCCCGCGCATCGTTCCCGACCCGGTCGTGAGAAACACGATCCCGTTCGTGATGCCCCGCGCCTTGACCAGTTCGTAGGGGTACCGGTGCCGCTCCACCTCACCGCCGAAATGCGCGCTGGCCAGCGCCAGCATGGAGACGTTCAGCAGCACCACGAGGGCAACCACGGCGGCCGCCGCGCGCGGAAAGCGGCTCACCGCGAGCGCCATCAGCAGCACCACTGCGGACAGCGACTCGTAGATGTAGCGTGGTCCGTACTGATGGCCGCCATCACCGAGGAGGAAGAAGTGAGCGATCAGGAGTGCGGCGCAGGACAGCGCGAGCAGCCGCCCCTTGGCCTTGTCCGGCGCCCTCGGGTCCACCAGATACAACAGCACCAAGAGCGGCGCCAGCGGCACCCACTTGGTCAGGCTCACCAGGCGATCCACCAGCAGGTCCACGCGTGACCCGAGCATCCAGCCCCTCGGGCTGGTGAGCCGAAGCGTGTCAATCGGGTTATACGCCACGAACGGCATGCGCAACGGATCACCCGTCTGCAAGTAGTTGTAGCCGACGAACACCACGACCCCGACCGCGCAGGTCCCGATCGCCAGCGCCCCCTGGCCCCCCAGCGTGCGCCAGCCGCGCGTCCTCCACAGGCGCACGCCGAGATACAGGGCAAAGGGCGCCAGCGCGGCGACCGCCGTGAACGGCCGGATGAGGAGCGCCATGCCGGCGGCCAGCCCCATGACCACGAAGTGGACCTTGCGCTCGGGCTCCTCCCAGGCGCTGAGGAAGCCGTACATGAACAGCGTGATGAAGAACAGGCAGGAGGCGTGGGAGAAGTACGACGCCGAGTTGAAGATGAAGAACGGATTGGCGACGAGCGGCACCAGGGCCACCGCCGCCACGCCCCGCGCGAAAAAGCGACGCGCCATGACGTACAGCAGCGCGACCGTCAGCGCGCCCAGCAGCGGATTCACGATCCACGGCGCGCGGACCAGCACGCCGAGCATCAGGATGCCGGGCCAACCGGGCGGGTACTTTCCGTAGTATTTCCCGTCGTTCACCATGTGCGTCGTGTGGAAGAACTCGGGCGGGGTGGGCGAGGGAACGGACAGCTTGCCCTCGGCGAACAGCTGCGCAGAGATCAGGTAGGCGTACTCGTCCGCGGAGTTCGGGAAGTCACGGAGCGTGACCAGTCCGGTGTAGAGCGTCACGGCCAGGTTGAGCGCGATGACGACGACCGGGACCAGCGGCCATCGAAAGCCCTCGATCGCCGCCCAGGATTCGGCCCAGCGCCTATCCGGCCACCCGCGACTGCTGGGGACCGCGTGAACGCGCGGCCGGGTCCGCCCCGATCGCCGCCGCTGTCTCTTGCCGCCGGGGCTGCCTACGCGGGCCATCGCCGATGGATGGACGCCGGGCCGGATGGCCGCAATCCGTCGATCCTCACGTGACGGCGCGCTCGCTCCCCCATCCGCGCTCCAGCATGGGGCATGTCTCGCACCGCACCTTGGCGTTGCACCACTTCAGCTCGCACTGAACGTGACGTCCGGCGAGGGCCAGGCTGATGCGGTCCAGACGCTGCTTCTCTCGGCCCTTGATCAGGACGACATCCCCGGGCCCGAGATCGTGGCGGAGCATGTCGAGCAGGATGCCGACCGTCCGAACTCGGGTCATCGCGTCACGCGCGAGCCCGCTCCGGTTCGCGCCCGCCATGTACTTCACGGCGCCGTCACCGATGAAGAAGGCCCGAGTCGCGACGCGGGCGACCCGCTCGCCGATGTGACGGTAGAGCGGGCCCTGGCTTCCGAGGGGTTCGGTGATGTCGCCCAGGACGACGATCCGTCGCTTGGCCGGGATCTGCTCGAGCACGTCGAGCGCGACCTCGATCGTATCCTGGGCCGACTTGAACTCATCCCGGACGATGATGGCGCCGTTGGCCAGGGGAACCGGTTGCAGGCGGGCCGGGGTCGGATGCAGCCTCTCCAGGGCGGCGATCGCCTGGTCCAGGTCGAGTCCCTGTTCGAGCGCCACCGCGACGGCCGCCAGGATCGGGTACACCATCGGCCGGCCGAGGAGCCGGACCCGTACCTCGCGGGTGCCGGCGCGCGTGGCGAGTCGAAACCGTGTCCCCCGAGGCCAGTCGAGCGCCAGTTCCGACGCTCGCACGTCGCTCATCTCGTCGAAGCCGAAGGTCACGACCCGGGCCCGGGTCTGCCCGCTCATCCATCGCACGTTCGGATCGTCGCCATTGAGCACGGCCGTGCCGGATGGGGGCAGCACGCGGACCAGGTGTGATTTCTCCGAACGCGTGACCTCGAACGTCCGGAACGAACGGTGGTGTTCAGTCCCGATGCAGGTCACGACGGCGATATCGGGCCGGATCACGCGCGCATAGTCCGCCATCTGATTCAGCCGGGACAGCCCGACCTCGAGCACCAGATGCCGCTGGCCGGGGCGGATGCGGAGCAGTTCGAGCGCGAGGAACCCCTTGTAGTTGGGGGTGAGACGGGGCGGCGCGGGACGGCCGTTGAGCACGGTCCAGATCGCGCGCGTCGTCGTCGTCTTTCCGAACGAGCCTGTCACCGCGATCACGCGCGTCTTCCGCGCGATCGTGCGGCGATACGGCGCGGCCGGCCAGGCCAGGACCGGCCAGCCGTAGTAGCTCGCGCCGGTCACGAACCGCCGCCGCCCGACCGGCGTCCGCAGGAGCGCGGTGACATCCCTCAGCGTGTAGCGCATCGCGGCGATCAGTAGTATATAGGAGCGACCTCGTCAGCATCGGCGCGAACTCCAGATCGGGAGCGACCCAGCCACTCATGTGCGGAATCTGCGGCGTCGCGTGGGTTGATCCCACTCAGCCGGTCGACAAGGACATGCTCGATCGCATGACGTGGATCCTCCGCCATCGCGGTCCGGACAGCCGCGGCCTGCACGTGGCGGCCGGCATTGGTCTCGGCGTGCAACGGCTCAGCATCGTGGATCTCGAGTCCGGGGACCAGCCGATCGCGAACGAGGACGGCACCATCAGCGTCGTCTGCAACGGGGAGATCTACAACAGCCCGGAGCTCAGGCGCGAGCTCGAGGCGGCCGGCCACCGCTTCCGCACGGGTTCGGACGTGGAAGCCATCGTCCATCTGTACGAGGATCTGGGCCCCGAATGCGTGCACCGCCTGCGGGGGATGTTCGGATTCGCCCTGTGGGATGGTCGCCGGCGGCGACTGATGCTGGCCAGGGACCGGCTCGGGATCAAGCCGCTGAGCTACGCGGTCACGCACGAAGGCCTGTATTTCGGCTCGGAGCTGAAGGCGATCCTGGCCAGCCACCGGGTAGCGCGTGACCCCGACGTCACGGCTCTGGACGAGCTGTTTCGGTTCGGATTCGTGATCGCGCCCAAGACCCTGTTCGCGGGCATCCGGCGTCTGCTCCCCGGCCACTACCTCCTCTACGAGAACGGCGCCGTGTCGATGTCGACCTACTGGCACCCACAGTTCCCGGGACCGGACGAGCCGGCTCCGCGCGTGAGCGCCGACGACTGGGCTGACTGTCTGCGCGCCAAGATCGAGGAGAGCGTCCGCATCCACCTCCGGAGCGACGTGCCGGTCGGCGCCTATCTCAGCGCGGGCATCGACTCGAGCTCGGTCGTCGCGCTGGCGCACCGGCTCAGCGGGCGTCCGATCCAGACGTTCACGCTCAGCTTCACGCACGCCTCGCACGACGAGGTGCGCACGAAGCGGACCCTCGACCAGTTTCCCGGCCACGAGCTGCCCAACCAGCGCATCGAGGTGGGCCCCGACGCCTTCCAGCTGTACCCGCGGGCGATGTGGCACGCGGAAGAGCCAACGGTGAGCGGCCTCGAGGTGCCGGACCTCATCCTGTCCCGGGGCGCATCACGACACGTGAAAGTGGTGCTGACCGGTGAGGGCTCGGACGAGATCCTGGGCGGCTATCCCTGGTTCAAGTGGGACCGGTGGCTCCGGCCCTTGACGATGCTGCCCCTGTCGATCCGGCGGTTGATGCTGCTCCGTCCCTTCCTGCCCAACTGGCAGCCGAGAGGCAGCCACGTCTTCCTGGCGCCGCGGGAGACGAGCCTCCAGTGGTACCGGCGCTTGATCGGGCCCGTGTTCGCCGAGCAGCGACACCAGCTGTTCGCGGACGGACTCGGAGAGCAGCTCACCCGAGTTGCTCCGCTCGACGGACAGAGCTTCGCGGGCGACGGGCGCGGGTGGGCCCCCTTCACGCAGCTCCAGTACCACGAGCTGACCGTACGGCTCCCGAACTTCGTCACGCACCTGCTCGACCGCGCCTCGATGGCCAGCGGCGTGGAAGCCCGCGTGCCCCTGCTCGACCACGAGCTGGTCGAGCTGTGCGCGCGGATCCCACCCCGCCTGAAGCTACGGGGACTGCGAGAGAAGTACATCCTGCGCCATGCGATGCGTGGCGTCGTCCCGCGGGAGATCGCGCAGCGCACGAAGCGCGGGCTGGCCGCCCCCTACCGACACTGGCTGCGCGAGCCGCTTCCGCCGTTCGCCGAGGACCTGCTGTCCGAGGAGCGCCTACGCGAGAAGGGCTACTTCGTCCCGGCGGCGGTCCGTACGCTGCTCGCGCGGCATCGCGGAGAACGCAATCGTCGAAACGAGGCGACGCTGCTGATGGCGGTGCTCGGCATCCAGATGTGGGATGAGCTCTTCGTGCGCGGCCGGGGCGCGGTCGAGTTCGCGTGAACACGACGTTGCCCGGAGTGAGGCAGCGCGCGGAGCCCGAAAATGCCCTGGAACACCCGTGTTGCTTTGTTATAATCCCGCCAACGCAGGTCACCGGGCAACAGTTTTCGCCTCCCAGATCACGCTGGGAGCCATTGAGGAGCCTCAGATGACGCGGGTCGATAGTCCGCCGTGGATCGAAGACGAGCAAACTCCCCTCTCCGGCCAGGACCAGGCCGAGGCCGAGGCCGAGGCCGAAGACGACGGTGTGGTCGACGACGATGATGACGATGATGACGATGACGACGACTTCGACGAGGACTTCGACGACGACGACGATCTCGACGACGAGGACGAGCTAGATGACGACGATGACGACCTGGACGAGGAGGAAGACGACGACAAGGATTAGCAGCAGCGATTCGCGGCGACGGCCGACACTGTCTAACGCACGGAGGAGACCTTTATGGCACTGCTGAGCGAAGCCGGATGGCTTTTCCTGT
>Ga0187892_10010376_pt1 | contig 11836 bp, 11 predicted proteins | sample MA1701073metaG_FD_139345 | JGI IMG/M metagenome (GOLD analysis project Ga0187892, IMG submission 139345) | Bio-ooze microbial communities from a basaltic lava cave in the Kipuka Kanohina Cave System on the Island of Hawaii, USA - MA170107-3 metaG ...
AAGGGAAACAGGGGCACGAGCCGCAGCAGCAAGAGATAGCTGAACGCATTCCGGCGCACGCCCTCCTCGATCGGCTTGATCTGCGCGGCAAAACGTTCGCGCAACGGCTCGCCCAATGCGGACTTTGCGACCAGGAACAGGATGGTTGCACCGATCGTGGCCCCGATCACGATCCACGCCGTACCGAACAGACTGCCGAACAGGAACCCGCCGGCGACGCTGACGAGTGATCCGATCGGCAACGAGAACGAAGCCACGATGATGTAGGCGAGGATGAACATCAGCACCGCCGGGGTCTTGTTGTCGTGCACCCAAGTCTTGAGGATTTCGCGGTTTTCCTTCAGCAGCTCGAGCGTGAAGTACTTGTTGAGTCCGAGCGCGAAAAAGGCGACCAGACCCGCCGCCAGCAACAGCAGCGGCAACAGACGCACGAGTGAGAGGCGCGGTTTGGGGGGGGCGGCAGGCGTTTCCATGGATCGCTACTTAGCCTCGTTCAAGGACCAGTCATAGTCGTAGCCGTCTATGCTATCGATAGCCGCCAACTGTTTCTTCAAGGCGGGATTTGCATAAAGGCCGATGTGGCGCAGCACATCCGCGTCGCGTTTGCCGAAGTCCGCGCGGTACCAGGAATAGATCCGCGACAGCGTCGCCTTGCCAGCCTCGACCGTGACCCCACGCGGATGGTTGACGTAGTCGCGCACGCCTTGCGTCAGCATTTCCTCGAGCGTGGGGCCGGTAAAGGCTTTCGCCATCAGGTTGGGGCAACTGATCGACGCGCAATTCACTGCGTAATGCACGCGCGGATCGCGCCAGACTTTGCGCAAAATGTCGTGTTCGATGTTGTCGAGCGAGAGCTTGCGCCCCTCGACCGCAACCAGCGGCTTACCCCAAGGACCTGTCGCGAACAGACCGGGGCTAATCGAGATGTCGCGGATGCTCTTCACCGGATAGTGGTCGAGCACCACATCGACCGTGAGCGCATTGTAGAGATTGATCCAGAACGCGCGTTGCTCGCCTTCGTTGAACCCGCTCACCTTCACCTCTTGCAACGCAACGAGATAGGCTTTGAGCGCGCGCTTGTCCGGAGCATTGACGCGGCCATAAGCGAAGCGATTGATCCCATCGGGTGCGAGCACGAGATAGGCGGCAAGGATTTTGTTCCAAGCGCTGTGGTTCACAATTGACCTCGCGGTGGGGTCGTTGCGCGAAAAATATGCATCGAGTTCCTCTGCGCCTACCGGCGGCGAAATCGCAACCAACAGGGTCAAGAGGGCCGTGCGCCAGATGGCTGGAGACATTTGAGACCCTCTCTCGAACCCGCATGTCGCGATATTACGGTGCCAAGCCGGCCGCGGGTTCGGCAGGACCAACCCATTGGCTGGTCAACAAGATTTGACTTGAAAGGCCGAATTTCCTATATGCGCGCCCGTCAAAGAGCAGCATCGCCCAGGGATCGCACGCCGTGAAGCGCACCTATCAACCTAGCAAAACAGTCAGAAAGCGCCGTCACGGATTTCGTGCCCGCCTCGCCACGGCGAACGGCCGCAAGGTCTTGGCCCGGCGCCGCCGTCATGGACGCAAGCGCCTTTCGGCCTGATTTCGCGCCGCGCTTGACTGGCGCCGACCAGCCGAACGCAAAAGTGTCGCGTCTAACCAAGCGCGCCGACTTTCTTCGCCTGGGCCGCGGCCGCAAATGGGCCGCTCCGGGCCTGGTTTTGCAAATGGCACAAGGCACGCCGCACGAGGTCCGCGCCGGTTTCACGGTGACGAAGCGGATCGGGAACGCCGTGGTCCGCAACCGCGTCAAACGGCGCCTGCGCGAGGTTGCACGCGCGGTTCTGCCTCTTTATGCCCTCCTGGGCAGTGACTATGTTCTGGTCGGACGCGAGGCGACGCTGACGCGGCCTTTCGCCGTCCTCGTCGATGATTTGAAGCAGGCTCTCCGCAAGGTGCATGGGGGCCGCCCCCCAAAAGCGGAGGAGCAATGACAGGTCCCGGGCTTATCAAGCTTGCCCTCACGCGCGCGCTCCAGGCGCCGATCTATCTCTATCGTTACACGATCTCGCCGCTGCTTGGCCCGGTTTGCCGCTATCAGCCCACGTGTTCGGCCTACGCGCTTGAGGCCCTCGAGAAACGCGGACCTGTCGTCGGACTTTGGCTGGTTGCCCGTCGCCTCGCTCGCTGCCATCCCATCAAGTGGCTCGGCGGGGGCGAAGGTTTCGATCCCGTGCCCCAACGCTGCTCCCATCACACCGACGCCGAGGCTGCGCAATGAACAAGCAACAGGACATCGGCAACTTGATGGTCGCCCTGCTGCTCGCCATGATGGTGATGCTCGGCTGGTCGTTCGTCTTCCCGCCTGCCAAGCGCCCGGCGCCGCAGCAAGCCGCCCACGGCGAACAAGTCCCTGCCCCAACGGCGGCGCCAGTCGCAGCTCCGTCACTGCTTCCCGATACGCCGCTCAGCCGTGAAACGGCGCTCACGAGCAGCGGCGCACGCCTTCACTTCGATAACGACAAGGTCGACGGCACGATCAGGCTCACGGGCGGGCAGATTGATGACCTTCGCCTGAAGAAGTATCGCGAAACCATCGATCCCAAGAGTCCTGAGATCGTCTTCCTCGCCCCGCGAGGAACGACGGGGGCGACCTTCGCTGAGATCGGCTGGACACGCGCGCCCGGATCCACAACGGCAGTACCCGATGCGACCACGACGTGGAGCGCCTCGGGTGGGAACTTGACGCCTTCCACGCCCGTGACCCTGACATGGGACAACGGCCAGGGCCTTTTGTTCAAACGCCGCGTTGCGATCGACGACGACTACATGTTCACCGTCACCGACACGGTCGAAAACCGCTCGACCGGCACGGTGACGCTCTATCCTTATGCGCTTGTCGCGCGCGAAGGTGCGCCGGAGCACGCCTCCAACTGGATCCTGCACGAAGGCCTCTTCGGCGTCTTGCAAGGCCGCCTGCAAGACGAAACGACCTATGAGGAGATGCGCGAATATGAGACGCACGAGCTCAAGCTCGACAGCACGGGCGGTTGGGTGGGCCTGACCGACAAATACTGGATGGCGACGCTGATTCCGCCGCAGAACGAGCCGTTCGCGGGCCGTTTCTCGCTCGCCACCGAAGGCGGCACTGAGGTCTTCCGTGCCGACTATCTCTTGGGCGCCCGCAGCATCAAGCCCACCGCATCCGTCAGCGTCACCCACCAACTCTTCGCCGGCGCCAAGGTCGTGCCGCTCATTGAAGACTATGAGAAAAAACTCGGCATCCAACGCTTCGACATGTCGGTGGATTGGGGCTGGTTCTCGATCATCACCTGGCCGATGTACTACGCGCTTCATTGGCTGAACGGGTTCGTCGGCAACTACGGACTAGCCATCATCCTGTTCACGATCGTCATCAAGATCGTTTTCTTCCCCTTGGCCAACCGCTCCTACGAGTCGATGACCAAGATGAAGAAGGTCCAGCCGCAAATGAAGGATATCCAGGAGCGTTTCAAGGACGATCGCACGAAACAGCAGCAGGAGCTGATGGCGCTCTACAAACGCGAGCACATCAACCCGTTCATGGGCTGTCTGCCGATCGTGATCCAGATCCCGATCTTCTTCTCTCTCTACAAGGTGCTCTTCGTCACCATCGACATGCGTCACGCGCCGTTCTTCGGTTGGGTTCAAGACCTCGCCGCGGCCGATCCGACTTCGATCTTCAATCTCTTCGGTTTGTTGCCGTACGACGTGCCGATATGGCTCCACATCGGGGTTTGGCCGCTCCTCATGGGCCTCACCATGTGGTTCCAGATGAAGATGAGCCCGCCGGCGACCGATCCGGTCCAGCAGCAGATGATGACCTTCATGCCGTGGCTCTTCACCTTCCTGATGGCCTCATTCCCTGCCGGCCTTGTCATCTATTGGACCGTGAACAACGTGCTCTCGATCGGCCAACAATGGATCATCATGCGTCGCATGAACGTGCCCGTTGACGTCGTTGGCAACATGAAGCTGCCCGGCTGGCTCACGAAGCTCTGGAAGAAACCGAGCGGCCAACCATCGCCTGGCGAGTGATGGCGGCGACGGATGAGGAATGGCGCAGGCGCGGGCAAATCCTATTCGCGCAGGAATGCAACTTCCTGCGTCCGGTCGCAAGCTTTGCGGACCTCCCCGCCACGAGCCTTCCCGAGATTGCCTTTGCCGGACGCTCCAACGTCGGCAAGTCGAGCTTGATCAATGCGTTGGTCAACCGAAGAACGGCGCGTGTTTCCAACACGCCCGGCCGCACCCAACAGATCAATCTGTTCGATCTCGGCGGCCGTCTCGTCATTGCCGATCTGCCCGGTTACGGCTTTGCCAGCGCGCCCAAGGCGATGGCCGCGGACTGGCGCCGCCTGATCCGGGCCTATCTAAAAGGGCGGCCGTTTCTGCGCCGCGTTTGTTTGCTGATCGATGCGCGCCACGGCGCCCAAGAAAACGATCGCGAGATGATGGCGCTGCTGGATTCCTCAGCCGCGTCCTATCTTGTGCTCCTCACCAAAGTCGACAAGCTCTCATTGGGCGCTCGCGAGACGGCGATCAAGGACGCGACGATGCTCGCGCGAGCGCATGCGGCCGCGCATCCCGACGTGATTGCGACCTCGGCCAAGGAAGGAGACGGTCTGTTCGAGCTCCGCGCACATCTGGCTCACGTGGCACGCCCTCCGGAAAAGCGTTATAAGGCCGCGACTGGCGGAAAGCGCGCATGAGCTCAGGGCCCGACGACCCGGTATATCAAGGCAAGGACGACCGCGTTCAAAGTTTGCGTCAGCTTGCCAAATGGCGCGCCACCGCCCGCGTGCTGACCGAGGCGCTTCCTCACATCCTGCGCTACGACCAAAAGACCGTGCTGGTAAAATACGGCGGCAACGCCATGGGCGATGAGGGCGTAGCCGAGCATTTCGCACAAGACATCGTCCTCATGCGCCAAACCGGCATCGACCCGGTCGTCGTTCATGGCGGTGGTCCGCAAATCGGCGCCATGCTCAAGCGTCTGGAGATCAAGTCGAGCTTCGTCGACGGGCTCAGGGTCACCGACCAGGCCGCAATCGATGTCGTCGAGATGGTTTTGACCGGCACGATCAACAAGCAGATCGTCTCCGCGATCAACAACGCCGGCGGCAGAGCAGTCGGCGTCTCGGGCAAGGATGGTCAACTGATCATTGCCAGAAAACTGCTTCGCACGAAGAAAGACCCGCAGACCGGTGTCACGCAAACGGTCGATCTCGGCTTCGTCGGAGAGCCCGAGAAGGTCAACACCGAGGTGTTGCAGACCATCGTGCGCGCGGACATGATCGCCGTGATCGCGCCGATCGGCATCGGCAGGTCGGGGGAAACCTACAACATCAACGCCGACACGGTTTCGGGCGCGGTGGCAAGCGCGCTGCAGGCCGACCGCATGCTCCTCCTGACGGATGTACCGGGTGTCATGGATCGCAACGGCAACTTGATCGAGCAGCTCACCACAACCGAAGCGCGCGCACTGATTGCCGACGGCACGATCTCAGGCGGTATGATTCCCAAGATCGAAACGTGTGTCGAAGCGGTGGAGCGCGGTGTCGGCGCCGCCGTCATTCTCGACGGCCGCATTCCGCATGTCCTGCTGATCGAGCTGTTTACAGAGCACGGCGCGGGAACGATGATCACACTCGGCTGACGGTGTGGGCCACACCTTTAGGGAAGTAATGTGACGGCCAAGTTGTTGCAGCGCATTGTGCTTTCGGCGGGTGTCGCGTGTCTGAGCGCGCTCAACCTGGCCTTTGCCCAACCCGCGGCGGAGGAGCCGCCGCCGTCGTCCAGGCCGGCGCGCCCGATCATTTTGCCCATGACGCCGGGCGCCGAGCTCAACCGTCAGCCGGCGCCCGCCGAGCCGGCCAAACCGTCCAAGCCGCGCATCATTTCGGTCCCCGGTGCGGGTCAGTCGCCAACTGCGTCCGGACGCGCGCCGCAACCGGAACGCCCCGTGAAGAACGCGACGACCGACTACTGGTTCTGCAACCGGACGTCCTATGCCGTCGATCTTGCGGTTGGCATTCGCAACGGCGGCCTTTTCGCTTCGCGCGGCTGGTGGACGATCCCTGCCGGCGACTGCAAACAGGTGATCAAGGGCCCGCTCACGCAACCGGCCTACTATACCTTTGCGCGCTCGTCATATGCGCACACCGGCAGCATCCGGACCTGGGGCGGCACCCACACTTTGTGCACCGGGAAAACCGGCTTCCAGGCCAGCAGCGATGGTAGCGATCAATGTGGCCCGGGGCTCGAACCTCAAGGCTTCGCCAAGGTGGACACTGCCGGACGCACCGCCTGGACCACGACGTTGAGCGAAAGCCCCGACTACAGGTCGCTTGATGCCGCACGCATCGCGGGTCTGCAACGTCTGCTTATTGATCTTGGCCGCTTCGACGGTCCCATCGACGGCGCAGCAGGACCGAAGTTCAACGAAGCTTTGGCGCAGGCGCGCTCCTCTCTTGGAATTCTCGCCAACGATCTCCCAACTCTCTACGGCAAGTTGTTGGCGGAATCCGTGAAGGCTCAGGCGACGGCCGGCCTGACCTTCTGCAATCGTACGCAGGACATCGTCTGGTCGGCGCTGGCCATGGACATTCAGGGCAAGAAGCAGAGCCAGGGTTGGTGGCGCTTGCAGCCGGGGCAATGCGCCAAGGTCATCAAGGATCGCTTGGCCGATGTCGGCCTCTACGCCTTCGCGACACTCGACCAGAACGAGGGCTCGGCGCCGCAGATCTGGGGCGGCGCCCACAATTTCTGCACCCGCGGACCGAGCTTCGAGATCGAAGAGGCGACCGAGTGCGAAGGCCGCGGCTTCAAGACCACAGGTTTCATGCAGATTGATACGCAAAGCCGCGGCGGCATCACCTTCGAATTCACCCCGCGCCGCGCCGACATGCAGTAGCGTCTCGGCTACTTCGCCACCCCGAAGAAAGACAGATGCCAGTTCATCTCTTCAAGCGAAAGGGGGAAATGAACGCCGTCGCGCGCCATCAGAATCTTGGCCGCCGGCAGGTGCGCGATCGCCGCCTGCACCTTGACCGCGACGCGCATCGAGAGCTTGGCGCGCCAGACCAGCGCTGAGATTGCCTTGCCCGACTGGCTCAGCAGAATCCGCTCGACCGTGGCCTTGTCGAGCTGCGCAAGTTCGGCGAAGGCGTGCACGACGACGCGCTTGTCGCCTCTTTCCGCCGCCTCTGTCACGAAGGAATCGTCGACGCTCCCGCTCGCAATCGCCTGTTGCACGACTTCGCGCGCTCGCTCATCGAGCTGAGAAGGCCCCTCGCTCGGCGTTTCCTGCTCGAGGCGCTCGCGTAGACGCTTGTTCAACTGCGCAGCGGTTTCGTGATCGAGGCCGCTGCGCTCGCTAAGCAAGCACAACAGCGAGGCGCCGACGAAGCCGGCGATGCGGCGCACTGCGCGCAGTGAAAGGTCCGCGCGCATGGCCATCGGCTGATGCCAAGCTTCGACTGCCGATGCGTGCTCGATCAGGCGATCGAGCGTATCTTCCCGTATCTGCGCGTTGGGATTGGCAAGCAATGCCGCGACCGCCGAGACGTCCAAGGTTGCAACGATCGCATCCGACACGCCCTCGCCGACGGCAGCGCGTCTCGCGATCGCTGAAAGACTTCCCTCCACCCGCGCCGCCGCGATCAGCTCGATGAGATCCTCGTCCGACAGCAGCGGCGAATACTCGAGCACCGGCGCGCAGACGATGAGCTCGAGATCGTGGGCGAGCTGCCTGACGATATGCACCGGCACGCAGGTAGAGGACTTGATCTCTTCGGCTAGAATCGCGCGCACACGCGGCAGGCAGTCGGCGGCCAATCGCTCCATGACGTCGATCGCAAGCTCACGGATGCGCTCGGCCTCGGCTGGCTCAAGGCCCGGCACCAGCCGCCCGATCTTCTTAGCGAGCTCGCAGCGCACCTCGTCGTCGGCGTCGGCTGCCAGAATCTTGTTCGCTTGTTGCGGCGTCGACGGATTGGCGGCCACCAGCCTGCGTATTTCGGCAGCCTCGTCCGTAGCCAAATAGTAGAGAATCTCCGGCTCCACGTCCGCTCGAGCGGCCAGGAACCGGCGTGCGTCACGCGCGTGTGTTTCGAGCGCCGCACGCGCCTCCTCATACGACAGTCGCTCCTGCGGAGCGGCGTCTGTGATCTTGCTGATCAACCGTTTCAGCATCACACTACCTTTCTCGCTGGTCTGCGATCACAATGCTGCGTCCCTCACGCCTTGCTGCATCGATCGCGAGGTCCGCGCTGCTCATCAGTGCATCAAGCGGCTCACCGGCGTTGGCTTCCACCGGTACGACACAAATCGTGGAGTTCACGGCCAAGCCACCGATTGCCGCCTGCAGTCTTTGTGCACGAACAATCGCAGCTTCGTGCGCCCGCTCGTCGATCAACAACGCGAACACGTCTGCGTTCAACCGCGCCGCCAGCTCGTTCACGTCGACACTCGACGACACCTCACGCGCCATTTGCTTGAGCAAATCGTCGCTTTCAGGCGCCTTGTCCAAGGCGACAAGCAGCAAGGCGCCCGAGCGGCCCGCTCGCGCAATGGCGCCGAGCCTCTTCCTCGCCTCTTTCGCAAACCCAAGACGATCGAGAAGGCCGGTCTGATCGTCCTCCCGCGCCGGGGCAACCGCCGACAACGCGTCGGCAAGCGCCAATGCCACGCCGACATGCGGCACGACCGCCTCGAGCAAATGCTGTTCGTCCTCGCCATAGGGCATCCCGCCGGCGTCGCGCGCAAGCGATACGGACCCGTTGGTCTGGCCCTGATAGCCGAGCGCTGCGATGAGCCCAGCTTCTGCTCCCTCGCTCGCCCTGCCGACACTCACACACAGTTCCTTTCGCACGGCTCGAATTGTCACGCGCTCGGATGCCGTCGCCGCGAGCAGCGCATCGGCTGCAGCCAACATGATGCGTCTGGGCTCGATCTGCGCGCGCATTGCCGCGACCACCGCATTGATCAAGTCGTCGCGGCGCTTGAGCCGCTCAGCCTCCCGCTCGTGCAGGCGCAAGGCCGTGATGTCGCGCGCGATCCCGCGCGTTCCGCACCACCCGCCTCCGCGCGCGACAGGAACAACTGTGAGCGACATGCACCGCTCCGTGCCGGACTTTGCCCGGCACCAGATTTCCCTGGCCTGGATCGGTTCACCCGACATGAAGGCACTGAGAGCCTCGCCGTCGCCAAAAACCTCTTTGACTGCCGTTCCGTGGAGTTCGGCCGACGAAAACCCGAGCACACCGTCTTGCGACACCCACGTGAACACGCCCGTCGCATCCAGCTCGAACGCAAAATCGCTCGAGCAAAGCGCAAGGTCGCGGAACAGCTCGCGTGAAGCCGTGAGCGCCTCGACGAGATTGGCCTCTGTCGTCATTTCGCGCCCGACCACGAGCACGTCGCCGTAAGGCAACGGTAGCAGCGTCAGATCGAAGCGAAGCGTCTGACCCCCGCTTTTGACCCCCACCCGCACGACCTGCGACTTGTCGGCGGCACCTGTGTCGCTGAGGAATTGGCGCAATGCGGGGGCGACACCCCCGTCTTCAGTGAGCGCATCGGCGTGCCCGTTGGCGACAATCAATGTGCCGTCGAAGCTGGCGAGTAGCGCCGGCGTGTGAGACGCACGCACTTGGGCAACTGCCCAAGCCTTGGCGTCCCACTCTTCCGTTCTTGCGATCGGCAAAGCACGCATTACGCATGAGCTCATTGAGTGCGCTTCATGAAAGCGGATTGCCGAGATTATCGGCGCGCGCTTTAAGGGCGGCTAAACCGCCTCTGCACAACGTAGTTAAGATCGGGTTGCGCGGATCACCTCAATCCCGCATGTTCGCGCGCGCATGAGCCAAGATCTGCACGAGCGGCCCGATTTCACGTCGATTGATACCTGGGTCTTCGACCTCGACAACACGCTCTATCCCCCATCCTGCAATCTCTTCGCTCAGATCGACGACAAGATGCGGGCTTTCATTTGCGACCTGCTCGACGTCGATTCCGCTGAGGCCTATCGCCTGCAGAAGCAATACTGCCGCGACCACGGAACGACGCTCGCCGGCTTGATGAAACTGCACGACGTCTCGCCGCAGCGCTTTCTTGCCTTCGTCCACGACATCGACGTCAGCGTCGTGCCGCCCAATCCGCAGCTTACCCGAGCCCTGGAACGGTTGCCGGGCCGCCGCCTGGTTTTCACCAACGGGACGATCGCCCATGCCGCCCGCGTCTTGAGCCGGATCGGCATTCACGATCACGTTGAGGATATCTTCGACATCGTTCATGCGGATTTCGTGCCCAAGCCCCAACGCCCGGCCTTTGAACGCTTCGTCCGCGCGCACGACATCAAGACTGCGCATGCCGCAATGTTCGAGGACCTTGACCGCAATCTCGAGCCGGCGCACGCGCTCGGCATGACCACGGTTTTGGTGCGCGCGCGCGAAGGCCATGCCGATCCTGCCGTGCGCAACTGGGCTGAGGCGGCACACGATGCGCCTCACGTGCACTTCAGGACTGATGACCTCGCCCGCTTCCTCTCGACCATCCGCCTTCGGAGCACCCCATGAGTTGGACGACGCTGCAAGCGGCAATAGACCAGGCTTGGGAGACGCGCGACCAGGTCTCGCCCGCCACCCGCGCCCCTGTCCGCAAGGCAGTGGAGGAGGTTCTGGCTGCGCTTGATGTTGGTAACCTCCGCGTCGCCGAAAAGATCGCCGGCGACTGGCATACACACCAATGGATCAAGAAGGCGGTGCTGCTCTCCTTTCGTCTGACGCCGATGGAGCCGATCGGCGGTGGCCCTGGCGGGGCGCACTGGTATGACAAAGTGCCTTCGAAATTCGCCGCGTGGTCGGCGGAGGACTTTGCCCGCGCGGGATTTCGGGCCGTGCCGGGCGCGGTCGTGCGGCATTCCGCGTTCATCGGCCGCACCGCCGTCCTCATGCCCTGCTTCGTCAACGTCGGCGCGCATGTGGGCGAAGGCACGATGATCGACACCTGGGCAACCGTCGGGTCGTGCGCCCAAGTCGGTCGCAACTGTCACATCTCCGGCGGCACCGGGATCGGCGGCGTGCTCGAGCCTCTGCAAGCGAACCCGGTCGTCATCGAAGACAATTGTTTCATCGGCGCCCGCTCGGAAGTGGCCGAGGGCGTGATCGTGGGCGAAGGCGCCGTCATCGGCATGGGCGTCTTCCTGGGTCAATCGACAAAGATCGTCGACCGCGCCAGCGGACAGATCCACACTGGCCGCGTGCCGCCCTATTCCGTCGTCGTCGCAGGCTCCCTCGCAGGCGGACCGAACAAGCCCGCGCTCTACTGCGCGGTCATCGTCAAGACCGTCGACGAACGCACGCGCGCAAAAACGAGCATCAACGAACTGTTGCGCGACTGATGCGCAACCTCGCCGCTCTTGGAGAAAAGGCCGGCGCGTTGCTAAAAACGCGCGGCGAACGAATTGCCGTCGCCGAGTCGTCTTCGGGCGGCCTCATCTCCGCGGCGTTGCTCGCTGTGCCAGGTGCGTCGGCCTATTTCACGGCGAGCGGCGTCATCTATACCGGCCGTGCACTGAAAGAATTGCTCGGTGCCTCACGCAATGATCTCGACGCGCGTGGCTTGCGCTCCAGCAGCGAGCCCTATGCGAGTTTCCTGGCCGAAACAATGCGGGTCCGCCTTCGCGTGGATTGGGGCCTTGCCGAGACGGGAGCCGCAGGCCCGACGGGCAACGGCTACGGCGATCCCGCCGGTCATACCTGCATCGCGGTCGCCGGCATGGTCGGCAAAACGCGCACCTTGC
>Ga0187892_10010377_pt1 | contig 11836 bp, 8 predicted proteins | sample MA1701073metaG_FD_139345 | JGI IMG/M metagenome (GOLD analysis project Ga0187892, IMG submission 139345) | Bio-ooze microbial communities from a basaltic lava cave in the Kipuka Kanohina Cave System on the Island of Hawaii, USA - MA170107-3 metaG ...
CTTCATGCAACCGAAACGGGCATTGGAACGCCCCGGCGATCTGTCCGTGCTCGCGGACCTCTTGCCCACCCTGAATGCGCACCTGGATCACTTTGCCGCAGATACACCGGTCAATCGTATCCGGGCGGACGTTTTAGCGCAATGCCGCGCGAAATCCGAGCTACCGCCGGGTTTTTTTTCGCTGACGGTTCCGACCGGTGGCGGGAAGACGCTATCGTCGTTGGCGTTCGCGTTCGCTCACGCGGCTCGGCATGGACACCGACGAGTAATCTACGCCATCCCGTTCACGAGCATCATCGAGCAAACCGCCGCCGTGTTCCGCGAGGCGTTTAAGGACTTGGGGGAGCAGGTTGTATTGGAGCACCACAGCAACTTCGATCCACCCGACAACCTTGCCGTTGATCCGGCGGACCATGAGCCGCAGACGCCGTGGTATCGGCTCGCGGCGGAAAACTGGGACGCACCGCTGGTGGTGACGACGAACGTTCAGCTTTTTGAATCCCTATTCTCGAACAGGCCATCGCGGTGTCGCAAGCTGCATCGTATCGCGCGAAGCGTCATCATTCTCGACGAATGTCAGACCTTACCCGTGACGCTGCTTGCGCCGACGCTACGGATGCTGGAGGAGTTATGCCGCAACTACGGTTGTACGGTTGTGCTCTGTTCGGCGACACAGCCCGCCATCACTGAGCGACCCGACTTCCGCATCGGGATCAAGGGCGTGCGCGAGGTCGTGAGCGATCCGCCGAGCCTCTACCGCTCACTCAAGCGGGTCCAGACAGAACGGCTGGGGAAGCTGGACGACGAGTCGTTAACCGAACGGCTTCGCCAGCACGAGCACGTGCTCTGCGTCGTAAGTACCCGAGCGCACGCCGCCCGCCTTTTCATGGCCCTGCGGAACACGCCGGGAGTCGGTGACGGCGTCTTTCACCTGAGCGCCAACATGTGCGCGGCCCACCGAACGGATGTTCTGGCCGAGATTCGCCGTCGATTGAATCCCCGCGATTTGCAGCCGTGCGTCGTTGTCAGCACGCAGTTAGTCGAGGCCGGGGTCGATGTCGATTTCCCCGTCGTCTACCGTTCGATGGCCGGCCTGGACTCCGTTGCGCAATGCGCCGGCCGCTGCAACCGCGAGGGACGCCTGCCTGTGGGACAGGTCTTCGTATTCGATACCGATGTTGATCCGCCGGGTGACCTGCGCCAGCGCCGCCAAGTCGGAGCCGAGGTCGCGGGATTGCGCGAGGACGTTCTGGGCTTGGAGGCGATGGAGCACTTCTTCCGCCTAGTCTACTGGACGCGCAGTTCCGATTGGGACAAGGAGCGTATCCTCGAATGCTTCTGCTTGAGTAGCGGGACTGCGCATTTCCAGTTCCGCAAGGCAGCCGAGCACTATCGGTTGATTGTTGATTCGCAGCAGCCCGTGATCGTACCCTACGGCGAACGCGGGCGCGAATTGATCGACGAACTGCGCCATCGTCACGAGCCACCCGGACGCGAGTTCAATCGCCGGGCGCAGCGTTACATCGTCAACGTCTACGAGCGGCAAGTCGCGGAGCTTCGCCAGAACCACCTAGTCACCCAGTATCACGAGCAATTCTGCGTATTGGAAAACGATTCGGCTTACGACGAATCCATCGGCTTATTGCTGGAGGCCTCGGGCTTTGATCCAGATCGTTTCTGTCTTTGAGGCCTCTTTCATGCGCCGCGAGCCAATGAGAAAGGGCGCGGAGGCCGTAAAGCCGCCGCGCCCGCTCGTCGCTCAAGCCGACGAAACCATGTTTCAATCCACGTCCGTGACTACGGACGAAACTCCTTTAATATCAGTTAGTTACGAAAAAAAAAGATTCTGCTTGACTCGCCCGAGAACCCGGCTAGTATTTGTTCATGGTCTCGTCAGCTTACCACTACATTCCTTATTGGCCTCGCGCCCCACCAACAACGCACTCAGCCTGCTCCGGGCGGGGACTAAATCCCGCCCGGAGCAATTGCTCATCCGAAACTTTGTTTCCTATGAAGGAGAACATTGATGAATTCTAGCATAGCCATCCAAGTTTGGGGAGAGCGCGCGTGTTTCACGCGCCCTGAAATGAAAGTCGAGCGCGTGTCGTATGACGTGATGACGCCCTCTGCGGCTCGCGGCATTTTGGAGGCGATCTACTGGAAACCTGAAATCCTGTGGGTCGTCGAGCGAATTCACGTGCTGAACCCTATCCGCTTTACCAATCTGCGGCGAAATGAGGTCGGGGCAACGGCATCCGCGGTCAACGCTGCTCGGGCGATGAGTTCGGGGTCCGGGCGATTGGGGCTGTTCATTGAGGAAGAACGACAACAGCGGGCCGCGACAATTCTACGCGACGTTGATTACCTGATCGAAGCTCATTTCGACGTACTCGGCGGCGACGACTCACCGCCTAAGCACTTCGAGATGTTCAAACGCCGGGCCGAGAAGGGGCAGTGCTTCCACCGGCCGTACTTGGGCTGTCGGGAGTTCGACTGTCAGTTCGCGTGGCACGAGGGCGACTTGCCGCGCGGGGCTTACTCGGAAGAGGCGAAACGCGACCTGGGCTTCATGCTCCATGACATCGACTTTGAGCACGACATGACGGCACGGTTCTTTCACGCCGTCATGCGACATGGCGTGATCGACGTGCCGCCGTTCGAGAATGCGGAGGTGGCTGCATGATCCTCAACGCTCTCGTCAGGTACTACGATCGTCTGGCGGCCGCACTGGAATCCGACATCGCACCGCTCGGGTTCAGTTGGCAGAAGATCAGTTTTGAAATCGTCCTGAAGTCGGATGGAACCCTGGCCGCGTTTCAGGACGCGCGGGTTGATAACGAAGGGCGGGTCATCCCTCGCCCTCTCACCGTACCCGGACAGGCAAAGCCTTCGGGATCAGGGATCAACCCCGGATTCCTGTGGGACAACGCGGCGTACATGCTTGGCTACAAACCGGATGATTCCAAACCGGATCGCACGCGAAAAGCTTTCGATGCGTTCCGCGATCGTCACCTCGGACTTGAAGACCAGATCGGCGACGCGGCCTTTTCGGCCGTCTGCAAATTCCTTCGGAGTTGGAATCCGGCCGAGACGGCGGGCTATTCGGAACTCGCGGACATTGCGGCTTCGTTCGGTGTGTTTCGTATTCAAGGGGAGATGGAGTACGTCCATGATCGCCCGAGGGTCAAGGCCTATTGGCTTGAGCAAAGCGGCGTGGAGGACAACGCGCCGTCGGCTCCGTCTCTCATTAGCGGCGAGGTCCAACCCATTGCCCGCTTGCACGAGCCGAAGATCAAAGGCGTTCGCGGCGGACAGAGTTCCGGGGCGACGCTCGTAGCATTCAACGCAGACGCCTACGAATCCTACGGCAAGTCGCAGAGTTACAACGCGCCGGTCGGCATTGAGGACGCCTTCAAGTACTGCACGGCGCTCAATCGGCTCACCACCGCGCGTGATCGGCAGGTGCATCTTGGCGATACGACCGTCGTATTCTGGACCGAGAAGCCGACGCCGTTCGAGGATGAAGTGTTCGGCGTCTTCGAAGACCAGGATGCGGAAGACCCGGCGACGGTGGACCGCCTGAAAGGGTTCTTCAATCGTCTCCGCCGTGCCGCCGACGGCGCGGCCTTTGAAGACGGCGAGGTGCCGTTCTACGTACTGGGCCTGTCACCCAACGCGGCTCGCGTCTCGGTGCGATTCTGGGAAGTCGGCACTGTGCAGCAGTTCTCCGAGCGCCTGGGGCAACATTTGGCGGACCTGGAGCTGTCCGGTGCGCCGCCGACGATGCGGCCAATTTCACTCCAGCGCATGATCGACCAGACCGCGCGTGAGCGCGATGAGATTCAGCCGCTGCTGGGCGGAGCGGTGTTGCGAGCCGTTCTCATTGGTGGATATTATCCGCCATCGCTTGCCGCCGCAGTCTTGCGCCGCATCCGTGCCGACGGCCAAACGAGCGGTGCCAACGGATACATCCGGGCTGCGATTGTCAAAGCATATCTCGCCAGAAAGGCGAGACTGAACAAGAACAAGGAGACCGTTTCGATGTCACTCGACAAGAATTGTGCGCACGTGGCCTACCATCTAGGCCGCATGTTCGCCGCGTTGGAAAAAACACAGGAAGACGCAGCCGATCGCGAACTGAACGCGACCATCAAGGATCGCTATTTCAGCTCTGCGTCGGCCAATCCGGTCGCAGTGTTCCCTCGACTGCTGCGCCTTCACAGCCATCACCTGCGAGATCTAAGAGACAAGCCGGGGCTCAGAGTTCGCCGCGAGCAGATCATCCAAGAGATCGCCGGGCGCATCGATCCCGCGGAAGGCTTTCCATCGCACCTGCCGCTCGACGAGCAGGGACTCTTTTTCATCGGCTATTACCACCAGCGCCAGGATTTCTTCACGTCAAAGAAACTCGAAGGCGAGATAACTGAAACCACAATGAGCGCCGAGAGCGCTAAGGAGGATTAAACTATGACGAGCGCTAACAATCAACCCGTTCAGAATCGTTACGACATTGTCTATCTCTTTGACATCACCGACGGCAACCCCAATGGGGACCCCGACGCCGGGAATCTGCCGCGGATCGACCCGGAAACCGGACAAGGGCTTGTCACGGATGTTTGCCTAAAGCGAAAGATTCGGAACTTTGTCGGCCTACTTCACGGCGAAATGCCGCCCTTTGAGATTTACGTAAAGGAAAAAGCCGTGCTAAATGCGCAACACGAACGTGCCTATAAAGCGTTGGAAATCAAACCCGAGAAACGCAAGATGCCCAAGGACGAGGCCAAGGCAAGGGAACTCACCGCGTGGATGTGTCATAACTTTTTCGACATCCGTACCTTCGGCGCGGTGATGAGCACTGACGTGAACTGTGGCCAAGTTCGCGGTGCGGTCCAATTCGGAATGGCGAGGAGCATTGATCCGATTGTCTCCGCCGAGCACGCGGTCACTCGTTGTGCGGTGACGACGGCGGCCGAAGCTGAGAAACAGCAAGGCGACAATCGAACGATGGGTCGCAAGTTCACCGTGCCCTACGGGTTGTATCGCGTCCACTCGTATGTCAATCCCAACTTGGCCGAGCAGACGGGGTTCTCGACGACTGACCTGGAGCTTCTCAAGAAGGCGTTCGGCGATATGTTCGAGCAGGACAAGTCCGCGGCCCGCGCCAATATGCGACCCTGTCGTTGTATTGCGTTCCGCCACGAGAGCAAGCTCGGCAACGCCCGCTCAGATCAGCTATTCTCACGGGTGAAGATCGCGGTCAAACCCGAGGTCGCAGAGCAGAAACGCCCGCCGCGCAAGTTTGACGATTACGTCGTCACCGTTGCGGAAAGCGATTTGCCCGCAGGCGTGAAGATTGAGTCTTGGGTCTAGACGCCATGTTCTCCGAATCCGAATTGCTTCCGCTTTCCGGCCTTCAGCATCTGGCCTTTTGCGAGCGGCAATGGGCGCTCATTCACCTGGAGCAGTTCTGGTCGGAGAACCGCCTCACGGTCGAGGGCCGGCACTTGCATGAGCGGGTGGACAAACCGGGTGGAAAGTCGCGGCGCGATCTGCGGATCGTTCGCGGCTTGGCGATCCATTCGCTCCGGCTTGGGCTTTCTGGCCGGGCGGATGTCGTGGAGTTTCATCGACTCCCGGTAGCCCCGTCCGCCGCCTCGCCTGACTTCGCCGACGAGACGGATTCCGGCGTACGGTTGACGGACCTCCGCGGCCGATGGAAACCGTTTCCGGTGGAGTACAAGCGTGGAAAACCAAAACCCGGCAACTGTGATCGGGTCCAACTCTGCGCCCAAGCCTTGTGTCTGGAAGAAATGCTCGGGGTTCCTATTCCATCGGGCGCACTCTTCTACGGCCAGACCCGCCGCCGCGAGGACGTAGCGTTCGACGCGGACTTGCGAGGGGAGACTGAGCGGCTGGCGGCGCGGATGCACGAGTTGTTTCGCGCCCGCATCACGCCCCGCGTGGCGTACGAGCGGAGGCGTTGCGACCGCTGCTCGCTGTATGATCGGTGCCTGCCCAAGACGACCGGGCCGTCGAAAGCGGTCGCCGCTTACCTCGCCATGGCGTGCGCCGAAGAGGGAGTCCCATGAAGCCCTTGCTCAATACCTTGCACGTTACGACGGACGGAGCGTATCTCGCTTGCCAACGTGAGACGGTTTGCGTGCGTGTGGAGCGAAAGACCAGGGCACAGTTTCCCATTCACCTGTTGGAAGGAATCGTCTGCCTTGGGCGGATCGGCGTCAGTCCGGGACTGCTGGACCTATGCGGGAGAAGCGGCGTGCCGCTTTCCCTCCTGACCACCGGCGGGCGGTTCATCGCCAGGATTCAGGGGCCGACAACGGGCAATGTGCTGCTCCGCCGTGCCCAGTATCGCGCCGCCGATGACGGGGAACGGTCGGCCACGGTTGCCCGATCCGTCGTGATCGGCAAAGTCTCCAATTGCCGCAATGTGCTCATGCGTGCGGCCCGTGACCGCCCAGAGGACGTGTCAGCCGCGACCCTAAGCCGGGCGGCGAACGATCTGTCGGGCATCCTCCAAACGTTGCAGCCGCCGCGCTCTCTGGACGTAGTTCGCGGGTACGAGGGGGAGGCCGCGGCCGCGTATTTCGCGGTCTTCGATCATTTGATCGCATTGCAAAAGGACGGCTTTCGGTTTGAGAAGCGCTCCCGCCGCCCACCGCTCGACCCCGTGAATGCGCTGCTGTCGTTCATCTACACCCTCTTGCTCCACGATTGTGTCGGAGCCGCCGAGGCGGTCGGACTGGACCCCGCCGTTGGCTTCCTTCATCGGGATCGGCCGGGGCGACCCGGACTGGCCTTAGACCTAATGGAAGAGTTGCGCCCGATTCTCGCCGACCGACTTGTACTTTCGCTGATTAACCGCCGACAGATCGCGGCCGATGGGTTTCGCAATACGGAGTCCGGCGCGGTGCTGATGGACGACGCGACCCGAAAGGAGGTGCTCATCGCCTATCAAACCCGCAAACAAGAGACGATTCGTCACCCATTCATAGACGAGGACGTCCCCCTTGGACTGCTGCCACATGTCCAGGCGCTACTTCTGGCCCGGCATCTGCGCGGTGACTTGGACGGCTATCCGCCGTTCCTGTGGAAGTGAATTGAGGTCTCGGCGATGCTCGTACTCGTGGCCTACGACGTAAACACGGCGGACAAGGGCGGGCAGAAGCGCCTGAGACAAGTAGCCAAACTTTGTGAAGACTGCGGTCAGCGGGTCCAGTTCTCCGTTTTTGAATGCTTGCTGGACCCCGCCCAATGGACCGAACTACGACGCAAGTTGATAGACACGGTTGATCTGGACAAGGACAGCCTGCGGTTCTATTTTCTTGGCAAGCACTGGCATCGCCGCGTCGAGCAGCTTGGCGCAAAGCCGTCATACGACCCACAAGGGCCGTTGATCGTGTGAGCGGCGGGCCACCCGCGAAGCCGAAGCGCGCCCGTGTTCCCGGAGAGGTTCGCGGCGAACATAAGTGCTCTTTGACAAGTTGGATGCGCGTTGAACAGCGAATCGTCGGTATGCGTGTTGCCCAGACTATCGGTATGTTCGCGGAATTCAGTATTTATGTCTTTGCCGCACTTGGCTTTATGCCATCTGCGTTTCACCCCCATACGGGGGTGTGGATTGAAACCAAAAAAACGAAAGGACGTGTGATGAGAAGGATAGTTTCACCCCCATACGGGGGTGTGGATTGAAACATATTGCCGTCGTGATCGAGCAGCAACAATTCGATGTTTCACCCCCATACGGGGGTGTGGATTGAAACGATATCCCCATTGCGCGGTATCCGCTCAAGGTGCGTTTCACCCCCATACGGGGGTGTGGATTGAAACTGATGTCCAGGCTCTGGATAAGCTCTGTCATATTGTTTCACCCCCATACGGGGGTGTGGATTGAAACATTTACGCCGACGCTCCGGCCGAGTGTCTGCAGCAGTTTCACCCCCATACGGGGGTGTGGATTGAAACGCGAGCATGTGCCGCGTATGGCCGGCGGCCGATTGTTTCACCCCCATACGGGGGTGTGGATTGAAACCGCGAAGGGCCATCCATTTCAAGGCTGACGAAACGTTTCACCCCCATACGGGGGTGTGGATTGAAACTTCGTTATTCGTACTGCGTCTAGTATTGCATCGAGTGTTTCACCCCCATACGGGGGTGTGGATTGAAACGGCCCCGATCCTGATCTCAACGTGGCTGTACCCGGAGTTTCACCCCCATACGGGGGTGTGGATTGAAACGAAGCGATGCCCGCCCATCGTGCCCTCCACCCAGGGTTTCACCCCCATACGGGGGTGTGGATTGAAACACCGCATATCAGGCAAACACCTTTATCGCGATGCGTTTCACCCCCATACGGGGGTGTGGATTGAAACATCGCCTTGCCCTTGGCGTGTACTCCGAGCCGAGGTTTCACCCCCATACGGGGGTGTGGATTGAAACGGCGATACAGCGGCGGGAAAGTGCTATCCAATGGCGTTTCACCCCCATACGGGGGTGTGGATTGAAACAGCTGGTGGGACCAGGACCTCTATCGCACGACCAGGTTTCACCCCCATACGGGGGTGTGGATTGAAACCTAATGATCGCATCGAGTGCGGCCAATGTCGTTAAGTTTCACCCCCATACGGGGGTGTGGATTGAAACAATCGCTGCACGTCAAACGCGTTTGTGCCTTGTAGTTTCACCCCCATACGGGGGTGTGGATTGAAACAGCGTGTAAGCGACCGCGTGGTCGCGGCCAACTACGTTTCACCCCCATACGGGGGTGTGGATTGAAACGCGCGCGCGACGCGCGTGTGGTTGCGGTCATTGAGTTTCACCCCCATACGGGGGTGTGGATTGAAACCCTTGACGATAATTGGTCTCCCCTCAATGCGCTCCGTTTCACCCCCATACGGGGGTGTGGATTGAAACGTGCTGTCCTGGCCGCCGACGGGTTAGACACAGTCGTTTCACCCCCATACGGGGGTGTGGATTGAAACGGCCCTAATCGTGCGCCGCGAGGTATGGGAGGCTCGTTTCACCCCCATACGGGGGTGTGGATTGAAACTCGAAGTTTTCGGGATGCCCTGGCGAGTGGCGAAGGTTTCACCCCCATACGGGGGTGTGGATTGAAACCGCGCGCGCGACGCGCGTGTCGTTGCGGTCATTGAGTTTCACCCCCATACGGGGGTGTGGATTGAAACGGGAGAGTGACGTTAGTAAGCCCTGGGTCAAACTGTTTCACCCCCATACGGGGGTGTGGATTGAAACCGCGACCCAACCGTCATCCTCACTGGTGCATATATGTTTCACCCCCATACGGGGGTGTGGATTGAAACGGCATCAGCATTTTTACGACGCGCCTAACGTCGCCGTTTCACCCCCATACGGGGGTGTGGATTGAAACTCGATCGCCCGTTGCAGGAATCGACCGGGCGTATTGTTTCACCCCCATACGGGGGTGTGGATTGAAACGGTCGTCCCGACTCGTCCGATTACGTGATACATCGTTTCACCCCCATACGGGGGTGTGGATTGAAACGGCGGCCAGGACCGCACGAACGTCGTTACTCGGGTCGTTTCACCCCCATACGGGGGTGTGGATTGAAACTAGGGCGCAGGTTGTAGCCTTCCTCGCCCTTGGCGTTTCACCCCCATACGGGGGTGTGGATTGAAACCTAACCACATCGCTAGTCTCACAAACCAAAGCTCCGTTTCACCCCCATACGGGGGTGTGGATTGAAACTAACCATTCAACGTTTACGAGCAGGCCCTTTTCCGTTTCACCCCCATACGGGGGTGTGGATTGAAACGTCAGCTGGTCCGGCCGCTCGCACAGCGACAGCGCGTTTCACCCCCATACGGGGGTGTGGATTGAAACGAGGGTTACGACTGTGTCTAGTCCGGCCAGCAACTGTTTCACCCCCATACGGGGGTGTGGATTGAAACTAAAACAGACCAAACAGTAGATTGAGATCGTCGTACGTTTCACCCCCATACGGGGGTGTGGATTGAAACAGGGCGCGCCGATGGGTCACGTGCGCTTTGGCGGCGTTTCACCCCCATACGGGGGTGTGGATTGAAACCGATCTCGCCGCCGAGTGCGATCGTTGACGCCATGAGTTTCACCCCCATACGGGGGTGTGGATTGAAACCGCCCGGCGGAGATACTAGCCGGCGAACCACGAACGTTTCACCCCCATACGGGGGTGTGGATTGAAACAAGGCGCAGACTTAAAATGCCGGGCACAATGCGTCGTTTCACCCCCATACGGGGGTGTGGATTGAAACACCGCACATCAGGCAAACACCTTTATCGCGATGCGTTTCACCCCCATACGGGGGTGTGGATTGAAACGATTGTCCCTTCAGGACACGTGTCCTGAAGACAAAGTTTCACCCCCATACGGGGGTGTGGATTGAAACCCCAAGCGCATGAATTTCGACGACCTGTGCGGCGCGTTTCACCCCCATACGGGGGTGTGGATTGAAACCCATTCGGGCGCGCTCCTTAGCCGCGCGTGCAGCGTTTCACCCCCATACGGGGGTGTGGATTGAAACAACTGATGGCTACGCTCTACTGCGTCGAGGACCTACGTTTCACCCCCATACGGGGGTGTGGATTGAAACTTGGCGCTAGGCGCCGCTCCTGCGGCTGGTCAACCGTTTCACCCCCATACGGGGGTGTGGATTGAAACACGCTCGACATGACCTCGTCGTCGTCGCCGGTAACTTTCACCCCCATACGGGGGTGTGGATTGAAACAAGAGTTGGCCGACGGCGTCGCGGATTGGATCGTGTTTCACCCCCATACGGGGGTGTGGATTGAAACCCGTTCGTCGCCGGCGAACGGGCGGTTGCGCGGTTGTTTCACCCCCATACGGGGGTGTGGATTGAAACCGCCGGCTGCTGCCTCGCACCGGCGCGGCGGTGGAGTTTCACCCCCATACGGGGGTGTGGATTGAAACAGGAAGGGAGTCCGGTTGAAATCCAGCACGCCGCCGTTTCACCCCCATACGGGGGTGTGGATTGAAACGCATGGTGGATGCGTTCGCGAGCGTGTGCCGCGTCTTTCACCCCCATACGGGGGTGTGGATTGAAACGGCCTCAAGGGCGTTGCCGAGCGCCATGGCGTCCGGTTTCACCCCCATACGGGGGTGTGGATTGAAACGTAGTGACCGCCAACGGCACCGCGACCTTTACCATGTTTCACCCCCATACGGGGGTGTGGATTGAAACTTACACCTCACCGAGGTTACCCGCTGGCGGGCGTCGTTTCACCCCCATACGGGGGTGTGGATTGAAACTTTTTCGCATTGACGGGAACCGCGACATCGGATAGAGTTTCACCCCCATACGGGGGGTGTGGATTGAAACACCGGCCTCGATTACGTCATGGCCATCCCCGCTCATCATCTCCTCGATCTCCCTGAGGATCTTCCAGGTGAGACGCCGCCACGCCTCTGGTTCCATTCTCTCCTCCGCTCCGCTAGTGCGACTTTTCGCAACGCGTGCAGCGACTGCTCGCTCCCGGTATTCTGCTGCAAGATCGGTTGCGACTTCTCTCACCACTTCGCTGAACTCCGCCATTTCGTCAGGTGTCATTTCCCTTCCTCCAGCGACCGCTCAGATGGCGGTTCGCTTGAAAAACCGCGAACCGCCATCCTGCCCACATTTTTGCAATCACAAGCACGCGGCATAGCTGAAGCAACGTGATGACGTCCAGCTACTCGCTGGCAAAGCGCCGGCCGGTAACATACTGGCCACGCAAATGAAGAACCTCCTCCTGACGGGTCGGCCCGGAATTGGAAAAACCACGCTCATCGTCCGCCTCGCC